>Ga0102937_1000193_pt1 | contig 26332 bp, 19 predicted proteins | sample SalPonR2_B_D1_MG_FD_78213 | JGI IMG/M metagenome (GOLD analysis project Ga0102937, IMG submission 78213) | Salt pond soil microbial communities from South San Francisco under conditions of wetland restoration - Salt Pond MetaG R2_B_D1_MG | ecosystem: Environmental > Aquatic > Marine > Intertidal... | reverse complement strand
CCCACCTTGTACGTGCTGCTGGGCATCGCCGCGTTCCTGGGTGCCGGGTACCGCGTCCCGCTGGCCGCCGTGGTCTTCGTGGCGGAGGCGACGGGACAGCCGGGTTTCATCGTCCCGGCACTGTTCGCCGCGGTGGCGGCGGAGCTCGTGATGGGCGACCAGTCGATCACGACCTTCCAGCGGTCCCCCGACATCACCGACTGAGATCGCCGACTGAGATCGCCGTGGCCGTGTCGGATAGACCGGTGCGGTGAACATCGAGTCCGAACTCCAGGGAACGATCGTCGGCGTCTTCGTCGCGCCGGGTGATGCCGTGTCGGCCGGCGCGGTGCTGGCACTCGTCGAGTCGATGAAGATGCACCACGAGCTGGTTGCCCCGGCAGCCGGGGTGGTGACGGACGTCGACGTGGCCGATGGTGCGACCGTGGCGGTCGGCCAGGTGCTGTTCCGCGTCCGGGAAGGGGCGTCCCACGACAGGACGTCGGGGAGCGATGCGGCGTCGGCGCCGGCGGTCGGCCCGACGGGTCTCGACCGCGACGATCTCTCCGAGGTGGTGAGCCGGCACGCGCTCGGCCTCGACGAGCATCGACCCGACGCCGTGACGCGACGGCGTGCGCGTGGCCGGAGGACGGCGCGGGAGAACGTCGCCGACCTGGTCGACGAGGGGTCGTTGGTGGAGTACGGCCCGCTGGTGATCGCCGCCCAACGCCGCCGGCGCGAACTCGACGACCTGATCCGCAACACACCGGCCGACGGCCTGGTCGGCGGGGTCGGCGACGTGAACGGCGACATGTTCGGCGATGCACGTTCCACCAAGTGCGTGGCGGTGTCGTACGACTACACGGTGCTGGCGGGGACCCAGGGCACGCAGAACCACCGCAAGAAGGACCGGCTGTTCGAGGTGGCCGAGCAGTTGCGCATCCCGATCGTGTTCTTCACCGAGGGCGGTGGTGGCCGTCCCGGCGACACCGACGGCATCGGCGTGAGCGGGCTCGACTGTCTGGCGTTCCGCTGGTTCGCCGAGCTGTCGGGCACCGTTCCGCTGGTGGGGGTGAACGCCGGCTACTGCTTCGCCGGCAATGCCGCGATCCTCGGCTGCTGCGACGTGGTGATCGCCACCGAGGACTCGAACATCGGCATGGGGGGTCCGGCGATGATCGAAGGCGGTGGCCTCGGTGTGTTCGAGCCCACCGAGATCGGCCCGATCGACGTCCAGCGGTCGAACGGTGTCGTCGACGTCGTCGTCGCCGACGAGGCGGAGGCGGTCGAGGTGGCGAAGCAGTACCTGTCGTACTTCCAGGGGCGGACATCGCAGTGGTCGGCGCCCGACCAGACGGCGCTGCGCGACGTGGTGCCGGTCGACCGGCTGCGGGCCTATGACATCCGTGCGGCGATCGACGGCCTGTTCGACGACGGGAGCGTGCTGGAGCTGCGCCGGGAGTTCGGCGTCGGGATGGTGACGGCGCTCGCCCGCATCGAGGGACGGCCGGTCGGCGTGGTCGCCAACAATCCGCTGCACCTGGCGGGAGCGATCGACTCCGACGGCGCCGACAAGGCGGCGCGTTTCATGCAGCTGTGCGACGCCTACGGCTTGCCGCTGGTCACCCTCGTCGACACGCCCGGCATGATGGTGGGTCCCGACGTGGAGGCCACCGCGCTGGTGCGGCACTGCAGCCGGCTGTTCGTGACCGGAGCGAACCTCTCGGTCCCGATGGTGTCGGTGGTGACCCGCAAGTCCTACGGTCTCGGCGCCCAGGCCATGATGGGCGGGACCACGAAGGCGCCGCTGGCCTGTCTGGCGTGGCCGACCGGCGAGTTCGGCGGCATGGGCCTCGAGGGCGCGGTGCGCCTCGGCTACCGCAAGGAGCTGGCCGCCGTCACCGACGACGCCGAGCGCGACGTCCTGTTCCGGGAGATGGTCGACCGGATGTACGAGCACGGCAAGGCGGTCAGCGTGGCGACCCACTTCGAGATCGACGACGTGATCGATCCGGCCGACACGCGTCAGTGGATCACGACGCTGCTGGAGGCGGCGCCGGCGACGCACCGCAGCGAGACCGACCCGTCTGCGCCACCGAGGCGACCGAACATCGACACCTGGTGACGCGCGTCCGGCAGGGGGTCAGGCCCCGCAACCGTTGGCGAGGACCTCGGTGAGCCCGTCGGTCCCGTCGTGCTCGTACACCACCACCGAAGCGGCGCCGTCGCCGGCGTCGTCGTCCCAGACGTGGACGACGACCTCCATCCGGGCGTCGCCGTTGAGGTCGAGCACGTCGAGGACGCGGAACCGCTCGGTCAGCGAACGGGCCACCGTGGTCGAGGCGCGGGTGGAGGTGTCGACGAGCAGGAGAGCGGAGAACCCGCCGGGCGCGGCATCGTCGGGGACGTGTTCGAACACCACGAGCGCCTCGTCGTCGCCGTCGCCGTCGAGATCGGTCACGACCGTCTGCTCGACCGACCCGAGCGAGCCGTCGACCGGTTCGCCGTCGACGGCTGCCTGGCCGTCCACGGCTGCCTCGCCGAGGTCCTGGTAGACCGCGGCGCCGCCGGTGACGACCGCGATCGGGCGGGGCTTGCGGATGCGGTCGGCGGCGGGGACGGCGATCGCTGCATACCCGAAGCCGGGCGGTTCGGGGGCCTCGATCTCGACGTCGACGGTGGGCCCCCTGCGGCCGTCCGGGCAGACCTCGACGTTCGGGCCGAGCCGGGCCGTGGTCTCGGGCCGTCCGAGGGCGTTCACCGCGAACAGTGGATTGGCGCCTCCGCCCGTGAGGTCCGTGTCGATCGGATCGCCGTCGTCCCCGGTGGCGCTGCGCCACTCGTCGACGTTCCACACGCCGAGGAACAGCCATCCCTCGGCGCTCCCGCCGACGATGATCGGGATCGACGTCGCCGCCGGCGCCGCCGGCAACGTGGTCGTGGTCGTGGAGACGGCGGTCGTGGTCGTCCCGGCCTCGATCGTGGTGGTGGGTGCCGATGTGGTGGTGGTCGTCGTCGTGGTGGTGGTCGTGGTGGTGGCCTCCGTCACCGGCACCGTCAGCGTCGGGCGGGGTGTCGAGGACTCCTGGGTGGAGCACGCCGCGAACCCGACGGCCACCACGACGAGTCCGAGTGCCCGTCGCCTCACGGCGACACCGACTGCAGCCGTTCACCCGGCTCGAGCACGCGGAGCCGGGCGCCCTCGCCGATGCGTTCGAGGTGCTGCTCGAACAGGGTGGGCGGCGCATCGAACCAGTCGGGCGTTCGACGGCGGCCGTCCTCGGGCCGGTAGGTGCCCCAGTGGATCGGGACCACCAGTTCCGGTCGGATGATGGCGGTGGCGGTGGCGGCGCGTTCGGGGTTCAGGTGCCCCTCGCCGAGGGTGGGGCCCCAGCCCCAGATCGGCAGCAGAGCGACGTCGATGGGCCCGAGGTCCGCCATCTCGTCGAAGAGATCGGTGTCGCCGGGGAAGTAGACCCGGCGGCCGGCCCCCTCCACGACGTAGCCGACCGGTGGCGCATGCACGCGTGAGTGCGGTCCGCGGCCGTGCTTGTGCTCCGCGGGCACGACGCTCACCTCGACGGAGCCGCCGGTGAGCCGGTCGCCGACGTCGACCTCGGTGACGTCGGAGAAGCCCGCCTTGGTGAGCAGCCTGCCCGAGCCGCGCGGGGTGAGCACGTGGGCGGAGGGCCGGAGCTGTTTCAGCGACGGCAGGTGCAGGTGGTCGAGGTGCACGTGCGACAGCAGGATCATGTCGACGTCGCCGACGGCATCGTCGGGGACGGGCCGGCTCCGGCGGAGATGCGCCACCCGGTTGGTGAGCAGCGGGTCGGTGAGGACGCGATGGCCACCGACGTCGATCGCCGCCGTCGCATGACCGATCCAGCCGACGTCGAGGCTGGCGTCCGTGCGGAGGTCCGGCGTGGCGGTCACACCGTCATCGTACGGGCAGCGGCGGTGGTGGCGCCGCCGGCGGGAGCGACCAGGGCGGGGCTGCTCCGGGGGCGCTCATGTCGACGATCCAGCGCTTGAACAGGTGGTGCACCGCAGCGGCACCGACGACCGGCCCCTCCGGCGCCGTGAAGGTCGCCGGATACAGCAGGAACGGCTGCGCCTGCTCGCCGCCCAGCCCGCCGTGGAAGCCGATCAGCTCCTCGAACGCAGCACCTTCGTCGGCATCGGGGTCGTAGAAGCTGTTCACCAGCAGATCCGGCGCATTGTGGAACGCGTCGGTGCGGCGCAGGTGGTCGGCGGTGTGGGCCCCGAACGGTGCGAGCGGGTCGCTGCCTTCCACGCGGTCGTCGACGAGGTAGCGGATGCCGCCCGGGCCGATCGCCAGGGGGCCCAGCGACTCGGAGCGGACGAGGACGAACCCGATCCCCGGATGCGAGGCGAGCGCACCGACGAGGCCGGGATGCCGCCGCTGGATGGCTTCCAGGCCGGCGCGCTCGTCGATGTCGGGGAACGACACGAGGCCGAGGTTGCCCGACGCCAGCACGATCGCGTCGGCTGCAGACCCGTCGGTGCCGACCGGTGCCCGGTCGGGGTGGTGCTGCTCGGCACCTGCACCGAGGACGACGTCACCGTCGACGACACGCTTGCGGGTGGCCAGACGGATGGCCGCACCGAGCCGGCTGTCCTCGTCACGGATCGCCTCGGTGAGAGCTCCGTTGAGGTTGCCCCATCCCTCCGACACCACCTCCGGTGCCGACACCTCCGAGCCGTCGGTCATGTTCGAGCGCACCAGCTCCTCCAGGGTGAGGCCGTACCGCTGCAGGAACGTGGCGCCCTGGGTCTGGCCGTGGTCCGACAGCACCACCACGTGGTAGGGGCGTGGGGCGTCGGCGATCGCCTGCTCGAGACGCGCCAGCTGTTCGTCGAGACGTTCGAGCGTGTCGAGGGCGGTGCGTGCGGAGATGCCCGAGTGGTGGGCGACCTCGTCGTAGCCGACGAAGTCGGCGAAGGCGGCGGGCACCCCGCGGTAGATGTCGCTCATCAGGGTGTAGATCGTGAGGTCGCGCAGGATCGTGGTGGTGGCGGCCCGCAGCAGCGGATAGACACCGCCGCGCCGCAGTCGGGGCTCGATCCGGCGCCGCCGGGTGCGTCGGGCGTCGAGGATCTCGCGGCCGATGTCGGCCAGCGACAGGGCGACGAGGCGGGTGACGGCATACGGGTCGGACAGGATGTAGTTGGCGGTGTAGCGGCTGTGCCGTCCACGGTCGAGCAGGGTGCTGAACGTGAGGATCGACTCGGTGCTGTCACCGGAGAACACGTTCGAACGCGAGGCGCCGCCGTCGGCGAGCAGCCCCGACCCGTCGGACTGCAGGGCCTCGATCTGGGCGGCGTCACGCGGGCGGTTGGAGGTGAACACCCGGCCGGCGGCCTTGTCGTACCAGCGGAACGCCGGCATGTTCTCGTTGTTGCCGTGGAGGATGCCGGCCTGGCTCGCACCGGTCTGCGACGACAGGTCGCACTCCCAGCCGCTGATGCGGTGGGTGCCCGAGCGCACCCACCGGGCCAGGGTGGGCACGCTGCCGTCGGAGATCGCCCGGCGCAGGACGGGCTCGGCGAGCCCGTCGATCTGCAGGAACAGGATGCCCGGCTCGTCGGTGTGCGTCGGCGGCTCGAGCCGATTCACCATCCGCTGCAGCATGCGTCGCCGCCAGACCCGGTCGTCGTCGATGGCGAGCAGCGTGCCGACGGCGATGCCGACGGCGGTCATCACGACCGAGGCGATGATCGCCGTCCACACCGAGTCGACCACGAGGGCGTCGACCAGCTCGGCGGCGAGCAGCAGGATCCCGCCGTGGGCGACGAGGGCGAGCAGGCCGGCGGTCCAGAGGATCAGCCGGGAGAAGAACCGGGCGACCAGCGGCCAGATCACGGCGTTGAGCACCGCAACCGCTGCCGCTCCGGCCACCGCACCGGACCAGCCGAGCACGTCGAGGCCCGGCAGCACCCAGGCGGCGACCCAGAAGCTCAGCGCCGAGACGGCGAACTCGACGAGCAGACGGCGGACCGGGATGCCGTCCATCGCTACCCCAGGTCGGGCCAGCGGCGCCGTTGCCGCCGCCGGAGTCCGGCGGTGCCGAGCTTGCGCCGCTCCGCCAACGCCCAGTCCCGCCGCCAGCCGGTGTGGTCGGGGCCGGTGAGCACGGGGCTCGTGCCGGCGGCCGCACGCCGGCGTGCCGTCCAGAAGTCGGTGAGTGCCTCGTCGCCGAGGGTGGTGACCGCCGCCTCGATGCGGGCACTGAAGCGACGGGTGCTCTCACCGTCCTCGGGGCGCATCGCCGCGCCGAACACCACCTTCGCCCGGCCCGGCTCGGGGCGCTTCATGCCCTTGCCGAAGATGGCGCCCGTGCCGTCGATGAACACCGGCACCACCGGGGCGCCGGTGCGCGACGACAGGTAGGCGGCACCGCCCTTGAAGTCCTGCCCCCAGCCGTCGGGTGAGCGGCCGCCCTCGGGGTAGATCACCAGGCTGTAGCCGTCGTCCACCAGGGAGCGGATGGCGTCGGCCGACCGCCGGCCGGTGACCTCGCGGTCGATGGGGATGGCGTTGAGCGACAGCGCCGACAGCGCCGCCTTCCAGCGCTTGTCGAAGAAGTAGTCGGCCGCCGCAGCGACCACCAGCTTGCGCCGCCAGACGGCCGGCACGGCGCGGATCATGAGGCCCGTGTCGAGATGGCTGTGGTGGGTCGGCGCGAAGATCAGCGGTGGCGGCTCCTCGAGTGCGGCGAGGTCGGCGAGCCGGTCGGTGCCGAGGATCTCCGGAGCCGTGATCACCTGGGCGGCGAGCCGGATGGGACCCTCGACGATCACGTTGCGGACGCTGCTGGCGAGCGGCCGGCGGGCCCATTCGGTGTCGTAGTGGGCGCCGAGCCCCGACGCCTCCTCGGGCACCACGACGCCGCGGGGCACGGTGGGGGCGCGGTAGGGGAACCCGAAGTTGCGCAACGGCGTCAGCGTGGTGCGCAGGGCATCCTCGGCCGTGCCGGCCAGCCGCTGCGCCCGTCGGAGCTGCTCGTTCGCCATGGTGGTCGTGTCCTACTTCACGTCCGCGATCATCAGCGGCGGCGTCTTGATGTGGGTGATCGTGGGTTGGCGGCCGACGGTGTCGGAGGCGATCTCCAGGGCGTCGTTCATCGTGGACGCCGGCGTGAACCCGAGCTTGCGGACGGTGGCGGCGTCGCCGCCGACGATGATCACCTTGCCGACGTGGCGCATGCCGTGGCTACCCCAGTACCACATGTAGAACGGGTGCACGCCGTGGTAGGCGTGGGTGGTGCGGTAGAGGTGGCGGTACCAGTCGTCCTCGGCGTACTGGCGCTCCCACTTCTGCGACATCTCGTGCGGGTCGGTGGTGTCGGCCAGCACCTCCTCGAAGAAGTCGATGTAGCTCGGGTGGTGCACCGGGTGGAACTCGTTCTGCGTGGGATGGGTGAGGATGACCACGCCGCCCTCACGCACGAGCGGCTTGCCGCGGTACAGGTTGAAGAAGTAGCCGAGCCCGGTGCACATCACGAGGATCGGGTTCATGATCGAGTGCACGTTGTACGGGCAGATGTACGGGATGCCCATGGTGAGGATGTCGGTCTGGCCCTCCACCTCCACGAGCTGCTGGGCGTAGACGTTGTCGGTGGTCTGCTTGTGGACCGCTTCCACCTCGCCGCACTGGATGCTCGTCATCTGGTGGGGTGCCTCGATGCCGTGGAAGATCTTGCGCGCCAGTCGCGGGGGTGTCTTCGCCAGGGACTTGGCCGTGCCGAGGTAGAGCGCCCGGTCGCGTGCGTTCCACTCCCACTCGCGCTTGGAGAGGAACTCGAACGGCTGGGGGAAGGTGTCGGTGTTGAGCGTCGTCTCGATCTGGAAGATCTTCGGGCCGTGCTCACGCATCACCTTGCCCATCCGCCAGTTGCTCTTGTGGAGCTCGGACTTGTGCTGGTCCATGAAGGAGTGCGAGGCCTCCATCGTGGCGGGGTTGTGGTGGTGGCGCAGCGAGCGGTAGCTGGCGAGCCCCGTGGCGGTGGACTTCCAGCCGCCGTCCATGGCCACCAGGTTGATGTTCACGTAGATCAGCAGGTCGGACTCGGCGGCGCGCTTGTTGATCTCGATCTCCTCGCCCTCCGGCGTGGTGCCGAGGAAGGCGAGCTCGTCGGGGTCCTCGGCGTCGTGCTGGTAGAGCAGCCCGCGTGGTTGGAAGGCGTCGTACACGCGGTCGCCGAGTGCGTGGCGGAGTTCGAACTCGTGCATCCGGCGGTGCAGGGCCAGTGCGGCGATGATGTGGACGTCGTCGACGCCGGCGTCGGCCGCCATCGTGAGGACCTGCTCGATGATCCGCTGGCGGAGGTCGGGGCGGCGCATCTTCGGCAGCGGCAGGCTCACGTCGTCGAAGGCGATCGTCAGCTTCATCCCGGGGAAGAGCAGCGTCGGCAGCGGATCCATGTCGATCGGGTCGAGCAGCGCGGTGCGGATCGCACCGTCGACGTCGTCGATGGCGTCGTGGGGCTCGGGGGCGTAGATCACGCGGCTGCGGTCGGCGGGGAGCTTCTCGAGCCGGAACCCCTCGCCGTGCCAGAACAGCGTGGGCGGTGTCGACTTGTCGACGTTCAGAACGAAGCCGGGTCTGGGCATCAGGAGTCCTTCTTGCGGAGATCAAAGGCGACCTTCACGGCGTCGCGGCGGCCGGCGGTGGCGGCGTGGGCGATGGCGTCGACGTGATCGGACAGGGGATAGGTGGCCGAGAGCAGCCGCTCGGCGCGCACGGCCGTGGCGGTCTCGACGGCCAGTTCGAACGTGGAGCAGGTGCGGCCGTCGGGGAGATGCTCGGTGCCGTAGGTGTAGGCGCCCTTCAGCTCGGTCTCGCGGTGCCACAGGCCGGTGAGGTCGAGGGTGACGTCGGCGGGCATGCCGAGCAGGACGACGCGGCCGCGCGGGCGGGTGATGCGGAGGCTGTCGGCGACGGTGCCGCTGGTGCCCACGGCGTCGATCGTGACGTGGGCGCCCGAGCTGAGGTGGTCGCCGACCACGTGGCAGCCGGTCGCGCGGCGGACGGCGCGGGGGAGTTCGTCGGGTGCCACCACGACGTCGGCGCCGAACTCGCGGGCGAGCCTGCGCTGGTGCGGGTAGCGGGCGCCGACGACGATGCGGACGTCGGGGACGTACCGGCGCAACCCGGCGACGGCGGCGAGGCCCATGGTGCCCGCACCCAGCACGGCGACGATCGCCGGTGACCCGGTGTCGTGGCGGGCGGCGACGGTGGGCAGTGCGAGCAGGGCGGCGTGGATGCCGCCGGCGAACGGCTCCACGAGCACCGCCCGCTCGTCGGGGAACTCGTCGAGGTCGGTGTCGATGCGGTGCAGTTGCGACTCGTGCGCCACGAAGTGGGGTGCCCAGCCGCCTCCGGTCGAGCAGCAGAACCCGGTCTGGATGCCGGGTTCCAACTCGCCGGTGGCGAGGTGGGCGTAGTCGTCGCCGTCGCCGGGCCGGGCGCCGGGGAACGGGGGAGCGAACCCGCGGGCCTCGTGGCCGAGCACCGGTTCGAGGATCACGCGGGTGCCGTCGTCGAGCTCGCCGACCACCTCGTGGCCGGGCACGAACGGGAAGGACACCCAGTCCTCGAAGTACAGCGAGGCGTGGCCCTCCACGAGTGACAGGTCGGAGCCGCAGATGCCGGCGAGCCGGGTGTGGACGCGGTGCCAGCCGTCGCCGGGGAGCTCGGGGTCGTCGACGGTGGTGTAGTCGAGCGGGCCGACCCGGGTGGCGGTGACGGGGGAGATCGCCGAGGCGATCCGTGCCATGCCGAGCCGCGGCACCGACCGGGAGATCTGCAGCGCCTTCACGTGCGCACCCCGAACCGCTGGCGCCGCTGGCGCTCGGACAGCAACGGACCGATCGGCAGCTTCGGGCGTGGGCCGCCGGGCGCCTTCGACCAGTGCTCCACGAGCCAGCCGCGTTTGCGGGCGATGGCGGCGAGGCGTGTCTCGGGATTGACGGCCACCGGGAAGCCGACGGCCTCGAACAGCGGCAGGTCGGAGCTCGAGTCGGCGTAGGCGACGCTCTCGTCGAGGTCGAAGCCCTCGGCGTCGCAGTAGTCGGCGAGGATCTGGGCGCGGGCCTCTCCGGTGGGCGGCACCGTGATCATCTCGCCCGACAGGGTGTGGTCGGAGCGCACCGACATCTCGGCGGCGACGATCTCGTCGAAGAGCGGTCGCAGACCCTCCACGTTGAAGCTCAGGGCCCCGGTGATGAGGATCGTGCGGTGGCCGAGTGCCCGGTGCTGCCGCACCCGCCGGATGCCCTCGGGGAACGACTTGGTGATGATGATCTGGCTGAGCATCTCGGCGGCGTCGGCTTCGATCTGCTCGATCGGGGCGTCCTCGTAGCGGCGGTAGAAGTCGCGGAGGAAGTCGGTGCGGTCGGAGCGGTCGAGCTTGGCGAGGCGGGGCGCCTCGGCGAGGGTGCGCACGATGTAGCGGAGCCGTTCGGTGCGGTCGAGTCGGCGGGTCGCCAGCCACGAGTAGCTCTCCACGACGTTGGAGGCGATCAGGGTGTTCTCGAGGTCGAACGCGACGACGTGGCGCTTCGGGTCGAGCACCTGACGACGCATCCGACCCATCCGGTCGGTCGACGGCGACGGGCCGGGCGTGGTCTTCACCCGGGCGTGCTGGATGATCGAGGGCAGGTGGACCTGGGTGATGTAGGCCGGCCAGTCGACCGATCGGGGGTCGAAGTTGAACGCCGCCCGGTCGTCGTCGGCGAGCTCGCCCCAGCTCAACATCAGGTTGTCGACCTGGTAGATCGCCTCGCACTCGGTGTAGAGCCCGTAGAGCTCGACGTAGGTGAGCGCACGGTCGACCTCGGAGCGCTTGTTCTCCACCTGGGCCGACCAGTCGGCCTGCCGGCCGCGCAGTGGCAGGTTCTGGAGCACCTTCTCGGCGGTGGTCAGCACCCGGTCGGCGCGCCGGAGTTGCCCCTGCACGCGGCCGCGGCCGGGGAAGCGGAACTCGGGGACGACGATCGGCTGACCCTTGGAGTCGTAGATCGGGTGTTCGAGGAACCAGCCGCTCACGTTGTCGACGAGGGTGCGGTACTTCAGCGGGTTGATGCCGCCGGAGGCCACCTGGGTGATGGGTGGTGCGGTGTCGGGCCCGAGTGCCGCCACGGCGATGATGGACGCCACCACCAGGTCGACGGGGATCACGTCGACGGTGCCCTCGGGGACGCCGGGGAACTCGCTGAGCAGGCCCCGGGCGTAGGAGATCAGAACGGGTTCGGCCATCCGGAAGCCGCGGATCCAACCCGGTTTCGGTTCGGCGAGCGCCGATTCGATGATCGACGGACGCACGATCGAGACGGGCACGGGCCCCTTCACGTCGGTGAGCGCCTGCTCGCCGAGCGCCTTGGTGAAGGCGTAGGCGTCGGGCCAGCCGACGCTGGCGGCGCGTGCACGACCCGCCTCCACGAGCTGGTCCCGCACCCACTTCTCGCGGAGCTGCTCGGTCTTGGTGGCCAGGGCCGGGGCGCCGGCGGCGCCGAGCTCGTCGCGGGCCTCCCGGCGGAAGCGGGCGAGCTGGTCGGGGGTGCGGCTCGCGGCGTCGGCGTCGGAGCGCAGGCGCCGGCTGGCGGCCACCTCCGAGCGCCAGTCGATGCCGACGTCGAAGGGCCCGTCGCTGACGAGCGCCTCGGGTGCGTTGCCGCGCCGGTTGCCGGCGACGTAGCAGGTGGACACCGCCACCAGGTGGGGTGTGATGCCGAGCTCGTTGCACAGGTCGGCGATGCGGGTGGGGCCGAGCAGGTTGATCTCCACGGCCGAGTCGAGCGGTGAGTCGAACGACACGGCGGCTGCGGAGTGGATGACCACGTCGCAGGAGGCGAAGATCGTGCGGTCGGCGTCGTTCAGGCCGAGCCCGTCCCGGGTGACGTCGCCCGCCACCGTGGTGATCCGGCGGCCGGCCATCTCGTCGAAGTCGGTCCCGTTCTCCGCGCACTCGGCGCGCAGGCGGTCGAAGGCGTCGTTCTTCAGGATCTCGCGCTGGGTGCGCCGGGCGGCCGGGGTGCGCTTGCCGTCGCGGACCAGCAACACCAGCTCGCAGCCGGGCACCGAGCGCAGGAGTCGCTCGACCAGCGCGGTGCCCACGAATCCGGTGGAACCCGTGATGGCGATCCGTTTCCCGGCAAGCGACTCGGCGATCACGATTGACGGTTCTATCACAATCGTCTACCAATTGGTAGAGAGATGCAGACCCGTGACCGGATCCTCGACACCGCGCTGGTGCTGTTCGGCATGCGCGGGGTCGACGCGGTGTCGCTCGACGAGATCGCCCGGACGGTCGGGGTACGCAAGCAGACCGTGCTGTACTGGTTCGAGAACAAGGACGCACTCGTCGACGAGGTGCTCGCCGTCGCCGCCGCCGAACTCGTGATCGTCATCGACGCCGCACTCCGAGCGGCCCCCGACGATCCGCTCGACCGGATCGATGCGGTGATCCGCGCCGTGTTCCGGCCGGCGGTGAGGCGCCCGGCGCTGCTCGGCCTGATCCGGGAGGTCAGCCGGCTCGACACGGCGCAGGCCGGACGGTTGCGCGAGCGCCTGGCCCCGCTGGTGGACCGCGCCGTCGGCTACCTCTCCGCCGAGATGGACGCCGGCCGGCTCCGCCGCGGCGACCCCGGCCTCGTCGCCGCACTGGGCTATGCCACGCTCACCGGCATCGCCACCGAACCCGAGGCGCTGCGCGCCGTCGGCTGGCAGTCGGATGCGGCGGGCCTGCGGGCGCTGCGGGACGAGCTGCGCGGATTCCTGCGCGCCGCGCTGTCGCCCTAACGTTTGGTGTTGCGGCGCCGTCGGGCGTGGCGTTCGAGTGCCAGGTCGACCAGGCGGTCGATCAGCTCGGTGTAGCTCACGCCCGAGTGGATCCACAGCTTCGGGTACATCGAGATCGGGGTGAAGCCGGGCATCGTGTTCACCTCGTTGCACAGGAACCCGCGGCCCGATCCGTCGGCACGGCGTTCGTAGAAGAAGTCGATCCGGGCGAGGCCGTCGCAGCGCAGCGCCCGGAACACGTCGAGCGCCATCGTCCGCACGTCCTCGGTGGCGGCGGGGTCGAGCGGGGCGGGCACCAGCAGCTGGGCGCCGTCGGTGACGTACTTGTCCTCGTAGCTGTAGAACTCCTCGCCCGGCACGATCTCGCCGGGCTGCGACGCCTCCGGCGCCGTGGTGCCCAGCACGGCGACCTCGATCTCGCGGCCGGTGATCGCCTCCTCCACCACGACCACGTCGTCGTAGGTGAGGGCGTGGTCGACGGCGTCGCGGAGCGCCTCCACGGTGGACGCCTTCGACACGCCCACCGACGAGCCCATGTTGGCGGGCTTCACGAACACGGGCAGGCCGAGGTCGTCGGCGATCTCGGCGAAGGTGCCCGGGGTGACCTCGTGCTCGCGGAAGGCCCGGGAGCGGGCCTGGGGGATGCCGGCGGCGGAGAGCACCTGCTTGGCCATCGCCTTGTCCATCGACACCGCCGACGCCAGGACGCCGCTGCCCACGTACGGCACGTTCGCCAGGTCGAGCAGGCCCTGGACCGTGCCGTCCTCGCCCATCGGGCCGTGCAGGAGCGGGAGCACGACGGTGATCTCGTCGGGAGATGTCGCAACCTCTGCGAGCATCGGTGTCGGCGAGACGGCGGAGCCTGTCGGGTCGAGGCGGCCCGGGACCGCGTCGGGCCCGTCGGCAAGTGCCGCAACGGCGGCGTCGGCGAGGGCCCACTGCCCGCTCGTGGAGATGCCGACCGGTGTGATCCGGTAGCGGTCCGGGTCGGCGGCCTTGAGGACATGGGCGGCGGTGGTGCACGACACGTCGTGTTCGGCCGACTCCCCGCCGAACAACACGAGAAGATGGATCTGCTCACGCCGGGCCACGGACCGCACAGTACCGTCGGTGGACGTGAAGCTCCTGGCATCCGAAGCGGCCGCAGCGATCGGGGGACGGCTCGTCGGTCCCGACGTGGAGTTCGACGGCGCCGACTTCGACTCCCGCTCGATCCGGCCCGGCCAGCTGTTCGTGCCGATCACGGCCGACCGCGACGGTCACGACTACATCGCAGAGGCCCTCGCCGCGGGTGCTGCGACGTACCTCACGAGCCGGCCCGACCCGCATCGCCGCGACCACACCGCCATCGAGGTGGCCGACACGGGCCGGGCGCTGCTGGCGCTCGCCCAGTGGGCCCGTACCCGTCTCGACGCGCAGGTGGTCGGCATCACGGGCAGCGTCGGCAAGACCAGCACCAAGGACATGATCGCCGCCGCCTGCGGCGCCGGCCGACGCACGGCGGTGAACCTGCGCAGCTTCAACAACGACCAGGGGCTGCCGGTGACGATCCTGAACGCGCCCGACGACACCGAGGTGCTGGTGCTCGAGATGGGGATGCGCGGCTTCGGGGAGATCGCCCGGCTGTGCGAGGTGGCCCGGCCCGACATCGGCGTGGTCACCGTGGTCGGTCACTCGCACACCGAGCTGGTCGGCGGCCTCGACGGCGTGGCACGGGCGAAGGGCGAACTGGTCGAGGCACTGCCGGGGTCGGGGACCGCCGTGCTCAACGCCGACGACGAGCGGGTCGCGGCGATGGCGGCGCGTACCGGAGCGTCGGTGGTCACCTACGGCTGGGCCGGTGACGTGCGTCCCGCCGACATCGAGCTCGACGAGATCGCCCGGGCCCACTTCGTGGTGCACTCACCGTGGGGCCGGGCGGAGGTCGTGCTCCCGGTGCCCGGCATGCACATGGTGTCGAACGCCACTGCGGCCCTGGCGGTCGCCGGAGTGGTGGGCGTCGACATCGACGATGCCGCCGAGGCGCTGGCGCACTCGGTGGTGTCGGGGATGCGGATGGAGGTGTCGAGGACGCGCAGCGGGGCGACGGTGATCAACGACGCCTACAACGCCAACCCCACCTCGATGGCCGCCGCACTCGACGCACTGGCCTCCGTGCACGGACGGCGCCACGTCGCCGTCGTCGGGAAGATGGCCGAGATCGAGAACCCCGGGCCGGCCCACCTGCAGATCACCGCGATGGCGGCGGAGCTGGGCGTCGAGATGCTGCCGGTCGGTACCGGCCTCTACGGCGGCGTGGAGCCGATCGACGACCCGGCCGACGTGGCCGCGGCGCTGGGCCCGCTCGCGGACGGTGACGTGGTGCTCGTGAAGGCGAGCCGTTCGGTGGGCCTCGAGCGGGTGGTGGAGGCGTTGCTCGCCTGACTACACCAGCCGCGACGCGTTGGACGGCGTGAACGGTTCGCCGCCGTCGGCCTCGGACAGGAAGGCCGACTCGGGCATCCGTCGCAGATCCACCCACCAGGCCAGGAACAGGGCGAACGCCGCACCGAAGCCGAGCACGGCCCGGGCGCCGATCCACTCGATCACCACACCGAACACGAGGTTGCCGATCGGCACGGTGCCGCCGAACACCATGAACCACAGCGGCATCACCGTGGCCCGTTCGGTGTTCTTCAGGTTGAGCTGCAAGGTGGTGGTGATGGCGGTGGCCGTCATGAAGTAGCAGAAGCCGAGGACGAAGCCGATGGGGAACGCCAGTTCGGGGCTGCGCAGCTGGGAGAACAGGCCGAGGGCGATGGCGAAGCCGACGAAGCCCCGCACGATCAGCAGCTTGCGGTCGACGTGCGAGAAGAAGGTGCCCACGGCGATCGCACCGAAGAAGGCGCCGGCGCCCCAGGTGGCATACAGCCAGCGGTAGACGGCGCCCGCCGAGTCGATGCCGAAGTTGAGGCGGGCGACCGACGGGAACAGGCCGATGTAGACGAGGCTGAACAGTGAGAACAGGAACATGCCGAGCAGGAGGCGGCCGAGCACCGCGCGGTGCTTGGCGATGCGCAGCCCGATCAGCAGCACGCCGAAGCCGCGGTCGGTGTTGCCGCTGCGGACGTCGGGCATCGAGACCACCAGCAGGGCCACGATGAAGAAGAAGTAGGTGCCGGCGTTGATCACGAAGATGCCGGCCACCGACATGCCGGCCACGGCGAGGATCGCCGCGAACACCGGGCCCATCACGCGGGTGCCGTTGATCATCGCCGAGTTGAGGCTGATCGCGCCGGGCAGGTCCTGGCGGTGCACAAGCAGGGGCATGGAGGCCTGGAAGGCCGGGGCGTTGAACGCGTTGGCGATGCCGATGCCGAGCTGGGCGGCGAAGATCGTCCAGAGTGCCGTCTCCTGCCACACGAAGTAGGCAATGGCGAGCGTGAGCACGACCGAGGCGCTCTGTGCGGTGAGCTGCAGCTTCTGCTTCGACACCCGGTCGGCGAGCACGCCGGCGGGGATCGACAGCACGAGCAGGGGGCCGAGCTGGGCGAAGATCATCAGGCCCACCAGCGCCGGCCGCCCCGTGCGGTCGTCGATGTAGGCCGGCAGCGTGAAGTTCTGCATCCACGTGCCGATGTTCGACAGTGCCAGCCCGACGAAGATGATCCGGAAGCCACGGTACGACAGCGCCGCCCGCGCCGTGCCGGGCCGTCGACCATGTTCGGGTGGCGGCTCGGGTGGCGGCTCGGGTGGCGCGTCGGAGGTGGAGGAGGTGTTCATCGAACTTGACCGGTCGGTCAAGTTATCGGAAGGCGGCGAAGCAGGTCCGGAGGTCGTCGACGAAGAGGTCGGGCACCTCGAAGGCGGCGAAGTGGCCGCCGCGCGGCTGTTCGGCCCAGTGACGGATGTCGGTGAACGAGTCCTCCACCCAGGCGCGTACGGGCGGCACGATCTCCTTCGGGTACACCGTGAAGCCCGACGGCACCGACACGGTGAAGCGAGGGCCGCGGGCGAAGCTCTCCCAGTAGAGGCGGGCCGAGGAGGCGCCGTTGCCGTTGATCCAGTAGAGCATCACGTTGTCGAGCAGCTCGTCGCGGGTGAGCACGTTCTCGGGATGGCCGTCGCAGTCGGTCCAGGCCCAGAACTTCTCGAGGATCCACGCCGCCTGGGCGGCCGGCGAGTCGACGAGCCCGTAGCCGACCGTCTGGGGCCGGGTCGACTGCTGCTTGGAGTACCCGCTGTCCCACTGGGCGTAGTAGGTGGCGCCCTCGATCGCCCGCTGCTCCTCCGGGGTGGGTTCGCCCTCGATCTTCGGGCGGGCCGCCATGGCGAGCGTGACGTGGACGGCGGCGACGTGGTCGGCGTCGGTGGCACCGATGGCCGTGGTGACCGCCGACCCCCAGTCGCCGCCCTGGGCGACGTAGCGGTCGTAGCCGAGCGCCGCCATCAGCTGCGCGAACACCTCCGCGATCTTCGGCACGCCCCAGCCGGTCTCGGTGGGCTTGCCCGAGAACCCGAAACCGGGCAGCGAGGGGGCGACGACGTGGAACGCGTCCTCGGCGCGGCCGCCGTGCTCGGTGGGGTCGGTGAGCGGCCCGACGACCTTCTGGAACTCGACGATCGAACCGGGCCACCCGTGGGTGATCAGCAGCGGCAGCGCGTCCGCGTGCGGTGAGCGCTGGTGAACGAAGTGCACGTCCAGCCCGTCGCCGTTCGATTGGGGGAACGTGGCGACGAACTGGTCGAACCGGTTCAGCGCTGCTTCCCGCGCCCGCCAGTCGTAGTCGTTCGCCCAGTACTCGCAGACCTCCTGCACGTAGGCGAGCGGTGTGCCCTGTGACCAGTCGTCGACCGGCTCGGCCTCGGGCCACCGGGTGTTGCGCAGGCGGGCCCGGAGGTCGTGGAGCAGTTCGTCGGGAACGTCGATGTGGAACGGTCGGATCTCAGTCACGGGTCGGCCTCCCGACGGGCTCGGGCCGTCGGTGGGTGGGCCGGCGAAGAGCTGGGCCTTCTCCATCCAGTCGCGGGCGGTCTCGCCGGTCACCACGAGATCGGTGTCGTCGACGTGGCGGCGCTGCGTGGTGACGAGGCAGAAGTCGAGTGCCGGGCCGACGACGCTGTCGGGTGCGTCGTCGGGGCCGAACGTCCACGTGTCGCCCGACGGCGAGGTGAGCTCGACGCGCACGGGCGCGGTGGGCACGTCGAGCCCGCGGTTCACGTAGGTCCAGCCACGGGTGATGAACCCCAGCTGCGCGATGTGACGCAGCCGATCGGTGGCCGGCCGTTCGACGTGGGTGCCGGCCTCGGCGAGGGCGTCGACCACGTCCTGGCCGTGGGCCCATGCCTCCATCAGCCGGGCAGTGAGGAACGACTTGGCGCCCATCGACGGGCCGTACCAGGCGACACGGGCGTCGTCGGCGAGCGTGGCGGCCGCCGAGGCCAGCGCCTCGCGGTTGGAGCGCCAGCGGGCGAGCAGCTCGGAGGGCGGCAGCCTGCGGAGATCGCCGATGGTGGCGTCGTCGGCCACGGTCGGGTCGTCGGAGGTCATCGCTCCCACGAGCGCACCCATCGAGTCGTCGAAGGCGTCCTCGTCGGCGATGGCCAGGGCGGCCGTGCCGTCGAAGTAGGTGAGGTGTGCGATCTGGTCGGCGATCGTCCAGCGGGGGCTCGGCGTGGGCAGCGCCCACCGTTCGGGAGGCAGGGGTGCCACCACGTCGTCGAGCGCCTGCTGTTCGGCGATCAGGTCGGCCAGGACGTCGCTCACGCCGGGTGTGGTGCGCAGGGTTCCGTCGGACATGGGCCCGGTCTAGCGAACGCGGCTCGGATCCGACGAGGCCTGCTCACTACGGTTCAGGCGATGACGATCGGAACGGTGATCCGCAGCCGGCTGGACACGAGGTCCACCGAGTACCGGGAGAACCTGGCGGCCATGCAGGCGCTGTGGGACGAGGTGGCCGAGCAGATGGCGTCGGTGCCCACGATCGGCGGGCAGCGCTACGTCGACCGGCACCGCAAGCGCGGCAAGATGCTGGTGCGCGAGCGCATCGAGCATCTCGTCGATCCCGACACGCCGTTCCTCGAGCTCAGCCCGTTGGCGGGCTGGGGAACCCAGGATCCGGTGGGTGTCGGATCGGTGTCGGGCATCGGGATCGTCGAAGGGGTGGAGTGCGCGATCGCCGGCTCCGACATGACGTACCGGGGCGGCTCGGCGAACCCCACGAGCTGGAAGAAGTCGGCCCGCTTCTACGACATCGCCCGCAAGAACCGGTTGCCGGTGATCGCCCTCAACGAGTCTGCCGGCGCCGACCTCCCACGCCAGGCCGACCTGTTCCTCGACGGCGGCGGCAGCTTCCGTGACCTCACCCAGCTGTCGAAGCTGGGGATCCCGTCGATCACGATGGCGTTCGGCCCCAACACCGCCGGTGGCGCCTACATCCCGGGGATGAGTGACTACACGGTGTTCGTCAAGGAGCGCGGCACGGCGTACCTGGGTGGCCCGCCGCTGGTGAAGATGGCCATCGACGAGATCGTCGACGAGGAGACGCTGGGCGGCGCCGAGATGCACTCGCGCACGAGCGGCCTGTCCGATTTCCTGGCCGCCGACGAGATGGACGCCATCCGCATCACCCGCCAGATCGTGCGGCACCTGAAGTGGAACAAGTTGGGGCCCGGCCCCACCGAGCCCGACGATCCGCCGCTGTACGACCCGGCCGAGCTGCTGGGGTGCGCGATGGCCGACGTGCGCATCCCGTTCGACATCCGCGAGGTGCTGGCCCGCCTGCTCGACGGCAGCCGGTTCGAGGAGTTCAAGCCGCTCTACGGCGACAAGCTGGTGTGCGGCTGGGGGTCGATCCACGGCTTCCCGGTCGGGCTGCTCGGCAACAACGGCATCCTGTTCTCCGAGGAGGCGGCCAAGGGGGCACAGTTCATCCAGCTGTGCAACAAGCGTGACATCCCGCTCGTGTTCCTGCACAACATCACGGGCTTCATGGTGGGCTCGAAGGCCGAGCAGGGCGGCATCATCCGCAACGGGGCGAAGCTGGTCAACGCCGTGTCGAACTCGACGGTGCCGCACTTCAACCTGATGGTGGGCGCCAGTTACGGCGCCGGCAACTACGGCATGGCCGGCAAGGCGTACCACCCGAGATTCATCTTCACGTGGCCCAACCACCGCGTGGCGGTGATGGGGCCCAAGCAGTTGGCGGGGGTGATGGAGATCGTGGCCCGCAACGCCGCCGCCGGTCGGGGGATCGAGATCGACGAGGAGGCACTCACCGCCCAGACCGCCGGCCTGGAGGCGCAGATCGAACACGAGTCGACGGCGCTGTTCTCCACCGGCCGATTGTGGGACGACGGGATCATCCATCCCGCCGACAGCCGCACGGTGATGGGGATCGCCCTGTCGGCGGTGCACGGCAACGTGGTGCAGGGCGCCACCGACTACGGCGTGTGGAGGCACTGATGGGCAGCTCACGACGCAGCATCCACCGGCTGCTGATCGCCAACCGGGGCGAGATCGCCGTGCGGGTGGCACGCACCGCCGCCCGGCTGGGGATCGACACGGTCGGCGTCTATTCCGAACCCGACCGCGACGCACTGCACGTCGACTCGGTCGACGTGGCCGTGGCGCTGGGATGGCCCGACGTGGGGTCCACGCCGGCCGAGTCCTACCTGCGCGGCGACGCCGTGATCCGGGCGGCGCTCGACACGGGCGCCGACGCGATCCATCCGGGCTACGGGTTCCTGGCCGAGAACGCCGCGTTCGCGCAGGCCGTGATCGACGCCGGGCTGATCTGGGTGGGGCCGACGCCCGAGCAGATCACGCTGCTCGGCGACAAGGTGGCGGCCAAGCGGGCCGCCGTCGAGGCGGGCGTGCCCACCACCGGCATGATCGAGGTGGCCGACGGGGGTGTGGTCGACCGCGAGGCGGTCACCTATCCCGCGCTCGTGAAGGCGGCCGCCGGTGGCGGCGGCCGGGGGATGCGGGTGGTGCGCAGCGCCGACGAACTCGACGGCGCCGTGGCGGCCGCGTCACGTGAGGCGCTGTCGGCGTTCGGCGACGGGGCGGTGTTCATCGAGCCGTACCTCGAACGGGGTCGGCACGTCGAGGTGCAGGTCATGGGCGACGCCCACGGCAACGTGGTGCACCTGGGCGAACGCGAGTGCTCGATCCAGCGACGCAACCAGAAGGTGGTGGAGGAGTCGCCGTCGGCCGGCATCAGCGCGGCCATGCGCGCCGCACTGTGCGAGGGGGCCATCGCACTGGCGCGCCACGTCGGCTACCAGGGCGCCGGCACCGTCGAGTTCATGGTGAGCGACACCGGAGGAGAGGCGGGTGGCGACGCCACCATCACGTTCCTCGAGGTGAACACGCGCCTGCAGGTGGAACACCCGGTGACCGAGGCCGTCACCGGGCTCGACCTGGTGGAGCTGCAGCTGCGGGTCGCCGCCGGCGAGGCGCTGGCGATCACCCAGGACGACGTGACGTTCGACGGCCACGCCATCGAGGTGCGCGTGGTGGCCGAGGACCCGGCGGCCGGCTGGCTGCCCAGCACGGGCACCATCGGCCGGTTCGAGATCGGCGGGCCCGGGAGCGGGGACGGCGGCGTACGGGTCGACACCGGGGTGCGGGCCGGGTCGGCCATCTCGGCGGACTACGACTCGCTCGTGGCCAAGGTGATCACCCACGGGCGCGACCGCACGAGTGCGGCGAGGGGGATGGCGCGGGCGCTGCGGTCGGCGCGGATCACCGGCATCCGCACCAACACCGAGTCGCTGGTGGCGATCATGGGCGAGGCCGACTTCCTCGCCGCCGCCACGCCGACGGCGTATCTCGACGAGCACCCCGACGTGCTCACACCGTCGGGCCCCGAGGGCGACGACCGCGTGGCGCTGCTGGTGGGTGCGGCATTCGCACTCGAGTTCGGCAATCGTTCGACGGCCTCGGCGCTCGCCTTCGCGCCGTCGGGCTGGCGCAACCTGCGCACCCAGGGGCAGCGCCGCACGTTCGTCAGCGGCGACGGAGGTACCACCGACCGGGTGGAGTACGTGCTCCACGGCGACACCGCCACGGTGCTCCTCGGGCCCTGGCCCGAGCCCGACGAGGAGGGTGTGCTGGGCGCCGACGAGCGCCGCGAGGCGACCGTGCGGTTGATCAGGCGGTCGGTCGGTGCCGGACAGATCGAGCAGGTGATCGAGATCGACGGGCGTCGACAGGTGGTGTACGCCGCCGTCGACGAGCAGGTACCGCACGCCGGCGATGCCGACGCACGGATCACCGTCCACACCTCCAGTGCGACGGGATCGCGGAGCTGGCACCTGCAGCCCGAGTTCGTGCTGCACGACGCGGAGGAGGCGGGGAGCGGGCCGGTGAGCCCGCTGCCGGGCACCGTGATCGCCGTCCACGTCGCGGCGGGCGACGCCGTCGTCGACGGCCAGGTGATGATGGTGGTGGAGGCGATGAAGATGGAGCACAAGATCGCGGCGTCGGGCGACGCCACCGTCGGCGAGGTGCACTTCGCCGTCGGTGACCGCGTCGACACGGGCGACCTGCTGGTGGAGCTGGAGCACCATGACTGAGCCGATCCGGATCGCCAACTGTTCGGGCTTCTTCGGCGACCGGCCCAGCGGAGCGCTGGAGATGGTGGAGGGCGGGCACATCGACGTGCTCACCGGCGACTGGCTGGCCGAGCTGACGATGCTGATCCTCAGCCGCATCCGGGCCAAGCGGGCCAAGGGTGGATACGCCCGCACGTTCGTCACCCAGATGGAGCAGGTGATGGGTACCTGCCTCGATCGGGGGATCAAGGTGGTGTCCAACGCGGGTGGCCTCGACCCCGACGGCTGCGCCGATGCACTGGCCGAGGTGGCCGACCGGCTGGGCCTGTCGCCGACGATCGCCTACGTGAGCGGCGACGACCTGATGGATCGCGTGGTGGAGCTGGCCGAGAGCGGCGACCTGCAGCCGTTCGGGCACGCCGGGGGCGGGTTGGGCGACCCGGTGCAGTACCTCACGGCCAACGCCTATCTCGGCTGCTTCGGCATCGTCGACGCGCTGGCGAAGGGCGCCGACATCGTCGTCACCGGTCGGGTCACCGACGCCGCGGTCACGTGCGGGCCGGCGGCGTGGCACCACGGGTGGCAGCGCACCGACTTCGACGCTCTGGCAGGCGGCGTGGTGGCCGGGCATCTCATCGAGTGCAGTGCCCAGGTGACGGGTGGCAACTACTCGTTCTTCCACGAGATCGAGGGGCGCAACGACGTCGGTGGCGGCGCCCGGTTCGGGTTCCCGTGGGCCGACGTGGCGGCCGACGGATCGTGTGTGATCGGCAAGCACGACGGAACCGGTGGCGTGGTCAACGTGGAGACGGTGACGTCGCAGCTGCTGTACGAGATCGGCGGGCCCGAGTACCTGGGCCCCGACGTCACCGCCCGGTTCGACTCGATCGACGTCGAGCAGGTCGAACCCGACCGTGTGCGCGTGTCGGGCGTGAAGGGCCAGGCGCCGCCATCCACGCTGAAGGTGGCGATGAACGAGCTGGGCGGCTACCGCAACTCGTTCGCCGTGGCGCTCACCGGCCTCGACGTCGACGAGAAGGCGGCGTTCGCGCAGGCGAGCTTCTGGGACGCGTGCCCCTACGGGCCGGACGACTTCGCGTTCATCGAGAGCCGGGTGGTGCACACCGAGAAGGACGACCCGGCCACGCAGGAGGAGGCCACTGCGGTCTGGCGGGTCACCGTGAAGGACCCCGACGAACGCAAGGTGGGGCGGGCGTTCGCCGACGCCATGGTGCACACGGTGCTGGCCGGCATCCCCGGCATGTACGGGCTGGGCGGCGGGCCGAGCGCGGCGTCGCCGTTCGGCGTGTACCGCCCGGCGACGGTGCCGAACGACCTGGTGCCGCAGTACGTGCACGTGCACGGCGCCGACGGCTGGAAGACGAGCCAGATCGATTCGGTGGCGCCGACGGGCGATCCACTCAGGGTGGGGATCGACGTCGAGGTGGCTGCGCCGCCCGAGCCGCCGTCGGGCGAGGTGGCGACGATGCCGCTCGGTGAGTTCCTCGGCACCCGATCGGGTGACAAGGGTGGCGACGCCAACCTCGGTGTGTACGCCCGCGGTGATGCCGGCTGGGCGTGGCTCGACAACGAGCTGACCGTCGAGCGGCTGCACGAGCTGCTGCCCGAGACCGCCGATCTGCACGTCGACCGGTACCGCTACCCCAACCTGCGCAGCCTCAACTTCGTGATCCGCGGCCTGCTGCAGGAGGGCGTGGCCGCCAGCACCCGCCAGGACGCCCAGGCCAAGGCGCTGGGTGAATGGCTCCGGGCGCGGGTGGTCGAGGCGCCCATCGCCGTCCTCGAACACTGACGCGCTCGGACCCGGAATGACGTCGGGCCCAGCAGGGTTCCACTTCCCATGACACGTGAGGTGAAGGTCGGTCGTGTGGTCGATGCGTCGGCGGACGCCGTGTGGTCGGTACTGGCCGACTTCGGCGACATCGCCTCCTGGAACGGGGGCGTGAAGGCCAGCCACTCCACCAGTGACGAATCCGGTGGAGTCGGCGCCAGCCGACACTGCGATCTGGCACCCGTCGGCCAGCTCGAGGAGACGATCGTCGAGTGGGCCCCGGCCGAGCGGATGGTCGTGCGGATCGACTCGGCGAAGCGCCTGCCGATCAGGGAGGCACTCGTCCACTTCGACCTGCGACCGGTCGACGGCACCACCGACCGCACCACCGATCGCACCGAGGTGACGATCACCTACCGCTACGACACGAAGTTCGGTGCGTTCGGCGCGGCCACCGGGCCAGTGCTCGATCGGCAGCTCTCGTCGGGCTTCGAGGGTTTCCTCGACGACCTGGGTGACGCTGCCAAGCTCGCAGCAGTCTGACCCGGTGGGGCGCAGCATCGTCGACGTTCGGCGGATCGATCTCGCCACCACGCTGCGGACGGTGGCGTTCCTCCCGCTCGACCCGACGGTGCGGCTGGCGCCGGGACGGTTCGAACGGGCGACGATCACGCCGGACGGGCCGGGGTCGATCCGGGTGACGTGGGCGCGACAGGCCGGCACCGACAACGACACCGACAACGACACCGTCGCTCATGTGGAGACGTTCGGCGACGGGGCGGCGTGGTTGCTCGAGCGGGCGGAACGGCTGCTGGGCGTGACCGATGACGTCACCGGTTTCGAGCCGACCGAGCGGCCGTTGCGGGATCTGTGGCGGCGTCATCGGGGCGACCGGATCCCGGCCACGGGCACGCTGTGGCACGACGTGGCGTGGTTCATCGTGCAGCAGCGCATCGACACCACCAGCGCCGCCGAGCAGTGGCGCCGTCTGGTGAGCGACATGGGTGCGCCAGCGCCGGGCATCGACGGGCTGATGGTGCCGCCCGAACCGGAGGCCGTGGCCCGGCTCGGCTACCACCACTTCCACCGGTACGGCATCGAGCGGCAGCGGGCCGAGCACCTGCGCAACGCCGCCCGGGCAGCCCGCCGGCTGCAGGCGCTGGTGGACGAGGGCGTGGAGGCGGAAGAGGCGATGCCCGTGCTGCAGTCGGTGCCGGGCATCGGGCCGTGGACGGCGACGTGTCTCGCCGTGCAGACCTGGGGCAACGCCGACACCGTGGTGTTGGGCGACGACGGCATCCCGTCGATGGTGGCGTGGCTGGTCGCGGGGGAGCGGCGCGCCGACGACGCACGGATGCTGGAACTGCTCGAGCCGTTCCGGCCTCACCGGCACCGGATCGTCCGGCTCGGCTACGCCGGCGACGTCAAGCCGCCGCGACGCGCTCCACGAGCCCGGCGGGACGACATCCGGCGACGCTGACCTCGGGCCGGCGAGGTCGCCCGGTCTCCGGACGTCAGTGGCCGCTGAGGATGTTCTTGGCGAGTGCGATGGTGATTCCGACGACCACGACAGCGCCGGCGTACAGCAGTGAGCGAACGGTGCTCGCCCCGCTCTGGCGGGCCACCGTGTAGCCCGACAACGTGATGAATCCGGCAAGCACCAGACGGGCGATGTCGAACTCGGCGGTGACGTCGACGAGCAGCACCGGCACGCTCGCCAGAACGGCGACGGCCGCTGCGCCGGCGAGCTGTGCCGCGATCGCTTCGGCGTCGGTCCGGCGGACGGCGCCGTGGCCGATCAGCTGAGCGGAGAGGCGGAACGCGAACGCATGCGCCACGGCGAGACCGATCGTGGTGCCCCAGATGATGGCGAAGGCGCGGACGTGGCCGTGGGCGGCATCCTCGTCGACGGCGGCGAGCGCCGCCAGCAGGCAGACCGCAACGTAGAGCGCCATCACCGACGCTTCCTTGAACAACTCGCTGGTGTGGGCGTCGTGCTCGGGCACGGTCGGGGCGTCGATCATCGGTCGGTCTCCTTCCGTGCCCGAGCATGCCACTTCCCGTGTTCGGATCCGGTCAGCGGATGGGGTTGCCGTGGGGGTCGGTGATGTGCCAGTTGCCGTGGGTGTCGCGGTGGACGTGGAAGCCGAGTTCTTTGAGGAGGTTGTGGGCTCGGCAGAGGGGGATGCCGTTTCTGG
>Ga0102937_1000191_pt1 | contig 26460 bp, 21 predicted proteins | sample SalPonR2_B_D1_MG_FD_78213 | JGI IMG/M metagenome (GOLD analysis project Ga0102937, IMG submission 78213) | Salt pond soil microbial communities from South San Francisco under conditions of wetland restoration - Salt Pond MetaG R2_B_D1_MG | ecosystem: Environmental > Aquatic > Marine > Intertidal... | reverse complement strand
GTGGTCACCGACGAGTGCCCGCAGGGCGGGGCCGGGATATCGGTGGAGGTCGGCGTGCAACGACGTGCCGACCTCCAGCGACGTGTCGAGGCTCTGCTGGTAGGCGGCGAACGACAGCACGAGCGCCCAGCGTCCACTCGCCTCGCCGCGCAGCCAGTGGCGGCGGACCTCGATGCGGTCCTCGCGGGTGTCGCTGCGGCCGGCGACCACCCAGCGGTCGGTGTCGGGCACTCCGGCGAGTACGTCGGCGCGGCGGACCTGCCAGCCGACCGTGGTGGCCACGGCGTCGGCCAGCGGGTCGGGCAGCGAGCCGAGGCGGCGTCCGGCCTGGGCGAGGAGATGGAGCAGGCCCAGTTCGGCGAGGACGTCGTGGTGCCAGTGGGGTGAGGCGCCGACCACACCCGCCAGCCGGCGGATCCGGTTGGCGAGGCTGCCGGCCTGGGCGTCGACGAGCCGGGCGGCGAGCTGGTCCCAGGTGGCGTAGCGGGCGAGCGAGGGGTCGGCCAGGCCGGTGCGGATCCGGTCGTCGAGCCACCGGTCGAGCTCGTCGAGCCCGGCGTGCATGCGCTCCACCCGCTCGTCTCGCGCCCTGTCACGATCGTGCGGAGGCTCGGGCGCCGGTTCGGACTCCGTGTCGGGTGCCGGCCCGGTCGTGGTGCTGCCGGCCGGCACTGCGTCCGCTCCCCCGTCGGCGGTGGTGCCGGTGGTGGTGCCAACGGGTTCGTCGGAGGTGTCGGTGGAGGTGTCGGTGGAGACGTCGGGGCGATGGGTGGCTCCCGTGCGGCCGGCCAGCCACCGGGCCACTTGCGGCGGAGGTGCGGCATCGGCCACGTCGCCGTGTGCCCACATCAACAGCAGCGCCAGTGCGTGCTTGCAGGGTGTTCGTCGGCTGGGGCACGAGCACGACACCGCCACCGCGACGTGGTCGACCATCGTGTCGTAGGGCTCGGCGCCACTGCCGTGGAACGCACCCCACACGGCCCGGTCGTCGGCGCCCACGCCCAGCCACCGTGACGGTGTGGCCAAGGGTCGCGCTGCCGTGATCGCCGCCGCCGACGTGGCCAGTGCCTCCACCTGCTCGACCGACCAGCGTGTCGCGGTCACGGTGGTGTCAACGGGCGGCGAGGGCGACCGGCACGGGCGCCGCCGAGTCGGCCGCCTGCTTGGCGTGGTAACTCGACCGGGTGAGCGGACTGGCCTCGACGTGGCCGATCCCGAACGCCTCGCCGACCTGCTTCCAGCGCTCGAACTCGGCCGGGTCGGCGTACCGCTCGATGGGCAGGTGGTGCGACGTGGGCCGCAGGTACTGACCGATCGTGACGATGTCGACGCCGAGATCGGCGAGGTCGGCGAGCAGGCCGACGATCTCGTCGTCGGTCTCGCCGAGGCCCACCATGAAGCCGGTCTTGGTGACGAGGCCGGCCGCCTTCGAGCGGGCGAGCACCGACAGCGACCGGGCGTAGCCGGCCGACGGACGGACGGCGCGCTGCAGACGGGCCACCGTCTCGACGTTGTGGTTCAGCACGTCGGGCGACGACCGGAACAGCACGTCGAGTGCGGCGTCGTCGCCCTTGGCGTCGGAGATCAGCGTCTCGACACGTGTGGCGGGCCGGCGACGGCGGATGGCCTCGACGCAGGCGGCGACATGCGCCATGCCGCCGTCGGCGAGGTCGTCGCGGGCCACCATCGTGAGCACGGCGTGGTCGAGCGCCATCCGGTCGACGGCCTCGGCGACGCGGGCCGGCTCGTCGGCGGCCGGGGCGAGCGGCTTGCTGGTGTCGACGAGGCAGAAACCGCAGGCCCGGGTGCACCGCTCGCCGAGCACCATGAACGTGGCCGTGCCGTCGGCCCAGCACTCGGACAGGTTGGGGCAGCCGGCGTCCTCGCACACGGTGACGAGGTCGAGTTCGCGGATCGTGCGCTTGAGGGTCAGCACCTCGTCGCCGTGCGACACGCGCGGCCGCAACCAGTCGGGCTTGCGGGTCTCGATCGCGAGGCCGCTCGTGACACCGGCGGCCTCGAGGCGCGCCGCAGCGCGTCCGGACACCAGCTTCACCTGTTCTCCGGCTCCCTCACCACGCGAGAACGCCGAGAGGTCACGCCCGTCGGCGTCGTGCTTCCAGGCGACGTCCTGTCGCTCGACGGCGACGTCTCCCGGCGCATCGTCGCCCCAGCGTTCGGCGGCGAGACGGGCGACCACGTCGACGACCTCGCGCATCGTGACGTCGATGCCCTCCTCGGCCAGCGACGTGACGGGCCTGTCGCCGATCCCGCACGGCACGATGTGCTCGCGCATGTACGACAGGTCGGTGTGCACGTTCAGCGCGAAGCCGTGCATGGTGCGCCCGTGGGCCAGGCGCACCCCGATCGCGCAGATCTTGCGGGGAACCCTCTGGGGCTCGGGATCACCCGCACCGTCGGCGTCGAGCCACACACCGGCGAAACCGGGCAGCCGGCCCGCGTTCGGCAGGCCCAGTTCGGCGAGCGCGTCGATCACCAGGCCCTCCACGTTGCACACGTGGTCGGACGCACCGAGACGGTTGTCGACGGCGAGGATCGGATAGCCGACCAGCTGGCCGGGCCCGTGGTAGGTGATGTCTCCGCCCCGCTTCACCGGCACCAGTTCGGCGCCCACGGCGGCCGGCTCGCAACGCAGGTTGGCGGCGAGGTCGGCCGTGCGTCCGTGGGTGAACACGTGCGGGTGCTCGAGCAGCAACAGGTGTTGCCCCGTGCCGTTGTCGAACAGCGACTGCTGTACCGCGAGCGCTTCGCGGTAGGGCACCCGGCCCAGCCAGCGGACACGCAGTGGCGTGGTCATCGCACCTCCGAGTCAGAGCTCGGTGGACCAGTCCTTCGTCTCGAGGATCTCCTTCACCCGCTGGAGGAAGTTGGCCGCGTAGGCGCCGTCGAAGGCACGATGGTCCCAGCTCATCGCCAGGTTGCCGACGGGGTGGATGGCGATGGCCTCGCCGCCGTCGGAACCCACGGTGACGACGGGCTTGCGCACGATTGCGTCGGTGGAGATGATCGCCACCTGCGGCTGGTTGATGATCGGCATGGTGAGCACCGAACCGGCCGAACCGTTGTTGCTGATCGTGAACGTGCCGCCCGAGATCTCGTCGGGGCTGAGCTTGCGCTTGCGGGCGCGGTCGGCGAGGTCGGAGATCTCGCTGGCGATGGCGGCGAGCCGCTTCGTCTCGGCGTCGCGGATCACCGGGGCCAGCAGGCCTTCGTAGTCGAGGTCGACGGCGATGCCGAGGTCGACGTAGTCGTGCACGATCAGCTCGTTCTCGCCGACGCTGGCGTTGAGGTGCGGGAACTCCCCGAGCCCGTCGATGATCGCCCGCGAGATGAAGGGCAGGTAGGTGAGGCTGAAGCCGTGGCTGGCCTTCCAGTCGGCCTTCACCTTGCCGCGCACCACGTCGACGTTGGCGAAGTCGATCTCGACGACGCTGAAGGCGTGGGGGCTCGTGGCCTTGCTGGCCACCATGTGGTCGCCGGTGAGCTTGCGGATCTTCGACAGCGGCACCGAGCGGTCGCGGTCGCCCGGGGCCGGGGCCGGGGCCGTCGGACGGGGTGCCGCAGGGGGCTGCTGCGCGGCGGGCGCGGGCTGCGCCGGCGCAGGTCGGGCCGCGGGAGCCGGCTGCGACGGTGCGGCGGGCTCTGCAGGTGGTGCCGTCGTCGGGGCCGAGGTGCTGCCGGGGTCCTGGCGGGTGGCGCCCGTGGCGTCGATGTGATCGAGCACGTCGTCGCGGGTGATGCGTCCTCCGGGGCCCGAGCCGGTGATGGCGTCGGGGTCGAGGCCGTGTTCGTTCACGAGGCGGCGCACCACGGGTGAGAGCAGCCGGTTGTCACCGGCCGCGGCGGTGGGGGTAGGTGCGGCGGGGGCACTCTCGGCGGGAGCGGGTGCTGCCGCAGGGGGCGGGGGCGGCGGCGGTGTCGCTGCGGCGGGCTGCGGTTCCGGTTCGGGCTGCGGTTCCGGTTCGGGCGCCGCCTCCGCCTCGGCGGCGGCGGTCTCGGCGGGCTGGGGCACTGCGGTGCCGTCGCCGTCGCCCACCACGGCGATCACGGTCCCCACCTCGACGGTGTCACCCTCGTCGACCCGGATCTCGGTGAGCACGCCGGACACCGGTGACGGCACCTCGGTGTCGACCTTGTCGGTCGACACCTCGAACAACGGCTCGTCCTCGGCCACCGTGTCGCCGACGTTCTTGAACCACTGGGTGATGGTGCCCTCGGTGACCGTTTCGCCGAGCTGCGGGAGCGTGACCTCTGCCATGGTGGAAATCCTTCTCGTTGATCGTTCTTGGTGATCGTTGGGGTCTGTCGTCGGGCGGTGGTTCGGGTGCTCGTGCAGGCGTCGGGTCAGCCGTTGAAGTTGCGTCCGGTGAGGGACAGCGCGGTCTCGCCGAACAGTTCGCTGAGGCTGGGGTGGGGTTGGATGAACTCGGCCACTTCGTCGACCGAGGCTTCCCAGTTCACGGCGAGATAGCCGCCGCTGAGCTGTTCGGTCACCCACGGGCCCACCATGTGCACGCCGAGCACCTGGCCGGCGGTGCCGTCGGCGCGGCGCTTGGCGATGATCTTCACGAGTCCCTCGGTCTCGCCGAGGATCTGCGCCCGGCTGTTGAACTTGAAGGGGTGCTTGGCCACGACCACGTCGTGGCCGGCCGCCTTGGCCTCTTCCTCGCCGGGGCCGGCCCAGGCCACTTCAGGGTGGCAGTAGATGGCCCACGGCACCCGGTCGTACATCACGGGCATCGGCGACTCGCCGAGCACGTGCTTCACCACCAGGATCGCCTCGGCGTAGCCGACGTGGGCGAGCTGCGGCGTGGCGATCAGGTCGCCCACGGCGTACACGCCGGGCTCGCCGGTGCGGCAGTACTCGTCGACCACGACGAAGCCGCGGTCGTCGACGACGACCGAGGTGCCATCGAGTCCGAGCTGGTCGGCGAACGGCCGACGGCCGACCGACACCACCACGGCATCGACCTCCACCGACTCACCGTCGCCGAACTGCACGGTGGTGCCACCGCTGTCGTTCGGCGTGTGGCCGTTCACCATCACACCCGTGCGGATCGTGATCTTCTTCTTCTTGAACGACTTCTCCACCACCTTGGCGACGTCGGAGTCGAGACCGGGAAGGATCTTCGGCAGGCCCTCGAGGATGGTGACGTCACTGCCGAGGTCGGCGAACGTGGAGGCGAACTCGCAGCCGATCGCCCCGCCGCCGATCACGGCGACACGTGGCGGTACGTGGTCGAGGTCGAGCACTTCGTCGCTGGTGAGGATGGGGCCACCGCGTTCGAAGTTGGGGATCAGCCGTGGCACCGAACCGGAGGCGAGCATCACGGCGTCGCCGGTGATGGTGGCCGACGAGCCGTCGTTCATCGCCACGGTGACGGTGCGGTCCGCGCCGAGCGAACCGACGCCGTTGAACACCTCCACCTTGCGGCCCTTGCACATCGCGCCGATGCCCTTGACCAGGCCGTCGACGATGCCCTGCTTGCGCTTCTGCGTGCGGGCGAAGTCGACCGTGACGTCACCGGAGGTGTCGATCCCGAAGTCGCTCGAGTGGTCGACGTGGCGCTTCACCGCGGCCGTCTCGAGGAATGCCTTGGCCGGGATGCAGCCGCGGTTGAGGCACGTGCCACCGAGAGCGTCCTTCTCCACGAGCGCCACGTTCAAGCCGGCCGACGCACCGTACAGGGCAGCGGAGTAACCCCCCGGGCCGCCACCGATCACCACCAGGTCGAATTGGTCACTCATCGACGGCCACCGTAGCGCCCGATCTGGGCGACGTCATCCGGCCACCCTGACGGCCCACCCTCACCGGCCGCTCTGACCACCCACCCTCAGACGTCGAGCGACCAGTTGCGTTGATCGTCGCCGCGGCGCAGCACCAGCACCCGGCTCGAGCTCTCGGCGGCGCTCACGTCGAAGTCGATCCGGCACTGCTGGACCGCCTCGGTGATCGACGAGCACCGACCGTCCTGCGGCGCCGGCTCGGGAGCGAGGCTCCGGTCGCCCGTGACCAAGGTGAAGCTCTCGATGCCGTCGGTGTCGTCGACGCCTCCCACTTCCACGTCCACCGACAGCGTGCCGCCGGTCTCGACTGCGTCGATCACGGTGATGTCGACGTCGCCGACCTCCACGGGTTCGCCGACGGCCGCGGTGGTGACCGTCGCCGACTCGTTCGACAGTTGCAGGAGGAACACGCCTCCGGCCAGCAGGATCGCCAACGCCATCGCCACCGACAGCAGGAGCAGCGTGCGGGTCTTCATCGCCGCCCGATCCTACGGAGCTTCTGCCCGGCCCGGCCGGGTTCGTTCCGGCAGTGCGTTCCGGCCGTTCGTCGGGCGCATTCGGCCATGGGGTGCGGAGCAGCATCTCGGCAGCGACGGAGAACAGTTCGGAAACGACGTGCCACCACCGGGCATCCGTCGCCGGCGGGCACTACCGTGCCCGGCGTGACACGGTCGACCTCTCTTCGCCGCAGCGCGCGCTGGCCGGCGCTCGTTGCCGCCCTCGCGCTGACGGCCGCCGCCTGTTCCTCCGGCGACGGTGCCGGCACGCCGGCAGCCGACCCAGCGGCCACCGCAGCGCCCGCAGCAACCACCGCTCCCTCGACCGGCGACACCGCGAGCGACACCGCGGACGGCGACACGGCCACCGGCGACACGGCGCCCGGCGACACGGGCGGCGACACCGCCACCGGCGACACGGCCGCCGCAAGCACGACGCCGGCCACGGAGGCACCCGTCGCGGTGCCCGCGGCGCTGCAGTTCACGGCGCCGCTCGTGGGCGGCGGCGACTTCGACGGCGCCGAACTGGCCGCCAAGCCCACCGTGTTCTGGTTCTGGGCACCCACTTGAAGCATCTGCAACCGTGAAGCCCCCTCGGTCGAGGAGGCAAGCCAGCAGTTCGCAGATTCCGCCAACTTCATCGGCGTGGCCTGGACGGGCGACGACGACTCCTTCCAGGACTTCATCGACCGCCACGGCGTCACGTTCCGAAACATCAGCGACGGCCCCGGCGAGGTGTTCAACCGGTTCGGGATCTCCTACCAGCCGGCACTGGTGATCGTGGGCACCGACGGCTCCATCGAGACCGTGGCCGGCGCCGTCGACGACTCGCTGCTCGAGCAGATCATCACCGAAGCCACCTGACGTTGCATCCGGTGTCTGACACCGGATGCAACACCGCACGTCGGCTCCGGCGAGCCCTCTGCGACGTTCGCACGTACCATCGCACCATGCGCGTCGCCATCACCGGATCGACCGGGCTCATCGGCTCGGCCCTCAGCACCCACCTCACGTCACTCGATCACGAGGTGATCCGGGTCGTGCGCGGCAACCCGTCGGGCACCGACATCCCGTGGTCGCCGTCGGAGAGCCGCCTCGACGCCCACGCCTTCGAGGGCATCGACGCCGTCGTCCACCTCGCCGGTGCCGGCATCGGTGACCACCGCTGGACCGACGACTACAAGCGCGAGATCCTCGAGAGCCGCACGAAGGGCACGTGCCTCGTGTCGGAGGCCGTCGCCTCCGCCGAGAACGGCCCGCAGATCCTGCTGTCGGGATCGGCGATCGGCTACTACGGCAGCAGCCCCGACGCCACCTTCGTCGAGTCATCGCCCCCGGGTGACGGCTTCCTCCCCGAGGTGTGCGTGAAGTGGGAGCAGGCAACGGGCGTCGCCGAGGCCGCCGGCGCTCGTGTCGTGCATCTCCGCACCGGCATCGTGCTGTCGCCCGAGGGCGGGGCACTGAAGAAGCAGCTGCCGCTGTTCAAGCTCGGCCTCGGCGGCAAGATGGGCTCGGGCGAGCAGTGGCAGAGCTGGATCTCGATCGACGACGAGGTCGCCGCCATCACCCACCTCCTCACCGCCGACATCTCGGGGCCGGTGAACCTCACCGCGCCGAACCCGGTCACCCAGGCCGAGTTCACCGACACGCTCGGCGACGTGCTCGGGCGGCCCACGTTCCTGCCGATCCCCAAGTTCGGCCCCAAGCTCCTGCTCGGCGGCGAGCTGGCCGAGAACCTGCTGTTCTCCGGCCAGAAGGTGCTGCCCGGCGTGCTGCAGGACGATGCAGGCTTCACGTTCCGGCACCCCGATCTGGCGACTGCACTCCACCATCTGCTCGGAAAGTGAGCGAGCCGATGGCCGACGCCCACACGCCCGCCGACCAACCGGTGGTGGTGGTCGGCGCCGGGCTCGCCGGGTTGTCGTGCGCCGTCACCCTCCACGAGGCCGGCGTGCCGGTGGCGCTGCTGGAGGCGTCCGACGGTGTGGGCGGCCGCGTGCGCAGCGACCACGTCGACGGCTTCACCCTCGACCGGGGCTTCCAGGTGGCGCTCACGGCGTATCCCGAGATGCACCGGCAGCTCGACATGGACGCCCTCGACCTGCAGGCGTTCGACCCCGGTGCGCTGGTGTGGCGCAACGGTAAGGGCTCGGTGGTGGGCGATCCGTTCCGCAAGCCGGCCACGGCCCTCGCTACGGTGACCGCCCCGATCGGTTCGCTGTTCGACAAGGCCCGTATCGCCACGCTGCGTCACGACCTGCGCAGCGTCCACCCGGCCCAGCTCCTGCGCGCCGAGGACGGCACCACCTACGACAGCCTGCGCGGGCGCGGCTTCTCCGACACCATCATCGAACGCTTCTTCCGGCCGCTCGTCGGCGGCATCCAGCTCGACCCGGCGCTCGGCGACAGCCATCGCATGTTCGACGTGATCTTCCGGATGCTCGCCGACGGCGACTCGGCCGTGCCCGCCGGGGGCATGCAGCAGATCCCCGCGCAGCTGGCGGCGGAGCTTCCCGACGGTGCGGTACGGCTCGGCGCGCGCGTGACCGGCACCACCGCCACCAGCGTCACGGTCGAGGGCGGCGACGAGCTGGCGGCATCGGCGGTGGTCGTGGCCACGGAGGGCCCGGTGGCGGCCCGTCTCCTCGACCTGCCGCCGGTCGACGGCAAGGCGGTGGGGTGCGTGTACTTCGCGGTGCCCGAGCCGCCGACGACGGAGCGGCTCGTGATCCTCGACGGCACGGGGCAGGGCCCGGTGCTCAACGTGGCCGTGATGAGCAATGTGGCGCCGACGTATGCGCCGGACGGTCGGCACCTCGTGGTGGCCGCCCTGCCGGGTCACACCGGCGAGCGCATCGAGCACGACACGCTCACGCAGCTGCGCGGCTGGTGGGGGCCGCAGGTGGATGCCTGGGACCACGTCGCCACCTACCGCATCGAGCACGGCCAGCCAACTCAGGCTCCGCCGTTCGCGCCGAAGCAGCGGGTGCAGCTCGACGACGGCCGGTTCGTGTGCGGCGACCATCGCGACACCGCGTCGATCCAGGGGGCGATGTACTCGGGTCGCCGCTGTGGCGAGGCGGTCGCCGCCCACATGGGCCACACTGTCGTGCATGGCTGACGACGACGCACCCACCGCCCCCACCGACGCACCACCCGAACGGGTCGTCCGGGCGATCCGGTTCGTGCCGGCCGAGCCGCAGGCGATCTTCGATCTGCTCGCCGAGCCGTCGAAGCACTCGCTGATCGACGGGTCGGGTTCGGTGAAGGGAGCCCTCGACTCGGCGCCCGAGCGTCTCGAGCTGGGGTCGAAGTTCGGCATGTCGATGAAGATCGGCGTGCCGTACCGGATGACCAACGAAGTGGTGGAGTTCGACGAGCCGTCGCTGATCGGTTGGCGCCACACCGGTGGCCACGTCTGGCGCTACCGGATCCGTCCGGTCGACGGCGGCAGCGAGGTGACCGAGGAGTTCGACTGGCGGCCGGCGAGGTCGGCGCTGTTCCTGAAGGCCACGGGCTCCGTGAAGAAGAACGCGAAGTCCATGGAGGCGACGCTCGACCGGCTGGCCGCCCACTTCGCCTCCTGAACGCGGCGAGCTGCCCGAACGCACCCGCCGACCGGGGCTTTTGACCCTCACAACAATTGCAGGGTGGGAGTACCATCGGGCCATGGACACCAACTGGCTCTCTCCCCGCGAGATGGAGGCCTGGCGAACCTACATCGAGACCTACAGCGACCTGATCAACGCGCTCGAGCATGATCTGGCCGAGCAGGGCATGACCCTCGGCGACTATCAGGTGCTCGTGTACCTGTCCGAGGCCGAGGGCCGCGCCATGCGGATGTGCGACCTCGCCGACATGTTGCAGCTCTCCCCCAGCGGCCTCACCCGACGGCTCGACGGCCTCGTGAAGGCGGGCCTGGTGGTCCGCGAGGGCTCCACCGAGGACCGGCGCGTGATGATGGCGAAGCTCACCGACGACGGCCTGGCCGAACTCCAGCGCACCGCACCTCACCACGTGGCGAGCGTGCGCCGGCACATCTTCGACCATCTCGACGACGTCCAGATCGACGCCATGGCGTCGATCTTCCGGTCGATCGGCAAGGGCCTGGCGGCGTGACGGCGGCCGCCGTCGCCCTGCCTGCCGGATTCCGCAGCCACGTCGCCAACATCGGCATCAAGGACGACACGCCCGACTTCGTGATCGTCGCCACCGAGCGCGCCGTGCCCACGGCCGCGGTCTTCACCCGCAGCCGCTTCGCCGGCCCCAGCGTCACGCTGAGCCGGACGCAGGTGGCCGACGGCCTGGCCTCCGCCGTGGTCGTGATCTCCAAGAACGCCAACGTCGCCACGGGCCCGCAGGGCCACGAAGACGCGATCGAGGTGGTGCGCGCCACGGCCGAGCGGCTCGGCTGTGACGCCTCGGAGGTGGTGATCGCCTCCACCGGTGTGATCGGGCGGCTCTATCCGATGGATCGGGTCCGGGCCGGCATCGCCGCACTGCCCGACCGGCTGTCGTCGACCGACGCCGTCGGGCCGGCGACGGGGATGATGACCACCGACACCGTGCCCAAGCTCGCCGAGGCCACGGTGGCCGGCAGCACGGCCCGGGTGGTCGGCATGGCCAAGGGCGTCGGCATGATCGAGCCCGACATGGCGACGCACATCTCGCTGCTGTTCACCGACGCCGAGGTGGCGGCCGCCGATCTCGATGCGACGTTCCGACGCGTGGTGGACCGCACGTTCAACTGCGTCAGCGTCGACACCGACACCTCCACCAGTGACACGTCGGTGGTGATGGCCTCGGGGACGGCCGGGCCGGTGGATCCCGACGCCTTCGAGCGGGCGCTGTACGAGGTGGCGGTCGATCTCTCCAAGCAGATCGCCCGTGACGGCGAAGGAGCCCATTCGCTGATCGAGGTGCACGTCGACCGGGCCGCCGACGGCGCCCAGGCCAAGCGCGTGGCCAAGGCGATCGTCAACTCTCCGCTCGTGAAGACGGCGGTGCACGGCGGCGACCCGAACTGGGGTCGGGTCGCGATGGCGATCGGCAAGTGCAGCGACGACACCGACATCGACCAGGACGCCGTGGTGATCCGCTTCGGCGACACCGAGGTGTATCCGCGGTTGCTCGACGACGACGCGCTCGCCGCCCTGTCGAGCTACATGGCCGGCCCCGACGTGCGCATCCACGTGAGCCTGGCCACCGGCGACGCCGAGGCCACGGTGTGGGGCTGCGATCTCAGCGACACCTACGTCCGCTTCAACGCCGACTACACCACGTGATTGCGGCGGCCCCACGGCCGCCTCCTGCCAGCAGCGCCTCCCTGGCGGTCGTATCGCTGGCCCGGCGCGTGGTCGGCGGCAGCTCCCCACGGCTCCGAGTCGCATGGGAAAACCGGAGCCTCCTGAGCCGGGAGTGGTTCGTTCGAGTGCAAGGCGCGAGGCGAGGACGCTGCCTCAGGGCAGCGAGGAGCTCTCGCAACGCCGCGATCGGGCGATCAGCGTCACTTCGGAGGCATGCGGATGCCGCCGTCGACGCGAATGGTCTCGGCGTTCATGTAGCTGTTCGTCACGCACTCCATCACCATCGACGCCAGCTGTTCGGGATCGCCGAGACGCTTGGGGAACAGCACGCCCTTCTGCAGGTTCTCCTTGAACGCCTCGCTGCCCTCGCCCTCGCCGTAGATCGGCGTGTCGATCAGGCCCGGCGCCACGGTGTTGACGCGGATGCCGACCGCCGAGAGGTCGCGAGCGACCGGCAGGGTCATGCCGACCACGCCGCCCTTGGAGGCGGAGTAGCTGGCCTGGCCGATCTGGCCGTCGAAGGCGGCGACGGAGGCGATGTTGACGATCGCTCCACGCTCGCCGTACTCGAGCGGCTCGGTGGTGCTCATGGCCGTGGCGGCGACGCGGATGCAGTCGAACGTGCCGATCAGGTTGATCGCGACGACCTTCTTGAACGCATCGAGGTTGGCGGCCGATTCCAGCGTGCCGTCCTTGCCCACGGTGCGCTGCGCCCAGCCGATGCCGGCGGAATTCACGAGCACGCGGACGGGGCCCATCGACTTGGCCATCTCGACGGCGTTGACGATGTCGTCGGTGTCGGTGACGTCGACCTTGCAGAACGCCCCGCCGATCTCGTCGGCCAGGGCGTTGCCCTTGTCCTCCTGCAGGTCGGCGATGACGACCTTGGCTCCCTGGGCGGCGAGCATGCGGGCCGCTGCGGCCCCGATGCCCGACGCGCCGCCCGTGACGATTGCGCTTGCTCCGGAAATGTCCATGACGCGGAAACCTATTCGCGCCGCTCCCTCCCGGAGGAATCCAGCAGGCCATCGGGGGTGCCACTCGGACGACGTCCACCGCGCGTCGACGCGAGCTGCGCGATGCGGCGTCTGCGGTCGGGTCAGCGAGGCGCCGGCCCGAGGGCGATGCGGGTGTCGATGAACCGCTCCGGCGTGGCGCCGACGAACCCGGGAGACGCTCCACCACTGAACCATCCGGCCACGTCGACCACGACGTGGGTGCTGGCGTGGGTGTAGATGCACACCGATCCGTCGTCGCCGATCGGGGCGACGACGCCGTTGGCGATGCGCTTGCCCGGGGTGAAGTTGATGTTCGACGCCGTGGGTCGAGCCGAGCCGCAGGGCCAGACGGTGGCGTAGCCCCGACCGAAGGGATCGACGATCGTGAGGTTGAGCGCCACCGCCGTGGCGTCGGACGGGATCACGGTGTCGGTACCGCCCACGCTCACGGTCTGCCCGCGGACGGGCATCGTGATCGGCGACGACGGTGTGATGCGGCCGAGCCGACCGCCTGTGCCGTCGCGCGAGTCGATGAACCGGTCGGGGGTGACGCCGCTGAACCCGGCCGTACCGAACCATCCGGCCAGGTCGACCACCACGTGGGTGGGTTCGTGGGCGTACAGGCACACGTCGCCACCGGCGCCGACGGGGGCGATCACGCCGTTGGCGATCCGCGCCCCGGGAGGGAAGTTCAGGTTCGAGGCCACCGGTCGCCGTACGTCGCACGGCCACACGGTGAGGTAACCCTGGGCGATCGGGTCGACGGCGGTGACGTTGAAGGCCGCCGCGCCGACGACGTCGGGCACCGTGGCGGCCGACCCGTTGGGCAGGGTCACCGTACGTCCGGCGACGGGGATGCGCAGGGGCGCATCGGGTGTGACGAGGCGGGTGGGTGCGCCGATGCCCTTGCGGCTGTCGACCACGCGCAGCGGGGTGACGCCGACGAACGACGCATCGCCTGCCCCGCCGGGGAACCAGCCGGCGACGTCGACGACCACGTCGGTGCCGGCGTGTGCGTAGATGCAGACCTTGCCGCCGGCGCCGACCGGCGCCACGACGTTGTTGGCGATCCGCGAGCCCCGCAGGAAGTTCACGTTGGACGCCACGGGCCGGGGCACTCCGCACGGCCACACGGTCATGTAGCCGCGGGCGACGGGGTCGACGACGGTGAGGTTGAGCGCCACGGCGGTGGCCGATGCGGGCACGTTGAGCTGCTGCCCGTTCGCCGCCAGCAGTCGCTGGCCGGCCACCGGCAGTTCGATGATCTTCGGCGGGGCCAGGAAGTGGCTCGGCGCGAGGTCGAGCATCCGCTGCCGCAGCCAGAGCGAGAACCGGGCCTCACCGGTGGTGGTGAGGTGGACGCCGTCGCGAGAGAACCAGCGCGGGCGTTCGGGTCCACGGCTCGCGGCGTCCCAGTCGAGCACCGTGAGGTTCGACCACCTGCTGGTCGCCGCCTGCAGGGCCGCATTGGCGGGCGCATAGTACGACTGCTCGTTCCTGGTGCGGATGTCGGCCATGTTCACCCACGCCACCCGGCCGACGCCGCGTGAGCGCAGGGCCGTCATCATGGCGTCGATGTCGGAGGAGAACGTCGACGGGTCGTCGTTGTAGCCGAGTTCGACCACCACGAGGTCGAGCCCGCTCGGCAGTGCGTTGGCCACCTCCGCGCCGCTGGCGCCGGGGCAACTGGTGCGGGTGGTGCAACGGCTGTCGACGGCATCGAAGCTGATCGAGGCGAACGTGCCGTCGGTGAGCGCCCGGAGTTCGGACGTGCCGGCCTGGGTGACGCCCCGGCCGACGGAGTCGCCGATGAACGCCACCTTCTTGGCGGTGGTGTCCTCGGTGATCACCCGCACGGTGAAGCCGGGCGACGGCAGGCCGAATGCCCGGCGGAACGTCCAGGCGTCGATGCGCTTCGAGCCGTTGAGGAGGACGTCGTTGAACCAGATCCCGTCGAACTGCCGGTAGTTCGACGTGGTGGTCTCGACCATCTCGGCCGTGGTGATCCGGCCGAGGCCGTAGCGATTGGCGAGCGTGTCGGCGTCGATCACGCGAGCCCATTTGTGGTTGGGGTTGTTCGGCGTGGCGTCGCCGATGTCGTTCACCGGAGGGAAGGCGCCGCCGGCGGTGCGCGGGCCGTTGGACGCCGAGAACTCGGTCGACACGATCTCGCCGTCGGGCCACGTGCGCACCTTGCCGGCGGTGGCCTCGATCGCGGCGTCGGTACGTGCGTCCTCCACGAGGCGGGGGACGCCGAGCGGCGACGAGCGGGTCGCCGCACCGCCGTACACCTGGCACGACTGCGAGTCGCACGTGCTGGCGTAGCCGTACCGCTGTTGCTGGAGCCCGTAGGAACGGGCGGCCACCGCCTGCGCTCGGACGGCGTTGACACCCTTGCCGCCACCGGCGTTGGCCCAACTGGCCGAGATCTCCTTGGGCACGACGCCGCGGAGGTAGTCCTCGGTCTTGACGTCGTTGACCACCCGGCTGCCGTCGCTCTCGCTGCGGAACTCGACCTTGCCGCGGTAGTGGGTGAGCCCGCCCACCGGGTTGCAGACGGCCAGCACACTCGTCGGTGAGGCTCCGGAGTTCTCACTGTTCGAGTTGGCGAACTTGACGGGACCGGTGACCGGCTGGCCCACCTTGGTCCAGTCGGCGCCGGCGCCGCTGCTCTCGATCTGCTGGCGTGCTCGGCTCGCGTCCTGGTCGTTCCACACGCCGTCGTCCGGCAAGCCCTGTTGCTGCTGCCACGTCTTCAACACGCCTTCGGTGATCGGCCCGAAGATGCCGTCGACGGTCAGGTTGGATCCGACGAAGGCGTTGAGGAACGTCTGGATCTGGCGGACCGCGGTCTTGTCAGGCGGATCAGGCAACTCCGGCGTCGGCCGTTGGATCGTGCCATCCGGAACAGCGAGCGTGGACGACGTGGGGCAGGCGGCGCTCGTGGACGCGTACATCTGGAACTCGTTGCGCCCCAGATCCTGTGCATAGAGCGACCGAGCGGTCTGGCCGCCGCCGCTCACGTTGCCCACGCCGGCGGTGACGCCGACGGTGCCGGCTCCGTCGAAGGCGAGCAACCGCACGCGGATGCGGGCCTGAGCATTCGGCGCGTCGGCGAGTTCCGTGCCGCCGTAGTAGTGGTTCAGGATCCGCTTCCAGTCCCAGCCCTGGTCGACGGCGTAGCCGTAGGCGCCCCACTGGCTCATGCCGCGGCCGTGGCCGAGCCCGGTGCCCTCGACCACCACGGCGATCACGTCGCTGGGGGCGGCCGACGCCGAGGGACTGGTGCCCACGACGGGTGTCAGCGTGAATCCGAGCGCCGCGACGACGAGGAGGGCGAAGCGGCGCATGTAACCGGATCGTAATGTACCCGCGCGTGGCCGTGCCATCACGCTGCGTCGTTTTTCCACACGGGTTTCTTCGTCACGACCGACGACGATCTTGACGAATTCCGGACGATTCGCCGTTCTGGTGGGCCGACGTCGGCAGCGGGCCGCAACGGCCGGTCAGCGGGGCGGGATGGCGGCGACGGCGAGCTGGTCGACGAAGTCGTTCATCGGGTCACCGCTGTGCCCCTTCACCCAGCGGAACGTGACGTCACCGGCGCGCACCAGCTCGATCAGCGGCTTCCAGAGATCGACGTTGGCCACGGGCTGCTTCTTCGAGTTGGTCCAGCCGTTGCGCTGCCACTTCACCCACCACTGGTCACGGAAGCAGTTCACGACGTAGGTCGAGTCGGACACGATCTCGATGGGGACGGGCGGCGCGGTGCCGGTCGTGCCGTCGGCGAGCGGCGCATGGGCACGGAGCGCATCGAGCACGGCGTAGATCTCCATCCGCTGGTTGGTGGTGGCGGCCTCGCCTCCCGATGCACTCGGTTCGCCGTCGGGCGCCACGGCCCACGCCCACCCGCCCGGCCCCGGGTTTCCGCTGCAAGCGCCGTCGGTGTAGATCTCGATCCGGGATCCGGCCGAACCGGTGGAGGACGTCACAGCGCTCATCGTCGCTCACCCTACGGCTCCACCCTCGCTCCACTCCCCGACCGGTTTCGGATTCGATTCGGGGGGCTCCGGTGCGTACCCATCGGTAACACTGCGAGAATGGATGGATGATCTTCGACGGCCACGTGCAGCAGCTGCCCGACATCGACCCGCTCGAGACCCGGGAATGGTTGGACAGCCTCGACGCAGTCGTCGACACGCACGGCAAGACGAGGGCGCGCTACCTGCTCACCCGCCTGATGCAGCGGGCCACCGAGAGCCAGGTGTCGTTCCCGGCCACGGTGTCGACCCCGTACGTCAACACCATCCCGCGCGAGCAGGAGCCGTGGTTCCCCGGCGACGAGCACATCGAGCGCCGGATCCGGGCGTTCATCCGCTGGAACGCGGCCACGATGGTGGTGCGCGCCAACAAGGCCGCCGACGGCATCGGCGGGCACCTGTCCACCTTCGCCAGCTCGGCGTCGCTGTACGAGATCGGCTTCAACCACTTCTTCCGCGGCAAGGACGACGGCACGCCGGGCGACCACGTCTACTTCCAGGGCCACGCCGCGCCGGGGATCTACGCCCGCGCCTTCCTCGAGGGGCGGCTGGCCGAGGAGGACCTCGACCACTTCCGCCGCGAGATCGGCCGGCCGGGGCGCGGCCTGTCGTCGTACCCGCACCCCCGTCTGATGCCCGACTTCTGGGAGTTCCCCACGGTGTCGATGGGTCTCGGCCCGATCACGGCGCTGTACCACGCCCGCTTCAACCGGTACCTCCAGAACCGGCACATCGACGACACCAGCGGCAGCCGCGTGTGGGCCTTCCTGGGCGACGGCGAGGTCGACGAGCCCGAGACCCTCGGAGCGATCTCGCTGGCGTCACGCGAGCAGCTCGACAACCTGGTGTTCGTGATCAACTGCAACCTGCAGCGCCTCGACGGCCCGGTGCGCGGCAACGGCAAGGTCATCCAGGAACTCGAGGCCACGTTCCGCGGTGCCGGCTGGAACGTCATCAAGGTGATCTGGGGTTCGAAGTGGGACGACCTCCTCGCCCAGGACAAGGACGGGGTGCTGCTCAACCAGATGAACGAGACGGTCGACGGCGAGTTCCAGCGCTACGCGGTGGAGAGCGGCGACTACATCCGCGACAACTTCTTCGGCCCCGATCCGCGGTTGCGGCAGATGGTGTCGCACCTGGCCGACGACGAGCTGCGCAACCTGCCGCGCGGCGGCCACGACTACCGCAAGCTGTACGCCGCCTACAAGGCCGCCACCGAGAACCTCGGGTCGGGTCGGCCCACGGTGATCCTGTGCAAGACGGTGAAGGGTTGGACCCTCGGTCCGGGCTTCGAGGGTCGCAACGCCACGCACCAGATCAAGAAGATGACCAAGGATCAGCTGCTCGAGCTGCGTGACCGGCTGCACCTGCACGACGAGATCCCCGAGGACACGATCGACGACAAGCACCCGCCGTACTTCCGCCCGAAGAAGGACTCGATCGAGTACCAGTACATGATGGAGCGCCGCAAGGCACTCGACGGGTCGTTGCCCAAGCGCACCACGGTGGCCCGCCGGCCGCTGGAGCTGGCGGGCGACGCACCGTTCGCCGAGATGCGTTCGGGTTCCAACGGCCAGGAGGTGTCGACCACCATGGCGTTCACCCGTCTGCTGCGCGGCCTCGCCCGTGACGAGCACATGGGCCCGCGGGTCGTGCCGATCATCCCCGACGAGGCGCGCACGTTCGGCATGGACGCACTGTTCCGCGAGCTCAACATCTACGCGTCGCAGGGCCAGAAGTACGAGCCGGTCGACCACGACCTGCTGCTGTCGTACTCCGAGTCGGCGAAGGGTCAGATCCTCGAGGAGGGCATCACCGAGGCCGGTTCGCTGTCGAGCTTCATCGCCGCCGGCACCGCCTACGCCACCCGCGGCGTGCCGATGGTGCCGTTCCTCACCTTCTATTCGATGTTCGGGTTCCAGCGGGTGGGTGACCTCATCTGGCAGGCCGCCGACATGCGGACCCGCGGCTTCCTGATGGCCGCCACGGCCGGGCGCACCACGCTGCTCGGCGAGGGCCTGCAGCACCAGGACGGCCACAGCCTGGTGCTGGCGTCGACGGTGCCGGCCGTGCAGGCCTACGACCCGGCGTTCGCCTACGAGATCGGGGCCATCGTGCAGGCGGGTCTCACCCGGATGTACGGCGGCGGCCCGCCCGAGGAGACCGACGTCTTCTACTACATCACCCTCTACAACGAGAACTACGAGATGCCGGCACTGCCCGACCGTCCGGGGCTCGCCGAGGCGATCGTGGAGGGGCTGTACAAGTACGCCGATGCGCCCGAGGGTCCGTCGGTCCCGGCCACGATCCTGTTCTCGGGCACGGCACACACCGCGGCCCGTGAGGCGGCCGCCGATCTCGCCGAGCACTACGACGTGGCCGCCGAGTTGTGGTCGGCGACGTCGTACAAGGCGTTGCGTGAAGAGGCGCTGTCGGCCGAGCGGTGGAACCGGCTGCATCCGTCGCAGGAGACGAGGGTGCCGCGCGTGGCGCAGATCCTGGCCGACTCGCAGGGTCCGATCACGGCCGTGTCGGACTTCATGGCGCTCGTGCCCGAGCAGGTGCAGCGCTTCCTGCCGGGTCGTACGTTCGTGCCGCTCGGCACCGACGGCATGGGTCGCTCCGACACCCGTGAGGCGCTGCGCCGGTTCTTCGAGGTCGACACCGGCCACGTGGTGGTCGGTGTGCTGTCGGGTCTGCTCGCCGAGGGTCGGGTCGACGCGGCGACGGTGCAGGACGCCATCGCCCGCTACGACATCGACCCCGACGCCGTCGACCCCTACCTGGTGTGATGTTGCATCCGGTGTCAGACACCGGATGCAACGCCTCGGTAGGTTGATCGCATGACCGGGACGCTGTACATCACGGGTGACGCGAAGGCCGACAAGCTGCTCAACAGCAACGCCAACGCGTTGTTGATCGGCATGCTGCTCGACCAGCAGGTGCCGATGGAGTGGGCGTTCTCCGGGCCGGCCACCCTGAAGCAGCGGCTCGGCCACCTCGATCCGAGGAAGATCGCGGCGATGGACGTCGACGAGTTCGTGGCGGTGTGTTGCGAGAAGCCGGCGATCCACCGCTTCCCCGGTTCGATGGGCAAGCGCATCCACGCCGTGTGCGAGGCGCTCGTGGAGGACTACAAGGGCAACGCGGCCAACATCTGGAAAGGTGTCGACGACGCCGCGGAGATCTACCGGCGGTTGCGGGCGCTGCCGGGCTACGGCGACGAGAAGTCGAAGATCTTCGTGGCGCTGCTCGGCAAGACCCAGGGGGTCACCCCCGACGGCTGGCGCGACGCCGCCGGCAAGTTCGGCGACGACGAGCCGCGGTCGGTGGCCGACGTGCACGACGAGATCTCCCTCGGCAAGGTGCGCGACTGGAAGAAGGCCCAGAAGGCCGCCAAGAAGGACAAGCAGGACAACCCGATCTGAGAAGCGACAGCGGGGTCAGACCCCGCTGTCGCTTCTCGACGTCAGGCGCCAGGCGAGGCGGGTGAGGCCGCCGGCGACGCCCGCCAGGAGGGCCTTGGCGTGGACGAGGCGGGGTGGATGGCGCAGGCGGCGGATCGAGAGCCAGACGGCTCCGCGCACCGTGCGCCACGGCTCGTTGCGAAACGCCGACCACAGCCGGTTGCGTTCGCGCAGGTACACCGTGCGGTCGCCGAGCGCCGACGTGGATGCGCCCTTGCGGTGTTCGACGACCGACGCCGGCGCACAGCGGTACCGCCATCCCGCGCGGGCGCCGCGGCGGGCGAGGTCGACGTCCTCGTAGTAGAGGAAGTAACGCTCGTCGAAGCCGCCGGTGGCGTCGAGGAAGCTGCGCCGGAACGCCACCGCACCGCCGGTGAACACCTCGATGTCGTGCGGTGCGGGGTCGACGTCTGTGGCAGGCCTGCCGATGCCGATGTCGTTGCCGGCGCCGTCGGCGCCGATCGACACGCCGAGGCTGTTCACCTGCACCGGGTCGGTGCCGGCGAGAGTCAGCATCGGCTGCACGGCACCGATGCGCTCGTCGCCCTCGAGCTCGGCGAGCAGTGGGGCCAGCCAGCCGTCGGTGACGACGACGTCGTCGTTGAGCAGCACCACGACCCGGGCACCGAGGCGTCGCGCGGCGCCGAACCCGGCGTTGGCACCCGCGCCGAAGCCGGCGTTGTGGTCGGGCCGGAGCACCGAGCGACGCTCGTGGCCGTGGAGCGTCGAGGCGCCGCCGTTGTCGACCACCACGACGTGGTCGACGTCGCCGCCGCGCTCGATCGACTCGACGCAGGCGGTGAGGTCGTCGGGGGCGGAGAACGTCACCACCACCGCCACGACGTCCCTGCCGGCGCCCGTGCCCGTGCCGTCGTCGGCGGCCACGGCGTCTGCGCTGTCGGCTGCGCTCATCCCCACACCACCGTGCCGTCGGCGAGCGTCTCGTACGGCGGGGCGCCCGAGCGACCCGGCCGTTCGAGCCAGTCGGTGCGGCCGGGCGCCAGATTGGAGTTGTAGTACGGGTCGTGGCGGATCTCGTGGTGCCAGTCACGCTCGATCACCGCCACCTCCGCCGGGTCGATCGGGTGGTCGAAGCTGCGCCCCTCGAAGTGCCACCAGCACGCGTGCGGCGTCCACACGATGCGGTAGCCGGCACGCCGCAGCTTCAGCGACAGGTCGACGTCGTTGTAGTTGTGCGGCAGCTCGCGCGACATGCCGCCCACCTCGTCGAACACGTCGCGGCGCAGCAGCGCCGCCGCCGCCGTGACCCCGCTGCACTCGCGTTCCACCGCCTGCAGACGGTGGGGGCCCGGGTGGTCGCCCGGCCAGCCGAGCAGGGCATGGCTGATGGTGCCGTTGTAGACGTGGCCGCCGTGCTGCAGCGTGCCGTCCTCGAAGAGCAACTCGGCGCCCACCATCCCCACGTCGGCCTGCTGTGCGAGCCCGACCATCTCGTCGACGCTGCCGGGCGTGTGGAGTTCGGTGTCGTCGTTGAGCAGCAGCACGTAGTCGCCGCCGGCCGCCGCGACGCCGGCATCGATCTTGTCGGAGAAGTCGAACGCCTTGTCGTAGGGCACCACCACCAGCGCGTCGCCGGCGATCCGGCCCAGCCCCCGTTCCACGACCGGGTCGGCGGACGAGTCGAGCACCACGACGAACTCGAGCCGGCTCGCTCCGCCGGCATCGGCCACCAGTGACGCCACGGCGTCGTGCACGAAGATCCGTGTGCGGCCCCACACCCGGCCGGCGGAACCGCCGGTGGGGATCACCACCGACACCGTGGGCGTGCCGGTCAACCGGCGGCGGATCCGGTAGACGCCGTCGTGCGCCCCCGTCTCCACCGTGGCGTCCACCCCGATGCGGGCGAGGTGGTCGGCCACGGCTCGCCGGCCCGCCTCGTAGGCCTGCGGTTTGCGGCCGGTGTCGGTGGCCACGCTCGCCGCCGACTGCCGCCAGTGCAGCAGCACCTCGGGCACGTGGACGATCGTCCGGGCCCGTTCCGACACCCGCAGCAGCAGGTCATGGTCCTGGGCGCCGTCGAAGCCGGGCCGGAAGCCGCCCACGTCGTCCACCAGCGACCGGCGCACCGCCACGAGATGGGTGATGTAGTTGTGGTTGCGCAGCCGCTCGGGCGACCAGTCGGGCTTGTACACGGGCCACGCCGTCCGCCCGTCGGGTCGCAACAGGTCGTGGTCGGTGTACAGCAGGTCGACGGCGGACGGGTCGTCGGCGCCGTCGACGGCGTCGACGAGCCGTTCGAGTGCGGCGGGTGCGAGCACGTCGTCGTGGTCGAGCAGCACCACGAACTCGCCGACCGCTGCAGCCAGCGCATCGGTACTGGCGGCGACGATGCCGCCGTTGCTCCCCCGACGGTGGACGTGTCGCCGTTCCGACCCAGACCGGTCGAGCACGTCGCCGACGGCCGAGTCCGTGGAGGCGTCGTCGACCACCACGTGTTCCCAGTCGCCGCACGTCTGCCGGTCCACCGACGCCAGGCAGGCCCGCAGGTGGTCGGGGTCGGGGTCGTACACGGTGGTCAGCACCGAGAAGCGCGGCGGAGCGGCCACGGTCACCCCCGGCGCAGCCCGGCACGGCGGGCCACTCGGGCGAGCGACGGCCGGATCGCCTCGCGCCAGTACTCACCACACAGGTCGGCGAGGTGGGCGCCGGCGCTCATCTCCCGCCGGCGCTGGATCGTGTCCTGGTCCTGGCGGGCTCGGGCGAGTTGTACCGACATCTCGGCCAGTCGGCCGCGCAGTTCGCCGGCCGCCAGCTCCGCCGATCGGGTCTGGGCCACGGCGGCGTCGAGGTCGGCGCTCAGCTGGCGGTATCCGGCCTCCGACGGGCCGACGAGCGCCCGCAGACGCTCGAGTTCGTCGTCACCGCTCGACATCGGGCCGCACCCTACAGGCCGTCCGTCCGACCCTCGGTCGCAGCCGCCGACCGGTTGTCGTTCATGCCGTGAGCAGCAGATACGACGTGGTGGTGAACACGGCGGCACCCAGCACGCCCGACACCACGAGCGACGCTCTGGTGCGCATCGCGGTGGCGACCATCACCAGCACGAACGGCAGCAACGGCAGACCGAACCGGCCCGGCGCCGGGAAGTCCACGTTGCCGAAGTACGCGTAGTAGAAGGTGTACAGCGGACCGGCCGCCAACATCGCCACGACGCTCAACCGAGCGAGCCACGCCGTGCGCTGCTCGGCCACGTACACCAGCGCCGCGGCGAAGATCAGCCCGATGACCAGCCAGTTGGTGAGCTGGACGAGATTGACGTCGAACGCCGTACGCAGTGGCGGCGGCAGGTACGTGTTGTTGATCGGCGTGAACACCCGCGGCAGCTGCGACAGCACCCGGTCGAGGTCGACCTCGGTGACCTGACGGACCACGTTGGAGGGTCGGGTCGACGGTTCGCCCGGCGGTTTGGGGATGCCGGGGTAGAGGGCGTCGCGCAGCCGGTCGGCGAGTTCCACTCGTGCCAGCGCCAGCAGCGCCAGCGCCCCGATCGGCGCCACGCGGCGGGCGATGGTCTCCTCGGAGCGGAACGAGAGGCGTGCCGTGAGGTACGCCGCGCCGAGCCCGGTCGACAGGAGGTTGGTGGGCTCCACGAGGATCAGTGCGACGTAGACGGCGATGAGCCACCACCATCGCAGCCGTCCCTGTTCGAACTTCACGGTGGCGAGGAACGCGAGGCCGCCGGTGAGCAGCAGGAGCGCATCGGCGTTCACGGTCGCCGAGTGGAACAGCACGAGGGGCGTCGCCATCGTGAGCGCCGACACCACCACCCGTTGCAGCCGCGGCACGGAGAAGAGCGCCAGCAGGTACCACATCAGGGCGAGGGCCGCACCGAGCCAGAGCCCGCCGACGAGACGGGCGGAGGTGACCTGGCTGTCGATGGGCAGCACCGCCGTGATCACGCGGGAGGTGACGCCGGTGACGGTGTAGTAGGCGGGCAGCTGCGATGCCGCCGTGTTGAAGCCGCGTTCGGGGAACGCCTCGGGGTCGTACGAGTCGAGCCCGCACGGCGGCGGCAGGTACTCGGGGGCGTCGATCCCCCGGCAGGCCGCCTCCGACATCGCCTCCTGGCCGAGCCGTTCGCCCTGGCGCGGCACGTCGAAGTTGCCGGCCTTGATCGTGTAGTCGACGTGCTGCAGCTCGTCGATCGGCGACAGGGTCGGATACGCCCGGACGTGCAGTGCCACGAGCGCCAGTGCGAGCACCACCAGTGCGCCGCACGCGAGCCAGTCGATCCGGCCCCATCCGGTCGCCGCCGGCTCGTCGGCGGCTGCCTCCGGGTCGACGTCGCCGGATCGATCGGCGTCGTTGGCAGGATCGGCGTCCGAGGCCGGGTCCGCGGCGGCGGATCGATCGGCGGCGGCGTCATCGGTGAGGGCGTCATCGGTGAGGGCGTCGACGGTCCTCGCCTCTCCTTCGGCCGGCGACGATGCCGCGTCTGCCGCCCGTTCTGCCTCGGCCACCATCGGCGACAGGCTACGCACACCCGCCGTGCGCACGGCGTCAGCGGTCAGACGCTCGACGGCGGCGCCACGGCGACCTCGTCGCGGCCGGCTGCATCGACGGCGGCGTCGACGGCATCGTCGACGGGCTCCCGGTGGGTGGCGGCGCGGGCGAGCCGGGCAGTGACGGCGAGCAGCAGCACGCCGAAGGCGATGGCGAACGACCGGTAGGCGAAGAAGGCGTGGATGTAGGTGTGGCTGCGCAGCACGGCGTGCCACACGATCGGGATCACCACGGGTGCCGCCAGCACGGCCCGCGTCGACCATCGGCCCGGCTCGCCCCGGCGAGTGCGTGCCACCACCACGCCGACCGCCACGGCGGTGCACGCCACCACCACCAGGGTGGTGACGGGCTGGGCCCACCACTCCGTCCAGCTGCGCCGGATTCCTTCGATGGGTGATCCGTCGAATCCGGGCTGCTCGCCGTCGAGCCGGGCCTCCACCTGGAAGGTGATCACGGTGCGCACGGTGTCGTAGCCGATCACGACGGCCGAGATCACCCACTTCGTGAACCACATCCACGCGAAGCCGGCGATCCAACCGGCGGCGGCGGCCACGGTCGTGCCGGCCACCCGCGTCCACGGTCCGGTTCCGGCGGCCACCAGCCCCACCGACACCACGGCCAACGTCCACGCCGCGTCGGGGTTGGTGAGGTCGCCGAAGAAGAGGAACACCGCCCCGGCGGCGAACGTGGCGAGCGCCACCGAGCCCGGCCGCACGGCGGGCGGCAGCCAGCGCAGCAGCGCCGCAGCGCTCGACAGCAGCACCACCATCCCCACGGCCTGCACCAGTGCCCCCGGGAGGTCGATGAAGTCGGTGGACGCCACGAGCGGGGCGGCGAACAGTGCCGTCGCCAGCCGCCCCACCCGACGCCGCAGTTCCCACAGCAACCATCCGAGCGCCGCCACCAGCGACATCGCGGCGAGCATCCGGGTGCCGTCGACGCCGAGGAGGGCGATCGACGGCCGGAACACTGCGGCACTGCCGTTCCAGTACCGGAAGTAGTCGTAGGCGGACGTGAGGCCCTCCCCCTCGGCCCAGCCGACGATGCTGCCGACCGCCGTGGGGCAGAAGCCGAGTGTGGGGCTGCGCACAGCCGATTCGATCGGGCCGGTGCCCGGTGGGTCGCCGAGGCCGATCGTGATCCGCTTGCACTCGCTCCATTCGTCGACCTGACGGCCGGTGTAGCCGATGCCGTACGGCTCGGCGTCGAGCGATCCGGTGGTGACGGCCTCGTACAGCTCGTCCATCACCAGGCGATCGGGCACGAGGTCGGCCAGCACCATCAGCGTGAGCCCGCCGAGCGGCAGCAGCACGGCGAGGGCGACCGCTCGGGCCAGCAGCGGCAGGCGGCCGAGGCGTGCACCGAAGGCCGTCGACGCCGGCACCGGCGGCGTCGGTGACGATGCGGGTGCCGAATCGGTGGCGGCGACCCCTTCCAACGGCACCGACGCACAGTAACAACCCCACCGACGGCCGCGCCGCCGTACCGGCCGACCTCTGCCGGTATCGTCTCGCCATCGTCACCGTGCACCAACTGGCCCTGTCCGCGCTCCACTCGTCACGGGTGACGCTGCTGACCACCGACGTGTTCGACACGCTGGTGTGGCGGCCCACGGCCCGTCCCAGCCACCTGTTCGTCACGCTCGGCGAGCAACTCCTCGCCGCCGGGCTGTTACCGGTGCACGTCTCGCCGGCGGTGTTCCGCGGCGCCCGGATCGAGGCCGAGCAGCGGGCACGGCTGGAGGCACGGAGCGCTCATGAGAGTGCGGAGTGCACGTTGGAGGAGATCTGGGAGCTGATGCCGGCCGGCTGGTGCAGCTC
>Ga0102937_1000189_pt1 | contig 26693 bp, 17 predicted proteins | sample SalPonR2_B_D1_MG_FD_78213 | JGI IMG/M metagenome (GOLD analysis project Ga0102937, IMG submission 78213) | Salt pond soil microbial communities from South San Francisco under conditions of wetland restoration - Salt Pond MetaG R2_B_D1_MG | ecosystem: Environmental > Aquatic > Marine > Intertidal... | reverse complement strand
GTGCTGAACAGCGAGGACCGGCGGATCTACGAACAGCTCGCCGGCGGACTCACCTCGTCGCACATCATGCACGGCTCGGCGAACGCGATCGGGGGCCAGTGCCAGGCGATCAAGCTGCGCTGGGGCGCCGGTCCCGACGAACTGATCCTCGAGGGCGCGCGTCCGACCATCAAGTTCGCCCTGGGCGAGAACCCCAAGCGCTCGAACTGGACGCCCCCGCCCGGCGTGGAGCGCCGCTACCCGGCCACGCGCATGGGCGTCGAGGACGTGATCCGCGAGCGCTTCGCGGCGGCCGTCGAGTACACGCGCACGCACGACGAATGGGACGACGACGACGGCCCCTACCCCCGGCGTGATCTGCAGCTCGAGGCCCTGGCCGAGATCCTCGCCGACGAGCGCGACATCCACTGCCACAGTTACCGTCAGGACGAGATCCTCGCGCTGATGCGGCTCATGGAGGAGTTCGACGGCCGCGTGGCCGTGTTCCAGCACGTGCTCGAGGGCTACAAGGTGGCCGACGAGTTGGCCGCCCACGGCGCGGCCGGAAGCGCCTTCGCCGACTGGTGGGCCTACAAGTTCGAGGTGTACGACGCGATCCCGCACGCGCCGACGATCATGGACGAACGCGGCGTGCTGACCACGGTGAACAGCGACAGTCCCGACCTCGCGCGTCGCATGAACACCGAGGCCGCGAAGTCGGTCCGCTACGGTGGCATGGACGAGCAGCGCGCGCTGAACCTCGTCACCGTCAACGCGGCGCGTCAACTCGGGGCCGACGATCGCATCGGATCGCTGGAACCGGGCAAGGACGCCGACTTCGTCGTTTGGAGCCACCATCCACTGAGCACGCGCGCCGTGGCCGAGCAGACCTGGCTCGACGGCGCGCTGTACTGGGATCGCGAACGCGACGCCGAACGCCGCGAGGCGATGGCGGCCGAACGCGCGGCCCTGATCGCGCTGGCCTCGGAGTCCGGAGGGAGCGGTGGGAAGTCCTCCGGCGACGCCGACGCCGACGCCGACGCCGGCCGCTACGAGATGCCACTCGAGCTCTACTGGGCCTCGCTCGACGAGGCCTGCAGCGCCGAACACGTCCACGCCGGGGAGGCCCACCGATGAAGATCCTCGCGCTGATCCTGGTCGTGACGCTCGCGGCCCTCCCCACGCGCGCCGAGCGGATGGTCCTGACCGGGGCCACCGTGTTCCCGGTGTCGTCGTCTCCGATCGAGAACGGCGAGGTGATCGTCGACGAGGGTGCGATCGTGCACGTGGGCACCGCGGGCAGCGCCGACCGCGCCGGAGCCACCGTGGTCGACCTGCGCGGACACCATCTGTACCCGGGGCTGATCGCCTCGACGAGTTCGCTCGGGCTCACCGAGATCGCCTCGGTCCGCGCGACCATGGACGTGAACGAGATGGGCGAGCACAACGCCCGCCTGCACGCCTACCGGTCGGTCGACCCCGACTCGGAGTTGATCCCGGTGGCACGGTCGAACGGGATCACCCACGCGAACGTGGTGCCGGGCGGACGGCACGTCCGCGGCAACGCGGGGCTGCTCGCGCTCGACGGATGGACCTGGGAGGAGCGCATGGTCGGCGGACCCACGGGGCTGCACATGAACTGGCCCTCCGTGCGCCTGCGTCACGGCGGTGACGCCCCGCCGGTGGAGAAGCAGATCGCCGAGCGCGAGGAGGCGGTGCAGGAACTGGCCGACCTGCTCGATCGCGCGCGGGCCTACCGCCGAGCCCGGGCCGCGGCCGGAGAGCGCGGAGCCGGTCACACCGAACGCAACCTGGAGTTCGAGGCCTGGGGCCCGGTGCTCGATCGCGAGGTCCCGCTGTACGTCCACGCCGACGACGCCCGGCAGATCGAGAGCGCCCTGGACTTCGCCGCTGCCCAGGAACTGCGACTGGTGATCGTCGGCGGCCGCGATGCCCACCGCGTCGCGGACCGGCTCGCCGAGGCCGAGGTCGGTGTGATCCTCGAACGCGTGATGGCCCGGCCCGCCCGCGACTTCGAGGGCGTGCACTCGGGCTTCGAACGCGCCCGGCGGCTGCACGAGGCCGGCGTGGTGGCCGCGATCTCGGTCGGATCGGGCGGCTGGTTCGATTCGATCGCGCGCAACCTGCCCTTCCACGCGGGCATGGCGCGGGCGCACGGACTGCCCGACGGCGCTGCCCTGGCCAGCGTCACACTGAACCCGGCCCGGATCCTGGGCGTCGACGATCGCATGGGCAGCATCGAGGTGGGCAAGCGCGCACACCTGATCGCCACCACCGGCGACGTGCTCGAGATCCGCGAACCCGTCGCACGCATGTGGATCGACGGGCACGAGGTGGATCTCACCGATCGGCACGATCGTCTGTACGAACGCTACCGGGATCGACCGGCTCCGGCCGACGACTAGACGCACGGGTCTGATGCAATCGACCCAATCCGTCCGCACCGCGCGCGGTGCTAGTCTCGGGACGTGACCGACCCACTCCGATGTCGGTCGTGCTCCGGACTCCACGACCGGGAGGTGGACCATGCCGCGCTACGTGTTGATGACCCGTCTGTCGCCGGACGCCCTGCACGACGCCGAGACCCGACGCACCGCGGGTCGGCAGTGGATGGAACGGGTGAGGGACGCGTGTCCCGAGGTCGAGTGGATCGGCCACTACGCCCTGCTCGGGCCGTGGGACTTCATGGACCTCTACGACGCACCCGACGCCGAGACGGCACAGAAGGTCTCGCTGCTCTCGCGCGCCGAGGGCGCGGTCGCCGCCGAGAGCTGGCAGGCGCTTCCCTACGAGCGCTATCTGAAGGCGCTCGAAGACATCTCGCGCTGAGGGTCAGCAGCCCAGCGCCTCGCACGCGCGGTCGATCTCGTCGTGCCGGACGTAGATGACGTAACCAAAGCAATGCTGCGCGTCGGTGAGCCCGGTCGTGGCATACACGTCGACCCGGTGATCGTAGAGCTGCCGGTGCAACTCGGTCAGGGCACCCAGTTCGTCGTCGCCGTGCACCAGGATCGCCTCTTGCGGCGGGGTCAGGTCGAGTCCGAAGGATCTGGCCACACGCTCCAGGCGGTCCGGATCCTCGGGGAACAGGGTCACGTGCAGGCTGCTCGGGCCGATCGGCAGGCAGCTGAAGGCCAGCAGGTCGACCTGGGCGTCGGAGAGCTGTTGCAGGATCTGGTAGGCCGAACCGGGGCGGTCGGCGGCGTGCGCCGTGTAGTACTGGACGCGGCGGATCCGTACGGACATCGGGGGCTCCTCTCGGCGCGGCCGGCGGGCGCCCACGGCCCCCCGAGGCGAGTGGACTCTCAACGGGCGTCGACGCCGGCCCACCTCTCGGTTGGTGTGAGTGTGACCGACGGAGTCCCTCGGTGTAAAGCGTGGCTTGTGACGCGGAGATCGTTCGCACGGCGAGATGCCGGGGCCGTGTCCCCAGTCCACGACACCGCGCATTGACGAATCCTCCCCGCGTGCGGATGGTTTCCCGCATGGACTCCCGCGAGCCACGGTCTCCCCATCCCGAGGTGCTCGAGCCTCTTCGGCCCACGCCGGCGCTCGTGACGATCTTTGCGGTCACGCTCATGGCCGTCCTGGGGGTGGCGAGTGTGGCGCCGGCGTTCCCCGCGGTCGCTCGCGTCTTCGGTGTCGGTGCCCACGAGGTCGGATACCTGATCACCGCCTTCACTCTGCCCGGGGTCGTGCTGTCGCCCTTGCTGGGGGCCTGGGCCGACCGCTGGGGGAGGCGTGCGGTCCTCGTGCCGGCGCTCGCGGTGTTCGGGGTGGCCGGCGTGGCCTGCGCCTTCGCGCCGGATCTGCAGACCCTGATCGTCCTGCGTCTGGTGCAGGGCATCGGGGCCGCGCCGTTGGGGTCGCTGAACGTGACGTTGATCGGTGACCTGTACCACGGGCGGCGTCAGGTCTCGGCCATGGGCGCCAATGCCGCGGTGTTGAGCGTCGGAACGGCGATCTACCCTCCGTTGGGTGGTCTGCTGGCCGATCTCGACTGGCGTCTGCCCTTCCTGTTGCCGGTCCTCGCGATTCCGGTCGCGATCCTGGCGGCGCGCACGCTGCCCGACCATCAGCGTGGCGAGCCCGAGCACATGCTCCGCTACTTCGGACGGATCCTGCGCAGCCTCGGTCTGCGGCGCCTGGGTCTCATGGTAGGGAGCCTTCTGACCTTCCTGGTGCTCTACGGCAGTTACCTCACCTATCTGCCCTTCGTGATGGACGAGCGCTTCGACGCGTCGTCGAAGACCATCGGCGGGGTGTTCTTCGTGGCCTCGGTGGCCACGGCGGTGGTCTCCTCACGCCTGGCGCCGATCACCGAGCGGCTCGGGCGTCGCTGGCTGCTCGTGATCAGCTACGGGTTCTACGGTGCATCGATGGCGGTGGTGCCCTTCCTGCCGTCGTTGGCGTGGATGCTCCTTCCGGCATTCCTGTTCGGCGTGGGCAACGGCATGAACATCCCCACGCTGATGCAGTGGCTGGCGTCGTCGGTGGATCGCGAGGTCCGTGCCGGGGTCATGGCGCTGAATGCCGTGGCCCTGCGCGGCGGTCAGACACTGGGTCCGATCGTCGCCGGAGTCGGATTCTCGCTGGCCGGCGTCGAGGGCGCCTTCGCGGTGGGTGCGGCGGTCTCGGTATTGCTGGTCGGTCTGGCACTCCTGCTCGGTCGCGGCAGCGGCACGGATGCCGCCGCCGCGCGTTGACCGCAGTTCTTCACTCTGCGAAGTCGAAGGGCACCGACATGCGCAGACGCAGGTCGCGCCCCCGCCCGAGGACGTAGCCCTTGTAGGTGTCGAGGAAGTCACGGTGCTTCTCGTCGAGCAGATTACGAACCTCGAACGCCAGGTCGATCTCGTTGGCGCCGAGTTCGAGTGTCGTCGACAGGTCGAACCCGAGCAGGGTGTAGGCGTCGGTGGACGCGGTGCCGAAGGTCCCGGGACGATCGAACTGGGCGAAGGGTTCCGAAGGACCACTGGCGTCCTTCTCGAAGACCCGTCGCAGGCGTGCGCGCGCCCTCGGCGTGCGGAAGGCCTTCCACTGCGGCCACGACACCGTGACGTGGGCGCCGACATGATCCGCCGGGAGTACGGGTAGATCGGCATCGAGTTCGCCGTCGGGTCCGAGAACGTCGTCTCCCTCTCCACGTACCACCGAGAAGTGGCCGCCGATTGCCAGCCAGGGGCGGGCGGCGAATTCTGCGTGACCCTCGACTCCCTGGATCACGGCGTCGGTCTGGTCGGACTCGAAGACGGGCAGGTCGTTCCCCGTGACTTCGCCCGTGTCGCGCAGGTACACGTAGTCGGAGATCGAGTTGCGGTAGACCGTCGCCTCGCCCTGCAGTCGCGCACGCGATGCGCGCAGCGAGAGTTCGGCCCCCAGCGACCGCTCGGAATCGAGATCCGGTCGACCGCGCTGGAAGGCGGCGACCCCTCCGTGCACGCCGTTGGCGTAGAGTTCGAAAACGCTGGGTGCACGAAAGCCCGAATTCACGTTCGCGGCGACGGAGAGGCCATCGATCAGGAGGACGTTCGCTCCGATCGATCCCGACATTTCGTCGTAGGTCTGCTCCAGCCGGTCGGGGTCCTCGGTGAGGGCATTCGGCGACGCTTCCTGCGACCGATGGTCGTAGCGCAGCCCTCCCGCCCAGGTCACGCGGCCGGCCTCGAACTCCTCGAAGGCGAAGAGGGCGAGGTTCCAGAGTTCGGACTCTGGTTCCAGAGCGACGGGGCCGCGGCTTTCGCCGTCCTGGGTCTGGAACTCGAGTCCCAGCGTTCCCTCGAACCCCCGGAGCGGAACGTGGATCGCCTCGAGCCGCGCGGTGATCACGTCTCGTTGCAGGTCGACGTCCGGATCGGCATCGGCTTCCCGAGGTGCTCCCGGGGCGTTGGCCTCGCGCTCGGCGCGCTGCCACTGCAGCGTGGGTTCGAAGGCGAAGCCGTCGAGGAGCCAGTTGCCGTCGAGACGCAGGTGCGACGAGCGGAGGAACACACCGATCCCCTGTGGTGGGTTCGTCGCGCTGCCCACGGGGCCGCCACCCGGCAGCAGGAAGTTCTCGTCGGTCGACCAGTGGTCGTAGGACACGCGTAGCGACCCTCGTTCGCCCTTCACGCCCGCGCTGGCGAAGGTCGACCACTGTTCGAAGTCGGTGAAGGGGATCTCGCCGGTGTACTTCGGGTCGCCGCCGGATCCACCGGCACTCGATTCGAAGAAGCTGGTCGCGTCGGGGGTCTCGAATTCGTCTCCCACGCGACGTTCGATGCCGAAGCGCGCGCCGAAAGCGCCGCGGGCCACGGCCAGGTCGATCTCGCCGGCCCGCTCGCCGTTGTTCGAATAGAAGTGTCCGCCCACGCGACCGCGGATCGGGGGCAGTGAACCGGTCGCCGACGGGATCGGCTTGAGACGCATGTTGATGGCGCCGCCGAGAGCATCGGAACCGAACAGGAGACTGGCCGGTCCGCGCACGACCTCCACGCGGTCGACGTTGAGCAGGGACGTCGTGGGGTGGTGGCGGATCCCGTACTGGTAGTACTCGTCGGCCACGCCGTCGAAGGCCGAGCGGATCCGCAGTCCGGTCAGCCCGCGGAGTACCGGCTTGCCCGCCTGCGATCCCGTCGAGACGTTCGAGACGCCGGCGACCTCCGACGCGAGAAGGTCGCCGAGCGATGCCGAACGGTGTTGGCGCACCGCGTCCGACGCGATCACGTCGGTGCTTCGCACGGTTCTCACCGTCTTCTTCGCTCGGGCGTTGGCGGTGACGACGACTTCCTCGCCGAGCAGAGGAGAGACCTCCATCGTGACGTCGATCACGGCCCGGTCGGTGTCGCGAAGGTCGACTTCACGGACCACGGTCCGGAATCCCAACCGACGGAAGCGCAGCGTGACCTGCTCGGCCGGCAGACCGGTGAGCCGGTAGGTCCCGTCGCGACCGGTGAGGCCGGCGATCCCCGGGTCGACGGCGCGGACGTCGACGACGAACAGTGGTGTGCCGTCGACGTCGCGGATGGTGCCCTCGACCACACGGGCCTCGTCGGCCGCGGCGGAAGACATCGGGTCGAGTACGAGCAATGACAGCAACAGGAACGGCAGGGCACGGAACATGGTTCCTCCTCGGTGAGGTCGACACGAAGACGCATGAGCACCGGTCACCGGAAGTGGTGGCCGGGACGAAGGTCAGACGCTGTCGATGCGAGGAGGGGCGCGCGACGAACAGGCCGCGGCCGTTCCGGACTCGGGGGGACGCGGCGCGGTCGTGGTGAGGGTCCCGGCGACCGTCTCGGGGGCGGGCACGCCGGCGGGGGACTCCCCGATCGCGGGGGCGGCGTGCAGGAGAATCGACAGGAAGGGGCACGGGTCCGGATCGATGTCGTCGACGGACACGGAGTGATCGCATCCGCGATCGAGCAGGAGGTGGGCGCTCGAGACCAACGGCGGTGCGACGACGAGCAGGATCGCCAGCAGATACGGAATGCGTCGCCGTGGACTGGTCACGCTTCCTCCCGGGCCCCGGTGCTCGGACCGATCCTGCTCGGAGAAACCGGCCCGGATCCGATCGCGTTCCGGTCGGATTCCGGTTCCGTTCTCCGACCGAAGTCTAGGCCCCCGGCCGGGTGCGTAGAACCCGGGACCGGCCGGGATCACGATTTCCATGCACGGCGGGGACCGCAACCACCCGACGCGTCCGCCGGACGATGGTCGTGCCGAAGAGCCGGTCCGGCACGCAGAACGCCGCCCCCGGACGGGAGCGGCGTTCCGATGCGCAGTCGCGGCGGCGCCTATTGTGGCTTCACGTCGAGCAGCTCGACGTCGAAGATCAGGTGCGCGTTCGGCGGGATCACGCCGCCCGCACCGCGGGCGCCGTAGCCCAGCTCGGGCGGGATCATCAGGCGACGCTTTTCGCCGACCTCCATGGTGAGGAAGGCCTCGTCCCAGCCCTTGATCACGTTGCCGACGCCGATCGGCACCACGAAGGGCTTTCCGCGGTCGAGGCTGCTGTCGAACTTGGTGCCGTCGATCAGGTAGCCGGTGTAGTGGGCCGAGATCGTGTCGCCGCGGGCGGGCTTCGCGCCGCTCCCGGCTTCGGTGACCACGTACATCAGGCCGTTCTCGAGGGTCACGATGTCGTCCTCGCTCCCACTCGGAGCGGCCTCGGTCAGCTTCTCGACCAGCAACCGCTGCTTCTCGGCCGCACGCTCCGCCGCGATCTCGGCGGCGCGGGCGAAGGCGGCCGCGGCGTCGAAGGCTTCCGCTTCACTGCCCTTGCGCACGATCTCCACGGTCTCCAGCGTCACGGGCTCGACCGGGGTGTTCTGGCCCTCGGTCTCGACGTTGCCGATCGCGTCGACGACGTCCTGTCCGGACACCACCTCGCCGAACACGCTGTGCTTGTCGTCGAGCCACGGCGTGGCCTTGTGGGTGATGAAGAACTGGCTGCCGTTGGTGCCCGGGCCCGCGTTGGCCATCGACAGGACGCCGGGCCCGTCGTGCCGCAGGCTCGGGTCGAATTCGTCCATGAACCGGTAGCCAGGCCCCCCCGTCCCGGTGCCCAGGGGATCGCCACCCTGGATCATGAAGTCGGGCATCACGCGGTGGAAGGTGGTTCCGTCGTAGAGCGGTTCGGTGCGCTCCTCGTCGGTCCGCGGATCGGTCCAGGTCTTCGTACCCTCGGCGAGGCCGACGAAGTTACCGACCGTCACCGGGACCTTGTCGTAGTGCAGACGGGTGACGATGTCGCCCATCGAGGTGCGGAAGATCGCGTACATGCCGTCCTCGACGGGCACGAGGCCGTCGTCGGCGGACGACGGATCGGAACTCTCGGAGTTCGCGCAGGCGCTGCCGGCGAGCAGGATGATGCTCAGCAGAGGCAGCGCGAACGAACGGGGCGAGTGTCGGACAAGGATCATGATCGCAATTCCTCGGGTGGAGTCGGGGAAGGGCTTCGGGTCGAAACCCCGGGCATGGTCGCCACAGCGGCCGGATCGTGCAAGGGTGGGCTCTCTTGACGGTGTCGGGGGCCCTCCCTAACCTCTCTCGATCCCACCGAATCCCAGGCAACCAAGGAATGGTCGTGCGACGCTCCCTCCGATCCGTGCTCGCCTCTCGCGCCCGCGGTGTGGCCCTCCTGGGCCTGCTCGGCCTTCTCGCGTGCGCCAGCGGCCCGGCCGACGACGCCCCCACGATGGCCCCGAACGCGCAAGGAGCCGCCATGAAAGTCGTACCGTCCAGTCTGACCACGGGCGTCGAGCGCCACACGCTGTCCAACGGTCTCACCCTGCTGATCAAGCAGAACCGCTCGGCCCCCGTCGCCGCGGTGGTGACGCACGTGAAGACCGGATACTTCCACGAACCGGACGAACTGGCCGGCATCAGCCACGTGATCGAGCACATGTTCTTCAACGGGACACCGTCGCGGCCCGATCCCGAGGCGATCAGCCGCGAGACCAAGGCCCACGGAGGGACCTTGAACGCGGGCACGATCTACGATCGCACCAGCTACTACGTCGTGCTTCCCGCGGAACGGTGGCGCGAGGGTCTCGAGATCCAGGCCGACGCGCTGCAGAACCCTCTGTTCGACGAGGACGTCCTTTCGCGCGAGATGCAGGCGATCCTGCAGGAGGCCCGGCGCAAGCTCGACAACCCCGGTGCCTACGGCCGCGAGAAGATGTTCGACCTGGCCTTCGACCACCATCGGATGCAGCGGTGGCGAATCGGGACCGAGGACGTTCTGGGCTCGATCGACCGAGAAGAGCTCGTCCGTTGGTACGAGGACCACTATCGGCCGACGAACGTCGTGCTCACCGTGGTGGGCGACGTCGACCCGGCGAAGGTCCTGTCCGAGGTCGAGAGCCTGTACGGCGACATGCCCCGCGGCCATCTCCGGCAACACACCGGACCCGACGAGCCCCAGCAGGAGGAATTCCGCTACCGGCGCCTGCGCGGGCAGCTGATCCGTGGCTACACCTTCCTAGGATTCCACACCCCGGGGGAGAACCACCCCGACAACGCCGCGCTCGACGTGTTGGCCACGGTGCTCGCCACCGGTCGCAGCAGCCGCATGCAGGCCCGCCTGCGCGAGGACATGGGCCTGGTGTCGACGGTGAACGCCGCGAGCTACCAGTACGACGACGTGGGCATGTTCGAGATCAGCGCCACCTACGATCCCGAACAGACCGACTGGGTCGGTCGCGAACTCTTCGTCGAGGTCGAACGCATGAAGCTGTTCGGTCCGACCGACGAGGAGCTCGACCGGGCCCGGGGTATCCTGGAGGCGGCCGAGGCCTTCGGACAGGAAGAGGTCCTGGGACAGGCCAACATGCTGGCGGCCTACGAGGCCCAGGGTGGGTATCGTCTCTACGACCGGGAACTGGCCGAGCTCCGTTCGGTGTGGGCCGAGGACGTGAAGCGGGTGGCCAACACCTATCTGACCTTCGACAACGCGTCGTTGCTGGAATACGTCACGCCCGAGGTCATCGGCGAGCGCACGGCCGAGGAGCAGCGCGAGCACCTCTACGGCGCGGTCCTGGCGGCGGTCCGGGAGATGGACGTTCCGGACCTGCCCGACCAGCGCCCGAGCCTGCTGCCCCGCGAGCAGATCGAGTCGTGGGCCGAGCGCCTGGCCTCGTCCCCGGCCGACGAGGGCGAACGGTCACGCTTCGACCTGCCCGGTGGGGGTGTCCTGGTGGTCGAGGAGAACCCCGACGCGCCCACCGTCACGGCCGGTATGTATTTCCTCGGCGGCCGGACCAACGAGTTCCGCAACATCAGTGGTGTCACGCAGTTGATGCAGCGGTTGATGGTCAAGCAGACCCAGAACCGGTCGGTGGAGCAGCTCGCGGCCGAGATCGAGTCGATGGGCACGCAGATCCGCCGCGTGGCCACCGACGACTGGCTCGGATTCGCCGTGGCCAGCCGGTCGGAGGACTTCGCCGCGGCCTTCGACGTCCTGTTCGACGTCGTGACGCGGCCGAACTTCCTGGCCGAGCAGTACGCCAAGGAATTCCGTCAGCACCGGGCCGCGATCCAGGCGGTCGAGGATCAGTCGTCGGCCATGGCCGTCCAGTTGATGCGGGCCGCCCTGTTCGCGGAGCATCCCTACGGCCTGCCCGAGCTGGGTCTCGCCAACGTCCTGCAGTACCTCGACGCCGATCGTGTCGACCAGCACCACTACGAGGTCGTCCGGCCCGAGACCATGGTCCTGAGCGTGGCCGGGAACGTCGACGCCGATCTCGTGTTCGAGCTCGTGAAGACCTATGCCGAGGAGTGGCGGGTGACGGGCCGGCCCTCGCCGAACACGATCGACGGTTTCTACGCGGCCGAGCGCATCGAGCAGTTGCCCAGCCTGCTGAGCAATCGTGACGTGGCCATGGAGAAGGAACGGGCCCAGACGGCGCTGTTGATGGCCTATCCAACGGTCGACCGCCGTCATCCCGATGCCCCGGTCCTCGAGGTCCTGTCGGCGATCACGGGGGGGCTGGGCGGCACCTTCTTCGAGGAGATCCGCGGCCGCCGCGGGCTGGCCTACCAGGTCTCGACCTTCAGTGCCACGCGGACGCTCGGTGGCTTCTTCGGGACCTTCGTCGCCTGCTCGCCCGAGGAGGAGCATACGGTGATCGAGCTCGTGGCCGATCTGCACGCGCGCCTGGCCGACGAACCGCCCTCGGCCCCGGAACTCGAGCGCGCCCAGAACTATCTGGTGGGCTCGTACAAGGTGTCCGCGCAGACCAACGCTGCCCGCAGCGGGCGGATGGCCGCCGCCCTGCTGGGTGGATTCGACCTCGAGCGGATCGACACCTACGAGCAGCGCATCCGCGACGTCACCCGCGAGGACCTGGCCCGTGTGGCCCGCGAGCACTTCGTCGACCAGCCCTACGCGTTGGGCATCGTGCGCGGCACCGACGGCCGCGGCGCCGACCCCGCCGAATCCCGCTAGGAACGGAACCGGAGCCCATGCTGACCAGTCACGAGATCCGCCAGGCCTTCCTGGACTTCTTCGCCGAGCGCGGCCACGAGATCGTGCCGAGCGCCACGTTGATCCCGCAGGACGACCCCACCCTGCTGTTCACCAACGCTGGCATGAATCAGTTCAAGGCCCTGCTGCTCGGCACCGAGCGTCGCAGCTACGTGCGCGCGGCCGACGCGCAGAAGTGCATGCGGGTGAGCGGCAAGCACAACGACCTCGAGGCGGTGGGCCGCGACGGCCGTCACCACACGTTCTTCGAGATGCTCGGCAACTGGAGCTTCGGCGACTACTACAAGCGCGAGGCGATCGAGTGGGCCTGGGAGTTCCTGACGAAGACCATGGAGCTCGACCAGGACAAGCTGCTGATCAGCGTCTACAAGGACGACGACGAGAGCTTCGAGATCTGGAACGGGGTCGTGGGTGTGCCCGCCGACCGGATCCATCGCCTGGGCGACATCGAGAAGGGCGACGAGGAGAACTTCTGGAGCATGGGCGACACCGGTCCCTGCGGCCCGTGCACCGAGATCCACTACGACCAGGGGCCGGAGCTGGCCCAGGGTGATGACCGCCCGCTCGGCGAGAACGACAGCGATCGCTACCTCGAGATCTGGAACCTGGTGTTCATCCAGTACGACCGCGACGGCGAGGGCACGATGAAACCCCTCCCGCTGCAGAGCGTCGACACCGGCATGGGCCTGGAGCGCCTGGCCGCGCTGAAGCAGGGCGTGACCAGCAACTACGGGACCGACCTGTTCACGCCGATCCTCGACTGGGTCGCCCGCGAGAGCGGGGCTGACCGCGGCGACGACGAACAGCGCGTGAGCATGCAGGTGATCGCCGACCACATCCGCGCCCTGACCTTCGCCGTGGCCGACGGCGGCCGGCCGGGCAACGACGGACGCGGCTACGTGCTGCGCCGCATCCTGCGTCGGGCCGTGCGCCACGGGCGCAACCTCGGCTTCGGTGAGCCCTTCCTGTACCGCTGCGCCGACGTGGTGATCGAGCAGATGGGCGATCACTACCGCGAGCTCCGCGAGGCCCGCGAGCACGTCCAGCGCGTGATCCGGGTGGAGGAGGAGCGCTTCCTCCAGACCCTGGACCGCGGTCTGCAGCGCTTCGGCGAGTTCGCCGACCAGGCCGTCGAGCGCGGCGACCGCCGGATCACCGGCGAGCAGGCCTTCATGCTGCACGACACCTACGGCTTCCCCGTCGACCTCACCGCGGTCATGGCCGAGGAGCAGGACCTGACGGTCGACACCGAGGGCTTCGCCCACGAGATGGAGAAGCAGCGCGAGCGCGCGCGGGCCGCCGGGAAGTTCCAGGCGGGCGAGCGCGGCGAGGAGTGGCGCTGGATCGACGGCGAGCCCGGCGCCGACCGCGCGTCGGTGCGCTTCGTCGGCTACGACACCCTGCGCACCGAGGCGCGGATCCTGGGCGTGCGCCCGCTCGACGGCGACGAGTACGAGGTCAGCATCGACCCCTCACCGTTCTACGCCGAGAGCGGTGGGCAGGTCGGCGACACCGGCTCGATCCGCGGCGAGCGGCTGGTGCTCGAGGTCCTCGACACCCAACCCGGTAGCGGCGGGCCGGTGACCCGCGTGCGGTTGGTGGAGGGTTCGCTCGAGCGCGACGACCTGGGATCGCTGGTGGTCACGGCCGAGGTCGACACGCCGAAGCGCGTGGCGACCATGCGCAACCACACCGCCACGCACCTGCTGCACGCCGCGTTGCACGAGCACCTGGGCACGCACGCCACGCAGGCCGGTTCGCTGGTGAACGAACAGAAGCTGCGCTTCGACTTCCACCACGACGGCGCACTCGGCAAGGAGATGCTCGACACACTCGAGGCCGAGGTGAACCGGCAGATCCTGCGCGATTTCGAGGTGAGCAAGCACGTCGACGTGCCGATCGACGACGCGCGGGCCATGGGCGCGATCGCCATGTTCGGCGAGAAGTACGGCGACACCGTGCGCGTGGTGCAGGTGTCCGACGTGTCGACCGAGTTCTGCGGCGGCACCCACTGCGACCACACCGGGCAGATCGGTCTGTTCCGGATCACCGGCGAGAGCGCGGTGGCCGCCGGGGTGCGGCGTGTGGAGGCCGTGACCGGCGAGGCGGCCGTGCGCCTGTCGCAGCACGAGCACGCGATCCTGCGCGATCTCGGCGAGCGCCTGAGCGCCCGCCCCGACGAGATCGAGACTCGGGTCGATTCGCTGCAGGACGAGGTCAAACAGCTCCGCGCCCAGCTCGAGGAGGCCCGCAAGGCCCAGGCCGGCGACGTGGTCGGCGACCTGGTGGCGAAGGCCGACGAGGTCGACGGGCTGAAGCTGGTGAGCGCCCGGATCGACGTCCCCGACCGCGGGGCCCTGATGAACATGGCCGACGAGCTGCGCGCCAAGCTCGGCACCGGGGTCGGCGTGCTCGGCACCGTGCTCGACGGCAAGGGCACGCTGATCACCGTGGTCACCGACGACCTCGTGAAGGACGGTCTGCGGGCCGGCGACCTGATCAAGCCGATCGCGGCCGTGGCCGGCGGCGGAGGTGGCGGCAAGCCCCACCTGGCTCAGGCCGGTGCCAAGCAGGTCGACAAACTCGACGATGCCCTGGCCGCGGCCCGCGACGTGGTCCACACGGCGCGGAGCTGAGCCGAGCGCTCAGCCTTCGGCAGCCCACGCCGCGGCGCGCAGTCCGCTGATCACGGCGCCCTCCATGTAGCCTCCGTACTCGCGTGAGGTCTCCGTGCCCGACAGCAGGAGACGTCCGCCGAACTGCGGCACCCACAGGCGCGGATCGCCGTACTGCGTGCCCACCGGAACCGCCTTCGCGTCGACGTCGCTGCTGAAGCGCTCGTGCGGCCAGCTGCATGCGTCGAACTCGAGCGGGGTGGTCGCCTCGGGGCCGAAGAAGCGCGCGAGGTGGTCGAGTGTGCGTTCGTCGCGCCGCCCAGGGTCTTCGAGATGGGAACCCGGACGCAGGAAGCCGGTCAGCGCGAAGGGATCGCCGTCGGCGTCGCTGTGGTCGTGGACTTCCTCCACGATTCCCGCGTGCGCGACGCCGAAGCCTCCACCGCGCCCGCGCCAGAAGGGCTCGGCGTAGCGCGCCCAGAACTTCACGGCGTGGCCCATCCACGTGGGGGTGCCGGCGAGCACGCCTGCCACCGCCGGCGGCAGGGCGGGCTCGAAGTCCACCGTACGGGCGAGCAGGCGCGGGGGCAGGGTGGTGACCACGCGGTCGGCCACGATGGTGTCGGCCCGGCCGGTTCCGTCTTCGACCTCGATCTCGATCGCGTCCGTCCGGTGGCGCAGGGTCGTCGCACGGATCCCGTACCGGATCTGCGCGGGAGCGAGGGTCGCGACCAGGGCGTCGATCAGGGCACTGCTTCCGCCGCGGAAGCGGAAGGTCGGCTCGGGCGGTGGGGGGAAGTCCAGCGACTGCACACCGCGCGGGCCGAGGTCGACCAGGCCGCCGCCCTCGAAGGCCTGGTCGAAGCGGCCGACGCCGAGCGATTCGGCGACCCGCACGAGGTGGGGGTGTTTCGGGCCGAACCAGGTCGCTCCGCGCTCGAAGGCCCCCCGACCGTCGCCACCGCTCACGGTTTGGATCCGGCCTCCGGGGCGGTCCCGCGCCTCCAGGAGCACCGCCTCGACGCCCTGGCCGCGCAGGATCGACGCGGTGACCAGGCCGCTGAGTCCGGCGCCGACCACGACCAGGGGCCGCGCGGGTGAGCGATTCGTCATGCCTTCCTCCGACGCGCCAAGCTAGGCCACACCGATCCGACGGCCAACCGCGATCGGCCGGGTCCGGGGTTCGGCCAGAGGTCGATTTGACGCAGCCGGGCGATTCCGGGGATAATCCAGTCGACCGGAGCGCCGGAACACCGGATTCCGCGCCGTCGATTCCCAGCCCGCTCGTCTCACGAGGTCAGACTCCATGCCGTTGCGACAACTCGCGTTCCTGTTCCCTGCCTTCCTGCTCCTCGCCGTCTCCGCTTCGCCGGCGGTTGCCCAGGGTGACTCCGAGACCGTCGGACAGTCCCTGGGCGCCATCTACGCCAGCGCGTCGCCGACCAGCTACGTTCCCTCGCTCCAGGTGGAGGCCGGAGGGAGCGCGACCGTGTACATCATCGCCGACATCGACTACTCCGAGATCGGCGTTCCGTCGGAGAACGAATTCAACGGCCTGTTCGCCTGGGAGGCGAGCCTGCAGCTGCCGGCCGACGTGTTCAGCGTCGGCGTCGCCCTGAACCCCGCCGGTGCGCTGAACGTCGGATCCCCGCCGGATTTCATCGTGGGGACCACGCAGGTGCTGCTCGCCGAGAGCTCGCCCCTGCTGCTGGCCACGATCTCACTGGTCACCGTGGGACTGATCCAGGAAGCGCCAGTGACCCTCGCGCCGGTCCCCGACCCCTCGATCCCCGACGCGATGACCTGGGCCGAGGAGAACGCCGTGGGCAACGAGTGCTTCACGCCGACCGGCCCCACCGGCTGCGTGCGCGCCTTCGCCTCCTCGGGCGGCCTCGTCATCAACGAGTCCCCGGTCGACACCGAGGAGTCCAGCTTCGGGGCCCTGAAGGCCGGGATCGTCGGTCAGGACTGACCCCCGCCCGCCCCGCCGTCCGTGACGGGCTCCGCCGTGCCGGCGGGGCCCGTTCGATGTGCCCTCGGGTCGGCATCACGATTCCTCGTTGCAACATCGCGGTCCTGCTGGCGTAGTCTGACTTCTTTCGACCACCCGCCACCCGAGGAGACCCCATGGCGCCCATCCTCGAGCTCCGCGGGGTACGCAAGACCTACGGCGACTTCGTGGCCGTCGAAGGTCTGGACCTGAGCGTGCCCCCGGGATCGATCTACGGCGTGCTCGGCCCGAACGGCGCCGGCAAGAGCACGACCATCCGGATGATCATGAACATCTACGTGCGCGACGCGGGCGAGATCCTGCTCGCCGGACGTCCGCTCGACCGCGCGGCCACCGATCGCGTGGCCTACCTGCCCGAGGAGCGCGGGCTGTACCGCAAGATGAAGGTGCACGACCACATCGTGTACCTGGCGCGGCTCAAGGGCATGGCCGCCGCCGAGGCCGCGGCCAAGGCCGACGCCTGGCTCGAGCGCTTCGACCTGGCCGATCGCGCCGAGGCGAAGGTCGACGAATTGAGCAAGGGCATGCAGCAGAAGGTGCAGTTCATCGCCTGCGTGCTGCCCGAGCCCGACCTGATCATCCTCGACGAGCCCTTCAGCGGACTCGATCCGATCAACACGCGCCTGCTCACCGACATCATCCAGGAGCAGCGCCAAGCCGGGCGTACGGTGCTTTTCAGCACGCACGTGCTCGAGCAGGCCGAGAAGATCTGCGACCACATCGTGCTGATCCACCGCGGCAAGAAGCTGCTCGACGGTGGGCTCGACGAGATCCAGGAGCGCTATCCGGTCGACACGATCGAGGTGGCCGGGTCCTTCGACACCGCGACGCTCGAGTCGCTCGACTCAGTGGAGAAGGTGTTCGAGCAGGGTACGCGCTGGCGCGTGCAGATGCGCGACGGGCTGCCACACCAGGAGCTGTTGCGCGAGCTGACCGGGCGCGGTGAGGTCGACCACTTCTCGGCGGTCCGGCCACCTCTCACCGACATCTTCGTCCGCGAGGTCGAGCGCGAGGGCCTGCAGCTCGAGGAACACGAGATGGACAGCGCACAGGGGGTGTCGGCGTGAGTGGCAAGCTGTGGATCGTGGTCCGCAAGGAGTACCTCGAGCGGGTCCGGACGCGATCGTTCGCCCTGGGCACCGCGCTCGGGCCGGTGTTGATCGCGGCGATGATGTTCGGGCCGGCGCTGCTGGCCGAGCGCACCGGGCCCGAGAGCCAGTCGATCGTCATCGTCGATCCGGGCGACGGCCAGGCCGGCGAGCGACTGCAGTCGATGCTCGACGCCGCCGCGCAGGCGCAGGGGGACGGTTTCCCCCTGCAGGCGGAGTTCGCACGGGTCGAGTCCGAGGGCGAACTCGAGCAGTTGCGCACGGACCTCGACGCCGAGGTCGGCAGCGACGAGCTCGACGGCTACGTGGTCCTGGCCGAGGACTTCCTCGAATCCGGCCGTGCCGTGTACTACGGCGAGAGCCTGAGCGGCGTGATCGGGGTCGAGGTCCTCGAGAACTTCCTCGACCAGGCCGTCCAACAGGAGCGCATGCGGGAGCTGGGGATCGGATCGGCGGAGTTGGCCGAAGTGCTGCGCGGGGCCAACCTCGAGAAACGCAGCGTCGGCGCCGAGGACGACGTGAGCATGCAGAGTCGCCTGCTGGTCGGCGTGGCCATGATCATGCTGCTGTACTTCATGATGATCTTCTACGGCCAGTTCACCATGCAGGCCGTGATCGAGGACAAGTCGACCCGCGTGGTCGAGGTCATGCTCGCGAGTGTGACGCCCGGTCAGCTGATGATGGGCAAGCTGCTGGGACAGGGCCTCGTGGGCTTCACCCAGTTCGTGATCTGGGTGGTGATCGGTGGCTTGTTCTCGAACCTCGGTGGTCAGGTGGCCGGCCTCGACATCCAGATCGGGTTGATCGGCGTGGATCTCTGGATCTGGTTCGGCGTGTTCTTCGTGCTCGGCTTTCTGCTGTACAGCTCGCTCTACGCGGGGGTGGGGGCCCTGTGCTCGAGCATGCAGGATGCCCAGCAGTACCAGGGTCCGATCACCATGCTGATCGTGCTGCCGGTGCTGCTCCTCCAGGTGGCGATCCAGGCGCCGGACAGCGGAACCTCGCTGGTGCTCAGCCTGATCCCACTGTTCACGCCGATCCTCATGTTCATCCGCATCGTGATCGGGGATCCGGCGCTGTGGCAGGTGGTCCTGTCGGTCGTGCTGTTGCTGCTGACGGTGCTGGGCTCGCTCCAGCTGGCGGCCAAGCTCTTCCGTCTGTCGATCCTGCACTTCGGCAAGGCGCCGGGGTGGGGGCAGATCATGAAGATGTTGCGCGCGTCGGACTGAAGCGAACGGCACCCATGAAGAAGGCGGGCGATCCGGAGATCGCCCGCCTTCGTGTGTCCGGCAACCGCGGTGGGCGTCAGTTCACGCCCGCGAGCTGCTCCTGGACCTGCATGTTCATCTCGGGAACCTGGTCGGGCAGACTCTCGAAGTAGCCGTAGAAGTGCGGCGGGATGAGCACGCGATTGATCACGTGGGCCACACCGTTGCTGGCCAGCACGTCGGCCGCCACGACTCTCGAGAAGTTCACGAAGATCCCGAAACGGCTCTTGAAGACGAAGGTCTTGTCGCCCTGCGCCATCTCCACACGCTGGAAGCGGTTCAGGTCGGTGCTCAGGACCTCGGCGCCGCTCACGACGTGGTACAGGAGCAGGTCCTGCAGGAACTCCACGTTCTCGGGCTCGAGCAGCTCGGCCACCAGGCCGTCGGGCAGACGGTCGAAGGCGTCGTTGCTCGGCGCGAAGACCGTGAACGGACCCTCGCTGCGCAGGGTCTCCTCGAGACCGGCCGCCTGCACGGCGGTGACCAGCGTGCTCAACCCGGCATCGACGGCGGTGTCGACCAGGTCGTCGGTCGGCTCGGCTGGATCCTCGAGCGTGAAGCCCTCGGGAATGAGGACCTCGTCGATCACGTGGATCACACCGTTGGTGGCCTGCACGTCGGCGAGCTGGACCCAGACCCCGTTGACCAGGATCAGGCGGAAGAAGCGCAGGATCTCCACGTCACTGCCCTCGAGGGTCTCGACCCGCTGGAAGAAGCGCAGGTCGCCGCTGTTCACCTGTCCCTCGAGCACGTGGTAGAGCAGAATCTGCTGGAGCTTGTCCTGGTTCTCCGGGAGCAGCAGTGCGTCGAGCAGACCGGCCGGAAGGTCGGCGAAGGCCTCGTCGGTCGGGGCGAACACGGTGAAGGGGCCGTCGCTACGGAGCGCGCCCTCGAGCTCGGCGGCCTGCACGGCCGCGACCAGGGTCTCGAAGCCCGCGGCGACGGCGGTGTCGACGATGTCGCCCGAGGCGGTCCGCTGCAGGGCGAACTCGGTCTCGACTCCGGGCATGTCCTCGTTGACCGGGAACTGCTCCTCGCCCGTCGGTGCGTCGTTCGCCGGGCCCATCGGCTCGACGTTCGAGTCGTCACTGCAGCCCGCGAAGGCGAACAGGCCCAGGACCAGGAAGACGATCAGACTGTTCTTCAATGGATTCTCTCCGGATTGGCGTGAACGTGAACCCGGGACAGGGCGGGATCACGGGGTGCGCGACCGTTTTCGTCGGAGCCGGGTCGTTGGATGCGACGGTGGGGGACGGCGGTTCTCGATGCCACCGCTTGCCGTACAAGGTGTTCGAGAAGGGGTCCGTCGTGGCCACGGCTTCCTCGTCACGGTCCCGGAGGTGTCAAGAGATCGTGAAGCATCACGGTCCACCGCTCCGATGTTTCGATTTCCTTGCGGCCGCTCTTGCTCGGCGCCCCCGCGTCTCCGTTATAATTGCTCGGGTCCACGCGACCCCGGTCCTCTCGCGAAACGGAATCGACACCGTGCCACGCTGGTTCGCCCACGTCGCCACCTGGAGTCTCATCCTCGCCGTCCTGTTCATCGGGATTCCCCGCGCGGGGAACCAACCGCTGATCGCCGGCGACACGAGCTCGGAGTTCCGCGCGCTGTCGCAGAGGCTCGATCGGCTCGAGCGCGACAACCGTCGTCTGCGCGAGAGTCTGGAGCACTACCGCCGCCTGAGCGATCGCGTCGACCGCATCGAGGTCACCGGCGAGGTCCCCGCCGAAGGCATGCCGCTGCGTCTCTTCGACGTACCCGAGACCGTGACCTTCTGCGGCGAGCGACTGCCGTTCGAGATCCCCGAGGTGCACCGTCGCTTCGAGGAGGAGTGGTACCGCTTCCTCGTGAACCGGCACTGGGTGCTGAAGTGGCACCGTCGCTCGCGCGACGCGTTCCCCGTGATCGAACGCGAGCTCGCCGAGCGTGGACTGCCCGACGACCTGAAGTTCGTCATGGTGATCGAGAGTGGCGTCGAGCCCCGCGCCCGCAGCGGCGCCGGCGCGGTCGGCTGGTGGCAGTTCATGCCCGGAACGGCCGGCGACTACGGCCTGCACACCACGCGCGTGGTCGACGATCGTCGCGACCTCGAGCGCGCCACCGAGGCCGCCCTCGATTACATGGAAGACCTGTACGAGGAGTTCGAGAACTGGCCCCTGGTGCTGGCCGCCTACAACTCGGGCGATCGAAGGGTGCGCGAGACCATCGAGCACCAGGTGACCCGCGACTACTACGACATGGTGCTCCCGCGCGAGACCGAGGCCTACTGGTTCAAGGCCGCGGCGGCGAAGGTCCTGCTGTCGGAGCCGGCGCGCTACCAGCTCGAGCTACCCGACGACGGCTGGGCGCCGGTGGCCTGCGACACGCTCGAGATCCGCGTGCAGCGCAACCGGGTCCCGATCAAGGACCTCATCGCGAGCGCGGGGATCACCTACCGCGAACTCAAGCGCCTGAACCCCAGCTTCCGCACCACCTACCTGCCCAAGGGCGAGCACCGGGTGGTGGTGCCCACCGATCGTACCCCGGCCTTCGTGTCGGCGCTCGACAACCGGGTGCGGCTGCTGGGCCGGCGGACGGTGGGTCCGGAGGAGGCAGTCGACCTGGCGCGGGAACGGCCGGCATCGAACGGGCGGGTGACGACGCAGGAGGAGTGAGGCATCACGCTGCTGCACGAAGGCCCCGCCGGTCGGCGGGGCCTCGTGTGCACGTGGCGATGCGCGATGCGCCGGGTCAGCGATAGAGGCTCTTCACGGCGCCGAAGCTCGAGGCCTCGTTGTCGATCACCTCGAAGGCGAAGCCGAAGGTCAGCGCCTGCCGCGAGCCGCTGTTGGCGTTGTTGGAGATCTGGCTCAGCGAGCTGATCGAACCGGAGAACTGCAGGATTCCGTCGTGGAAGCTGCCGGTGGGCAACTGCAGGACGTTGCCCGACACGGTCGCGGCGCCGAGGCCGGCCACGATGGTGAAGGGCTGATCGAACTCGTACCGGAACGTCGGCGGAGCACCGGGGTTCGGGCCACGCCAGAACTTGCAGTACAGGAGCAGGTCGGTGACCGGCGCGCCGAACGTCGCCGTCCAGTTCTGGTCGAAGCCGTAGTCCAGGGCCTCCTGGTTCGCGATCAGCGCGAACGGATCGTAGTCCGGACCGCTGAGGTCGAAGTCGGCGATGGAGGGCTCGTTGCCAGCGACGCCGATGTTGGTGACGTCGACGGTGATCCCGTTCAGGTTGCCCTGGGCCGTGCTGGCGGTGACGCTCTGCCAGTCGGTGCCCACGACGATCGCCTGGGCGAGCGCCGTTCCCGGAAGGAGCGCCGCGAGGAAGAGGGCCATGACCGTGCGATGAAGCATGTTTCCGTCCTTTGCATGACGATGTGAACGTCGGGCGCAGTCTCACGAATTGAGAACGATTGTTGCAAACCGTTCCGATCGGGGCAATCGCCGGCTCTACGCCTTCCGGTGCCGGATGGGTGGGCGGCGGGGCCGAAGCCCCGCCGGTCGCGTGGATCCGAGGATCCACGACCCAGCCGGATCGTGACTACTGCACGAGCACGGCCTTCCTGGTGTCGCGGAAGCCCTCGGTGACGGCCTTGACCAGGTACACACCGCTGGCGACGCTCGAGCCGCGGTCGTCCCGACCGTTCCACTCGAGGTTCAGATCAGCGGTCTGGGCGACGCCGACGTGCAGCGTCTTGACCAGCTCACCCCGCACGTTGAACACCTCGACCCTGGCCTCCATGCCCGCCCTGGGCAGGGCGAAGCGGACCGTGGTCTTGGGGTTGAACGGGTTCGGAGCCACGGAGAGTGTGGCCTCGCGAGCGCTCGGAGCGGTCGTGGCATCACCCGGGATGCCCGGGTTCTCGCCCAGGTACGTCAGGATCTCCTCGAGCAGCAGGGTGCGAGTGCTCACCCCTGGTACCGCACGGGAGACGTCGTCGTAGAGCGACACGAACCCGAACGGGAAGGTGATGTCCACCTTGCGGTCGACGCCGGCGGCACGGTCGAACACCACACCCGCGGCGATCCCCGGGTACACCGTACCGGAACCCGGATCCACGAAACCATGCGAAGCCGAGGACCCGGCGCCGACCGGCGCGATGTCGTCGAATCCGTTGAGGCCGGGGCAGCCACCGTAGGCGATGAATCCGGTGTCGAAGCCGGCCACGTTGCCCGTCGGCTGGACGACCGGAGCCGTCTGGCCGCCGATGTCCGGACGGACGTTGGAGCCGTTCACGGTGATGCCCATCACGGTCTGCACGTACGTACCGCCCTCGGTCGGGCTGTCGTTCAGCAGACCCGAACCGAGCTGGTCACCGAAGTACACCGTGTTCCGCTGACCGGCGAGGTTCTTCCAGCTGGTCATCACGAGAAGATCCGGGCTCTTGTCGTTCTGACCCTCGTTCGAACCGTCGCTCATCAGGAAGGTGCCCAGGTCACCGGACAGGTACACGATGGTGCTGTAGCCCGCGAGCTGATCGGCGGTGGCACCGTGGCCACGACGATCACCCAGCGAGTTGTTCACACCGGCCGAACCGATGCCGTTCGAGACACCCGAGCTCGGACCCTGCGTCGTGTAGCTGTCCCAGTCACGACCCTCGAGCAGACCGAGCTGGTTGAACGCACTCACGAAGTCGTTCTCACCACCGCGGCGACCGAAGTCGTTCCAGACCAGCACGCTCGGCTGATCACCCGCCGGATCGGTGATCGTCGGCAGGGCGCGGACGGTCCACTGGCGGTTGTAGTCGCTCTGACCGTTGGCATCCCACTGGCCGAAGCCGTCGACGTTGCCCGGCAGCGTGGTCACGCGGCCGTCACTGTCGGTGGCCTCGATGTAGTAGTGCAGGACGTCGCCCGGGTACATGAAGTCCTCGTCGGGCAGGTCCACGAAGAACGTCTCTTCGGAGACGGTCCCCGCCGAGCCGACGGCACTGTCGGCCAGCGACTCACCCGTCCAGACCTCGGACCCGTTGACGATGGTCCCGGTGACCACGTTCTCGTCCTTCGCACGCGCCGGAGCGGTACGAATGGCGTTCTCGAACGTGGGGTTCAGACGCAGGGCCCACTTCATGCGCAGGTCCTGGATCGCCGTTCCGGCAATCACAGCACGGGCGTCGACGATGACCGAGTCCCCGGGAACGTTCACGTCACCCGAGCTGATGTCGCGCGCCATGTCGAAGGGCACGTCCAGCAGGTCACGGGAGGCCTGGTCGGCCGCGCTGATCTCACCGCTGACGGGGAAGCCGTCGTTGGCCAGATCGATGGTCCGGGCGGTCATGCTGATCCCGCCGATGCGGTACTTGTAGAACCGCACGTCGTCGAACAACGGAGCCGGCGTGGCGTCCGCGCCCGGGAAGCCGAAGTTCGACGCCAGGTCGATGCCGCCGAGTGCCAGCTGGACCTGCTCCACGTCCTGCGGAACCAGGTCGGTGGTGTTGTTCGTCTTGCGGAAGTACTGACCCGGGCCAATGTGCAGGAAGTTGCGGTCGACCCAGGGACCCCACACACCGTCCACGCGCGAGCGGATGTGCCACACGTAGAAGATACCGTTGGCGAGCGGGTTGTGGCGCCACACCGTGAACGAGTAGGCCGAACCCGAGACGTCGGCGCCGTCGTCGGCGGTCCCCGGGAGGTCCCAGTCGAACTCGGGGCTCCACACCTCGTTGTTCATGTTGACTTCGCCGAGGCTCAGGCCGCCGTTGTAGTTGAACACGAAGCCGCCCGGGATCCCGTAGGACCAGTTGTCCGAGGTCGTGCCGCCGGTGCTGGCGAGACCGTTGGTGCCCGGTCCGTTGTTCGGCTCCTGACCGTAGTCGATGAAGCCGACCTGCGGGGTCGGGTTCCCGACGCACGGATCGATGTCAGCGAAGCCAGCGAACACGTCGGCGAAGTTGCCCGCGAAGGGCTCCTTGTCCGGGGTCCACAGGTACGGGCCGCCACCCTCGAAGTCCTCGAACTCGGCGCCGAGGCTGCTGGTGACGGTGATGTCGTCGACCTGCGTGGCGCCGCTGCCCACGAAGTCGCCGTCCTCGTCCGAGAACGCGCCGTCCGACTCGAAGCGGATGCGGATCCGGATCTGATCGCCGTTCGGGCCGGCGTAGTCGTTCCCCGCGTACACGATCGAACCGGTGGCCACCTGCGAGAACTGCACACCCGGGCTCGGGAAGACACCGGTCACGGGGTCCTTGTTGGTGCCCGAGATCTCGAGGATGCCGACCCAGGTGCCCGCCACTTCGTACTCGACGTGCACGAAGTCGAACCCGACCTCCGTGTCGTAGTTGAAGAAGAAGTCGAGGTCGACGGTCTGACCCACCGTCTGGTCGGCCAGCGGGGCCGACTCGTACAGCAGGACGTCGTTCCAGTTGTTGCCGTATCCCGGAGCATCGCTCCAGCCCGCGGTCGCCGGAATGCCCGCCTCGAGACCCGACCACATGGCGTTGTTGCCAGCGCCGTTGCCGTTCAGGTTCTCGGCGTTGAACGTGTTGACCTGCCAGTAGTTCGGCTGATCGGTCCGGTCGACGCCCGTCCAGTCGCCCGGGTTCGGGCTCAGGCCGCGCGGGCTCACGCCCAGCGGATCCTCGAACTTACCCTCGACGTACTCGTCACCGGAACCGGGGACGCCGTCGGGGTCGCGGACGAGACGCCGCTCACCGCCGTAGAGATCGAAGGTGTCAGGGCCAGCGGCCTCGCGCAGAAGGAGGCTCTGGCTGCTCGTGGCGCTGGAGAGGACCGTGCCCTCTCCCTGAACCGCGAAGTGCAGCTCGCTGACATCCGTCGAGGGACTCTTGGTGGCGGCCATCGCCGTGCCGGCGGCCATGACCATCACGAGGCACGACGTCCGTGACAGGGATCGCTTCATGCTTCGCCTCCCTTCCCATCGTCGGGCGGATGGCGAAGGTGTGGAGGAGATCGCCGATCGATCGACGAAAGACGTGGCTCCCCCGGACACCGCGGCCGACCACGATCGGGGGCCGTCTTCGCTGGAGTGTACTGCCGCGGAGTTCACGTGCACAACCCGGCCGTGCATGCGGGGTGGCGTGGTCAGCTCGGCGCATCCCCGCCGATCCGTACGTTGAGTCCCAGGCGCAGCCCCCGGTCCGAGTCGAGCAGGTCCGACCCGGCGAGGCCGATCCAGAAGCCTCCGGCCTCGAGCGCGGCCTCTCCGAGACGCAGCCCGAGGGTCATCTCGGGCATCACACCGAAGAAGTAGTTCACGTCGTCGACGCCTTCGATGGCCTCGCTCCCGGTGACCAGGTTGAGCGCGGCACCGACGTACGGTCCGCGTCGCTCGGCATCGCGGAAGGCCCGTAGCCACAGCGGCGCGGCGATGCCGAACATGCTGGCGTCCACGAACCGATCGGTGTCCTCGAGGGCGAGGTAGCGGGCGCCCAGGCCGAAGCCGTATTCGGTCGCGCCCTCGCGGGGCTGGAACATCCGCTGGAAGACGAGTTGGCCGCCTCCGGAGATGTCCTCGCCGGCAACCAGGGCCGTGGCGGCGATCTCGTCGCGGTGGGGGAGCGGTCCGGGTTCGCTGGAGGCGGCGGTGATCTCGCGCGCCCCGGCGGGTCTGTCTCCGGAGCGAGCGTCGGGCGGGCTCGTCGATCCGGTCGACGTTCCTTCGTCCGGCGCTGCGTCCGCGGCGAGGGACCGGAGAACGTCGAGACGTGTGTCGGGTCCGACACGGACGAGATCGTCGGCATGCGGTCGGAGAAGGGCTTCCGTGAAGTCCT
>Ga0102937_1000187_pt1 | contig 26798 bp, 25 predicted proteins | sample SalPonR2_B_D1_MG_FD_78213 | JGI IMG/M metagenome (GOLD analysis project Ga0102937, IMG submission 78213) | Salt pond soil microbial communities from South San Francisco under conditions of wetland restoration - Salt Pond MetaG R2_B_D1_MG | ecosystem: Environmental > Aquatic > Marine > Intertidal... | reverse complement strand
GGCCTGCTGAAGCAGCGCGCCGACCTCGTGGTGGTGCTCGGCACCGCACTCGACTTCCGCCTCGGGTTCGGCTCGTTCGGTTCGGCCACCGTGGCCCACGCGGTGGATGCCGAGTCACAACGCGCCCCCCACGTCGACGTCCACACCGTGGTGGGTGACCTCCGGCTCACGTTGGCAGGGCTGGCGCAGTACGGCGGTGACCGGGTCGACCACGCAGGTTGGGTGGCCGAGTTGCGAGACGCCGAACAGGCCGCAGCGCAGGGAGAAGTGGCGCTCATGGAGGCGTCCGACGACCCGATCAAGCCCAGCCGGATCTACGGCGAACTCCGCCGGCGGCTCGAACGTGACGCCGTGGTGATCTGCGACGGCGGCGACTTCGCCTCCTACGCCGGCAAGTTCATCGAGGTCTTCGAGCCCGGTGGCTGGCTCGACACCGGCCCGTACGGGTGCCTCGGCAACGGTCTCGGGTATGCGATCGCAGCCCGGATCGTGCGGCCCTCGTCGCAGATCGTGCTGCTGCTCGGTGACGGTGCCGCAGGTTTCAGCCTGATGGACGTCGACTCGCTGGTGCGCCACGGACTGCCGGTGGTGATGGTGGTGGGCAACAACGGGATGTGGGGGTTGGAGAAGCACCCGATGCAGGCGATCTACGGCTGGGACATGGCGTGCGATCTGCAGCCCGGATGCCGATACGACGACGTGGTCAAGGCCCTCGGTGGTGGTGGCGAGACCGTGTCGTCACCCGACGAGATCGGCCCGGCACTCGATCGTGCCTTCGCCAGCGGGGTGCCCTACCTGGTGAACGTGCTCACCGATCCCGACGACGTCTACCCGCGTTCGAGCAATCTCGCCTGACGCAGGGTCAGGTGCGGCAGCACTTCGACATGAAGCGCTCGGGGTCCACCAGGACCCGGGTGATCTTGCCCGCGGCCACCAGGCCGCCCGAGTCGGTGGCCGACACGGTGAACTTGAGGCGGCGGCCCTCGATCTTCTCCAGGACCGCCTCGGCCATCACTTCCACGCCCACCGGTGTGGGCTGCAGGTGGTCGAACTGCACGCGCATGCCCACCGTGGTGGTGCCGTCCTCGAGTGCGTTGGCCACGGCGTTGCACGTGGCCTCCTCGCACAATGCGATCAACCGCGGTGAGCCGAGCACGTCGACCATGCCCGAACCGATCGATCGCGCCGTGTCGGCGTCGGTGACCATCAACTTGGCGTCGCCTCGCAGGCCTGTCTCGAGAGCCATCACCCACACGCTAACAACGCGCGCACGCCCCTTGCGCGATGAGGCATCCGGTGGCGTCGACCCTGTCACTTGCCTGTGACCTCGCTGTCACGTCCCCGTCACGTCCACGCCTCCACCGCCCATCGCGTGAACAGTGTGCGGCTCGTCGCCGCACACTGTTCACGCGGTCGGCGCGGTGGCCCGACGTTCCCGGCCCATCGCTCGGGCCGTAGGCTCGACAGGGTGATCGAACGTGACGTCCTGGAACGAGTGCTCGCCGGTGCCGTGCGAGGTGGTGCCGACTTCGCGGAGGTCTACGCCGAGGACAAGCGGTCCACGTCGGCCGGTCTCGACGACGGCCGCGTCGAGCAGGTCACCAGTGGCCGCGACCGTGGAGCCGGTGTCCGCGTCGTCGCCGGTGAGACCACCGGATTCGCGTACACGTCCGACCTCAGCGAGCCCGGTCTGGCCGCCGCTGCTGCCGCCGCCGCCACGGCAGCGAAGCAGGGGGGCGGGGGTGTCCGCACGGTGGCGCTCACGCCGTCGGCACCACACCGTCCCAACACGGTGCAGCAGGACCCCGACACGATCGCCAAGGCGATGAAGGTCGAGCTGCTGCAGCGCATGAACGACGCCGCCCGCAGCCACGGGCCCGAGATCGTGCAGGTGTCCGCCGGCTACGGCGACAGCCGCAAGCAGGTGCTGGTGGCGAACACCGACGGCGTGCTCACCGACGACGAGGTCGTGCGCACCCTCCTGCGCGTGAGTGCCGTGGCCGACGGCGACACCGGCATGCAGACCGGCTACCAGTCGATGGGTCACACCATCGGCTTCGAGGTCTTCGACACCGTCGACGTCGAGGAGCTGGCCCGCGAGGCGGCACGGCAGGCGATCACCAAGCTGCGGGCGCGGCCGGCCCCCTCGGGCACGATGCCCGTGGTGATCGAGCACGGCACCGGCGGTGTCCTCTTCCACGAGGCGTGCGGCCACGGTCTCGAGGCCGACCACATCCACAAGGGCGCCAGCGTGTACGCCGGCAAGGTCGGCCAGCAGGTCGCGTCGCCGCTCGTCACACTCGTCGACGACGGCACGATGCCCGGCGAGTGGGGCACCCTCGGCTTCGACGACGAGGGCCACGTCACCCAACGCAACGTGCTGATCGAGGACGGCGTCCTCACCGACTACATGTGGGACTACCTCCGGGCCCGCAAGGACGGCCGCCCGCAGTCGGGCAACGGCCGCCGCCAGAGCTACCAGCACCTGCCGATGGTGCGGATGACCAACACGTTCGTACTCGACGGCCCCGACGACCCCGCCGACATCGTCTCCTCCACACCGCACGGCGTGTACGTCGCCAAACTCGGTGGCGGCAGCGTCAACACCGCGTCGGGTGACTTCGTGTTCGGCATGACCGAGGCCTACCTGATCGAGAACGGCGAGATCACCGAGCCACTGCGCGACGGCAACCTGATCGGCAACGGCCCCAAGGTGCTCGCCGACATCGACATGCTCGGCGACGACTTCGCCATGGGCAGCCCCGGCACGTGCGGCAAGGACGGCCAGGGCGTGCCCGTCGGCGACGGCCAGCCGACGCTGCGGGTGAAGTCGCTCACCGTGGGCGGCACCAGCTCGTGAGCGCCTTCGAGAGCGAGCTGCAGGCCGTCGCCGACCGGGTCGTCGAGCAGGCCCGTCCCGGCGAGCAGGTGGAGGCGTTCGTCGCCCGCGGCGGCGAGACCGAGGTGCGGGTGTACCAGGGTGACGTCGAGCACTTCGTGTCGGCGCAGAGCGAGGGCATCGGGATCCGCGTGATCCACGAGGGCCGCACCGGGTTCGCGTACGCCGGCACGCTCGAGGAGTCGGCGATCGCCGAGGTGCTGGCCGAGGCACGTGACAACGTGCAGTTCGGCACGGTGGACGAGTGGGCCGCACTCGCCGAGCCCGACGGCGTGCCGGTCACCGAACAGGAACTGTGGAACGAGCGTCTCGCCGAGTATCCGACCGACGACAAGATCGACCTCGCCAAGCAGCTCGAGAAGCTGGCGTCCGGCACCGACCCGCGCGTGCGGGTCGACGACGCGAACTATGCCGATGCCCACGGCGAGTCGGCGGTGGCGTCCACCACCGGGATCCGGATGTCGGGCCGCGAGAACGGCTGCTACGTGTCGGTGTCCACGCTCGCCGACGAGGGCGAGGGTGACGACGCCGAGACGCAGACCGGTTTCGGGTTCTCCGTCGGCCGTTCCCCGGACGAGTTCGATCTCGACCGTGCAGCACGCGAAGCCGTCGATCGGGCGACGCGGCTGCTCGGCGCCACGCAGCCACCGAGCAAGCGGCTCACGGTGGTCCTCGACCCGTTCGTGACGGCCCAGTTCCTCGGGGTCGTCTCCTCCACCCTCAACGGGGAGGCGGTGGTGAAGGGCCGCTCGCTGTTCCGCGACCGCGTCGGCGAGGAGGTGGCCTCGCCGCTCGTCACGCTCGTCGACGACCCCACCAACCCGCTCGCCTACACCGCCACCGACGTCGACGGCGAGGGTCTCGCCGCCCGCCGCAACGTGTTGATCGACGGTGGCGTGCTGCGCCAGTTCGTGCACAACTCGTACTCGGCCCGGCGCGCCGGCACCGTGTCCACCGGCAATGCCACTCGTGGGGGATTCGCCGGCACCCCCGGTGTGGGGTGCCTCGCCCTGTCGCTCGTGCCCGGCACCCGCTCGCAGGAGGAGCTGATCGCCGACGTCGACGACGGTCTGCTGGTCCAGCAGATGCAGGGGCTGCACTCCGGCGTGAATCCCGTCAGCGGCGACTTCTCCACCGGGGCTGCCGGCCTGCTGATCGAGAACGGCACGGTCGGGGCACCCGTCCGCGAGGTCACCATCGCGTCGACCCTGCAACGGATGCTGCTCGACATCGTCGAGGTCGGCGGAGACATCGACTGGCTGCCGATGAGGTCGGCCGGCATGAGCCTGGTGATCCGCGACGTCACGATGTCCGGTTCCTGAGGCGGAGCGGGTCTCGTGGCGGTCGCAACGGCGGAGGCGGTGGCGCGCCACCCGCACCTCGCTGCTCCGGGCGGATCCGGCCGGATCCGTGTCGATCTCCACACCCACACGATGTGGAGCGGCGACTCCACCACCACCCCTGACGAGTTCGTCGAGGCGGTCGTGGCGAGCGGGCTCGACATGGTGTGCATCACCGACCACAACGCGATCGCCGGCGCCGTCGAGATGGCCGAACGGTTCGAACGCGACCACGTGCCGTGTCGCGTCGTGGTGGGGGAGGAGTTGCGCACCAACGCCGGCGAGATCATCGGCTTGTTCCTCACCGAACGCGTGCCCACGGGGATCGGCCACATGGAGGCGGCGCGCCGGATCCGTGACCAGGGTGGCGCGGTCTACGTGCCCCACCCCTTCGATCCGATGCGGCGGTGCCTGGCGGAGCCGGCACTCCGAGAGCTCGCCGAGCACGATCTGATCGACGCCGTCGAGGTGCTCAACTCGAAGACCTCGCTCGACAGCCTCAACCGGAAGGCTCGCGAGTTCGCCGACGAGTACGGCATCGTCGGTGGCGCAGGGAGCGATGCCCACGTGCCCGACGCGCTCGGCGCGGCCTTCGTGGAGATCGACGACGCCGTCGTGCGGGGGACCGGGCCGGATGTGTCGCCACTGGAGTTCCTGGCGGCCTTGGCCACCGGAGTCGTCGTCGGCCACCACTGGGACGAGCCGCGGCCGTGGACGCCGCGCATCGTGCCGTCCACCCGGACCGACTGAACCTCCGGTAGAAAGGTCGGCCGTGCCCATCTACCAGGCGATCATCCTCGGGATCGTGCAGGGTCTCACGGAGTTCCTGCCGATCTCGTCGAGCGGGCACCTGCTGCTCGTGCCGTGGCTGGCCGGATGGGAGGAGCTCGACCCGTCGGCGAAGAAGTCGTTCGACGTGGCGCTGCACCTCGGCACGCTCGTGGCCGTGGTGGGCTACTTCCGGCGTGACGTGTCGACGTACGTGGTGGAGGGCACCCGGCTGCTGTGGAGACGCGAGCGGCCGGTCGACCCCGACGGCCGTCTGGCGTGGCTGTTCGTGCTGGCGACGCTGCCGGCCGCAGCCGTGGGCGCACTGTTCGAGGACCAGATCGACAGCCGGCTCGGCACGCCGACGATCATCGCCGTGTCGCTGATCGGGTTCGGTGTCCTGCTGGCCTGGGCCGACCGCTCGTTGGGGCGCCGCAAGGTCGACCGGTTCGGTGTGCGCGACGCGCTGTCGGTCGGGGCCGCCCAGGCGCTCGCCCTGAATCCGGGGACGTCGCGGTCGGGCATCACCATGACCGCCGGACGGTTCATGGGGTTCGATCGCGACGCCGCGGTGCGGATCAGCTTCCTCATGTCGATCCCGGTGATCTTCGGGGCGGTGGTGTTCAAGCTCGGCGGGCTCGTGGCCGACGGGATGCCCGAGGGGCTCCTGGTGCCGATGATCGTGGGCATCGTGACGTCGGGGCTGGCCGGGTGGTTGGCGGTGTGGGGCACGATCCGCCTGGTGCGGACCCACAGCTTCATGCCGTTCGTGGTGTACCGCGTCGTGCTCGGCGTGGTGGTGTTGGTGGTGGTCGCCGCCGGTTGGCGGTGACGCGTCGCCCGTGCGGAGTTGCGCTCAGGACGGCACGTAGATCATCGACGCCGCGCCGGTCCGCTCGGCGGCGGCCACGGCCGGGCCGTCACGCGCGGGCACGGCCACGAAGACCGTCGTGCCGGCACGGTCGACGATCGTGGCGTCGTGCGCCAGCACGACCCCGTCGGCGACGATGCGTACGGCCAGCCCGATCTCGGCGCCGTCGGGGCCGCCGTCCGGTGCCGCCAGGCCCACCACGACGGTGCCGGCCGGTGCGCGACCGGCCGGCCCCGGCGCCGCGGTCAGATCCTCGGCGACGAGGATCTCGCCGGCGCCGACCCGTTGGTGCAGACGCGCTCCCTCGGGCAGCTCGGAGACGGCGCGCACCGGCGCCACGGCCTCGGGCACGTCGACGAGTCGGAGGCTGTCGGTGTCGAGCGGGTCGTCCGGTGTGAGCGGGACCGTCGCCATGAGCACCGGCCGTGGCGTGCCCCACGCGGCTCGTTCGGCGTCGATCGCGTCGATGCGCTGATGGACCGTCCAAGCGGCGAGTGCCGCGCAGAGGGCGACCGTGCACCAGTAGGCGGACGGATGGCGGGCCAGGAACTGTCGGCCCCGTGCCACGGCGTGCATGGCGTCTCCCTTGGATTCGGACGAAGAGCCCCCGCCGAACGGCGTCGGCGAAGATCCCGTGTGTGCCGGGAGGGAGTCGGTCGTCTCCGACGCTATCGACCCGGATGCCGACGCCGACGCCGACGCGGGACACCGGCTGTCGTGCTGCCGCGGAGACGTCGCGGTCAGTCGCTCGTGGAGGAGCTGCCGGTCGTGGTGGTGGACCCACTCGAGGAGCCGGACGAACCCGAGTCCGACCCGGCGGCCTTGGTGGATTCCGACGACGAGGTGCCGCCGCTCTGCGAGGTCGAGTCGGTCGTACCGGAGCCGCTCGAGCCGGACGGCTTCTTGCCACGGTTGTCGGTCTTGAAGAATCCCGACCCCTTGAACGTGACACCGACGGGAGTGAACACCTTCTTGACCGGCAGGACATCGCCCGTCTCGGGATGGGCGTACTCGGTGAGTGTGTCGTCGTGGAACGCCTGCTGGACCTCGATGGTCTCGCCGGTGTCGACGAACTTGTAGACGTAGGTGGGCATCGAAGATGAAAAGCTATCGTCGCTCGCATGCAGGTCCGCAGCGCAGTCATTCCGGCAGCCGGGCTGGGGACACGGTTCCTTCCCGCCACCAAGGCCGTCCCGAAGGAGTTGTTCCCCGTCGGTGACCAGCCCGCCATCCAGCTCGTGATCGACGAGGCGCTGGGGGCGGGGATCGACCACATCGTGCTCGTGAGCAGCAGGTCGAAGCCGGCGCTGGAGGCCTACTTCGAGCCCGACGACGCGCTCGTCGAGGCGCTCGAGGCGAAGGGGAGGTCGGAGACGGCCGATCGGCTGCGGGCGATCGGGCGCGATTGGCGGGTCAGCATCGTGTACCAGGACGAGCCGAAGGGGCTCGGTCATGCCGTGGGTTGCGCCCGTGGAGCGGTGGGCGACGAACCGTTCGCCGTGATGCTGCCGGACGAGTTGATGTCGAGTTCGGCCGTTCTGGCACAGATGAACGGGGTGTGCGCAGCCACGGACGGCAGTGTGGTGGCGGTGGTCAACGTGCCGCGCGACCAGGTGAGTTCGTACGGCGTGATCGACCCGGCCGGTGAACTCACCGCCGACGGCGTGATCCCCGTCAAGGATCTCGTCGAGAAGCCGTCACCGCAGGATGCGCCCAGCAACTTCATCCTCACCGGTCGCTACGTCCTCACGGCCGACGCCTGGGACGAGATCGAGTCGCTCACACCGGGCAGCGGCGGCGAGCTGCAGCTGACCGACGCGTTGCGGGCGCAGGCGAAGCGTTCGCCGTTCCACGCCGTGGTCGCCGACGAACGCCGGCTCGACACCGGGACGCCACTCGGTTTCCTCACGGCGTCGATCGATCTGGGTCTCGACGACCCCGAGCTCGGCCCGCCCCTGCGCGACTTCCTCCGCACCCTCCACCTCTGATCACGATCGGGGTCAGACCCCGATCGTGATGAGTGTCAGTGGCGGCGGAAGCTGTCGGGGTCGTCGTGGACGAGGCCGTACTCGTCGACGTCGAACTCCACCTCGGTTCCCGTGTCGAGCTCGGTGTAGGCGTACCGTCGGGGCCCGATGCGGTGGTAACGCTGACGGACGGGCACCACGCCGAGCGTGTCGACGTCGATCATCGCCGTGGTGACGTCGGCGGCGTCGCCCACCTCGAGTTGCAGCCGCCGGATCGGCAGGGTGTGCGTGAACGGCGTGCACGTCAGGCCCACGTCGATGCAGCCGTCGAGGTCGGTGCGGTGTGCGCCGTTCATCTCGCCCCAGCGGCCCGACCCGTCCGTGCCCAACCAGAGATCGGGGTCCGGGAGATCACGGAAGAGCAGGAACTGGCGGACCTGCCACACCGCCGAGAGCCGCACGACGTAGGTCACCGCCTCCCGGCCGACCTCTCCGGTGGCGGTCCAGCCCTCGTTCTCCCAGCGCAGCGTCACGGTCTCGAGATGCTCGTGATCCCACGTACGCCAGCGCACGGTGTAGCCGTCGGCGGGGAACGCGGTGAGTGCGTCGGTCATCTGGTCCCACCCTACGGGCGGTTGCCGCAGCGGCCCCGAGGAGAGCGCTGATGTCGGCCCGAACCGCGGACGGCCCGGCAGCACCGCTCGTGGTGCATGTACCGTGCAGCGGGTGACGCCGCTGGAAGACGCTCAGGCCTTCGTGCTCGAATCGTGCCCGCCGTTGCCGGCCGTGGAGGTGCCTCGGCACCAGGCGGCCGGGCTGGTGCTGGCGGCACCGGTCGTCGCCGCCGAAGTGGTCCCCCCGTTCGACAACACGGCCGTCGACGGGTATGCGGTGCGCGCCGCCGACGTGGCCGACGTGCCCGTGGAGTTGACGGTCGTCGACGAGATCGCCGCCGGTGCCGCCCCCGGTCACCCCGTCGGCGCGGGCGAAGCCGTCCGGATCATGACGGGTGCGCCGATGCCCCCCGGGGCCGACGCCGTGGTGATGGTGGAGGACTCCGAACGTGTCGGCGACGACCGGGTCAGGCTCACTCGATCGGTCGACGTGGGTGCTGCGGTCCGTCGAGCGGGCGACGACGTCCGCATCGGTGACCGCATCTTCGAGGCCGGCACGGTCGTACGTCCGTCGGTCGACGCGGTGCTCGCCAGCGTCAACGCAGTGACGGTCACGGTGCATCGCCGACCCCGGGTGGCGGTGCTGTCCACGGGCGACGAGCTGGTCGACGACGGCTCGCCGTTGGAGCTCGGCGAGATCCGGGAGAGCAACAAGACGATGCTCGCGGCGTTGCTGGCCGAGACCGGCGTCGACGTGGTCGATCTCGGCGTGGTGGCCGACGACGAGGCCGAACTCGAGCGGGTCCTGCGTGACGCCGCCGCCGGCTGCGATGCGATCGTCTCGAGCGGGGGCGTGTCGATGGGTGACTACGACGTGGTGAAGGCCGTGCTCGGACGGATCGCCGACATGACATGGATGCAGATCGCGATCAAGCCGGCGAAGCCGTTCGCCTTCGGGCGGCTCGACGGGGTCCCGATCTTCGGTCTGCCCGGCAACCCGGTCAGTTCGCTGGTGAGTTTCGAACTCCTGGCCCGGCCCGCGCTGCGACGCATGATGGGCCACCGTCGGCTCACCCGGCGCAGTCTGGTGGCCGTGGCCGACGTCGCACTCGACCGACGGCCCGACGGCAAGGTGCACTTCCTGCGGGTCACCGGGGACTTCGCCGACGACGGCCGGTTCCACGTCCGCCCGGTGAGCGCGCAGGGCAGCCATCAGTTGGCGGCGACGGCGCTCGCCGACGCCATGGCGGTGGTCGCCGACGGTGACGGGATTCCGGCCGGATCCGACGTCGCCGTGCTCCTCCTCCACGGCGATGCCTGACCCGGCGCCGGTGGAGTCGGCGTCGCCCGACGGGTCGGGACGGCTCCGTCGCCAATAGGCTGGCCGGATGGAGGACCTGGTCGACCCGTTCGGGCGCATCATCCGCGACCTGCGCATCTCCATCACCGACCGCTGCAACTTCCGCTGCACGTACTGCATGCCGGAAGAGGGCATGCAGTGGCTCCCGCGCTCGGAGGTGATGACCTTCGAGGAGATCGAACGTCTCGCCCGCCTGTTCGTCGAACGTTACGGCGTCGAGGGGATCCGCCTCACGGGTGGTGAGCCCACGGTGCGTGCCCAGTTGTCCACCCTCGTGGAGAAGCTCGCCGCGATCGAGGGGCCACACGGGCCGCTCGACCTGGCGATGACCACCAACGGTGCCACGATGCGGCTGCTCGCGCCGACGCTGCGTGCGGCGGGTCTCCGGCGGGTCAACGTCAGCCTCGACACGCTCGACCGCGCGAAGTTCGAGAAGATGACCCGGCGAGATCAGCTGGAGCGGGTGCTCGACGGGATCGAGGCGTCGAAGGAGGCCGGGTTCGATCCGGTGAAGATCAACGCCGTCATCGAGCGGGGTGTGAACGACGACGAGATCGTCGACCTCGCCACCTTCGGTCGTGAGCACCGCGTCGAGGTGCGGTTCATCGAGTTCATGCCGCTGGATGCGTCCGGCCACTGGATCACCGACAAGGTGGTCGGCCAGGACGAGATCGTCGCCGCGATCCACGCCGTGTACCCGCTCGAACAGATGCCGGCGCGGGGCGCCGCTCCCGCCGATCGGTTCCGCTACGTCGACGGCGCCGGGATGGTGGGTGTGATCCCGACCGTCACCAAGCCGTTCTGCGGCGACTGCGATCGGGTACGGCTCACCGCCGAGGGCGAGTTCCGGACCTGTCTGTTCGCCACCCGGGAGTTCGACCTCATGTCGGCGATGCGTGACGGCGAGTCCGACGACCAACTGGCCGCACGGATCGAAGCCGCGGTGGCCACGAAGTGGGCCGGTCACCGGATCAACCAGGTCAACTTCGTCCGCCCCGGCAAGTCGATGAGTCAGATCGGCGGCTGAGCCGAGCGTCGGCTCACCGTTCGTCAGGGGTCGGACCCCCGACGAACGCAGCGTCCATCCGGGTCAGCCGATGTCGGCGAAGGTCCGGAACCGCTCGGCCACGGCGTCGTCGCCGAGGATCTCCACGGGGCCGGCCGGTCGGCGCCAGCACCACAGCAGGAGGTCGTGGGCCCGTCCCCGCACGGCCGCGTCGCCCTTGGCGTGTTCGCGGACGAACTCGCAGCGGCCGTTCTCCAGCCTGGTGACGAGCCATTCGCCGCCGGCGGGGCCCCGGCCCTCCGAGCCCTCGGCGAGATCGGGGTCGGTGCAGTGCAGGTGCACGGTGGCGTCGAGCGGCTCCGACGTGCCGGCCGCCGCGGCGGTCTCGGCATCGCGTCGGCGGCCGGCGAACCACATGAGGTACTCGTCGATGCCGTCGGCGGCCACGGCCGCGGGGATCCGGTAGGGCAGGCCGGCTGTCTCGGCGGCATCCCAGCGGTGGACCGCCGTCTCCTGCACCATCCGCCGGCGGAGCCAGTCCATGTCCCGAGGTGCACCGGTGAACGTCCACACCAGCTGGTCGGTCGGCGTGTCGACGAGGGTCGAGAGCAGGCCGCCGTGGCCGGTGGTCATCCAGCCGACGACGTCGTCGTCCTCGGCGGGGGCGGTGGGGCGGGGCATCGACCGGGCGTCGTCCTCGGACACGATCCCTTCCTGCACGCGGGTGAGCCACGACCACCACACGCTTCCCATGTGGCGGGCCAGGTCACCCAGCGTCCATCCCGGGCATGACGGCACGGGATCGCCGAGCCCGTCGAGGGCCGCACGGTCGGCCACGATCCGGATCAGCTTCGTGCCGTCGGTGCGCAGCGTGCCGACCGGGTCGTAGGGCAGCGGGTCGGGTGGGAGCTGATCGGAGCGTGCGTCGGCCATGGCGTCGAAGGTACCCGTCGCAACGATCGTGAAGCGCCACGACTAACGTGCGTGGTCGCATGGGAGACCGACACCGGAGTGCCGCCGCATGAGTGACCTGTCCTTCACCCACCTCGATCCGCTGGGCCGGGCCCGCATGGTCGACGTCACGCCGAAGGAGCCGACACACCGCCGGGCGGTGGCGCGCTGCAAGGTGTTCATGAAGCCCGAGACCACCGCCGCGATCGCCAACCGCGAGGTGAAGAAGGGTGACGTGCTGTCGGTGGCCCGGGTGGCGGGGATCCAGGCGGCCAAGCGCACGGCCGACATGATCCCGCTGTGTCACCCGTTGCTGGTGGGTGCGGTGTCGGTCAACTTCGAGATCGGCGACGACTTCGTCGCCATCGAGGTCCACGTCGACACGGTCGAGCGCACGGGAGTGGAGATGGAGGCGCTGCACGCATGCAGCACCGCTGCGCTCACCGTCTACGACATGTGCAAGTCGGCCGACCGCGCGATGGTGATCGGCGACCTCGCCCTGTGGGAGAAGACCGGAGGACGGTCGGGCGTGTACCGGCGCAGTGACGGTCTCGAGGACGCCGCCGAGGCCACCGCGCCCGCCGAAATCGACGCCGACACGCACCCCGGTGCCGCGGCGGACGCCCCTGCTGGTGACGGTGACGTGTGACCCACGTCGCAGCGATCATTGCCTTGACCGTCACAAACGTCGTAGAATCGTCACACAACGTTCCGGTGAAGCCCAGATGAACACGAAGCCGACCTCGAACGAGTCCGGACACCGTCCGGACACCACCGAATCCGACAACACGTCTCCGACTCGATACCTCTCACCTGATACCTGCACCTGATACCTGATGGCTCAACTCGTCCTCCTCGTCGTCGCCGCCGCATGGGCAGCAGTCCTCTTGCCGCCGATGCTGCGCTCGCGCGTCGAGAACCGGCCCAACTCCTCGGTCACCGACTTCCGTCGTCAGCTCAACACCTTGCAGAGCACGGCCACACCGGCCCGCGGAGCGATGCGTCCCATGGGGCGTCCGCTGGCGTCGTCGCCGCTGCAGCGCCCTGCTGCCGCCGGCCGTCCCGGTCACCCGCATCATCGCCAGGCAGCCCTGCACGGTGCACCGCCGGCACGCGCCCGCACGAGCACGGGCCGCAGCGCCGACGGGCCCCGCTCGCACGGCGCCCACGGTCCTCGTGGCCAGGCCGTCCGTCGCACCCACGGCGATCCCACCGGTGGCCACGAGCGTCACGACCACCATCGCCAGACCCACATGCACCGTCCGTCGGCGTCCCGTGCGGCCGCACCCCGCCACGACGTTCGCCGTCGCCGCAGCAACGTGTTGTTCCTGTTGCTGGTCACCACCGGATGCACGCTGTTCCTCGCAGCCACCACGTCGTCGACGTTGATGCTGTACGTGTTCGCCCTCGCGTTCCTCGCCCTGTGCGGGTACGTGTACCTGCTCGCCCAACTGCGCCAACGTGAGGCCGCCGGCTGGAGCGACAACTGGATCGACCAGTACTGATCCGCCGGCGGGCTCCGGTCGACCACCGACGTTGCTGAGCAGTTCGCACCCGGCGGAATCCGTCCCGCCGCATCCCGGCCTCCGGTCGCTACACTCGCCGGGGCAAATCGGGGCTATAGCTCAGTTGGTAGAGCGCGTCGTTCGCAATGACGAGGTCAGGAGTTCGATTCTCCTTAGCTCCACTGTCTCACTCGCTGGCGCACGTTCGTCAGTGGAGTTGAGCTCCGCCGTGATGTGCCTCCGGCGACCGTTCATGCGCCACGGAGGCTGGTCGCCGCCCGACTCGAGCGGTGAATCCTGTTCGTGGGGTGCCGCCGGCCCGCTACGGTCGGTTCGTGTCCTCCACGGTGCCACCCGTACTGCCCGACCACGTCGCCGAGAACCGGCGGCACTGGGACGAGATGGCCGACCAGTGGATCGCCGCGGGGGAGCGGAACTGGGCGCAGGCCGAGCCGACGTGGGGGATGTGGGGCATCGCCGACTCGGAACTGCCCCTCCTCCCGGGAGACATGTCGGGCATGCGGGCCGTCGAACTCGGCTGCGGCACCGGCTACGTGTCGGCGTGGATGCACCGGCGGGGGGCGTCGGTGTACGCCATCGACAACTCCGAACGCCAGCTCGCAACGGCCCGCCGCCTCGCCGTCGAACACGGCCGCACCGACATCGAGTTCGTGCACGGCAACGCCGAGCACGTCGACCGGCCCGACGGGTCGTTCGACTTCGCGATCAGTGAATACGGCGCCGCCATCTGGTGCGACCCCCACGTCTGGGTCCCCGAGGCGCACCGGCTGCTCCGGCCCGGCGGCACCCTGACCTTTCTCGGCAACCACCCGATCGGCATGATCTGCACGCCCGTCGACGGAGCGTCACCGGCGACGTTCACACTCGAGCGCGACTACTTCGGCCTGGGACGGCTCGACTGGACCGACGCCGTCGAGGATCCGGGCGGCATCGAGTTCAACATGGAGATCTCGTCGTGGATGCGGCTGTTCCGCGAGGTCGGCTTCGACGTGGTCGACTACGTCGAGATCCAGGCACCCGCCGGTGTTGGCGGCACCCCGTTCTGGGTGACGGCCGACTGGGCCCGCCGCTATCCGTCCGAACAGGTGTGGATGCTGCGCAGGGTCTGATCGCGGCGTCGGGGGCGACCGTCAGCCGACGGGAACGGCGTACACGACGATGTTCTGCAGGTAGCGGCGGATGTCGGGGTTGAAGTCGCCGCCGCAGGTGATGAGCACCAGCGTCTCCGGACCGGTCGTTCGCCAGATCCGTTCGCGAGGTAGCTCGAGCTTGCCGTAGGTCGTCCGCTCGACCACCTCGTAACGCCGGACCGTGCCGTCGTCGAGCGCCACCTCGACCTGGTCGCCGGGTTCGACGGATCCGAGGCGGGCGAACGGCCCGACCGTACGGTTCCACGAGACGTGGGCGGCGAGGACGGTGGCGCCGGGCTGTCCGGCAGTGGCGCCGTAGCGGTACCAGCCGATCTCGGTCTCGTCGGGGACCTCGAATTGGCCGTCGGGTTCGAGGCCCACGTCCCGGACGGGGAAGCGGGCGACGTCCACCGAGCTGATCTGCACGCCCGTGGGACGCGGACGCGGCTCGACGTCGGGAGGAATCGCCGAGTATCTCGGCCCGACGAGTTCGGCAAGCGGTGACAGAGTCGGGCCGTCGTCACCCACCGATCCTGTGATCGGTGGGGCCTCGGCGCCGCCAGCCCCGTCGTCGGCGAACCCGGTGTCAGCATCGGCATCGGCCACCACCGGTTCGGGCACCGTCGTCGCAGAGATCGGCGGCACTGTCGACGGCGGTGTGGCAGCGATCGCATCGGTCGTGTCGAGCACGACGGTGCCGCCGCCGCGGGCGACGACGCCGGCCACTGCCAGGGCGACGCCCGCAACGGCGGACAACGCGACGACGACCGTGAGCAACCGCCTTCGGCGGGGGTGACCTGCCGGGGAAGGTGGGGGACGGTCGCTCACGGTCGTCGATTCGTCGTGGGGACGGGGGTGATCAGTTCTCGACGGTCCGCCGACGCAGCACCACTGCGGCACCGGTCAGGCCGAAGAGACCTGCCGCCGCAGCGAACAGCGCGAGGCTCGCGGCAGTCGACGAGCCGAGCTCGTCGCCGGTGTTCACGGCCGTCGGTGCCGGCGTTCCGTCACTGCCCTCGGCCGGGACTGCGGCAGCAGCCAGCGGAACTTCCTGGGTGTAGAAGGTGAACGTCTCTTCCTCGAGCGAACCCACGGCGTAGACGATGAGGTTCGTGCCCGCGGTGAGCGTCACGGTCGGCACGTCGGCGATCGGGTCGCCACCGGCCGGGGCCACCTGGGCGCCGGCGATCTCGCCGGCCGGCAGCTCGAGGCTGGCGCTGTCGCCGTTCGCGGCACCTTCCACCGGACGAGCATCTCCCAGCACGATGTCCACTGCGGGAGCGGCGGCCGTGTGGCGGATCGTCAGACGACCTTCGCCGTCGCCGGCAGCCGAGGTGTCGTTCTCGAAGGGTGTGATGGTCGGTGTGCCTTCGGCATCGAGGTGGGCGACGACCGTCCAGCTGCCGCTGGCGGGAACGTCGAACGCCTCCACCGGGCCGATGGCGACGTCCTCTGTTCCGGCGACGCGGACTTCGAGGTCGGTGAGCGTCTGTCCGGCGAACGAACTCAGGTCCTGCATGTCACCGGGGGCGAAGCCGGGCACCACGACGGCGCCGTCGACAGCGACGTCGACCTCGATACCGGGAATGCCGTGCAGCAGCATGATGTCGGCATCGGTCTGGGCGCCGGACTGGCCGGCGGGTACGGCGATCAGGGCGGCGGCCATGGCGGCGGCACCTGCAAACAGCTTCTTCATCGGGAATGGTCCTTTCGGATCTCGGCGTCGGGCGGATCCCGCCGTCTTCATGTCTACGGAACGGCCGGAGATCCAGATGACCGAAATCGAACGGGATCACCCACCGCCGGTGAGCACCGCAGCCAGCCGGGGGCCGCTGCGCTGCTTCAGTGCGGCGTTCACCCGCTGGCGCTCCAGGATCTGTTCGAGTGTCTTGGTGGCCTGCTGGATCGGGTGCTCGGCGAAGAACGCTGCCGCGTCGTCGACGAGGTCGGGTTCGGCGAGCAGCTTCACCGACTCGATCATCCGCACGATCGTGTTCGACGGGAACCGGTCCGTCGCCTCGTCCCAGTGGTCGCGCACGTACTCCCAGGCGACACGTCCGTGATTGCGGTTGGCGATGGCGGCCCGCAGCAGGAACGGTGCGTTCTGCGTCTTCACGTTCTCGCTCATCGCGAACTCGCACGTCTCGAGCAGCAGCGCCGCATCGTCGAACTCGGCCAGGGCGAAGAGGTGCCGCAACTGCTCCTGCGGCGTCCCACCGTCGAGGAAACCGCGACGCATCCGTTCGAACGTCTCGGCGTCGCCCGACGCGGCGACCACGCTCGTCGCCGCCGCCGTGAGTTCTGCGTCGACGGATGCAGGGTCCTCCGACGCCCTGTCGAACCATTCCCGGCAGCGGGCCTGCACGTCCTGGTCGTCGCCGAGCACGCCGGCGGTGCCGACGAGGAGGCCGCGCAGCTTGGCCGTGAGGTCGGCCTCGTCGGGATCGGGATCACCGAGATCGGCGAGGGCAGGTCCGACCAGGATCCGTACCCGGGAGCGGAACTCTTCCCGGGCCGGGCCCTGATCGAGCAGTCGTGCGAGGCCACGCAGGGCGATCACCACCGCCTGCCACACCGCATGGTCACGCTCGTCGACGAATGCGGCGAGGAAGGTCAGGAGATCCTCGGCCTCGAGGCGGCCGGCCACGGTGGCCGCCCAGGCGTCGTCGACGAGGTTGTAGCGCTCGAGCGTGGTCATCGATGCGACGGCGGCGGCATCGAGCCGGCCGCGCAGCGTGTCGTCGTAGGCGACACGGAAGAAGCCGTGCCCACCGGCGTTCACCACCACCGGTCCGTCCGGGTCGGCGAGCGTGAGCGGCGTGTTGGTCGACCGGTCGTCGAGCAGCACGGTGGTCGTGACGCCGCCGTTGCGCACGTGCACCGGCACCGCCCAGAGCGCGCCGTCCGCTCCGGCGCGGCCGGCTTCGCCCAGCGCCGGGTCGGCGCCGTCGGTGACCGCGGTGTCGTAGCGGAACCTCACCTGGCCGAGCGACAGCGCCGTCGTGCCGTCGTGCTCCACGAGTGTCGCCGACACCAGCGGGAACCCGGACTGCCAGATCCACGAGTCCATGATCCGGCGCACCGGATCACCCGAGGTGTGCTCGATGGCGTCCCACAGGTCGTTGGTCTCGGTGTTCGCGTACGAGTGCGTGCGGAGGTAGTGGCTCACTCCTTCTCGGAACCGCTCCGCTCCGAGGTACTGCTCGAGCATGCGCAGCAGGGCCCCACCCTTCTGGTAGGTGAGGACGTCGAACATCCCCTCGCAGTCGGCGGGAGAGCGCACCTCGTACTCCACCGGCCGGGTGCTGGCCAGTGCATCGGTCTCGAACGCCACGCTGCGTTCCACGCCGAACGACGTCCACCGCTCCCAGTCGGGTCGGTAGGCGTCGCAGGCGGCGATCTCCATGAACGTGGCGAACGCCTCGTTCAACCAGATGCCGTTCCACCAGCGCATCGTGACGAGGTCGCCGAACCACATGTGTGCCAGCTCGTGGGCGACGACGTCGGCGACGAGCTGTCGTTCGTTCTGGGTGCTGAGCGCGGGGTCGACCAGCAGCAGGCTCTCGCGGAAGGTGATGCAGCCCAGGTTCTCCATGGCGCCGGCGGCGAAGTCGGGCAGGGCGACCAGGTCGACCTTGTCGCCGGGGTACTCGATGCCGTAGTACCGCTGGAACCACCGCAGGCAGAACGCGCCCACGTCGAGTCCGAAATCGGTGAGGTGCGACTTGCCGGGCACGTGCACCACCCGCAGCGGGGTGCCGTCGACGTCGACGGGTTCGGTGGCCTCCAGGCGGCCGACCACGAACGCCACCAGGTAGCTGCTCATCACCATCGTGTCGGCGAAGCGGATCACGGTGCGGCCACCGCTGGTCGACCGCTGGAGTTCGGGGCTGTTGGAGATCGCCGTGAGTTCGTCGTCGACGTCGAGGGTGATGCCGAACACCGCCTTGAACGCCGGCTCGTCCCAGCACGGGAACGCCCGCCGACAGTCGGTGGACTGCATCTGGGTGGTGGCGATCACCTGCTCGTTGCCGTCGGCGTCGGTGTAGGTGCTGCGGTAGAAGCCGCGCAGCTTGTCGTTGAGGACGCCGCTGAAGTCGATGGCGAGCGTGGCCGTGTCGCGCTCGATCGGCACGGCCGGCGTGACGAGGAGCCGCTCGGTCGACTCGTCGAGCTGCCAGGGTGCGTCCCGACCGTCGACCACGCACCGGTGGATGTCCAGTTCGGCTGCATTGAGCACGAGAACGTCGGTGGGGGCGTCCACGTCGAGCCGGATCGTCACCGAACCCGAGAAGGTCGCCTCGGTCAGCGACGGCGTCAACCGCACGTCGTAGCGCGTCGGCCGGACGAGATCGGGGAGTCGGTACGGATCGAGGGCGGCCGTTTCCGCGGCGGGGGTTGCAACCATGGCCGGATGGTACCGGGGGTAGCGTGGTGACTCGTGTCTGACACCTCTGGGCCGTCCGCGTCATCCACACCGACCACGTCGAACATCACGTTCGACGTGGTCGGTATCGGCAACGCACTCGTCGATGTCATCGCACCCGCCGAGGAGACGTTCCTGGCCGAGTTCGGCCTCGTCAAGGGAGCGATGACGTTGATCGAGACCGAACGTGCCGTCGAGCTGTACGGGGCACTCGACCGTGCCGTGGAGATGAGCGGAGGGTCGGCCGCCAACACCGTCTGTGGCATCGCCAGCTTCGGTGGCCGTGCGGCCTACATCGGCAAGGTGAACGGCGATGACCTCGGCGACGTCTTCGGACACGACATGCGAGCGGTCGGGGTCACGTTCCATCGTCCGGAGGGTGAGCACGACACGCCGACCGGGCGGTGTGTGATCGTGGTGACGCCCGACGCCGAGCGCACCATGAACACCTACCTCGGCGTGTCGAGCGAGCTGTCCGCCGCCGACCTCGACGAGAGCGCGATCGCAGCGTCGAAGGTGCTGTACATGGAGGGCTACCTCTACGACCGTGACAACGCCAAGGCCGCGTTCCGCCGCGCCGCCGAAGTGGCGCACGCCCACGACCGGATGGTCTCGCTCACGCTGTCCGACTCGTTCTGTGTCGACCGGCATCGCGGCGACTTCAGAGCCCTCGTGCAGGATCGCGTCGACCTGCTGTTCGGCAACCACGACGAGCTGCTCTCGCTCTACGAGACCGAGTCGTTCGACGATGCCGTCGAGCAGCTGCGCGACGAGTGCGGGCTGGCGGCCATCACGATCGGGGCCGAGGGGTGTCTGATCGTGACACCCGACGAGGTCGTCCGGGTGCCGGCGGTGCCGGTCGACCGTGTCATCGACACCACCGGTGCCGGCGACCTGTTCGCCGCCGGGTTCCTCCACGGTCTCACCACGGGCAGGGATCTGGACGTCTGCGGGCACTACGGCTCGATCGCCGCTGCCGAGGTCATCAGCCATGTGGGTCCCCGCCCGCTCGTCGAGTTGCGTAGCCTGCTGGGTGATGGCTGACGACCTGTCCGACACGCTGTCCGACCTGCCCGGCGGGAGTCGGGTCGACGTGCTCCACACTGCGCGCACCTGGCTCGAGGCCGAACCCGACGCCGACCTCCGCGAGGAGCTCGGCGGGCTGGTCGCATCGGCCGAACGCGGCGACGGTGGTGCGATGGCCGAGCTCGAGGAGCGGTTCGCAGGCCATCTGCAGTTCGGCACGGCGGGTCTCCGGGCGGCAGTGGGTGCGGGTTCGATGCGGATGAACCGTCTGGTGGTGCGCCAGGCTGCGGCGGGGCTCGGACGCTGGTTGCTCGAGCGGGAGGACGCCGGCGGAATCGTCGGCGCCGGCCTGCGCGGCGTGGTGATCGCCCATGACGCCCGACGCAAGAGCGACCTCTTCGCCGACGACACCGCGCGGGTGCTCGCAGCGATGGGCGTGAAGGCCTATCTGCAGCCCGGCGTGCAGCCGACCCCGGTGCTGGCGTGGTCGATCACCGAGCTGGATGCAGCGGCGGGTGTGGTCGTGACGGCATCGCACAACCCGCCCGCCGACAACGGCTACAAGGTGTACCTCGAGACCGGGTCGCAGATCGTGTCGCCGATCGACAGCGAGATCGCCGCGCACATCGCCCGGGTCGATCCGCTCACGGTGGAGCTGGCGCCGCCCGACGATCCGATGATCGAGCGGCTCGACCACAGGTGGGTCGACCGGTACGTCGAGTTCGCCCCGACGGTGCGGTTGCGCCCCGAGGTGGAAGGTGTGCCGGTGGCGTACACGGCGATGCACGGTGTGGGCGGGGCGGTGGTCGAGCGGGCGTTCGCCGCCGCCGGCCTGCCGGCGCCGCACGTCGTCGCCGCACAGCACGAGCCCGACGGCACGTTTCCGACGGTGGCGTTCCCGAATCCGGAGGAGCCGGGGGCGATGGACCTGCTGCTCGAGGAGGCGCGTGCGTGTGGAGCCGCCGTGGCGCTCGCCAACGATCCCGACGCCGACCGGCTCGGCGTGGCGATCCCGCAGGCCGACGGCAGCTGGAGGCGCCTCTCCGGCGACGAGATCGGTTGGCTGTTCGCCGACCACATCATCGGCCACACCAGCGGCGACGATCGCCTGGTGGTGACGACGCTGGTGTCGTCGTCGCTGCTCGGCCGGATGGCCGAGGCGGTCGGGATCCACGGCGCCGAGACGTTCACCGGGTTCAAGTACATCGGCAAGATCGCCACCGAGCATCCCGAACTCCGGCTGGTGCTCGGCTACGAGCAGGCGCTGGGCTATCTCGTGGCCCAGCGCCCGCTCGACAAGGACGGCATCACCGCAGCGGTGATGATGGCCGAGATCGCCGCCGTGGCTGCCGCCGACGGCGTCACCCTCCAGGACCGCCTCGACGACATCGCGGCGCGTTTCGGCCAGTACGTGACCGGCGAACTGTCGGTGCGGATCCCGCCGTCGCTCGGTGCCGAGTGGGTGGCTGCGATCGAGGCCGACCCGCCGGCGGAGGTGGGTGGACGTGCGGTCGAGTCGGTCGCGTCGTTCCCGGAGGCCGACCTGGTCCGGTTGATGCTCGACGGCGGCATCCGGCTGCAGGTGCGCCCCAGCGGCACCGAGCCGAAGGTGAAGCTGTACGCCGAGGGTGTCGACGTGGACCGGTCCGTGCTCGACGACCTCCTCGCCGCCCTGGCATCCCAGGCCCCGTCCCCCTGACGTTGCATCCGGTGTCAGACACCAGATGCAACATCCGGCCGGTGCGGCCGAGCACGCGCCACCGGTCGTGGTCGGGCATGCGGCGCCGTCCAGCTCGCTAGCGTGACCGCCATGTCACTCGACGACCTCATCCAGCGAGCGCCGAAGGCACTGCTCCACGACCATCTCGACGGCGGCGTGCGCCCGGTGACCGTGGTCGAGTTGGCTCGGGAGTACGGCTACAAGGATCTCCCGACCACCGACCCCGATGACCTCGCCACCTGGTTCAACAGGGGAGCGAAGCGCAACGATCTGGTGCTGTATCTCGAGACCTTCGCTCACACCGTCGGGGTGATGCAGCACCGCGACGCCATCGAGAGGGTGGCCTTCGAATGCGCGCAGGATCTCGCCGCCGACGGCGTCGTGTACGCCGAGGTGCGGTTCGCTCCCGAACTGAGCACCGATCACGGGCTCACGCTCGACGAGGTGGTCGAGGCCGTGCTCGACGGGTTCCGCCGCGGGTCCGCCGACACCGACCTCACGATCTACGCGATCACATCCGCGATGCGGACGGCGGCCAGGAGCTACGAGATCGCCGAGGTCGCCATCCGACACCGCGACGCGGGCGTCGTCGGTTTCGACATCGCCGGGGCCGAGGCGGGCTACCCGCCGTCGCGTCACCTCGACGCATTCCAGTACGTGAACCGTGAGAACTTCCACGCCACGATCCACGCCGGTGAGGCGTTCGGTCTGCCGTCGATCTGGGAGGCGGTGCAGTTCTGCGGCGCCGAGCGGCTCGGCCACGGCGTGCGGATCGTCGACGACATCGACCCCGGCGAGGGGTTGGGCACCGAGAAGCTCGGCCGGCTCGCCACGTACGTCCGCGACCGCCGGATCCCGCTCGAGCTGTGCCCGACGTCGAACGTCAACACCGGGGTGGTGCCGTCGATCGCCGAGCACCCGATCGGGATGCTCCGCCGTCTCCGGTTCCGGGTGACGGTGAACACCGACAACCGGTTGATGAGCGATACGTCGATGTCGAAAGAGCTGCAGCAGTTGCACGACGCGTTCGGATGGGGCCTCGACGACTTCGAGTGGCTCACCGTCAACGCCGTCAAGTCGGCGTTCGCGCCGTTTCCCGAGCGGCTGAAGCTGATCAACGGCGTGATCAAGCCGCGGTACTCCATGCTCAAGTCCGAGCTCTCGCTGGGTGCGGCCTGATGGCGGATTCCAGCTCCGGCAGCGTCGTCACCACCCTCGTCGACCATCCCGTCTGTACCGATGCGCTCGCCCGCATCCGCGACCGCGACACACCGAACGCTCTCTTCCGCCAGAACCTCGAACGGATCGGGGGCCTGCTGATCGCCGAAGCGACTCGAGAACTGCCCACCGTCGACGGCACGGTGGAGACCCCGCTCACCACGGCGCCCGCCCGCCGGATCGCCGTGCAGCCGGTGGTGGTGCCGATCCTGAGGGCGGGGCTCGGCTTCGTCGGCCCCGCCCAGAGCCTGCTGCCGAACGCCGACGTCGGCTTCATCGGCATGGCTCGCAACGAGCAGACCCACCAGCCCGAGCCGTACGTCAACAAGCTGCCCGAGTCGTTGGCCGACCGGCCCGTGATCGTGCTCGACCCCATGGTGGCGACGGGTGGTTCACTCGTGGCGACGCTGCATCTGCTGCTCGAGCGTGGCGCCCCGCAGCCGATCACCGTGGTGTGCGCGCTGGCGGCCCCCGAGGGCATCCAGACCCTCGAACGCGCCGGGTTGTCGGTGCGGCTGTTCACTGCTGCCGTCGACGATCACCTCGACGGGAACGCCTTCATCGTCCCGGGCCTCGGCGACGCCGGCGACCGCCAGTTCGGCGCCCCCGCCTGACGTTCGCCAGGGGTCAGACCCCTGGCGAACGGATCTCTGCGTCACCCGGTCGTCATCATCACTCCATGGCACGACCTCCACGCATCGACCTCGAGGGCAGCTGGCATCACGTGATGAACCGGGGGGTCGACCACGCCCCGATCTTCTACGACGACTCCGACCGCATCGAGTTCGGACAGCGGCTCGCCGATATCCACGATCGGTTCGGCGTCGACATCCACGCGTACTGCCTGATGGACAACCACTTCCATCTGCTCGTCCACTGTCCCGAGGCAGGGCTGTCAGCAGCGATGCAGCGATTGACGTCGCTCTACACGCGCCACGTCAACGACCGCCTCGGGCGTGACGGTCCCCTGATGCGGGGTCGATTCCACAGCAAACTCGTCGACGACGAGTCGTACCTGGTCCTCGTGTGTCGCTACATCCATCGCAATCCGCTCGACCGAGTCGATGTCGACGACGTGGCGGCCTATCGCTGGTCGAGCCACCGCACGTACCTGGGGCACCGATCGAGACCTCCGTGGATGCAGACGTCGACGGTGCTGGGCCGCTTCGGTGGCGACGTCGATGCGTTTGATGCGTTCGTCCGTTCCGACGCCGTACCCGGAAGCCGTTGCTGGTCGGCCGGCGAGATCGCCGGCCTGCTCGGAGTTGCGGAACATGTCGTCGGCGAACATGCGATGATGAGCGGGATTCACGCCGGCGGTCTCGCTCGGACCGTCACGCTGCTGGCGCTCGACCGGATCGGAGGGTGTTCGGACGCCGACCTGCTCGTCGGACTCGACATGCCGAGTGCCTCGGCGTTGCGAGCCGCAAGATGGAGGGCCTGCACCGCAGTGGATGCCGATCCAGAACTTGCCGCCGTGGTCGGCATGCTGATCTCGGTGGTTGCCGTCGGCGTCGGTGAGCGAGACGGCATGTTCGCCGGGGGTCTGACCCCTGGCGAACGGGTCACTCGGTGACGTCGACCGTGGCCACCATGTCGGGGTGGAGGGTGCAGAACAGCGAGTACACGCCGGGCTCGTCGAACGTGACCTCGTAGTTGCTGCCGGGGGTGAGCAGGCCCGAGTCGAACTCGTCGAGAGACGGCTGGCTCGGGGTGCCGGCGGTGACAGTGTGGGGTACGGCGTCGACGTTGTTGAAGAACAGCGGCTGGCCGACCTTCACGTCGAGGTCGCCGGTGTAGAGGAAGTCGGTGATCAGCGACTGTTCGGCGCCCACCGGGAAGTCGGAGCCACGCACCTCGCGCGACTCGAACACCGACGAGGCGTCCATCACCGGCGTGATCGCCGAGTTCCACATCGAGAACACCCCGAGCTGGTTGTCGTGCAGGGGATCGACCCAGGCGTGGATCATCCAGCCGAGCGCCTCGGAGAAGTTGCCGCCCGCCGCTTCGCACTGGTCCCGTGGCACGAACGTGTCGCGTCCGGCATCGTTGCCGCGGCACAGGTTGTAGTGGATGTGCCAGTTGTCGAGCGGCCCGGCGAACGTGTCGGGGTGGTCGTCGCCGATCACCTGGGGCGGGATGATGAACGAGGTGCCGACGAGCACCATCGGCTCGCCCGCCCATCTGCCGTCGACGCACTGGCCGAGGGCGCCGTCCGGGAGCTGCCCGTCGGCGCGTGCGTACAGCAGGATCTCGGGGCGTGCGGGATCGAAGCCGTCGTTGATCCAGTTCACGTTGTAGAAGTGCGAGCCCATGTTCGGGGTCTGGATGCGGTCGCTGACGAAGCCGGCGGCGCAGGCCGAGTCGACGTCACGGTGGGTCTCGGCGAACGCGTTCAGCTCGTCGAGCTGGCCGACGAGCGTGGCGAGTTCGGCGGGGGTGATGTTGAGTTCGGGTGGGATGGGGTCGCCGCTGTCGTGCAGCTCCTTCAGTTCGAGGTACGAGCACGGCAGCGCCTCGTCCTGGCAGCGGACAGCGCCGTCGATGGGGCCCTCGACCAGGGTGGGGACCACCCCGGCAGCGTTCTCGCGGAACACGTAACGCGAGTAGCCGGGCGCACCTCCGGCGGCGAAGGCGAGGCCCTGGGGGAACTGGGCGTCGGCGCCGGCCTGGTCGAATGCGGCCGCTCGGGCGATGTACTCGTTGACCTGCTCGACCGTCTCGGCACGGGCGGGGTCGACGGTGGTGGTGGTGTCCTCGGGTGCGGTCGAGGCGGGCGCCGGAGGTGCCGTCGTGGTGTCGGTGGTGGTCTCGGTGACGGCGTCCGTGGCAGCGGTGGCCGATGAAGTGGCCGTCGCGCCGGCGTCGGCGGCGTCGCGGTCGTCGCCGGTCGAGCAGGCGGCCACCGTGATCCCGGCCAGTGCGAATGCGGTGGCGACGAGCCGGCGGCGCCCCGGTCGTCGTGAGATGTGATTGTTCGGCATGGTCCCCCGGTGGTCGATCGACACCCGCACGGTAGTGGCCGTCCGTCCGGCATGCGCCGCCGGTCGGGCTGTCACCGACCGAACAGTTTCCTCATCAGCCGGTCGATGAGCAGGGGCTTGTCGTCCTTCTCGCCGTCCTCGAGATGCCGGTCGCAGTAGAACTGGTACGGCGGTCGCGGCGCTCCACACGTCTGGCAGCGGTACTGCTGCTTCAGCGGATTGGGGTTCCCCATGCGTCCGCCGAACATGGTCCGACCCTAGCGGTGCCCGTTGGCGAACGTCAGGCCGGGCGGAGGGTGGCGTGACCGGGGGCGATCACGTCGTCGACGATCCGGCGGCGCTGCTCGTACGGGGCGAACGACGACTTCATCGCATTGGTGGCGAGCCGTTCGATCTCGGCCAGCGTGAGGTCGTGGGCGTGAGCCACGGTGTGGAGCTCGCTCGACGGGCTGACCCCGCTCATCAGCCGGTTGTCGGTGTTGAGACCGACGCTGAATCCGGCCCGCAGGAACGGCCCCACCGGATGCCGGTCGACGCTCGGCACGGCACCGATCTGCACGTTGCACGTCGGCGCCATCTCGAGATGGATCCGACGGTCGAGCACGTGGCGGGCGAGCGGACCGAGACGCAGCCCGCTGCCGACGTCGTCGCCGCTGTCGAGGCGGGCCGGGAGATCGGTGTCGGCCTGCAGGCGCACCCCGTGGCCGATGCGGTGGGCGCCGTGCGTGACCGCGTCCGAGATCAGCTCGAGATCGGGCGGCTCGCTGGCATGGACGGTGACGTTCAGGTGGGCGGCCCGGGCGAAGGCGAGCGCCTCGGCGTGCAACGACGGCGGGAAGCCGGTCTCGGCGCCCGCCAGGTCGAACCCGACCACCTTGTCGTCCCACTCCCGGAGCCGGTCGACGAGCCGGGCGATCTCGAGCGAGCGGTGCTCGGTGCGCATGGCGCAGCAGATGGCGTTGACGGTGATCGGTCGTCCCTCGGCGACTGCG
>Ga0102937_1000186_pt1 | contig 26919 bp, 19 predicted proteins | sample SalPonR2_B_D1_MG_FD_78213 | JGI IMG/M metagenome (GOLD analysis project Ga0102937, IMG submission 78213) | Salt pond soil microbial communities from South San Francisco under conditions of wetland restoration - Salt Pond MetaG R2_B_D1_MG | ecosystem: Environmental > Aquatic > Marine > Intertidal... | reverse complement strand
TCCGTATCAATGCCTACGATCCGCTCACGGCGCGAGCGGAGCTGGAGCAGAAGACGATCTTCCGGCGAGGTGACTGGCGCGTGCGCATCGAATGCCGCACCGCCCTGTCCGCGGACAAGGAAAACTTCCGAATCCAGGCGAGCCTGGAGGCCTTCGAAGGCGGCGAGCAGGTGTCCCGGCGCGATTGGGACGAGACGCTCCCGCGCCGATTGCTCTGAATCGAATCGGCCGCCGGGGATCAGCCCGAGCCCCGAACGGGCTTTACAGGCCGTAACGGCCCCGCGCTGCCGCCAGGATCATGCCGAGCAGCTTCGGGTAGTCGTAGCCGGCCCAGCTCGCCATGAGTGCCATCTTGCCGTCGTGGGTCCAGGTCGGATTGAAATTGGGGTCGAGAAGACGCGGTACGCCGTCCGCGCCCGAACGGAAATCGATCCGGGCATAGTCGCGGAAGCCGAGGCGCTCGAACACCCAGGTGCTGTATTCCACCAGGCGGGCATAGGTCTCGTCGTCGAATTCCGCCTGCCTGAACTGCAGCGTCTGCCAGTACGGCGAGTCCGGATCAGTCTTGGAGCCGTAGGTGAGTATCGGCGGCAGTGACGGATCGAGCGCGCTGTAGTCGATCTCCAGCGGCGGCAGCACGGTGAACCCCTGCCCCGGGTTGCCGACCAGGCCGATCGTGTATTCCGGGCCGGTGAGGAAATCCTGAATCAGCGCCTGGGTCCAGTCGGTCTCCTCGGCCAGCCAGCGCAGGTAGGCCTCCGCCTCGGCCGCATCGTTGACCACGGCATCGCGGGTCACGCCTATGCTTCCACAGCCGCCGTTGGGCTTGATGATGGCCGGGTACAACTCGGGCCGCACCAGCGGATCCGAGCGCAGGTCGACCAGAGTCTCGTTGGGCACCGGAACCCCGTGGGCGGCGGCGAGCAGCCGCACCATCGCCTTGTCGCCGCACAGATGCATGGCCGCCGGCCCGGCACCCGTGTAGGGAATCTCCAGCAGCTCCAGCAATGCCGGGACATTGGCCTCGTTGGCCAGGAGATTACGGTAACCGGTATCGCAGAAGTTGAGGGCGAGATCCGGCGGCTCCCGGCGCAGGTGATCGATCAGCTGCTCGTGGTCGCAGAGATGTCGTGCGGTATATCCGTCAAGACCATCCACCGCCGAGAGTACCCGATCGGCCGCATCGACGTCGTCCGGGCTGATCCGGCCATCGATACCGTGTTTATAGGGTATGACGGGATCGCCACTCAGCAGGACGATATCGAGCTGGTTACGTTGCCGGGTCATGGTCGTTGCTCGCTCACCGGATACTGGCTTACTCGCTTTCCTGCCGGCCAGCTTGGCAGAACCGGGCCGGCATTGCAGCACTCCGGTGTCGACGTAGTAGCCGTCGGCGCGCCTGCGCTATGATGGACCGAGACAGTGGCGCGTCGTCTCCTCCGGAGCCGAACGTGCCGATTGCGACCGGTCCCCGAGAGGTCTCATGCGCCCAGACAACCCGAGGAGCACGCGCCCGCGTCATCCCGGTTCCGGGCGAGGCCGGACCCGGCATGTCCCACGGGGTCGTCAGGTCGATGCGGATGCCCTGGCCGAGATCCGCACACTGCTGGACGGGCAGTCACTGCGACGCGACCTCCTGATCGAGCACCTGCACCGCATCCAGGACCGCTTCGGCTGTCTGTCGCCTTCCCACCTGGCAGCGCTGGCCGAGTACATGAACCTGCCGCTCGCCGAGGTCTACGAGGTGGCGACCTTCTACGCCCATTTCGACGTACTCGGCGACGGCGAGGAGGCGCCACCTCCCGTGACCATCCGGGTCTGCGACAGCCTGACCTGCCGGATCATGGGGGCGACCGAGCTGCGCGAGGCGCTGCAGCGCGACGCGGGGGCCGATGTCCGCGTCCTTCGTGCCCCTTGCGTCGGGCGCTGCGATCATGCGCCCGTGGCCGTGGTCGGCCGGCGCCAGATCGACCGCGCCGATGCGGCGACGGCACTCGAGGCGGCGCATGGCGGGCGCACCGAGCCGGACCTGCCGGACTACGTCGACCTGGACGCCTATCGGCAGGCGGGCGGATTCCGGACGCTCGAGCGCTGCCTGGACGGCGGGCTGGAGCGGGACGCCGTACTCGCCGAACTCGAGCGGGGCGCGTTGCGCGGCCTCGGTGGCGCCGGCTTCCCGACGGCGCGCAAGTGGCACATCGTTCGCTCCCGGCCCGCCCCTCGACTCATGGCCGTCAACGCCGACGAAGGCGAGCCGGGCACGTTCAAGGACCGGTTCTATCTCGAGCGCGATCCGATGCGCTTCCTGGAGGGCGTGCTGATCGGCGCCTGGGCGATCGAGGCGGAAGCCGTCTACATCTACCTGCGGGACGAGTACCCCGCGATCCGGTCCCTATTGCTGACCGAACTGCCGAAGCTGGAATCCGCCGGGCTCATGCGCCACACGAGCATGCACCTTCGCCGCGGCGCAGGTGCCTATATCTGCGGCGAAGAGTCCGCCATGATCGAGTCCATCGAGGGCAAGCGCGGCCTGCCGAGACTCCGCCCGCCCTACGTCGCGGAGGCCGGGCTGTTCGGGCTGCCGACGCTGGTGCAGAACGTCGAGACCCTCTACTGGGTGCGGGACATCCTCGAGAAAGGCGGCGACTGGGCCGCCGGTCACGGACGTAACGACGGCGTCGGACTGCGCAGCTATTCCGTATCGGGGCGGGTGCGCGAACCGGGCGTGAAGCAGGCGCCGGCAGGAATCAGCGTACGCGAACTCATCGACGAGTACTGCGGCGGCATGCAGGAGGGACACACGCTCAAGGCCTACCTGCCGGGCGGCGCATCGGGCGGCATCCTGCCGGCCCGGCTCGATTACCTGCCGCTCGATTTCGGCCGCCTGGAGGAACACGGCGCGATCATCGGCTCGCATGCCGTGATCGTCCTGTCCGACCGGGACAGCGTAAAGGACGCTGCGCTGAATCTGATGCGCTTCTTCGAGGACGAAAGCTGCGGCCAGTGCACGCCATGCCGCGTCGGCACCGAGAAGGCCGTCGCCCTCATGAGCCGGCCGGTCTGGGACGAGCCGCTGCTCAGCGCTCTGGCGCAGACCATGGCGGATGCATCCATCTGCGGACTGGGCCAGGCCGCACCCAATCCCCTGCGCTGCGTGCTCGAGTATTTTCCCGAGGAACTCGAATGACCGCGCCGGTCCGCTTCACGCTGGACGGCGTGCAGGTCGAGGCGCGCGCGAGCGAGACGATCTGGTCCGTCGCGAAACGCCACGGCACCGTCATCCCCCACCTGTGCCATGCGGATGCGCCGGGCTACCGGGCCGACGGCAACTGCCGTCTGTGCATGGTGGAGATCGAGGGCGAGCGCGTCCTCGCCGCCTCCTGCGCGAGACTCCCGGCCGACGGCATGGAAGTGTCCACCGACAGCCCCCGCGCCCGTGCCGCGCGCGCCGGCGTGCTGGAGTTGTTACTGGCCGACCAGCCGCCGCGGGACATGGCTCCCGACCCGGAATCGCGATTCTGGCACTGGGCGGAATCGATGGACGTCAGGTCGAGCCGGTACCCGCAGCGCACCGCGCCCGTGCCGGACGCCAGCCATCCCGCCATGCACGTGCGCCTCGATGCGTGCATCCATTGCACCCTCTGCGTGCGGGCGTGCCGGGAGGTACAGGTCAACGACGTCATCGGCATGGCCCACCGCGGTATCGGCTCGAAGGTCGTGTTCGATTTCGACGATCCGATGGGCGACAGCACCTGTGTGGCCTGTGGGGAATGCGTGCAGGCCTGCCCGACGGGTGCACTGATCGAGGCGGCACTGGTCGACGAGCGCGGCGTGGGCCGCGACGAGTCTTTCAAAGAGGTGCACAGCGTCTGCCCCTATTGCGGCGTCGGCTGTCAGATCGCCTACCGGGTGGCGGACAACGAGATCCGTGCGGTGAACGGACGCGACGGCCCGGCCAACGCCAACCGGCTCTGCGTGAAGGGCCGCTTCGGATTCGACTACGTGAGCCATCCGCACCGGCTGACGCAGCCATTGATCCGCCGTGACGACGCGCCGAAGGCATCCGATTGCGACGTCGATCCGGCCGATCCCTGGACCCATTTCCGTACGGCCACCTGGGAGGAGGCCCTCGATCGGGCGGCCGGTGGATTCTCGCGCATCCGCGACCGCGACGGCGCGGATGCGCTGGCCGGCTTCGGCTCGGCGAAGTGCTCGAACGAGGAAGCCTACCTGTTCCAGAAACTGGTGCGGACCGGCTTCGGCACCAACAACGTCGATCACTGCACCCGCCTGTGCCATGCCTCGTCGGTTGCGGCACTCATGGAGGGCATCGGCTCGGCGGCGGTCACCGCCCCGTTCACCGCCTGCGCCGACGCCGACGTGATCCTGGTGACCGGCGCGAATCCCACCGAGAACCACCCGGTGGCAGCCACCTTCTTCAAGCAGGCGGCGAAAGAGCGGACGCTGATCGTCATGGATCCCCGCGGCCAGGCGCTGAAGCGTCACGCGACCCACATGCTTCAGTTCCGGCCGGGTAGCGATGTAGCGCTGCTGAACGCCATGCTCAACGTCATCGTCACAGAGGGACTCTACGACCGCTCCTACGTCGAGCAACATACCGAGGGCTTCGCGGACCTCGAGCGCAATCTCGAGGAATTCACACCGGAGTCGATGGCCGCCGTGTGCGGCATCGATCCGGATACCATCCGGCTGGTCGCCCGTACCTACGCGAAAGCCGAGCGCGCAATCATCTTCTGGGGCATGGGCATCTCCCAGCACGTGCACGGGACGGACAACGCGCGCTGCCTGATTGCGCTCGCGATGATCACCGGCCATGTCGGCCGACCGGGGACGGGGCTGCACCCGCTGCGCGGCCAGAACAACGTGCAGGGCGCATCGGACGCGGGCCTGATCCCCATGGTCTACCCGGACTACCAGCCGGTCGACGACGACGACGTGCGCCGGCGATTCCAGAACGTCTGGGGCACGCCGCTCGAACCCGCAGCCGGGCTGACGGTGGTCGAGATCATGCATGCGATTCGCGACGGTGATGTGCGAGGCATGTACATCATGGGCGAGAACCCCGCCATGTCCGACCCCGACGCCGACAATGCCCGGGCGGCTCTCGCGAAGCTCGAACACCTGGTGGTACAGGACCTGTTCCTGACCGAGACCGCCTTTCACGCCGACGTGGTGCTGCCGGCCTCGGCATGGCCGGAGAAAGACGGCACGGTCACCAATACCAACCGCCAGATACAGATGGGGCGCCGTGCGCTGGAGCCGCCCGGCGATGCACGGCAGGATCTCTGGATCGTCGAGCAGATGGGCCGGCGCCTCGGTCTGGACTGGCATTACGGCGGGCCCGCCGAGGTTCACGCCGAGATGCAGTCGGTCATGGGATCGCTGGACAACATCTCCTGGCAACGCCTCGCCGCGGAGAGCGCCGTGACCTACCCCTGCGAAGCGCCGGATGCGGCCGGCAAAGCGGTGGTGTTCGAGGACGGATTCCCCACCGACAGCGGCCGCGCGCGGCTCGTGCCGGCCGACCTGGTGCCGCCCGATGAGCTGCCGGACGAGCAATATCCACTCATCCTGACCACCGGTCGACAGCTCGAGCACTGGCACACAGGGGCACTGACCCGCCGTTCGCATGTGCTCGACGCCCTCGAACCGGAAGCCGTCGCCAGCGTGTCGCCGTCGGAACTGCGCCGGTTCGGCCTGGAGCCGGGCGCCCGGGTGCGCATACAGACGCGTCGCGGGCATATCGAGCTGACCGTCCGCGCCGATCCGGCCGTGCCGGCCGGTGTCGTCTTCGTGCCCTTCTGCTACGCGGAAGCGCCGGCTAATGCCCTCACCAACCCGGCCCTCGATCCGTTCGGGAAAATACCGGAGTTCAAATTCTGCGCGGCACGCCTGGAGCGCGCGGAGACGGCCTCGGCGGCACGCGCCGAATGACCGGAGAGGCGGGCGGCGTCAGCCGATCCGGGACGGAACGGGCGGTTTTGCCGTCGGTTGCGCACGGCTTTTGCGCTGGTCGACCCGGGTCCGGCTGCCACGATCGTCGAATCAAAGGGTTGCCGGACGCTTCGGAAAACCTTTTTGACCCGGACGCATTTTCGGGTAACTTCGGATAGTCCCTGGACTGCTCCAAATTCGCCACCGCATGCACGCGTGGCGACGGCCTCCTTTTGTCCGCAGCACGCGCGGACCGGTGAGCCGGGGGGCCTCATTTGTCGCGCCAGCGCCGCAGCAGCGTCGTATCAACATAGAGCGAGAACCCGTGGAACCAATCTGCAACCTCATTCAGACATCCATGGATGCGCCCAGCCCGATAACCGATGTCGTGGTCTTCCCGAGGTCGGAGTTTCTCGTCGGACCCCCGGCTCTCGGCCACATAAAGAGCGTGGCGCTCATGCGGCTGGAGGACGCGACCGTCTGGATGCTGATGCTCCAGAAAGCCGCCTGGACGGATGAACGGCTGAGCGCCGCCGCCGAGAGCCTGGCTCGCGTCTCGGCGCAGGCGTTCACAAAGAGCTCGATCGAGTCCCTGCTGCGTAAAGATCTCGGGGTCGGATCGCTTTCCCTGGCGCCTCCGCCGATTCGTCGCATCGATGAGCGCCTCTGGGAGATCGAGAAAGTCGCATTTGCGTACGTCAGAGGGCCGACCGCGAGAGGCACGGCCGCGGGGATTCCCGAAACCCGGCTCGCAAAGCGTGAGTGGACCGCCCGGGCAGAGTTGCGACACGATCTCGGCGAGGCGCTGCGGAGTTTCCGCAGGTTGATGGACCCCGAGGTGCTGCCCATGGCCAGCACCGGCCGGCGCTTCGATCTGCGGGTCTACAACTACCTCGCACACAGTCGGTTTCAGCGCTATCGCCTGCAGTTCGCCGGGACGTTCCCCAGCCTGCTACTGACGGCCGTCGTCGCGGAGCCCCGGAGTTTCGGGGAAGACCTGCGCTCATTCGTCGACTCGGGCGCCCCGTTGATAAAGGGCCTGGCCGCCCGCTGGAATGTCCGCCCGGGTGTGGTCCGCCATCTCGTCGGTCGGGACTGGAATAGCGTCGGTCAGCAATGGTCGAGGGACGCCAGGGGACTGGCGGTGGCGCTCGACGCATTGCATCCCCAGGATCTCCCCGGCGACGACCCCGCGGAGTGGGAGGCATTCAATCGTATCGCCGTCACCGGCCAGCGGTTGTTTCTCCGGCCGATCTGGGAATCGGCCGCGGGGCTCAAGTGGCTGAGAGTCTGCGTTCGCCTGTCGAGGCGCGGCGACGAACAGACCCTGGATCGCTGGCTACCCGGCTGGAACGACATCGAGCAGATTACCCGGTTCCGGGCAGCCCTCACCCGGACCGTGCGCCAGGAGACGGGCGATGCGCCGTTGGCTGCCGGGAACGATAATGGCGCTGCCGTCATCGATGCGATCGACAGGGTCGTGTTGCAGATCGCGGATCAGGGACTGGGCGAGGTCGCCTCCCTGTTCGCGGAGGAGGTGGCGCGGACGAGAAGATGCGATGCCGTCTGGAGAATTCACGCCCGCGAGACCCTGATGCCATTGGTCCCGGAGGACTTCGTTTCCGCGGATGGCACGACGCGGGTGACGCCGCTATGTACCGATCGCGAACTCCGGGCGCACGGCGCCAGGATGCGGAACTGTCTGCGCTCCACTTCTGCATTCTCGGTGGCTCGCCTGTCGCGGCTCGGAACCGTGTTCATCGTCGGCCTATACGACGTACACTCGGGCAAGGCGTTGTCGACGGCGGAGATCAGGGCAGTCCCGGCCCGCCAGGGTACGGCGTATCGCCTGGTGACCGAGCAACACACGGCCAGTGCGAATCGGACGCCGTCCAGTCGATGTATCGACACTCTCCAGCAGTTCCTCTGCCATTCCCGGAGCGAGGAGGTCCGGGCGCATCTGACGGAGCAATGGAGGGCGCTGCGGCACCTCGGCATCACGGATTACGCCCCACCGACGCCCTCGCCCCGCGCACTGCGCAATACGCTGGGCGAGCAGGTCTACGAGAGTCTGCTCGGCCGCGTACGCTCCGGTTGACCGGGCGATGCTGCCCGATTAGTGGCATGCTGTGCGCCGTTCGTAATCGGGGCGACAGCCGTCGCGTATGCAAGAGCTGAAGCAAATATTCCTGCGGGCGCCCGGGCGCTGGATCATAGCCGCCCTGCTGGGCGCGCTGCTGATCCACGTGCTCGTGGTCGGCATCGGCGCGATCCGCCAGTTCGAGGATCGCCGCTGGGACATCCCCGCCGGCGTCTACGCGGCTCCGCTGGAGTTATACGCCGGCCTGCCCCTCGATGCGCCTGGTCTGTCCACCGCGCTCGACCAGCTCGGCTTCCGGCAGGTCGACGTCGTCGCAAGACCGGGACAATACGCGCTCGAGCCGAACCGGGTCACGCTCTGGACGCGGGCCTTCCGGTTCTGGGACAGGGTCGACCCCGCGGCACGGCACACCGTCAACTTCGGCGGTGGGCGCATACGCTCGCTCGAGAACGCCAATGGCGAACGAATGGCGCTGCTGCGGCTCGAACCGATGCGCCTGGGCAGCATCTTCGCCACCCATCACGAGGATCGCCTTCTGGTGGAACCGGACGCGATTCCGCCCATCCTCGTGGATGCGCTGAAAGCGGTTGAGGACCGCAAGTTCGATCGGCACTTCGGCCTGGACCTGACCGCGATCCTGCGAGCCGCATGGGTGAACCTGCGCAGCGGGGAAATCCGGCAGGGCGGCAGCACTTTGACCCAGCAACTGGTCAAGAGTTATTTCCTCGACGGCCGCAGGACCTTCCGCCGCAAGTACCGGGAAGCCATCATGGCGATGGCGCTGGAGCTGCGCTACGACAAGGAAGCGCTGCTGCACGCCTACGTCAACGAGATCTATCTCGGCCAGCAGGGTGCGCGCGCCATCCATGGTTTCGGGCTCGCGAGCGAATTCTATTTCGGCAAATACCTCTCGCAACTCGAAGTGCACGAGACTGCGCTGCTCGTTGCGCTGGTCAAGGGGCCGTCGTACTACGACCCCAGACGCCACCCCGAGCGCGCATTGCAGCGTCGCAACCTGGTATTGAAGACGCTCGCCGAACTCGAGATCGTCGACAATCAGGCCGCCGCCGAGTCGATCGACCGGGAGCTGGGTGTTACCGCGCGATCGCGCGTGGGGTCACGCTACCAGCCGGCGTACATGGACCTGGTCCGCCGGCAGCTCGCCGCCGAGTACTCTGACGAGAGCATTGCGACGAAGGGCTTGCGGGTATTCACGAGCCTGGACCCGGGCGTGCAACGGCTTGCCGAGCGAGAACTGGTCGATGGCCTCGAACGCCTGCAGTCGGAGGACGAAGAGGCAGCCGCCCTCGAAGGCGCAGCCATAGTGACGCAACCCGCAACAGGCGCGGTGATTGCGATGGTCGGCGGCCGCGAGATCGCCGCTGACGGCTTCAACCGCGCGCTCGACGCAAAAAGGCCCGTGGGTTCGCTGATCAAGCCGTTTGTTTATCTCGCGGCGCTGCAGTCGGGCGAGTACACGCTCGCGAACACCGTCGAGGACGCGCCGATCGAAGTGGTGATGGAGAGCGGCCGGAGGTGGCTCCCGCAGAATTTTTCTCGCGAATCACATGGCGAAGTATCGCTGCTTCAGGCGCTCGCGGCATCTTACAACCAGGCGACGGTGCGGCTCGGGCTCGCAACCGGTATCGAGCCGCTGCTGGAGATACTCGTGGAGTTCGGCCTGGAGGAACCGCCACCCGCTTATCCGTCGTTGCTGCTGGGGGCCGTGGAGTTGTCGCCGTTCCAAGTGGCCGGCCTCTACAGCACGCTGGCTAACGACGGCTTTCGCACACCGCTGACCGCGGTGCGTTCGGTGGTCGATACCGAGGGCCAGCCTTTGAGCCGGACCGCACTCGAGGTCGAACAGGTCGCGGACCCGAACGCTGTGCACCAGCTGAACCGGGGGCTGGTCGAGGTCATGCAGCGGGGCACGGGGCGATCATCCAGGGCCTACCTTCCCGACGGCCTCGCGGTTGCGGGCAAGACCGGCACGTCGGACGACTTGCGCGACAGCTGGTTCGCGGGCTTCAGTGGAGACCACCTCGCCGTCGTCTGGATAGGTCGTGACGACAACGAACCGACGGGACTCACCGGGGCTGCCGGCGCGTTGTCCGTCTGGGCACCGATGATCGCGGCCATGCCGGCGACGACGAGCTATGACCCGGCGTATTCGGCGGACCTGGAGCCCACGTGGATCGACTACGATACCGGCCTGAAATCCCGTCGCGGCTGCGGCAATGCCGTGCAGATCCTCGTGCCAGAGGGCACCCGGCTGGGACGCCAACCCGGCTGCCGCAACGTGCTCGGCGAGATCGGCGAGCGAGTACGCGACGTAATTGAATCCCTGGGGAACTGACCACTATGCGCCTTCTGCTGTTCGTCCTGCTCTTCGGTCTGTCGGCCTGTGCCAATCTGCCGTTCGATCCTTCGCCGAGCCCCGCGGCCGGAGATTCTGCCAGCGTCGCCGGGGAGCGAGTGGAACCGGAAACCAGGAGCGGTTCCGCCGAGGCGGTGCGGGAACTCGTTGCGAGCAGCAGGGCGTCCCGGGCAGGCGGCGATTATTCCCGTGCGCTCGCGGACATCGAGCGTGCCATTCGCATCGAACCGCGTAATCCCTACCTGTGGCTGGAACTCGGTGAGACCCACCTTATCCGGAACGATCCCCGGCAGGCCGCTGCCACTGCAAGAAAGGCCATGAGTGTCGCAGGCCCGGACGGCGCCGCGAAGGCGGCGGCAGAAGATCTGCTGGAGCGGGCGTCCCGGCGTTGATCCGTCGGCTCCGGGCCCGGTTTCAGACAATGCCATGGGCCTCGGGAATAGCTGACGGCTTCCCTTCGGGCCGTGCTGTCAGCTCGGCTTCACTGGCGCCCGCGCGATAACGTGCCAGGAGCGCCTCAGGGTCCACTTCAACCCCGACGGGATTCTCTGCGAACGCTCCACTTCGCATATAGTCGAAGGCGTCTTTGGAACCGCAGGATTCAACCTGAAGCTCAATTCGATTACCGTCCGGGTCCTGGTAATAGAAGGAAAGCGTGAAGCCGTGATGAACTGCCCAGTAGGGAGTGAGTCCCTGCTCCTCGAGTCTCGCGTAGGTGTCGAGCAAGTCTGCCGCCGAGGCGTAGGTGTACGCGATATGGTTGACACCGATATCACCGGGGCCAGAATCCGCGGGCCTGTCAGGCTTCAGCACGTCGAGATTCGCGATTGCAAAGCGATGGCTCTCCTCGTCATAGGTCAGAAATGCGAGGGCGGGATCCCCGTGCACAATCTCCGCGCCGAAGACCGTCATATACCACGACTTCATTTCCTCGAAACGACGCGTCATGAATACAGCATGCGAAAAGACTGGAGCCGTTGCCATGTTTTATCTCCCCCTGATTGAGATGACTGGCCACTTTCGGCCAGTGGCCCTCAGTCTAGCTCACGGTTCAGGAAAACGCCCTTATCGGCGATCCGGCGAATACGCAGTCCGGAGCAGTCAGTCCGGCTGAAAGTACGGGTAACCATCCGGGTCGTAGAGGTAGCCGATTTGCTCTCCAATCGCTGCAAGCCACTGATTAACTCAGGCGACGTTGGTTTCACGGACTTGCGGCAGCAAAGAGACTTCGACAGCAATCATAACGGCGAGCCCGGCCAGGTATGTGGAATGAAAGGAGCCGCGACGGTCAGCGTTACAGTGGCGGGCACATTCGAAACAGGCTTGCCAGTGGCGGAAACTCTTGTGGTCTGAAATGATCGAATCAGCATCAGACACCTCCAACCGGTTCACGCTATGCCTGATCCAGTCGATACCGTTCTGCGAACGGTGGCCGTCATGGCCGCGATCCTGCTGGCTTCGCTCTTGTTCGCGTCCGCCAGACAACGACCGGCAGCGCTCCCGGGCGCGTTATTCTGCCTCGCCGTGGCCGCTTTCTTCGTGACCTCGGCACCCGGCGGCGGCGCCGGGCTCGGCGGCTGGGGCTACCTGCTGACGGCACTCTGCGTCACGAAGGCCGTCTGGTTCTGGCTCTTCGCCCGCGCCTTGTTCAACGACGACGCGAGACTCGGCAAGAGCCAGCTCGCGATCGTCGCCGCCGTCGCAGTCGCCGGCACGTGGCAACAGACGGTCTTCCTCGCGAATTTTCGCGCGGGTACGGCGAACGGATGGGAGATCTTGGCGGGTTACGGCTTTGAGGCGACCCTGCTGTTGTTCGTCCTCCTGGGCGTTCGTGAGGCCTGGCGCGGCCTGGCCGTCGACCTCGTCGAGCGCAGGCGGCGGCTGCGGCTCGGGTTCATGCTCGCGACCGGCGCCTATCTCACGGCAGCCCTGGGCGTGCAGTCCTACAACCTGTTACAGGGAGTCTCCACGCCGCCGCTTGCCGCGTGGGCCAACATGACGCTGGTGGCCGCGGCCTGCCTGACCGCTGCCTGGTTCCTGGTACGGCCGCGCAACGAGAGCTGGCTCGATCCGGCGCGCACCGCCGCGACAGTTGCGCTCACTCGCGCAGAATCCGCGGCTCTCGAAAGACTCGAAGCGGCGCTGGAGTCCGACCGGGTGTTCCTGCAGGAGGGGCTCACCATCGGCGCGCTCGCCGAGCATCTCGGTACCCGGGAGCACGTGCTGCGCAAGGTAATAAACCGCGGCATGGGCTATCGAAATTTCAGTGACTTCCTGCATGCACAGCGCATCCGGCAGGCCTGCGATGAATTGGCTCGCCCCGAGCAGGCCCGGCTCCCGGTGCTGACCATCGCGATGAATGTCGGCTACGGCTCCATCGGCGCATTCAACCGTGCGTTCAAGGCGCGTATCGGCATGACGCCGACGGAATACCGGCGCAATACGGCCGGGGGCGCTTCGCAGACGCTCTGAAAGGCGCCAAATCCGGAAATCGGCAAGGATTCTTCGAGAATCCGGCAAGACCGGCCGGCCGGCGGCCGGCTAGCCTGCGGTCTCCTGATTGTTTTCGGAGACCCGCTATGACTCGACTGATCCTGATCCTGCACCTGGCCCTCGCCGGCGCTGCACTCACCGCTCAGGCCGAAGAGTCGATACCAGGCGTCGCCTCGCATTACGGCGTGGTGGAGGTGGCCGACGGCTCACGCCTGACGACGATCATCAGCCGGCCGGTCGGGGAGACCGAGCTGCGGCATCCGTTGCTGTTCACTCAGTGGGTGTCCTGCGACTCCCTGGAATACCGGCCGGGCTCGAACTCGTCCGAGTTGCTCGCCGCACTGGCTCGTGACTCCGGGCTCGCCCTCGTGCGCGTCGAGCGTACGGCGCTCGACGGAACCGGGCCGGCCTGCGAGAACCTGGACTACGACACGGAGCTCGCACACTACACCGAGGCGTTCACGCATCTGCTGGAAGACGAGCGCATCGATGCCGGCCGTGTCTATCTCTACGGCTCCAGCCTGGGCTCGACGACCGCGCCTCTCGTCGCGAACCGCCTCCAGGACGCGGGCTTCGATATCGCCGGCGTCGTCGTCCAGGGCGGCGGAGCGGTCACCTACCTCGAACGCATGCTCAACTTCGACCGCATCTATCTCGAGCGGCGCCCGGATGCCGTGGCCCCCGCCGACATCCACGACGAGATGCTGCGGCGGGCGAGATTCCACTACGAGTATCTCGTGCGCAAGCGTCATCCCGACGACGTCGCGAGTGACAGCCGCGAGATGGCCGCTGTCCGCGAGGACATCCTCGGCATGGGGGACGAAGACCACTACGGGCGACCCTTCGCCTGGCATCAGCAGGCGGCGTCACACAACTTTCTGGCGGCTTGGGCCGCGCTGGACGCCCCGGTGCTCGTGATATTCAACGCATTCGACCAGTTCGAGGCCCGGCACGGGCACGAGTTGATCGCCGATACGGTGAATCGTGAACGGCCGGGGACGGCGACATTCGTCGAGCGCCCGAATGTCGGCCACAGCGGCAACCGCTACGCCACGATCGAGGATGCCTATGCATGGCGGGACGGCACGAAGGCCTGGGAGGGAGCGGCGACGCTCATCGTGGACTGGCTGCGGCACTCTCCACCGAACGTCAGTCCTGTCGCAACACACCGGTGAGCGTCAGCACGACGACCGCAGAAAGGGCCGCGCCACCGATCACATAGAGGCTGTGGAGCAGCAGCCAGAACCAGCGCAGCTGCCCTTCCGGCGTGAAGCGGCAGCGCGTGTCCTGGGCCAGGTCGATGACGGGCAGCGCCGAATCGACTGCATAGTGCAGAACATCCAGCCCCGGGCAACCACGTTCCGCGGCAGTCTCCGCCAGACCGAATGGCAGGTGATAGGTGACGGGCTCCGGATCGCTTTCCACCGGAAGAAACGGCTGCCCGAAACCGAACAGCGCGATCGCATACAGCGCGGCGCCGAGCAGGACGAACACCAGGAACGACAACGCCGCACGACTCGACGAGTAGCCGTACTGACTGACCAGCATCAGCAGATTCGGGAACGCCCGGGCCCAGGGACGATCAACACGGGCCTGCAGCCGCGCACGAATCTTTTCCACCGCGATCGCATTGGCCTCCCGCGTCAACCCGTGCTGCCGCAGTACCCGGCTCAGCTGTTCGTAAGGTTGTGGTCGAAACCTGCGTTTGCTCGGCGTGCCGGCCGGGTACTGCCGCCTGAGCCACGCAATGCGTTTGGCCGTCAGGTCGCCGTCCCCGACGTGGCGGATACGCTCGTAGGTGGCACCGTCCAGCATCAGATAACCCGGTGCCGGCCAACCGGTATCCGTGTCATCGAGTATCGAGTTGACCTGTATGGCGTCCAACAGGAAGCAGCCGCGGACCGGCACGGGTTTCTCGTGCGGTGATGCAGGCGTCGACCCGTCACCGAGCGCCCCGATGTTATTGAACGCGAGCGCATTGGACACTCTCGCCTGCTGCAGATTTATCGCGACCGGGCCGCCGGTGCGAAGCAAGCCGCCGTAGTCCGGGCCCGGCGCCAGTCTCGCATTGGTAAGGAAGAAACTGCCGCCGATCACCGCCGTGAGGAAATTGAGTCTGCCCCGGGCTTCGAACGGCAGGCTTCCCTCATCACCCGAAGTCAGGAATACCGACTCCACCCGGAGGTCTTCGCAGTGCAGGGCGCGCCCGTCGGGATTCTCGAGCCGCGCACCGGCACACCCCAGGTCGCCGGTGATTTGGGCCGCGGCGAACCCGACCTCCCCCCTGGCCTCGCAACGGTGCCCCGAAGCCGACCCCAGATCGACGTTACCGCCTACCATGATCGAACGGGCGCTGAGCGCCGCATCGCCGGCGCCGTCGAGCGAGGCTCCCGCGAAGCTCACGTCCCCTTCGATATGCGCACCCTCCAGCCGAACCGTCCGGGAAGCCGTGAAACGCGATCGGGCTGTCGACGACAGATCCAGCTTGCCGCCGATACGCGCATTGTTGAGGTGAATCGCACAGTTTCCTACGTGGCTCAGTTCCGATTCGTAGTCGCTCACGCCCGGGAACTGCGAACCGGACAAATCGAGGTCGGCTCTCACGCTCAGGCTTGCACCGATGAAGGCCGGCAGTCTGCAATCGACGAAACGCAAGACGAGAAACTCGGCGCCGCTGAGGTCGACCGGCGAATCGAACCGGCATTGCCGGAACTCCAGTGCGGCTCTTCCTCCGCCCGGACCCGCGGACGGCGCTCGCATCAGACCAACGATGTCGGCACCCCGGATTCGCAGCGGACAACACAATTCTCCGCCAGTGCCATAGGAACCGGAGATCAGGCGTTGCAGGAACGCGGCGGACAGACGGCGTTGCGCATCGGGCAGGGACGTGAAGTCGGCTATCTGCCGGGCTTCGATCGCGGCGAGGATCCGCTGCTGCGCCGCCTTCTCCAGGCGCTCCGTGTCATCTGCCGGTATCGACATGTCCGACTCGCCTGTAGGCTGTCACTGATGATTCTCAGTATAGCAAGCGCGCTTGGCGACACTCAGCCGATCGGGCGATTACCGATCGCGATTCCGCGGGGTTTGGTGGTCGGAATGCACCCTGATAGATTTGGTGGCCAGGGGCGGAATCGAACCACCGACACGCGGATTTTCAATCCGCTGCTCTACCAACTGAGCTACCTGGCCGTACCGTGCAGGAGCATGCAGAGGGAATCGGGCCTGAAGGCCCTCCTACATGTTGCCTCGCCTTGGCGAGCGGGGTATTACAACGGGCCGGCGGCGGGTAGTCAAGGGAGGCTTGCCCGGCTTGCGCTTGCCGGGCGCGGGGCCGCGGCTTACGCTACCCCGATGTCCGAACTGAACCGCATCGGGGTGGCCATCGAGGCCGATCTCCTGGACGAATTCGACCGTCTGATCGAAGCGCGAGGCTACCCGAGCCGTTCGGAGGCCTTTCGGGACCTGATCCGCGCGGAGATCGCCCGGGAGGAGCTGGAGGCCGACGACGATACCGAGGTGGTCGGCACGGTCACGCTGGTCTACTCCCACAGCCAGCGCCGGCTGGGCGACCGGCTCACCGCCATGCAGCACGAGGCCCACCATGCGGTCATCGCCACCCTGCACGTGCACCTCACCCATGAATTCTGCATGGAGGTGATCGTCCTTCGTGGCCCGGCAGGGAAGGTGCGCTCGCTGGCGGACGCGTTGATCGCCACCAAGGGCGTGCGCCACGGGCGCCTGACGCTGACCGCCGCCGATTTCTGACCGACCAGGCCTGTCACGACGAAATGTCGCTACGGGTTTTCCGAGTAGCACGAATAGAATAGGCGTGCTACCAATGCTCCCTCGAGAGCAACCGGTCTCCGCGGCCGGCAAGCGAAACCCATCGAGGGAGAAGCCGATGAGAGTACCCCCGCCTGCGGCCCTCGCCGCGCTGGCCATGGCCGCTTCCCCCACGGCCTGGCCGGACACCTCGTCGGATCACGGCGCCGTCGCGGAGACCGCACTCGAAGAGATCGTGGTCTACGGCAGGGCGAAAGAATTGATCGGCACCGCCGACGCCGCCTCCGAAGGGCTGGTGGGCTATGACGATATCCAGCTGCCTCCTCTGCTGCGGGTGGGAGAGCTGGTGGAGGCGGTACCGGGCATGGTGGCCACCCAGCATTCCGGCACGGGCAAGGCCAATCAGTACTTCCTGCGCGGGTTCAACCTCGACCACGGCACGGACTTCTCCGTGAACGCCGAAGGCGTGCCCCTGAACATGCCCACCCACGGCCATGGCCAGGGCTATCTGGATCTCAACTTCCTGATACCTGAGCTGGTCGCCACCACGCGCTACCGCAAAGGCCCCTACGCAGCCGAGACCGGCGACTTCTCCTCCGCCGGCAGCGTGGAGTTCGCCTTCTACGACGAGCTGCCGGAGACGCTGCTGGGTCTCACCACCGGCGAGCACGGCTACGGCCGGGCGCTGGCCGCCGGCAGCAGCGCGGCGGGCGCCGGCATGCTGACGGCAGCCTTCGACGCCACCGTCTACGACGGCCCGTGGGAGCTGGAGGAGAACCTGCAGCAGTACAAGGCCTACCTCGCCTACGGCTTCGACGCGGGCGGCGCCCGCGCCGCGCTGAACCTGCAAGCCTACGACAGCGAGTGGGACGCGACCGACCAGATCCCGCTGCGCGCCGTCGAGTCCGGTCTGATCGACCGGCTCGGCTTCATCGACCCCGACCTGGGCGGCCAGACGGAGCGCTACGCGCTGAGTGGCTCGATGGACTTCGGCACCTGGCAGGCTCGCGCGTACCTCGTCGACTACGACTTCACGTTGTATTCCAACTTCACCTACTTTCTGGACGACCCGGCCGAGGGCGACGAGTTCGAGCAGCGCGACGACCGCACGATCTACGGCGCAAGTCTCGAGGGCGGCCGGGGGATCGAGTTCGGCCGCCGGCTCGTCGAGTTCCGCTATGGTGCCGACCTTCGCTACGACGACATCGACGAGGTGGGCCTCTACGGCACGGCGGCCCGCGTTCGCACGGACGTCGTGCGCCAGGACGCGGTGGAGGAACTCTCCGTCGGCGTCTGGGGCGAGGCCGACGTGGAACTCACGCGCTCGCTGCGGGGTATCCTCGGCCTGCGGGCCGACTATTACGACTGGCAGGTGGACGCCTTCCGCGCCGAGAACGGCGGCTCCGGCGACGACTCCCTGGTGAGCCCGAAGCTCGGTCTCGCCTGGCGGGTCTCCGACGTGCTGGAGGCTTATGCCAGTTACGGCCGGGGGTTCCACTCCAACGACGTCCGCGGCGCCACGATAGTAACCGACCCGGCCAGCGGCGAGCCGGTGAATCCGGTCGACGTACTGGTGGAGTCCGAAGGTGGCGAACTCGGCCTGCGCTACGAGCGCGGAACCCGCTTCAACGCCACCCTGGTCGGCTTCTGGCTGGAGCTCGACTCGGAGCTGGTGTACGTGGGCGACGCCGGCACCACCGAGCCGAACGACGCCACCGAGCGCCTCGGCGTGGAGGCCTCCGCCTTCTGGCAGGCCACCGACTGGCTGGCCGTGAATGCGGCCTGGACGGCCACCGACGCCGAATTCAAGCGCGACCAGGGCGGCGGCCGGGAGATACCCGGCGCGGTGGAGTCCACCTTCACGCTCGGCCTGAACGCCGCCTGGGCCAACGGCTTCAGCGCCAGCGCGCGGGTGCGCTACCTGGACGACGCCCCGCTGGTAGAAGACGGCTCCGTGCGCAGCGAAGACTCGCTGCTGATCAACGCCGGCGTCGCCTGGCGCCGCGGCATGCTGGAACTGAGGCTCGACGCGTTCAACCTGCTCGACTCGGACGACGACGACATCGCCTACTTCTACGAATCCCTGCTGCCCGGCGAGACCGCGCCGGTGGGCGACATCCACTTCCATCCGCTGGAGCCGCGCACCGTCCGCGTCTCGGCGACGCTCCACTGGCGCTGAAGCGGCTGCATTTTTTGCACACGGCTGTAACAGGCCGCAGCGAGACTGTCTGAACGCGCGGCTTTTTGACACCCTCCGGGGTCACGCATACCCTAAAAGACGATCTCACGAGGAGCGACAGATGGCCTCCGTACCGGACGACATCCGCCCGGACTACGGGCAGGAATCCCTGCCCCTGCACTACTCCCGGGTCCGCGCTCAGAGCCTGTCGCTTTGCGACACACTGGCGCCGGAGGACTTCGTGGTGCAGTCCATGCCGGACGTGAGCCCCACAAAATGGCATCTGGCCCACACCAGCTGGTTCTTCGAGCGCTTCCTGCTGCAGGAGTTCGTGACGGACTACGTGCCGTTCCACGACGCCTACGACTACCTGTTCAACTCCTATTACTACACGGTGGGGCAGATGCACCGGCGCCCCGAGCGGGGCCTGCTCTCGCGCCCGACGGTGCGCGAGATCATGAATTACCGCCGCCACGTGGACGAGGGCATGAACCGGTTGCTCGCCGAGCGCGGAGAAGATCCGGATATCGCATTCCTGGTCACGCTCGGCCTGCATCACGAACAGCAGCACCAGGAGCTGATACTCACCGACATCAAGCACGTGTTCTCCTGCAACCCGATGAAGCCGGCGGTGAGCGACGAACTCAGGAAGCCGCCCGCGGCGGAAGCCGGCTCCATGCGCTGGGTGCGGGGCGCGGAGGGGCCGCAGGAGATCGGCGCCGCCGGCAATGGCTTCTGCTTCGACAACGAGACGCCACGCCACACGGAACTCCTGCATCCCCACGAACTGGGTTCGCGCCTGGTCACAAACCGGGAGTATCTCGAGTTCATCCGGGACGGCGGCTACCGGCACTCGCATCTCTGGCTGTCGGACGGCTGGGCGCAGGTGCAGGAGCAGGGCTGGCACCGGCCGCTGTACTGGAGCCGAGACCTCGAGACCGAGTTCACCCTCGGCGGTGAGCGCGAGATCGACCCGAACGCACCGGTCACTCACGTCAGCTTCTACGAGGCCGACGCCTACGCCACCTGGGCCGGCGCGCGGCTGCCCACCGAGGCCGAGTGGGAGACGGCCGCGGCCGGCGTCGAGGTGCGCGGCAATCTGATGGACTCCGGTTACTGGCACCCGGTGGCGGACGGCGGCGGCGACGGCATACGCCAGCTGTTCGGCGACGTATGGGAATGGACTGCATCGCCGTACGCGGCCTACCCCGGCTTCCGGCCGCTGGCCGGCTCGCTCGGCGAGTACAACGGCAAGTTCATGTGCAACCAGATGGTGGTGCGCGGCGGCTCCTGCGCCACCGCCAGCGACCATATCCGTGCCAGCTACCGCAGCTTCTTCTATCCCCATTCGCGCTGGCAGTTTCTCGGATTCCGGCTGGCCAGGGACGCGGCCGGCAACGACAGCTGATCACGACAAGGGATTGCTTATGGCCACCGACGCAGCGCGGGCAGAGGACCTGACCGAGCAGGATCTCTCCGAGAACCTGGAACTGGCGGAAGTGATCGAGGGGCTCGCGCGGCCGCAGAAGCTGATCTCACCGAAGTATTTCTACGACGAACGCGGCTCCGAGCTGTTCGACGCCATCTGCGAGCAGCCCGAGTACTACCCCACGCAGACCGAGATCGGGATCATGCGGGACAACATCGGGGAGATCGCGGACGTGGTCGGCCCGCGCCCCTCGGTGATCGAGTTCGGCTCCGGCGCCAGCATCAAGATCCGGATCCTGCTCTCCCATCTGCACGACGTGGCCGCCTACGTGCCGGTGGACGTGTCGAAGGAGTTCCTGGTGAGGTCGGCCAACATCCTGGCCGCCGATTACCCGAACCTGGAGATCCTGCCGGTAGCCGCCGACTTCACGAAGCCCTTCGAGCTGCCGTCGCCGAAGATCATGCCGGAGCGCAACCTGGTGTTCTTCCCCGGCTCGACCATCGGCAACTTCTGGCCGGATTCCGCCGTCTCGCTCATGAAGGTCATGCGTGAGGAGGCCCGGGACGGCGGCGCCCTGCTGATCGGCGTGGACCTGGTGAAGAACAAGGCGGTGCTGGAACGCGCCTACAACGACGCCGCCGGCTACACGGAACGCTTCAACCTGAACATGCTGGCGCACCTCAACCGGCGCTTCGGCGCGGACTTCGAGCTCACCGCCTTCCGCCACCGGGCCATCTACAACACGGAGCTCGACCGCATCGAGATGCACCTGGTCAGCGAGCGCGACCAGACCATCCGCATCGGTGATGCGGCCATCTCCATCGCCGCCGGCGAGTACATCCTGTCGGAGTGCTCGCACAAGTACCGGCTGGAGACCTTCGCGCAAATGGCGGAGCTGGCCGGCTTCCGGGTGGACCGGGTCTGGACCGACGCGGACGACCTGTTCAGCGTCCAGTACTGCACCGCCGTCTGATCCACTTGTGGGAGGGCCTTCAGGCCCGATCCTCGCTCGAGGTAGCCGCACGCCGATCGGGCCTGAAGGCCCTCCCACAGCGAGTTCCAGGAAAGCAGGGGGAATCAGTCTTTGGGGACGAAGCCCTCCGGCGCCTGCGACCCCTCCCCGAAGAAGAATTTCTCCATCTCCTTCTCCAGAAACTCCCGCGCCTTCGGCTCGATGGGGGTCAGGCGGTACTCGTTGATGAGCATGGTCTGGTGGGCGAGCCAGCGCTGCCAGGCCTGCTTGGAGACGTTCTCGTAGATGCGTTTGCCGAGCTCGCCGGGATAGGGGGCGTAGTCCAGCCCCTCCGCTTCCTGGCCGAGCACCACGCAGTTGACCGTACGGCTCATTGGATGCCTCGTTCGATGGGTTCCGGAAAGATGGACGCTTTATACCAGAGCGCCCGACGCGGACCCAAAAGCGATCCGGTGTACGGCCGGGCGCACCTCAGCCGGCGGCTGCGCCCTCGCCGAGCAGCCGGACCTCGCGCTGCGGGAACGGGATGCTGACGCCTTCGCGCTTCAGGGCCCGGTATACGGCCATGTTGGCCTCGTGCATCACCCCGAAATAGCGGTTTGTGGGCACCCAGTAGCGATAGTCGAGGTCGATGGAGGAGTCGCCGAAGCCCGCGATGCCGATCTGCGGCGACACCTCGGCAGAGACGCCGTCCACGCCGTCCAGCGCATCGGCGATGATGCCGATGGCCCGTTCCGGGTCCTCGCTGTAGGCAATACCCACCCGGCCCTCGACCACCCGGTTGGCGAAGGAGTTTGTGTGAATCTCGCCGGTGATCTGCCGGTTCGGGATGACGATGCGCTCGCCGTCCTCGGTGAGCAGCACGGTGGTGGCCAGCGAGATGTCCTCGACCAGACCGGAGCAGTCCCGGATGGTCACCGTATCGCCCACCCGGTACATGCGGGTGAGGATGATCACGAGGCCGGCGCCGTAATTTGCCACCGGCCCCTGCAGCGCGAAGCTGACGCCGACGGCCAGGCCGCCGATGGCGGCAATCAGCGGCGTGATACTCACGCCGAGCTGATTCATGGCGATGATCGCGAACAGCGCGATGACCGTGATGCGCACCGTGCTGGCGATGAACTGGCGCAGCGTCACGTCGACGTCGTGGCGCTCCTGCGCCCGCAGCACGATGCGGCCCACCCAGCGGGCCACCAGGATGCCGACGATGATGACCAGCACCGCGCCGACGAGGCGGAACGAGTAGGTCACCATGAAGTTGACCACCAGTTCGTAGACCTGCTGGACCAGGTCCAGCTGCTGACCCAGCTGTTTTTCGAGTTGTTCGTCCATTCTTTCCTTCCACTTCTCTCCGGCGACGGCTCAGACGCCGAGGTCGCCCAGTCTGTCCAGCAGCCGCCGGACAGGGGCCGGCATACCCAATCGTCCGTCGCCCGGCACGTCCACCCAGCGCTCTTCGTCGGCGTCCCGCGCCGCGCCCGGCCGCCCTTTCAGCCGGATCAGGACCGGCCGCATGTGCAGATCATAATGGGTGAAGCTGTGTTCGACAGTCTCCCAGCGCTCCACGGCGGGCGGCTCCGCTCCCAGCCGCCGCCGGCACCAGTCCTCCGCCGTCTCCCCGTCGCCGATCTCCGGCAGGCTCCAGAGGCCGCCCCAGATGCCGGCATCGGGGCGGCGCTCCAGCAGCACCGCGCTGCCGTCCCAGGCCAGCGCGAACTCGGCGGTGCGGAGCCGGCGCGATTTCTGCGGCGGCTTGCGGCCCGGGAACTCCGCCTGCCGGCCCAGCGCCAGGGCCCGGCAATCCGCCGCCTGCGGGCAGCGCTCGCAGGCCGGGCGGCCGCGGGTACAGAGCGTCGCACCCAGGTCCATGATGGCCTGGGTATAGTCGGCCACCCGCTGCGACGGCGTGTGCCGTTCCGCCAGCTGCCAGAGCTCTCTCGCCACGGCCGTGCGCCCGGGCCAGCCGTCCACCGCATGATAGCGCGCCAGCACGCGCTTGACGTTGCCGTCCAGGATGGCGTGCCGCTCGCCGAAGGAGAGCGCGAGGATGGCGCCGGCCGTGGAGCGGCCGATGCCGGGCAGGGCCTGCAGCGCCTCGGGCTCGCGCGGGAAGTCTCCGCCGTGCGCGGACACGATCTGCTGCGCGGCCCTGTGCAGGTTGCGCGCCCGGGCGTAGTAGCCGAGGCCGGACCAGCGCGCCAGCACGTCGTCGGTCGGGGCGGCCGCGAGCGCCTCCACCGTCGGGAAGCGCTGCATGAAGCCCTCGAAGTACGGAACGACCGTCTTCACCTGGGTCTGCTGCAGCATGATCTCCGACACCCAGACCCGATAGGGCACGGGGTCGCGCTGCCAGGGCAGGTCGTGGCGGCCGTGGCGGTCGTACCAGTGGAGCAGCCTCTCGGCGAAGGGTGTCACGACGCCGGCTCCCGACCTTCGTCCGGGGAGAGGGCCAGGGCTTCGATGCGATTCAGCGCCTCGACGGCGTCGCTGCGGAAGGAGCGCTTCATGATGTAGGGGCCGATCAGCGGCGGCACCCAGAAGCCGGGCTCCATCTCCATGCGGTAGTGCACTTCGGTGCCGGAGCCCGAGGGTATGAACCGCCACTCGGTGCGGCCGTAGGCGAAGTCGCTGTGCTCGGGCTCCACCTCGGCGACGATGCGGCTGTGGGGCGTGAAGTGCAGCTCCTCGATGCGCTCGATGGTCTTGCAGAAGAAAAGCACGCAGCCCTTCATCAGGGTGAACGCGCGGGGGGTGCCGTCGCTCGCCGGAGCGATGAAGCGCACGTCCTCGAAGATGCTGGAGATGCGCTCGAAGCGGTCGTAGTCGGACAGCACCCGGAACACGGCGTCGGGCGGCGCCTCGAAGTAGGTGCGCGAGGCCATGGTGTAACGCTCGCCGTCTTTCTCCACGCTCACGTCCAGCAAGTCCGCGCCGCGGGCGGGCATGGCGGCCAGCGCGACCGACGCGAGCAACAGGAGGATGGCGGGGCCCGCCGCGCTTCGCCGCTCAGCGGTCACCGAGCAGGTCTTTCAGTTTCTTCTTGAGCTGGTCCTCCACCGATTCCTCCTCTTCGGCGGGCCGCTCGTCTTCGGGCGCCAGGTTCTCGCCTTCGGCGGGCGCCGCTTCTTCTTCCGGCTCGATGCCGAGGCGCTCCAGCAGCTTTTTCTGCAGGCGCTCCTTCTCCTCCTCGATGCGGCCCTTCACCTCCTCGCGAAGCATGTCCTCGACGTCGGGGCGCAAGGAAGGATCGGCGAGGCTGCCGGTAATCCGGATCGGGATGACCGCCTCGGTGTATTCCGCCAGTTCCTCCTCGCTGGCCCCCTCGATGAAGTCGGGGCGCTCGAGGACGCGGGCGCGCACGCCGTAGTCCAGGGTGGCGGCGGCCAGGTCCACCGTGCCCGCGCCGGCGACGCGCAGGAAGGGCAGCTCGGCGAACAGGTCGTCGTTCATGAGCACGCCGTCGGCCACCTTGCCGGTGCCGCGGATGGTGGAGAACGGCGTGCGGGGTTCCGCGGGCGGCTGCGGCGGCGCCTCGCGCCGGAAAACGGCCCGCGCCCGGCGGATCTGGTACCAGATGTCCGTGCCCGCGAACGCGCCGTCGCTCAGTTCGAAGGCGACGTCCCCGCCCAGGTCCTGCCGGATCTCGGCCAGGTTGGTCCCGCTGCCGGCCAGGGTGAAGCGGCCCTGCAGGCTGCCGCTCAGCTTGTCCGTCTCGTAGAGTTCGCGGCCGAGGGCGGCCAGCTGCACGCCTTCCACGCGCTCGTCCACCGACAGGCGCGGCTTGTTGCCGCTCGCGTCGATGCGGACGTCGCCGTCGTAGCCGCCTTCCAGCACGCGGGCGGCGATGGGATGCAGCCGCATCCGGCCGTCGCCGGCGGTGACGCCGAGCTCGATCGTGCGGAACGTGACGCCGCCCAGCACCACCTCCGCGAATTTCAGGGTGCCCTCCGCGTCCAGCGAGCGGATGACGTCCACCGGGATCTCCGTGGCGTCCAGGGCGGCCGTGTCGGCCTCGGCCGGCGCGTCGTCGGCGGGCGGCGCGAGGTAGCGGTCAAGGTCGATGCGGTCGCCCTCCAGGGCGAAGCGATACGCCGGCGCCTCGAAATCGCGCATCGAGAAGTCGCCCTTCAGCTCGGTGTCGTCCAGGCGCGCGGTCATGCCGGAGAGGGCCACGCTGTCATCCGTGACGTCGACGTCGGCGGCGAAGGAGACGAGCTGCAGCACGGCCGGATCCGCGGTGGGCGGCAGCGGCGTGCCGAGCGTGTCGGCCAGGTCCTTCGGCGAGAAGCGGGGTGCCTCGATGCGGCCGGAGAGCTGCAGGGCGTCGCCGACGGTGCCGGTAAGCTCGGTCTCGATGCGCAGTGAGGCCACCTCCAGCGCGCCGCCGTCGAGTTCCAGCGCCTGCTGCTCCATCGCGTAGGCCAGGCGCCGCGCGGACAGTCCGAAGTCGAAGGGCTGCAGCTCCGCGCCGGGGTCCAGGCGGCCGTCCAGCAGCAGGCCGTCGAGCACGATGCGCCCGCCCGACAGATCCGCGGTGACGACGGCGGCGAGTTCGAACTCGCCGCTCGGGCCCTTGCCCGAGTCCTCGGGCAGGGTGGCCAGCACGAATCCGCCGTCGACGTCGAAGGGCAGACCGGGCTCGATGGCGCCGGTGCTCAGCCCGACGTCGGTGAGCCGGTAGTGGACCCCGGCGGCCTCGTCCCGCCAGTCGATGGTCGCATCCGTGAGGCTGATGCCGGCGACCCGCAGCTGGTCGAGCCCGGTGCCCTCGTCTTCGGCGGCGGGCGCTTCGGCGGGCTCTTCGCCGGCAGCGGCGAGGTCGTCCCAGTTGGCGGTGCCGTCTCCGGCAATGCGCAGATTGAGCGCGAGGCCGTCCACGGAGACGCGGCCGGCCTCGATATTGCCGGTGATGAGGGGCCACAGGCGGATGGCCACGCTGGCCCCCTCCAGCTCGGCGAAGGGCTCGGGTCCGAAGCCCTCGGCGTTGCCGAGCACGATGCGCCCGGTGTCCACGCTGAGCCATGGGAACAGGCCGAGCTCGAGGTCGCCCTCCAGGGTCAGCGAACGCCCGGTGGCGGCTTCCACCTGCGCCGCGATCTCGTCCTTGTAGTCGTTCGGGTCGAACAGCAGCGCGACCGCCAGCACGACCACGACGAGGAGGCCGACGACGGCGGCGACGCCGATGAGGAGGAATTTCAGGAAGCGCCCCATTGCAGATCCTTCGCAGCGCGGGTGATGCGTCTAAAGATGCGTCTAGATTAGCAAACCCGCGACCCGGCAGGCAGAGGCGGGTCGGGGCTGAAGCCCCTCCTACATCTTGCAGAGGCCTATGTCGCCGCTGAGGGTCTGGAGGCGGATCTCGCCGCGGCCCTCGCCGGCGGTGAAGCGCAGCTCGGATCCCGGGGCGTAGCGGCTCTGACGCTCGGGCCTGGGCCCGAAGCAGTTGTCGATGCTGCCGCTGAAGCTGGTCACGTCGATCTCGGTGTCGGGCTCGCCCGCGATGTCCAGTTCGACGTCGCCGCTGACGCTCTCCGCCTGAAAGCTGCCGTCGCGCTCCAGGCTCACGGTGGCGATCACGTCGCCGGAGGTGGTTTCGAAGCGGGCACGGCTAACCGGGCTGTCGCTCACG
>Ga0102937_1000183_pt1 | contig 27234 bp, 23 predicted proteins | sample SalPonR2_B_D1_MG_FD_78213 | JGI IMG/M metagenome (GOLD analysis project Ga0102937, IMG submission 78213) | Salt pond soil microbial communities from South San Francisco under conditions of wetland restoration - Salt Pond MetaG R2_B_D1_MG | ecosystem: Environmental > Aquatic > Marine > Intertidal... | reverse complement strand
TCTGTTCAGAGAAAACGGGACCAGTAAAGCCCCAGACCCAGGTAGTCTGAGCGTTCGTCAGCCAACCGGTTTCGAGTCCATTCCACCCGGAGACCAAGGTTGTCAACCAGCTTGTACTGATAACTGACACCCAGCCAGTCCGGGTCGTTATCTTTTGCCATCAAACCTGCCTTGATTGCAAGCGCCTCCGCAGCCGGACCTGCCAGATGATTATCGGGAGTGATTCGGGAGTATTGCAGGCTGAGCGACTGACGTTGCCACTCCAGTTCGGTTCGTACCCAGAATGCCTGATAGTCACCCGTAAGCTCGGCGGCCCGGGTCGTATCCCGAACGATCCCATCAACTTCTACCGCCACCATTTCACCTGACAAACTCCAGTCGAATCCGCTGGCGAAGTGCCGGGTGAGCTGCAGCGTCAGGCCAGCGCTGTCCTGATCGCCATCGAATCGCAGATCCTGGGTTTCGGTATCCACTCCCCCGTGGCTGTGACCGCTGTCATTGCGATCGTCAGCGCGATCACGTGCGCTGGCCTTCATCGCCCAGGCGCCGGCACCAAGTGACAGGTTCTGATTGCCGCCTTGCCACCGGACATAAATGTCATGCGCCCCGCCTTTTTCGCCGGAAGTGGCGGGAAAGGCTGCACCCCGCCAGGTTTCAACACCCAGGATGACGCCGTTAACCGGCAAGGCTTCCAGGCGCAGTCCCTCGTCGACAAAGTGGCCGCCGTAAAACGCCGAATACACGGGGTTGGTTTCACTGAATGACCGGCTGAACGAATGACTCCGGTTTTCTTCCGAAAACGCCCCTTTCAGCCTGCCCATGGTGACTTCTGGCTGCCAGCTTCCGCTAAATCGATAACCTATGGCCGCCTGTTCAATTGCCAGGGAATCGCCATGGTGGGAGCCGACGTCAACAAGCACCCGGACCCCTTCCCGGCTGAGCCAGCGGAGATGAGCACTGGCGTCATCCAACGCGAATCGCTGGTCTACGCCGTGGGCACCTCCACCCATCAGAACGCCAGGAATCTGCCACACGCCCTCATCTGGCAACGCGGTATCTGACCGATAGGTTGTCGAAATTCCGGCGTAGACCGACAGGGAGTCATCCGTGAGTATGGTCTCATATTCAGAGGGACCGGGCGGCGGAAGCGATGAATGCCCCGCGCACAGTGCCGGCGTTAAAAACAGGAGGGGCAGTAACAGGCGCATAGTGATTACTTCCAGGGATTGCTGAATCGTGGATCTGAAATAAAACTGCGGTCGGTCAGGCTTTCGAGAAAAGTGATGAGGTCCTGCTTGTCATTGGCAGTTAACGCAAAGCCGGTCACAAAGCCGTCTTTGAACGGATTTTGCCGTCCATCACCGGCATGGGCTCCGTCGGTAATGACACGGCCTCCAGCGGCGTAGAAATCAACCACTTCGCCGAGCGTGCTCATGCTGCCGTCGTGCATGTAAGGTGGCGTGATGGCAACGTTACGAAGACTGGGTGCCCGGAATTTGCCCATATCGGAAGGGTCGCCGGTAATCTCGAAAATACCCCTGTTGTCCTGGGGATAATCACCGGTGCCGCCGATATTGAACAGACCGGTATTGTGGAAGGGGCGCTCAACAAAGGTCATGGAGCGATCCAGGGTCGAATTGCTGAAGTTGTACCCCCCGTGGCAGTGGAAACACTCGAGCTCTTCGCTGAAAAAGAGTGCTCGCCCGCGACGGGCACTGGCGCTCAGGGCAGTTCCATCGCCCTGGTTGAAACGGTCTGCGGCAGAATCAAAGGACACCATGCCGCGGACAAAAGAGGCCAGAGCAAAAACCACATTACCGAAATCAATCGGCGAGCCCTCGTTCGGAAAAGCTTCAGCAAACAGTTCCGGGTAAACCGGTTGGTCTCGTAACCTGTCCAGGACTTCGTCGCGATTCAGGTCGGTAATGCCGTGTTCCACCGGGTCTTCGCTGAAAAGCGGTATCAGAATCTGCTGTTCCAGACTTCTCAGGGAAGGGTTGGCCCAGGTTTGCGTGGCATTATAAGCCGCGTTCAACAGGTGCTGGGCGTTGCGGGGATGCACCTCCCCGGTCGACCCTATCGAGCGGGCAACGCCTTCGGCAAAGCCCAGGTCCTGCTGATGACAGCTGACACAGGCCTGGGTGCCATTGCCGGAAAGGCGTAGGTCATAGAACAGGTGCCGCCCAAGCTGAAACTTTGCCTCGGACATGGGATTGTTCAGCGGCTCGATCGGCAGGGGGATGCCCGCCGGTAACCGCCATTCAAAGGCGGTGGCTGAAGTCCCCTGGTCATTGAACGTGGTTTCGCCTTCACCGCCACAGGCGGCCAGGCACAGCGTTGCCGCTATGCTTGTCGGCGACCGAAGAAGACTCCGGAACATCGTCAGTCTGCACCTGTCATTCATCGATCAAAGGTCCGCGGTGTTGATTAGCCGGAATGACGTCTGGTTGGCCCCGGGATCCATTTCCCCGCTGTTCAGGTCAAGCGCCAGAGCCGCAGCAACGCTCGGACATTCCGGGTCGGTCGCTCCGGACATGCAGCCGGGGGCACCCCCGTTATCCAGAGCAACATTGGCGGACCCGATCAGGGCACCGTAATCCAGCGCAACGGTCTGGGTATCCCGATCAAACTGTGGGAAATCGATGGTAACCCTGTTGGGGCGGTCACAGACAACGGTTTCACCAACTTCTGGATCACCCGTACAAGCGGTACTTCCCAGATGAATGTTCCAGGCCGTGCTATTGAAGGTAGCGTCGCCAGGTCTGGCTATCCCATCCTGAGGCGCAATGTCCAGACGCATGAACTTGTAACCGCCCTGCCAGTTCCAGAACAGACTGGCGATATTCAGCGGGGTGTCAGCCGTGGCGGTATTCCGGTGGTTCAGGTCTTCCGGCACGCCGACGGTAAAGCTCAGACCGGCAACCCGTTCCGCATCCCTGAGCGGAATGGTGCCAGTAACGCTGGTGTTGACGGGTTTGGGGTCGCCTGCGCATTTGTTAGCCCGGTTCTGAAAGTCCAGTAAAGCGACTCCACCGTTCTGGAAATCGCTCTGTTCGAGAGAGAGCGGGAGCTCGCGCCCACCAGAGGTGGTCAGGACGATGTTGTGCACGTAAAAGCGGAAATCCTCCAGACTCGCGTTGGTGCCTGCAGTGCCCAGGCCTGTCAGGGGTGTATCGCAGCTGATTGTGTCGTTGGAGGCATTGACAACGGCCGCGAAGGGGATTGTCACGTTGGCGTCAGTGACAGGGTTGTTCTGTTCTGTCATATCGGTCGATGAGCTGCCACCACAGGCAGCCAGAAACAGACAAAGCCCCAACGGGGTTAAACTTCTGGGAACATTTGTTAACATGGTATGGCTCCTTCGGTCTGAATTATGATGGTAGATATCACCACAGTGCCGGAAGCCGGACAACGGAATGCGACATTATGTCGCATATGTCGACACTCTTATTGCCTGCCACCTGCCCTGGAGCCGCCCATGTCGCTATCCCGAGTTGCCGCCCTGGTCCTTTTCAGTCTGTTCAGCCTCAATGCCGGGGCCCAGATCACCTATCAGGATCTCAAGCCACTGTTCCAGGACCACTGCGTAATGTGCCACAGCGGCCCGGGTGCGCCCCTGGGACTCAGCCTGGACAGCTATCAGGGTTTGATGGACGGTAGCAGCCGCGGCGCAGTGGTAAAATCCGGCCAGCCGGGGGAGAGTGAACTGCTGCATCGCCTGCGCGGCGAAAGCCAGCCACGGATGCCGCTGACCGGACCACCCTGGGTGCCGGAGGAAGACATTGCCCGGGTGGCACGCTGGATCGAGGCAGGCGCGCCAGAGGGGAACTCTACCGGTGCGGCGGCCGCAGAGCCGGCGCCGGCCGGGCTGGCGCCGCTGGCCGAGCGCAGCGGCGAGAGCTTTGAACACGTGGCACCCATTCTGCTGCAGCGTTGTGCCAAGTGTCACAGCGACAACGGCATCATGGGGCGCCCACCCGAGGAGCTGCGGCTGTCGAGTTGGGAGCAGGTGGTGGGAACTGGCGAACGCGCGGCAGTAGTGCCGGGGGTGCCCCGGGCGAGCGAGCTGTGGCGCCGGGTGACCGGGATTGCCCGTCCGCGCATGCCCTTTGACGGCCCTCCCTATCTGGACGATGCCCAGATCGCTCTGCTGGAGCGCTGGATCGCCGCCGGCGCCCCGGGCCCGGACGGTCGCAAGGCGCCCATGCCCACCGGCGCCGAGGTGCGTCTGCATGGCCGCCTTACCGGGCGCTGGAGCCTTGACGGCTTGCCCCTGGACGTTTCCGGGGCACGCATCCGCAAGAACCCCCGGGTGGGTGACTACGTGGAGGTGCGCGGTCATGTGGGTCGTGACGGCTCCATCCGGGTGGAGCGCCTGCGGCCGCGATAGCCGGTAGCGCACCACCGGCTCCGGCAAAGCGGGGCAAAGGAGCAGGGGCGGTCATGAGTGAGCAGCATGCAGACATTCTGATTATCGGCGCCGGCGTGTCCGGCATTGGCATGGCATGCCACCTCAGACGGGAATGCCCGGGCAAAAGTTTCACCATTCTTGAGCGTCGTGATTCTCTTGGCGGCACCTGGGACCTGTTTCGCTACCCCGGCATCCGCTCGGATTCCGATATGTATACCTTCGGCTACAACTTCCGCCCCTGGACCGGCGGCAAAGTGCTGGCGGACGGGCCTTCCATCAAACGTTATCTGGCGGATACCGCGGAAGAGTATGACGTCAGTTCACGCATCCGCTACGGTCTGGCGGTAAAGCGGGCGGAATGGTCTGGCGAGAACGCCTGCTGGACGGTGACTGCCGAGCGCGAAGCAACGGCTGAGGAGCTTACGTTCACGGCTGATTTCCTGATCGGCTGCACCGGTTATTACAACTATGACGCGGGGTACAAGCCGGACTTTCCGGATGAAGACGCATTCAGGGGGCTGATCATCCATCCCCAGCACTGGCCGGAAAACCTGGACTACAGCGGCAAGCGGGTGGTGGTTATCGGCAGCGGCGCCACCGCGGTCACGCTGGTGCCCGCTCTTGCCGAGAAGGCGGGCCATGTCACCATGCTTCAGCGCTCTCCCACCTATATGATGCCGTTGCCCTCGGACGACCGCATTGCCCGCTTGCTGCAACGTATCCTGCCCTCGGACCTGGCCTATCGCCTGATTCGTGCCCGCAACATTAGCATTGCCCGGTTACTGTTCAGGCTTTCCCGCAAGCGGCCGCGGATGATTCGCCGGTGGATACTGGGCAGGGTCCGTAAACAGCTGGACGAAAAGGCGGACATGCGCCATTTCTCGCCCGGTTATGACCCCTGGGATCAGCGCCTGTGTGTGGTGAAGGATGGCGACCTGTTCACGGCCATTCGGCAAGGGTCGGTATCCATGGCGACGGACCATATCGAGCGGTTTACGGAAACCGGTATCCGGCTCAGATCCGGCGCGGAACTCACAGCCGATATTATTGTTCCGGCCACCGGTCTTGATATCCAGATGCTCGGCGGTGCCGAACTGATTGTGGACGGCGAACCGGTGGTGATGCGCGACAAGGTCATTTACAAGAATGTGATGGTAGAGGGAGTTCCCAACGCTGGCATGGTATTCGGCTATACCAATCTTTCCTGGACCTTGAAAGTCGATATTGCCGCCGGGTATCTGTGTCGGGTGTTGAATTATATGGATGCCCATGACCTGCAGGTATGTGTGGCAGAGAACGCCGACGCCCGGCGCGCGGATGATACGGTGATGGGTGGGCTGGATTCCGGTTATATCCGCCGTGCGGATGACCGGTTACCCCGGCAGGGCCTGGATGACCCCTGGCGGGTCAGCCAGAATTACAGCGCTGACGTGAAAGCGCTCCGGTATGGTCCGGTTGACGACGGCCAGCTCCGCTTTGTTTCCCGTTCCCGGCGCTGATTTCCGGGTCGGGTCAGTCCTGGCCCGGATATTTCATGACATCGCTCTGCCAGGGACCGTAATGGCTGAATCATTCAAAGGATCCCTTAATCACGTCACGATAATTCCGGATGCGCTGAACATAATGGACCGGCTCGTAGCCCCGGGCATAGCCGTAACGGGTGCTCGGGTAATAGCGTTTGTCGGCTTTGAGGGGAAGGACTTCCGACATATCTTCCCAGGAATCCGGGTTTTTACCCAGCTCCCTTGCCAGTTGCCTGGCATCCAGCAGGTGCCCCCGGCCAATGTTATAGCTGGCCAGTGCAAGGAAGGTGCGGTCCGGCTCGGGGATGGTTTCCGGCAGGCGGCGGTGGCGGTCGGCCAGGTATCTTGCACCACCATCAATGGCGGCATCCGGGTCCAGCCGGTCGGTGACGCCCAGGGATTCGGCGGTGTTCCGGGTCAGCATCATGATGCCGCGTACACCGGTGGGTGACACGGCGGCCGGGTCCCAGTGGGATTCCTGATAGGAAAGCGCTGCAAGCAGATCTGCAGGCATTCCGGTTTGCTTTTCGGCTTTGACAAATTCATCCTTGAAGTCCGGCAGCCGGTTCTCAATGCGCCGGTTCAGGGCCCTGAGGTCGACAAAATCGAACTCGCCGATGTAGCTGTAATAGCGGGTTTCCATATCGCCGATGGCCTGGTCGCCAGCAGGGCTGTTCATCCATTCATGGGCGGTATCGGCAATATCCGCGAAGGTGTTCGGTGAATACCAGCCCAGGTTCTTGCCGGAAGTCAGATTCATGGCCACTTCCAGGTGCGGGAAGTGGCGACGCATGACCTGCACGATGTTGGAATCCGCTACGGTGCAGTCAAGTTCCTGCTCGGCCACTTCCGACAGTAACAACTCGGTAGTCAGGTCATCGTCCTCGGAAAAGGTGATACCCTCGTGCTGGCCGGCAAGTTTGTTCAGGGTTTCAACATAACTGGATTTGGCCGTTACGCGGATCTCGACGCCTGCCAGGTTTTCAGGCAGGCGTGGCATGGGCCTGTGCTCCCGGTGACATACCAGTTGTTCGGTGATCTCGGTGTGGGCAGGGCCGCGGGTAAACTGTTCGGTGCGGGACGACAGGTGGGTCAGCCCGGCCGCGGCGAGATGGGTGTCGCCGGATTCCAGGGCTTCCAGCACTTCGGCTGTGGATTCGTACATGGTCCATTCGACCGTCCAGCCTTTGCTTTCCGCGAACTGGCTGACCAGGCTGTGCTCGGGTCCGATAGCATTCTCGTGCCGGTCCAGGTAATAGGTGGTAGAGCCGTTGCGGGTCGCAACCTGAAGAACGCCACTCTGTTCCGGGCCGGCGATTTCAGCACTGGTTTGCCCGGATGACTGCTGGCTGGCCTGTCCGGATGAAGGCTGGCCACAACCCGAGAGAAGCAGCGCAGCGGGAAACAGGGTCGCGAAAATTCGCGGTTTCGTTATGCGAGCCATAATTGACCTTTTTATAGGAATTCGGAGGGCATAATAGCCAGATTACGAGTCTGTCATGAATCTGTATCAGTTTCATTATTACCTGGCGGGCAGATGCCATGGATCTGACCTATCATGAGGGTTCGGTTACGGCAAGGAGTCTGAAATGAGAGCATTGATAAAATCACTGGTCATGCTGGTGTGCATCGTCTTACCGGTCACCGGCTTTGCAGCCGACGGTATGATCACCCTCAAGAGCAATCACAGCGTGTCTGCGACCGCCGACAGGCTGGAAACCCTGCTGAAAAAGAAGGGCATGACGGTTTTTACCCGGGTTAGCCACAGCGCCGGAGCAGCCGGTGTGGGTCTTCAGCTCAGGCCCACAGAGCTGGTGATCTTTGGCAATCCGAAGGTGGGCACGCCGTTGATGCAGTGTGTGCAGAGTGTGGCTATTGACCTGCCCCAGAAGGCGCTGATCTGGGAAGATGAGTCGGGTCAGGTCTGGCTTGGCTACAACGATCCTGCGTATCTGCAGCAGCGGCATGACATAGAAGGCTGTGATGCGGCGCTTGAGAAGGTTTCCGGTGCCCTGGAAAACTTCGCAATTGCGGCTACGGAATGAGCCCTGTCCTCGATAGCGGGCGCCGGGCTTGCACTTTCGCTGGTTATGGTGAGGGCGGGCTGGCGTCAAAGCGTTCAAGGCCCCGGGCAAGGCTGGCTCTGGACAATTCACCGATGTGGCTGTCCACCAGTTTGCCCCGGGCATTATAGAACAGGGTGGTTGGCAGGCCCTGGCTGCCGACGGCGCGGGCAAATCCGCCCCCGCGGTCACTGAGCACATGTTCCAGTTTCAGGCCCTGCCTGCTGAGAAACCGGTTGATGGTTTCGGGATGCTCACCCTGGTTGGCAAAGACAAAGGTGATTCCCGGGTAGCGTGCCTGGGCCTCCTCCAGTACCGGCATTTCGCGAATGCATGGAGGGCACCAGGTGGCCCAGAGGTTTACCACAGCAGGCTGCCCCGGGGCCAGTGAGTCCAGGCTGACCGGTTGCCCGTTCAGGTCGGTTAACACGACGTCAGGTATCCCCCGAGTCTGGGCCTCGATCAGGGTGATCACGCCGGTGGTAAATCCCCAGGTCATCAGGCCTGCGGCCACAGCAATTCCCAGGGGCCGGCGGATGTTGGTATGGCGCCAGAGCTGGTAGCCGGTGAACAGTAACGCCACCACCAGACCAGACACCACGTCAAAGCCACCATCGCGAATGTCGATAATGCCCAGCCAGTCGTCCCGGTAGTACTCAAAATAACGGACCACAAAGCCGATGCGGGCGGCCACCATGGTGGCCAGGAAAATATCCGCCAGGGCACCGGATATCGGGAGGTTTCGCTTGCGTCCCGCTATTGCGCCGGCAGTCAGGGCGACAATAAACGCCAGAATCAGCAACAGGTGTCCTATGGAAAGGCTGACGGGGCCTACGCCGACGCTGAGCATGGCTTCTCCGGTTATCGGGTGGATTTATTGATAGTACTAAGCTGAAAGAAAGTAGGCGGACGTGTCCGCCTACTTTCCTACTCATCAGTAAAAGACCTGCTGACAAGCAGTTGATACGGAAGTTCCGGGCATTGCCGGAAATCGAAAAGCTTCCTAATTAAAAGCACCTATGGCTATTTTGCCGACACTCTGCTATCGTTCATCCGTCCTGCCTCTAGGGACTCCGCAGTAAACGGCTCAAGCCATCTTGCGAACCTCCATACGACCTGCCAGAGGACGTCACCCCGGAAACGGTGTGTTGCCGTAGTCGTTTTTCATTCCATGAATTTTCATGGCATCTGCCCGCATTCGCCAATAATGGTGTTCGTTGAGGCAGAATAATCAAGAGTTATCCACTATGAGTTTTTCTTCACTCGGTTTGTCCGAGCAACTGGTCCGTGCCACCACCGACCAGGGTTATGATACCCCATCCCCTATCCAGGCCCAGGCCATTCCTGCGGTTCTCTCAGGTAAGGACGTGATGGCCGCCGCGCAGACCGGCACTGGCAAAACCGCCGGGTTTACCCTGCCGATTCTGCAGCGTTTGTCTGCTAACCCCCGTTCCGGGAAGGGTCCCAGGGCATTGATTCTGACGCCTACCCGGGAACTGGCAGCGCAGGTTCATGACAGCGTTGCACTATACAGCCGCTACATGCCGACCAGATCGGCGGTGGTTTTCGGGGGCGTAAAAATTAATCCGCAGATGATGAAGCTGCGCAAGGGACTGGATATTCTGGTGGCGACACCCGGTCGCCTGATGGACCTGCATCAGCAGAACGCTGTCAGCTTCCATGAAGTGGAAGTGCTGGTGCTGGACGAAGCCGACCGCATGCTCGACATGGGCTTTATCCGGGACATCCGCAAGATTCTGGCGTTGCTGCCGGCAAAACGTCAGAACCTGCTGTTTTCCGCCACCTTCTCCGCGGACATCCGCAAACTGGCTACCGGCCTGCTGGACAACCCGGTTCAGGTTGAGGTCGCGGCCCGCAATGTGGCGGCTGACAAGATCAGGCAGTCGGTGTATCCGGTCGACCAGAGCCAGAAGACCGCCTTGCTGAGCAAGCTGGTGCGTGACAATGGCTGGGAACAGGTGCTGGTGTTTACCCGCACCAAGCACGGCGCCAACCGCCTGACCCAGAAGCTCGAGCGCGACGGCATCACCGCCGCTGCAATTCACGGCAACAAATCCCAGGGCGCCCGTACCCGCGCGCTGGCTGAGTTCAAGCAGGGTGAAGTGCGGGTGCTGGTGGCTACCGACATCGCCGCCCGTGGCCTGGACATCAAACAGCTGCCCCAGGTCGTGAATTTTGAACTGCCCAACGTGCCGGAAGACTATATTCACCGCATCGGCCGTACCGGTCGAGCGGGTGAGAGCGGTCACGCTCTGTCACTGGTCAGTGCCGATGAAGGCAGGATGCTGGCGGGGATTGAAAAACTGATCAAGAAGCAGCTTCCGCGCAAGGAAGTGGAAGGTTTCGAACCACGTAACAATCTGCCACTGAAGCCGAAGGCCAAAGCTGATCCCGCTCGCGCCCGGAATAACAATCCGGGCAGTCGCGGCAGAAGTAACAGCGGCAACCGCAGCCGCGCTCCGGCCTAGAGCGCTTTCTGGCTCAATACCGTCCCTGAAGCATCATGCTTCCAACCCGGCCAAGGCCGGGTTTTTTGATCCATGGATTAATGGTTCCGTAACCCGTCGGAAAACCATAAGGCCATCTTTTACGTTATGCTGATTGCTGCAAAATGATTGTTCTGGAGAGAGAGGCATGACACGAATTCTATTGATTCGGGTACTTCCGCTGACCCTTGTTCTGGCACTCGGCGCCGGTTGCGCTACCGTCGGCAAGGATTTCGCCACCGACAGGGTCGACCAGATCAACATCGGTCTGACCACTCGCAGTGACATTCAGGAGATGTTCGGCGAGCCCTGGCGCACCGGCATTGAAGATGGCAGACCGACCTGGAGTTACGGCAAATACCGCTGGTCTGCGTTCAGTGACGCGGAAACCACAGACCTGGTGGTTCATTTCAACGATGATGGCAGCGTGTCTTCCTATGTTTACAACACCACTGAATAGGGGCCGGATATCCCGAGACAGCAAGTGATTGAACAGCAAAATGATCCAGCCAACATGGAGCAGTTGCTGGATCGCATTGAAGCTCAGGCGCGGAAGCGGGCGTTTGTGGACATCGGGGAAATGATGGCTGCCGTGGGGCGGAGAAGCTTCGGCCCACTGGTATTGCTGGCAGGGGTCATTCTTGTTACGCCTTTGAGTGGGGTTCCGGGAATCCCGACCCTGATGGGCCTGTTAACGTTGCTGACCCTGGGACAGGTGCTGTGGGGGCGGAATCAGTTCTGGCTGCCGCAGTGGATTGTGAGCCGGAAGATCCCCCGCCAAAGGCTTCTTCAGGGTCTCGGGTGGTTGCGCCCTTCCGCCCGGCGAATCGACCGTCTGACGCGTCCCAGGTTTACGTTGCTGGTGATCGGTCCGGGATTGTATGTAACCGCCCTGGCGTGCATGGTGATCGCCATAGTGATGCCGGCAACAGAGGTTGTTCCGTTCAGCTCGAGTATTGCCGGCCTGGCACTGACCGCCTTTGGCCTGGCAATGATTTCCCGCGACGGTGTGCTGGCACTGTTCGCCTGGGCCATTTCATTGACCGGCCCGATCCTGCTTGTTGGCAATCTGGCCGTTTGAAAACAGGGGTTTTTCAGGAAAAGTAGGTAAATGCCGGGAATTCGGTCTAGATTGAAAGAGTGAGGGCCCTCCATTTAAAAACCAAACAGGAGACCGTCTATGGTTCGTTTATTTTATCTTGTATCTTCTATCGACAGCGCAAAAGAAATTTCCGACGACCTTCACGAGCACGGTGTCACTGACTGGCGGTTTCACATCGTCAGCAAGGACGAAGCGGGGCTGTACACACATCAGTTGCATAGCGCCTCTATTCTGGACCGGACAGATTTGCCGAGATTCGTAGAACGGGGAGCGATCATCGGATTTGTGCTGGCCTTGGCCATCGTACTGCCGCTCTCTCTCACCGACATTGTTCCGCTGCCGGCAGCGGCCTGGGTTGCCATGTTTGCGTTTATGGTAGCGGCGGGTGCCTGGATCGGCGGCTTTGGCGGCATTCAGGGCGAAAACTACCGCATCCAGCCTTTTCACGAGGACATCGAGGCCGGAAAGCACCTGATAATGGTCGACACGCCCAAGGAGTACGTGCCCAAGGTTAAAGAGCTGATGACCAAGAACCACCCTGAGGCAGAACTGCAGGGCAAGGATTCAAGCTTCAATAATCCCTTCGCCAGAAAGATAACACCGACCTGATGGCCAGATCCGGGCGGCGCGGAAATTCTTCATGACCAAAACGGGTATCATTCTTACTGGTGGCGGTGCGCGAGCCGCCTATCAGGTTGGCGTTCTGCGAGCCGTCGCCGATATGTACCCGGATTGGCATTATCCCTTCGACGTGATTCTCGGGACCTCTGCCGGCGCAATCAATGCCATGGCGCTGGCCGGTAGCCGTGGCCTGTTCCGGCATAACATTGATCACCTGGATACGATCTGGTCGGGGCTGACCACAGACCGGATATTCCGGTCCGGCTCTTTCAGTCTGGCGCGAAATCTCAGTGCAATGGCCCGGAAGTTTATCAGCCGACCGGTGGCAAGCGGACAGGTGTCCCTGCTGGATAATACCCCGCTTCGGGACCTGCTTGAACGGGAAATCAATCTGGACAACATCCGGGCGACGATCCGGGAAGGCCATATCGACGCGGTGGGCCTGAATGTCTGTGGCTATAACACCGGCCAGAACATCTGCTTTTTCGAGGGTGCCGAGGGCCTGGAGGGCTGGTCCGTCGGCCAGCGTGCGGGTATCCGGACCCGGTTGGATCTGGACCACATCATGGCATCGTCCGCCATTCCCACGCTGTTTCCTCCCGTTCACATTAACCGGGAATACTTTGGTGACGGCGCCACAAGGCAGATGGCCCACATCAGCCCGGCATTGCGACTGGGAGCACGCAAGGTGATGGTGGTAGGCGTCAGCGCCAACCGGATGAGTCCGGTCAAACGCCCGGAAAAGCCGGGTATGCCAACCATGACCCAGGTGCTGGGGCATGTATTCAACGGCATTTTTCTGGACACGCTGGATTACGATATCGACCGTTCCCGGATCATCAATCAGTTGCTGGAACTGATTCCACCAGAGCGTCTCGACCAGGCAGGATTGAACCTGAATCCGGTGGATATTCTGGAAATATCGCCTTCCGAACCCATTGACGAGATTGCGGCAAAGTATCTGGATGGCTTGCCGTTGATTCTGCGCAGGCTGGCGGGTGCGTCGGACATCGATGGCGATGCCAGCGCCAGCCTGGCAAGTTTCCTTCTGTTCGATCCCCGATTCTGCCGCGACCTGATCAATCTGGGCTATCGGGATGGCCAGAGCAATGCGCGGCAGATTGAGCGTTTCTTTTCGGGGGTGACAACGTCGGGGGCCGCATCAGCGGACCCCGAGTCAGCCTGACGGTCTCAGCCGCGCAGGCCGGACACCAGCTTGTCGATGCTGTCTTTGGCATCGCCAAACAGCATGCGGGTGTTGTCCTTGAAGAACAACGGGTTCTCCACTCCGGCGTAACCCGTGGCCATGCCACGTTTGAGGACCACGACCTGGCCCGCTTTCCAGACTTGCAGAACCGGCATCCCGGCAATGGCACTGTTTGGATCTTCCTCTGCGGCCGGGTTAACGGTGTCGTTGGCGCCGATCACCAGCACTACGTCTGTGTCCGGGAAATCATCGTTGATTTCGTCCATCTCCAGCACAATGTCGTAGGGCACGTGGGCTTCAGCCAGCAACACGTTCATGTGACCCGGTAACCGGCCTGCGACCGGGTGGATGCCAAAGCGCACTGTCACGCCCCGCTCACGCAGCAGCCTGGTCATGTCGTTGACGCCGTTCTGCGCCTGGGCTACCGCCATGCCGTAACCCGGCACGATAATCACCGACTGGGCATTGCGCAGTTCCTCGCAGACTTCCTCTACCGAGGATTCGTAAATCGGCTGGTCTTCACCGGCGGCTGCTGAACTACTGCTGGTCTGGCCGAAGCCACCCAGGATCACACTGATAAACGAACGGTTCATCGCCTTGCACATGATGTAGCTCAGAATGGCACCGCTACTACCCACCAGGGCACCCACCACAATCAGTAGGTCGTTACCCAGCATGAAGCCGATGGACGCCGCCGCCCAGCCGGAATAGCTGTTGAGCATAGACACCACCACTGGCATATCGGCACCGCCAATGGCCATGATCAGGTGGATGCCGAGCACGCAGGCAATAACTGTCATCAGTACCAGACAGGTGATGCCGGTGGCCATGCTGTCAGTTCCCAGGAACCAGCTACCCAGCACGACACAGGCAATAATGGCTGCCAGGTTCATCAGGTGTCGACCGGGCAGGGTCAGCGCCTTGCTGTCGATGCGCCCATCCAGCTTGCCACAGGCAACCAGTGACCCGGTGAAAGTCACCGCACCAATAAAGATGCCCAGATACACTTCCACCAGGTGGATGGTGTGCTCGGTGCCAGTAGTGGCAGTCAGAGGTTCAATGTAGCCGGAGAAGCCGACCAGTACGGCCGCCAGGCCCACAAAGCTGTGCAGCAGGGCCACCAGCTGGGGCATCTGGGTCATCTCCACCTTATTGGCAATGGGGATGCCGATGCCGACACCGATCAGCACGGCAATCGCGATGGCGATAATGCCGCCGTCACTGCCAAAGCTCGCCAGGGTGGCACCCACGGCGATGATGATACCGGCCACACCATAGAGGTTACCGCGGCGGGCAGATTCCTGATGGCTGAGGCCACCCAGGCTGAGGATAAACAAAACACTCGCGACCACGTAGGCCACGCTCACCATTCCTGTACTCATGTTGGGCGTCTCCTACTTGCGGAACATTTTGAGCATGCGATGGGTGACGCGGAAGCCGCCCCCAACGTTGATGCTGGCAATCAGCACGGCGATAAAGGCAAGAATGCCAACGACGATATTTTCCGCCTGGGCAAGATGCAGTATGGCGCCAATCACGATGATGCCGCTGATGGCGTTGGTCACACTCATCAGTGGCGTATGCAGCGATGGCGTCACGTTCCAGATCACCTGCCAGCCAATGAAGCAGGCCAGCACAAACACCGTGAAGTGGCTCAGGAAGCTTTCCGGCGCGTGAGCGCCAATACCATAGAGCGCAAATACCGTAACCGCAAGCAGTGCCACCTTGCCGACCAGGCTCTTTTTCCTGGCCTTTTCTGCTGCTGCTTCCTTCGCTGCCTGGACCTCGGCTGGGGAAGGCTCTTCTGTACCCGGCTTGTGTTGGGGCTGGGCTGGCGCCTCCGGCTGGGGTGGTGGCCATGTGATGTCGTTATCATTCACCACCGTCAGGCCGCGAATCACCGCGTCCTCCATATCCACCACCGGCTTGCCGTCTTTTTCCGGCGTCAGCTCGGTCATCAGATGAACCAGGTTGGTGGCGTAGAGGTCACTGGCAACCTTGGACATACGACTGGGCAGGTCGGTATAGCCAATCACGGTAACCCCGTGTTTGGTGGCAACCTTGCCCGGCTCGGTGGCTTCGCAGTTACCGCCGCGCTCAGATGCCAGGTCGACAATCACGCTGCCCAGCTTCATGGATTTCACCATGTCTTCGGTGATCAGTTTGGGGGCCGGCTTGCCAGGAATCAGTGCGGTGGTGATGATGATATCCACTTCTTTGGCCTGCTCTGCGAACAGGGCCATTTCGGCCTTGATGAACTCGTCGCTCATCTGCTTGGCGTAGCCGCCGGTGCCGCTGCCGTCTTCGTCATCAAAGTCCAGCTGCAGGAACTCGGCGCCCATACTTTCCACCTGTTCCCGAACTTCCAGCCGGGTATCGAAAGCCCGCACGATGGCACCCATACTGTTGGCTGCACCAATGGCCGCAAGGCCTGCAACGCCGGCACCGATAACCATAACCTTGGCCGGCGGAACCTTACCTGCCGCCGTAACCTGCCCGGTAAAGAAGCGCCCGAAATTGTTCGCTGCCTCAATAACTGCCCGATAACCGGCAATGTTTGCCATGGCGCTGAGAGCGTCCATCTTCTGCGCACGGCTGATGCGGGGCAGGCTGTCGATGGCAAAGGAGGTAATGCTCTTTCTGGCCAGATGGTCCAGCAGATCCGGATTCTGGGCGGGCCAGATATAACTCACCAGGAAGCTGCCTTCGCTCATCAGGTCGGCTTCATGCTTCTTCAGTTCGGTGTTTTCCATCGGCGCCCGGACTTTCAGGATGATGTTCGACTCCTTCCAGAGATCCTGGGTGTCTGCCACGATTCTGGCGCCTGCATCCAGATAGATGGTGTCCGTGTAATCGGCGGTATCTCCGGCACCGCTTTCAATCAGTACCTCATACCCCAGATCGATCAGTTTCCTGACCGACGTTGGCGTTGCGGCTACCCGCCTTTCGCCTTCGAAGATTTCCTTTGGAATACCTATTTTCATGGTCACTGAGTCCTCCGGAATAACCGGTTATGGTTTAGTGATTCTGGCTCGCCGTCAAGTTAGTGATTCTGGCTCGCCATCAAGCATGACCGCACTGAATCCAACGGCGCTGGTCAGGTCTATCAATGTAGTTCATTCCTGAGAAAAATACATAGCGACGCCGATGCGGTTCGGGGCTGCCTGAAACCGGCCTTCTATCCAGGGCCTCTGGCAGTCCCCGGGGACATCCTGGCGGTAGCTCAACACAGACTTGATAGCCAGCACGGACAGCACCATGGTTGAAGTAAGGAAAAATGGGAGAGCACCATGACCAAACCAGTCCTGCCTGAGCAGTCCCGGATTCGGGAGGCGGAGCAGCGTATTCGTCCATACCTGGGTGAAACGCCACTTCTGAATGTACCTGATCTGAATGCCGCCATGGGCCAGCCGCTTGGGCTGAAGTGCGAGAGCTTCCAGCGCACCGGCAGCTTCAAGGCCCGCGGGGCGTTGAACTGGCTGCTGACGGCCAGTGAGGAGGAACTCAAGGCCGGCCTGGTGACGGTCTCCGCGGGTAATCACGCCATTGGCCTGGCCTGGGCGGCGGCCATGCAGAACGTGCCACTGACCGTGGTCATGCCCGAGGGTTCCAGCCCGATGAAGATCCGCCGCACAGAGGAGCTGGGGGCCGAGGTGATCGTTCACGGTGGTATCCAGCAGGCTGTGGCCCTGTGCCATGAGAAGCGGGATCACCAAGGGCTGACCCTGGTCCACCCCTTTAACGACGCTCGGATCATGGCGGGGCAGGGTACGGTCGGCTTGGAGTTGCTGCGTCAGCGTCCGGATGTGGAGCGTGTTATCTGTCCTGTTGGCGGCGGTGGACTGATTTCCGGGCTGGGAATCGCACTGAAAGCGCACAGGCCTGACATCGAACTGATCGGCGTGGAGCCGGAGGGCGCAGCCACCATGTTCAACGCCTGGCAACAGCAGGATGCCGGCGCCAGCCTGAGCACAGTTGATACCTGGGCCGCGAGCCTGGCGCCGGCGGTGGTAGGGGACTGCACCTATGCCGCCTCCCGCCAGGTCGTGGACCGGATTGTTACCGTCACCGAGGCAGGTATTCGGGAAGCCACGCGGCGCCTGCTGACGGAAGCCAGACTGTATGTGGAGCCTGGCGCCAGTGTGGGCCTGGCGGCGCTGCTCGAAGAGCAGATAGCTCCTGCGCCGGACAGGGTTACGGTGTTGGTGATTACCGGAAGCAATCTGGATCTGGAACAGGTCGGTCATTGCCTTTAACTGGCCAACATACCCCCGCCCACTCAGGCGCTTTTGGCCAGCAAGCGGTCGCTGACTTCGCCGAGGTGATGATCGGCATCGCCAAACAGCAGGTTGATCAGGGTCAGACGCTTGAACAGATGGGCGGCAAACATTTCCTCGGTGACACCCATGCCGCCGTGTAACTGAACGCCCTGTTGTGCCACGTAGCGTGCACCCTGACCCACCAGGGTCTTGGCCATGGATATGGCCTCGCGCCGGCTGGGGCGGTCATCGGAATCGGCTGAGTTGGCGGCCAGAATGGCCATGGTTCTGGCCTGCTCGGTCTGGATGAACATGTCTGCCATCCGGTGCTGCAATACCTGGAACTTGCCGATGGGCACGCCGAACTGTTTACGGCTCTTGATGTATTCCAGCGTGGCGGCGTTCATGGCTTCCATCGCGCCAACCGCTTCTGCACATATGGCGGCGATGCCCAGATCAATGGCTTTTTCGATAGCCGGGAAGGCCTGGTCAATCTCACCGAGAAGATTACCGGCGCTCACCGTGACACTGGAAAGGCTGATATCGGCGATCCGATGGCCGTCATGGGCCGCATAGTCGTTGACCTTTACCCCCTTGGAGTCGGCATCAACAATAAACAGCGACAGGCCCTGCTGATCCCCGGCCGTGCCGCTGGTGCGGGCGGATACGATCAGCTGATCGGCCTGGCCACCGTGCAGAACCGCCGTTTTGTGGCCACTGATCAGGAAGTGGTCGCCATCCTGGCGGGCGGTGGTATTTACATGCTCAAGGTTGTAGCGAGCACCCGGCTCGCTGTGGGCGAAAGCCATCAAGCGTTCGCCGGTTGCTATTGCGGGCAGGGCGTCGCTCTTCCGGGCATCGTTGCCGAGGTCGCGAATCAAGCCGCCGGCAAGCACGACCGTGGCCAGATAGGGCTCGACGACCAGGCCGCGGCCAAAGTTTTCCATGACCACCATGGTGTCCACGGCGTTGCCGCCCAGGCCGTCATAGTCTTCCGGGAAAGTGAACCCGAGCAGGCCCATCTCGGCCAGCGCTGCCCAGGTAGCGGGGTCTGTGCCCTTGCCGGATTTGATGATTTCCCCGCGCTTGTCAAAGCCGTATTCATTGCTCACGAACCGGCGCAGTGAATCGTTCAGCATTTGCTGTTCTTTGGTCAGATCAAAGTTCATAGATTCTCTCCATTCCCGCCAGTTAAAGACCAAGCACGAGTTGGGCGATGATGTTGCGCTGGATCTCGTTGGACCCGCCAAAGATCGAGAGCTTGCGCATGTTGAAATAATCACCTGCCGAGGGCGTCGCATCGATTGAGCCGGCTCGCGGGCCCTGGTAGTCCAGCTCCAGCGCTTCCGGAATATGGGCAATGGAATCCTGGCCGCCGGCTTCCATCAGCATTTCAAACAGCCGCTGGCCGATTTCGGTGCCGCGGATCTTCAGGATGGATGCCTGTGGCCCCGGGCCGCGCTTGTCTGTGAGTACCCGCAATACCGTCAGCTCCAGAGCCCGCAGTTCGGCATCCAGCTGGGCCAGCCGGTCGCGGAAGCGGGTGTTTTCAATCAGCGGCCGCTGGCCGTCCTGTTCCCGGCGGGCCACTTCTTTGAGTTGCTTCATCATGGCTTTCCACTGGCCCACATTGGCCAGCCCGGTTCGCTCGTGGCCCAGCAGGAACTTGGCGTAGGTCCAGCCCTGGTTTTCTTCGCCGACAAGGTTCCCGGCAGGCACCCTTACGTTGTCGAAGTAGACTTCGTTAATCTCATGTTCACCGTCCAGCATGATGATCGGCCGCACCTCGACACCGGGGCTGTTCATGTCAATCAGCAGGAAGGAAATACCCTGCTGGGGCTTGCCTTCGTTACTGGTACGAACCAGGCAGAAGATCCAGTCGGCATGCTGGCCGAGGGTGGTCCAGGTTTTCTGGCCGTTGACGACGTAGTGGTCGCCTTCGCGCTTTGCGCTGGTACGCAGCGAAGCCAGGTCTGAACCCGCGCCGGGCTCGGAGTAGCCCTGGCACCACCAGTCTTCACCGCTGAGAATTCCGGGCAGGAAGCGTTGTTTCTGGTCTTCATTACCGAACGTCATGATGACCGGTGCCACCATGCGCAGACCGAAATCGAGCTGGCGGGGCGCCCCTGCCAACGCACATTCTTCCTCAAAGATGATCTGCTCGATCGGGCTCCAGCCGGTGCCTCCGAACTCTTCCGGCCAGGTGGATGCGCCCCAGCCTTTATCAAACAGGATCTTCTGCCAGCGCTCGGTCATTGCTTTGTCCGGACGCAGGCGTTTCTGAACCCGCTCGCGGATGTCGTCCGGCAGCTTTTCATCCAGGAATTGCCGGACTTCGTGGCGGAAGGCTTCCTGTTCCGGTGTGTAATTCAGGTCCATGTTGCACCTCTTGTCTGGTTGCTGAGGTAAATCGTTTTAACTTGTTAGTGGCCTTTGAGTTTGAATGCCGGCCTGAAACTTCGGTGGCGGCGTCAGACGGGAACGGCCTTTCAAAACACGCTGTGAACACGTCCGTGTGCGCTTGGGCTCCGCCATCCCTGGCTCCGCACAGTTTTGAAAGGCCGTTCCCGTCCGACGCTTCGACCCTGTGCATACCTGTTAAATACATTGCCTTTTGCGGTTCTGAACCCGGGTTCCAGAGCTGCGCCGGCTGGCGATTGCACAAAGCTCGGGGCGCCTGTCAGGTAGAGGTGTCCAAAACCGTGCGGAGCCATGGATGGCGGAGCCCGAGCGTCACATGGATGTGCCGTAAGGAGCGTGTTTTGGACACCTCTACCTGACAGGCGTCCTCCACCGCGGTTTCAGGCCAAAAAAGCCATCAGGCAACCTCAAACAACCCGGCAGCACCCATACCGGTACCAACACACATGGTGACCACAACGTATTTCACGCCACGGCGTTTGCCTTCGATGAGGGCATGGCCGACCAGGCGTGAGCCGGTGGTGCCGTATGGGTGGCCTACGGCAATGGCGCCGCCGTTTACGTTCAGGCGGTCCATCGGTATGCCGAGTTTGCGCTGGCAGTACAGGACCTGAACGGCAAAGGCTTCGTTGAGTTCCCACAGGCCGATGTCGTCGACGGTCAGGCCGGCGCGCTTGAGCAGTTTGGGAACCGCGAAGACCGGGCCGATGCCCATTTCGTCGGGCTCGCAACCGGCGACGGCGAAGCCGCGGAAAATGCCCAACGGGGTTGCCCCGCGCTGCTCGGCGATTCTGCTGTCCATCAGGACGCAGGCCGAAGCGCCGTCGGAGAACTGGCTGGCGTTGCCGGCGGTGACGACGCCACCTTCCATCGCCGAGCGGATCTTGCTCACGCCTTCGAGGCTGGTATCCGGACGAATACCCTCATCCTGGCTGACGGTGACTTCCTGGCTGCTGAGCTGTCCGGTGGCTTTGTCAGCCACGCCCATGGTGGTGGTAATCGGCACGATTTCGTCGTCGAACCTGCCGTCTTCACGAGCTTTGTCTGCCAGGTTCTGGCTGCGAACGCCGTACTCGTCCATGTCCTCTTTTTTGATCCCGTAGCGTTTGGCCACGGTTTCAGCGGTGTCCAGCATGGACCAGTAGAGCTCGGGCTTGTTCTTGGCCAGCCAGGGTTCCATCAAGTAGTTCTGGTTGATATTGGCCTGCACGGTGGAGATGGATTCAACACCACCGGCGACCATCACCGGCACCCGGTCCACGGCAATGTGGTGTGCGGCCATGGCGATTGCCTGCAGGCCGGAGGAGCAGAAGCGGTTGATGGTGGCGCCCGCTACTGATACCGGCAGGCCCGCGCGGATTGCACCCATGCGGGCGACGTCGTTACCGGTGGAGCCCTCGGGAACGGCGCAGCCCATCAGCACGTCTTCAATTTCGTCGGGATCGACTTTCGAGCGCTCGACCGCGTGCTGGATGGCGTGGCCGGCCAAAGTAGCACCGTGGGTGATGTTCAGGCCGCCGCGCCAGGATTTGGCCAGGGGCGTGCGGGCAGTGGATACGATGACAACATCATTGGACATAATAATTCTCCGAATCAATTCGTGGACCGGTTATCTGGCATCAAAACCCTTGCCTTCCTTCGCGCGCCTGGCCAGCAGGGCCGCCGGCTCCCAGAAACCTGGCTGGGTGTGCCGGTCTTCGGTAAAGGCCTGCATGGCGCGGACCACGTTGGGCAGCCCGACCTCCTCGGCGTAATGCATGGGGCCGCCGCGGAACACCGGGAAGCCGTAACCGGCCAGATAGACCATGTCGATGTCGGAGGCGCGCTGGGCGATACCTTCATCCAGAATCCGGGCGCCTTCGTTGACCAGGGCGTAGACACAGCGCTCGACAATTTCCTGGTTGCTGATCTTGCGCGGGGTGATGCCCAGCTCGGCGCGGACTTCGTCAACTACCCTGTCCACTTCCGGGTCGGGCAGGGCGTTGCGGTTGCCCGGTTCGTAGCGGTAGAAACCGGCGCCGGTCTTCTGGCCGTAACGGCCCATTTCGCACAGACGGTCGGCCACGACCATCCTCACCATGTCCGGGTTCTCTTGGTACTGGCGCTTGCGGATGGCCCAGCCGATATCGCCGCCAGCCAGGTCGGCCATACGTAGTGGGCCCATGGCAAAACCGAACTTTTCGATGGCCTTGTCGATCTGCTGCACGCTGGCGCCTTCTTCCAGCATCAGCAGCGCTTCGCGCTGGTACTGGTTGATCATGCGGTTGCCGATAAAGCCGTCGCAGACACCCGAGACCACCGCGGTCTTCTTGATGGCCTTCGCCAGCTTCATCGCGGTGGCCAGGACGTCTTTCGCGGTCTTTTCACCACGTACCACTTCCAGCAGTTTCATGATGTTCGCCGGGCCGAAGAAGTGCAGGCCGATGACGTCTTCCGGGCGCCGGGTGAAGCTGGCGATCCTGTTCAGATCCAGGGTGGAGGTGTTGGAGGCGAGGATGGCGCCGGGTTTGCAGACTTCGTCCAGTTTCTCGAATACGGACTGCTTGGCGCCCATCTCTTCAAAGACGGCCTCAATGACCAGATCGACCTTGCCCAGGTCGTCATAGCTCAGTGACGGCGTCAGCAGTGCCATCCTGGTCTCGGCGTCGTCTTCGCTCATGCGGCCTTTTTTGACCCGGCCTTCATAGACTTTGCGGATGGCCGCAACACCACGGTCCAGGCCTTCCTGCTTCATTTCCACCAGGGTGACGGGAATACCGGCGTTCAGGAAGTTGATGCTGATGCCGGTACCCATGGTGCCGCCGCCGATGACGCCCACCGCCTTGATGTCGCGGGTCGGGGTATCAGACGGCACATCGGCAATCTTGCTGGTCAGGCGCTCGGAGAAAAACGCATGGCGCAGGGCACGGGATTCGGGGGTCTGCATCAGATTGACGAAGGCTTCGCGCTCCACTTCCATGCCCTTGTCGAACGGCAGGGTCACGGCCGCTTTCACGGCGTCGACGCACTTCAGCGGTGCCGGATAGTTCCGGGCCATGGCTCTCACGGTGTTGCGGGTGAACATGAAGAAGCCTTCCGGGTTGGGATGTTCGGCCTTCAGATCGCGCACTTTTTTCAGCGGCAGGTTTTCGCTGATCACTTTGTTGGCACAGGCGATGGCGGCATCAAGCAGTTCACCATCGACGATTTCATCAAACAGCGCGCTGCCCTTGAACTGTTTCGCGGGCACGACGCTGCCGGAGACAATCATGTTGACGGCGTGCTCGGCGCCAATCACCCGGGGCAGGCGCTGGGTACCGCCGGCACCCGGCAACAGGCCGAGCTTCACTTCCGGCAGGGCAATCTGTGCGTCCGGCCTGGCGACGCGGTAATGGCAGCCCAGGGCCAGCTCCAGCCCGCCGCCCATGCAGGCACCGCTGATGGCCGCGATCACCGGCTTGCGACTGGTTTCCACATAGTTGATGACCGTAATCAGATTCGGCTCAGCCGCCGCCCTGTCCGTGCCGAACTCGCTGATATCGGCGCCGCCGGAGAAGACGCGGTCAGAGCCGATCAGGACCACGGCTTTTACCGCGTCGTCGGCTTCGGCCCTGACAATGCCGTCAACAATGCCACGGCGTAATTCAAGGCCGAGGCCGTTGACCGGCGGGTTGTCGAGGCGAATGACGGCGATAGCGCCGTTCACGTCGTAGTGGGCAGAACTCATGGGGTGGCTCCCGGATACTGGCATCGGATTGGTTGCGAGGTGTTCGGAGGGATCTGTTGAATTCTCCGTACACTGGTGTATTGTTAGGCCATACACTAATGTATGTTCAGGGTGCGGTCAACGATTTCCAGATGGAGTGATCCGATGCTGAACGTCGGAGTAAGCGGACAGGTCTTTCCAGAACCGTCCGGAGCCAGGGATGGCGGAGGCCGAGCGTACAGGGAGGTATTTACAGCGTGTTCTGGAAAGACCTGTCCGCTTACGAGGGCACGGACTCTCAGTCTAACAATGTAAAATGCACCACCCAGAGCCAGCCACAGGATGTAATTCCAGATGACCGACGCCAGACCCACAAAAACCCGTCGCCGAACGTCCAAAGACAGACCCCAGCTTACCCGCGATGACTGGCTGGACGGCGCCGCCGGTGAGGTTGCCGCCGGCGGCTTCGGTAACCTGCGGGTGCTGACACTTGCCAGCAAACTGGGGGTCACCCGGGGCAGTTTTTATTGGCACTTCAAAGATCATGAAGATCTGGTAGTCAGCTTTCTGAACCGCTGGCGGGATCGGCGGCTGCATGAATTGCAGTACTGGAAACCCCAGGGCGGCGATGTGGAGATCGAGCTGCGGCAGATTCTGGAACTGCTGCTGACCGATGCCTCCCGCAACATCCGCCGCCTGCAGGTGGAACTGGCGGTGCGGGATTATGCCCGGCGTAACGACTACGCTGCCGGCCTGGTCAATGAAGTCGACGAAGCCCGTATCGATCAGAACTGTGAGCTTTACCAGCGCCTGAGCCAGGACCCCCAGCGTATCCGCGACCTGTCGCTGCTGATGTATGTGGCGACCATCGGGTCCCAGGTGGTGCTGGCGGGCAAGAAAGGAGACGCTGAAACCATTCGCCGGGTGGAAGATCTCATGGCCCGAGTGGCACTGGGGCAGCGGGATGATGATTAAGCACGGCCACCGGGTGCTTCTGCTTCCTGCTCGCACCGACGATGGCCGCTTCTACAATCAGGCCCTGTCGACCGACCGGCTCAGCCCCTGAAGAACGCTATCAATAACCAGCGGACTCCTCAGCAGTCGGTGGTGCCCCAGGCCACTGGTGCGCACAACTTCGGCGGTTTGCCAGTTGGCAGAGATTGTTTCACTTTCCCCTGGCGCAATAGCGGTATCGTCCTCGTCAATGACGACGACGCCGCGCTGGGTCAGTGAGCGAGACAGTAGCTCCAGATCCGTCCTGTCCCGGACTGACTGGCCGGAGGCGCCAGCGTGACCAGATGCCCCGACTGAAGTCCGTCCGCGATGGCTCTTGCCGCCATGCTTGAGCCGGGTATAACTCGTGATCACGCCGACCCATGCGCAGACGGCGCGAATTATCTGGAGTATCGGCTATGAAGACGCCAGCCCGGTCCGGCGTCTTTTCAAACGGTTGGCTGGCTGTACCATGGAGCAGTACCGCAAGCGCTTCAGTTATGTCTAGTTGCCCAGCTGTGGATTGCGGTGGGATGATGCATGGTTGTAAAACCCTTGCCCCGATTCTGACAGGACACCGATGCCCGGAAAAAACTCCACCCGCCTCAACAAATACATCAGCGAAAGCGGCCTGTGTTCCCGTCGCGAGGCTGACCGTTATATTGCAAACGGCAATGTTGCGATCAATGGCAAACCGGCCCAGGTGGGAGATCAGGTATTGCCGGGCGATGCGGTTACCGTCAATGGTCAGGAAGTGGAGCCCAGAGACGAGCAGGATCTGATTTTCATTGCTTTGAACAAGCCCGTCGGGGTGGTCAGCACCACCGATCCGGCGGAGCGTCGCAATATTGTTAACCACGTCGGACACAGCGAACGGATCTTCCCGATTGGCCGGCTGGATAAAGACTCCCAGGGGCTGATTTTCCTCACCAGCAACGGTGATCTGGTCAACAAGATCCTGCGGGCCGGCAATAATCATGAAAAAGAATATCTGGTCACCGTCAACCGGCCGGTGACCGATGAATTCATCAAGGGCATGAGCACTGGCGTACCGATTCTCGGCACAGTCACCAAACCCTGCAAGGTCGAGAAGGTGTCGAAGGACGTGTTCCGAATCACTCTGGTGCAGGGGCTTAACAGGCAGATCCGCCGGATGTGCGAATTCTTTGAATTCGAGGTCACCAGACTCGAGCGCGTTCGCATCATGAATATCAGCCTGAAGGGACTGAGGGTTGGCGAATGGCGGGATCTGACCGGACCCGAACTGGATACCCTGTTTGGAATGATCCGGGGTTCAAGTTCCGAGGCAGCGCCGGGCAAGGTCAGTGAAACCCGCAAACCGAAACCTGCGCCGGGTTCCCGGAATGGCCCCCGCAATGGTGCCCGCGATAAACCCGGAAAACGGCAGGATTCCGGTCCAGGGCCGGGAAAGAAACCCGGCAAGTCCGGCAAATCGGGCAAACCGTCCAAACCACGCCAGCGCAGCGTCAAGCGCTGACTGTTCCGGAATCGAGGCCGTCTAACCATGTCTTTTGACACCGTTGAGCACAATCGCCGTCGCCAGAACTTTGAAGGAGTGTCCTCGGTCTGGCTGTTCGGCTACGGCTCACTGATTTACAAAGTGGATTTTCCCTACCTGGAGAAGCGGCCGGCGACCATCACGGGATGGGAGCGCCGGTTCTGGCAGGGTTCCCATGACCATCGGGGCACGCCCGAATCCCCGGGCCGGGTGGTTACCCTGATTGAAAGCCCCCGTGCCAGCTGCATGGGAATGGCCTACAGGGTACCGCCGGATGTATTCGAGCATCTGGATGTGCGTGAAAAGAATGGCTACCTGCGTTTTGCCACGCCCATGACCTTTGCTGATGGCACGGTTGAGGAGGGTCTGGTGTATATCGCCACCACAGATAACGCCGCGTTTCTCGGCCCGGCGCCCGCGGCGGATATTGCCCTCCAGATAGCCCGTTCGGCAGGGCCCAGCGGCCCGAACCGGGACTATCTGCTGAATCTTGCAGCGGCGTTAAGAGCTCTTGGTGATCAGGATCCCCACGTCTTCGAGATTGAAAAACATCTGGGCTAGTGTCAGGTCTGGTTAATTGCTGACCTGCTGGGCCCGAGCGGCAAGCAGCAGGCCAACAAATCTGACCCTGAAAAGCTCAGAATCCTTTTTTGCAGTTAGTATGATCATTCTAATTTTTGAGCATATTGTGCACGCGTCGATTCAGAGATCGGCCACAAAAAGTGAGCCGAACGATGCAGATTCCAATTTCGTAAACATGCATTAAAACCTTTAAGGAAAGAACCATGGGTAAGCTTAAGACATATCAGGAACAGCTTCAGGAAATCGTAGAGAACGGTATCAACGCAGCTGAAGAGCAGCAGAAGAAGCTGGCTTCCAAGCCGTTCGAATACGCCGAGAAGTTTGAAAATGATGTTCGTGAG
>Ga0102937_1000181_pt1 | contig 27235 bp, 22 predicted proteins | sample SalPonR2_B_D1_MG_FD_78213 | JGI IMG/M metagenome (GOLD analysis project Ga0102937, IMG submission 78213) | Salt pond soil microbial communities from South San Francisco under conditions of wetland restoration - Salt Pond MetaG R2_B_D1_MG | ecosystem: Environmental > Aquatic > Marine > Intertidal... | reverse complement strand
GACCACGTCGAACCCTTCGCGCTCGGTGGCTCGCACGAAGCCGAGAACCTCCGTGTCCTCTGCGCGGCGCACAACCGGCGGGCCGCCGAACGGGTCTTCGGGACGCGTCCGCGGTGGAAGTCGTGGAGGGATTGTTGTTGAGCCCCCTGTCGAGCGTCCGGTGTCGAGCAGTTGCTGCGGAATTCAGGGCGCGGAGAGTGCGCGCGCCCCGCGGCACGCGCACTCGCGCGGGTCGAGGCCGGTCCCGGTCGAGACATCACGAGCCCGGTAAGGCCTTGCGATCAATGAATCTGGAGTCCGGGGCCGTCGTCCGCCGGTGCCGCAAAGTCGACGTTTGACGACACACCGAACATTCCCTGCAACGCTTTCCGCGGCGAAAGTGTCGCACCATTGCAGCCGACGGAGCCGCGGGGCGACCGCACCGGAACCCCCGACACCACCGGTGACCGATCCGCCGAGGACATGACGTTGGACGAACGCCACCTGATCGAGAGCGCGCGCCGGGGCGAGCCGGCCGCCGAACGTGCGCTCTACGAGCAGCACGTCGGAAGGGTGTACCGCATGGCCCACCGCATGACGGGCGACGCAGCACTGGCCGAGGACGTGACGCAGGACACCTTCGTGCGGGCGTTCGGACGGCTGGATGAGTTCGAATTCCGGTCGCAGTTCTCGACCTGGTTGCATGCGATCACGACGAACGTCGCGCTGAACGTGTTGCGCACACACCGGCGCACCCGGGATCACGAGCAGCCGACCGAGGAGCTGGGTCGGCTCCCCGTCGCCACGCACGACGGCGACCGCGCGCTGCGGATCGCGTTGCACCGGGCGATCGACACCTTGAACGACGACATGCGCGCGACCTTCGTGCTGCACGACCTCGAGGGCTACACGCACACCGAGGTCGCCGAGATGCTCGGTGTGGAAGAGGGAACAAGCAAGGCGCGGTTGTCGCGCGCCCGCGCGAAGCTGCGCGCGGTGCTCGCCGACGAAGACACGCGCGCCTCACGTGCAGGACACGCAGGACGTGCGGGAGACGAACGATGACCACCGACGATCGTATCCGCGAACTCGCCCGCGACTACAACGCTCCACCCCGCGCACTCGACGCCGCCCGGCGCGAGGAGATCTGGAATCGCATCCAGCGGGAGCGCGGCGCCTCGTCGCCACGCACCGCCCACCGTATCCGTCCGCGGCACCGCAACCGTCTGCAAACGATTGCCGCGGTCGCAGCGGTCCTGTTGATCGGAATCCTGATCGGTCGCACGACGGTGGATCGGCCCGACGAACGCCAGGCAACCACCAGCGACCACGCGACGGCCAACGTCGACCGCGTGACGACCACCAACGACCACCCGGTGACCCCCGGCAACGGCCTGGGGACCCCCGGCGAACGCCTGTCGGCCGACGACACTCCGTCCCCCGACGCGACGCACCGCCTCGCCACGCGCGACTACCTGCTGCGCACCGAGACCCTGCTCACCGAGTTCCGGCTCGCCGCGGCGAGTCCGACGCCCGAATCAGCCCTGCCAGGGACCGGCCCCTGGGCTTCGAGCCTGCTGCTCGAGACGCGGCTGCTCATGGACAGCGCGATCGGGGAGAACCCGGACCTGCAGCGCCTGCTGCGAGACCTCGAACTGATCCTGGCCGAGATCGTCCAGCTGGCCGACGCCGCCGACGAGCGCGAACGCCAGGAGATCCGCCGGAGCCTCGAAGAGCGCGGCGTGCTGTTACGTCTGCGCCGAGCCGTACCCGCCAAGGCCGGAACCCGCGGCGCCTGAGCGCGCGGCACCGAAGGAGCCCACCATGAAGACCATCCTGTCCTGCCTGATCCTGGCCCTGCTGGCCGCGCCGACGCACGCGCAGCCCGAGGGCCTCGAGGTCACGGCCGAGGACCTCTACTACGAAGCCCGCGCCGAGCTGCGCGCCGGCGACTACGCCCAGGCCGCAACGGGATTCGCCGAGGTCGTCGAGCGCCATCCGGACGACGAGCTGGCCGGCCGCGCGCTCTACTGGCGTGCCTTCGCCCTGTCGCGTCAGGGAGACCGTCTGGCCTTGCTGGCCGCCAAGCGCGCGCTCGAGGAACAGTTCGAACGCTATCCCGACGCCGCGCGCGAGGGGGACAGTGCGGAACTCGCCGTCGAGATCCGCGGCGAGCTCGCCCAGCTCGGCGACGCCGACGCCGCCGCCGACATCGCTCGCCTGGCCGACGACATCCGCGGCGGATCGAGCGGCGCCACGCTCACCGAGGAAGGGGCGTTCGACGACGAGACCCGCCTGGCCGCCCTCAACGCCCTGCTGCAGATGGACCCGCAGCGCGCCATGCCGATCCTGCGGAAGGTCCTCACCGAGAAGCCCGAGGACTACTCGACCGAGTTCCGCGAACGCGCCGTGTTCCTGCTCAGCCAGAACGCCCCCGACCGCGACACCGTGCTCGACACCTTCATGCACGTCATCGAGAACGACCCCAGTGACGAAGTGCGCGAGCAGGCCGTGTTCTGGCTGAGCCAGACCAACGATCCGCGCGTGGTCGACATCCTCGAGGACATGGTCCGCGGCAACGACGAGGATCCCGGGATCCGCGACAAGGCGATCTTCGCGCTCAGCCAGATCGGCGGCGACGAGGCGAACGACGTCCTGCGCAACCTCGCACTGGACGAGGCCGCTCCCGCGGAACTGCGCGGCCAGGCCGTGTTCTGGATCAGCCAGAGCGGCGACCAGCGCGCGCCCGAGTTCCTCGTCCAGCTCTTCCGTTCGACCGATGACACCGAGCTGAAGGACAAGGCCCTGTTCTCGATCAGTCAGCTCGGCGGCGCCGAAGCCAGCGACTTCATGGTCTCGGTCGTGCGCGACGCGGGCGAGCCGGTCGAGGTCCGCAAGCAGGCGATGTTCTGGATGTCGCAACTCGGCGGGACCGTCGACGCCGACGCGATCCTGCAGCTCTACCGGGAGGTCGACGACGTCGACGTCCGCGAGCAGGCGGTCTTCGCGCTCAGCCAGCTCGGCACGCGCGACGCCACGGCCGCACTGATCGACATCGCCCGCGACGCCGACGACCGCGAGCTGCGCGAGAAGGCCGTGTTCTGGCTCGGCCAGTCGAGCGATCCCGAGGCCCGCGACTTCCTGGCCGATCTGATCGAGGAGGAGTTCTGATGCTCAGGCTCTGGATCCTCGCCATGCTCTGGATCGGCACCGGTGCCCAGGCCGCCACCCTGGCCGACGCCATCGACACCACCGACGACGGTTGGCTCCACCTGCAGTACGCGACACGCGAAGGCGTGCGCGGCAACGGTCACGATCTCACGATCGACGGCAGCGACAACTGGACGCGGAACCTGGACGACGGCCCCGCCTACGTGCAGCTCCGCGTCCGCGACGGCCGCGTGGTCGACGTCGACGTCACGGTCGGGGGCCGTGCGCCCCGCGTGCGCGACGGCGAGCTCGACCTCGGAACCGTCGACCCGATCGAGGCAGCCATCGCTCTCCTCGGCGTTGCCGAAGAAGCGACCACCGACGACGTCGAGGACGCGATCCTGGGCGCGGTGATCGCCGAGGGCTTCGACCAGCACGGTCGTCTGTTCGCAATCGCGCGCGACGGCGATCGCCCGCACGACCTGCGCCGCAGCGCCGTGTTCTGGCTCGGTCAGGCTGCCGGTGAACGCGCCACCGAACACCTGACCGCGATCGTCGACGACGACGACACCGAGCTGTCCGTGCGCGAGCACGCGATCTTCGCACTGAGCCAACGGCCGATCGACGAATGCCTCGAGCCGCTGCGCCGCGTGGCCACCACGAGCCGGCACCCGCAGCTACGCGAGAAGGCCTTCTTCTGGCTGGCCCAGCACGACGATCCGCGGGTGCTCGATCTGTTCGAGGACGTGCTGCTGTCGAAGAACTGAACCGCGACGACGGCCTCACGACGACGGCCGCGCGCAGAACCACCGGCCCCGGAGTCGTCGTCTGTCTGCGTCGCCCGACCGCCGCCGAACCTCAGCTGCGGTTCTCCGGCCAGAGATCTGCCTCGACCACGTGGCGGATCTCTTCTTCGAGCGGGTAGCGCGCACGCTCGGTGGTGCCCAGCCTCTGGATCCGCAGCGAGATCCCGAACGAGGCCTCGAAGAGGAAGGGCGACAGGTACAGCTGCCGCGCCACGCGGGGCCAGCTGCCGAGGAAGCGCCGCGCCTCGATCAACTCGTCGGTACACCAGCCCGTCTCCTCCTCGATCCGGGCCGCGATCTCACGATCGACCCAGTCGATCGTCGCGAAGGCCTTGCCGGTGCGACGGTCGATCTCCTCGGCGCTCACGCCGTGGAGTTCCACGGGGAAGGTGCAGCGGAAGGTCGGCGCGACGATGTCGTCGAGATGATCCTCGGCCAGGTCGCGGACGAAGGTGTCGGTGGGATACCGATCGGTCGGGCCGCGCTGGTCGAAGGCGGCGTAGATCTCCCACGGTCGGATCGCGAGCACCTGCGCCGCGGCTGCCCACGAGCCCTCTTCGATCCGCGCGTCGACGAGTGCTCGCCACGGGAAGGTGGTCTGCGCGGCGATCATCCAGGCCGCGTAGGCCGCGATCGGCTCGAGCTGACACACACGAACCGACTCGCAGTCGAGGAAGTGGTGTTCCTCGTAACCGTAGAAGTCGCCCGGCGTCCAGCCGCCGGTCGGCATGCCGGGCGCGACCGAGTCCCGGGCGGTCGGGGGCTCGGCGGGTTGGCGTGTCCGCTGCTCGGTGGCGTCGGGAGTGCGCCCGGTGCCGCGCTCGAGATCGCGCTCACGCTCGGGGCGGCGCTGCGGCACGGCTTCCGGCGACCGGGGCGGCTCGATCCGGCGCTCGGGCCGTTGCCGGCCCTGCTCGCGCCGCGATTCCTGCGCCGCCACCGGGACGGCGACGAGCAGGACGAGACACAGAACGAGGAACCGCTGGAACATGGGCCCGGCCCGGCGTGGGGAGAATCAGGCCCCAAGGTATCCGCCCCCGGACCCGCCCGGCAAGGGCCTGACCGCCAGGAATGATGACAACCCCGGCTCCCAGCGCTACAGTGCCGCCGGAGCGCCTCCCGCCACTGCAGTCTGCACCATCAAGCCGAGGACGGACCCTCGATGGCCACTGCCGCACGCCGCCAGAAGGCGGTATCGAACCAGGCTTCGCTCGACTTCAGCGTGACTCCCGAACCGGACGATCCCGTGGACACCCCGGAACCCGCCCAGGCCGGCGGCCCGCGCCGCAACGCGCGTTCGAACTCGAAGAAGAAGACGTCGGGACGCCGCACCAAGGCTCCGGTCACGCGCCAGCGCGCCACGGCCCAGTCCATGGCCGGCCAGCAGCGCGAGATCTCGGTCAGCGAGTTCTTCACCAAGAACCGCCACCTGCTCGGCTTCGACAGTCCGACCAAGGCCCTGCTCACCACGATCAAGGAAGCGGTCGACAACTCCCTGGACGCCTGCGAGGAAGCCGACATCCTGCCCGACCTCTACGTGGAGATCTCGCCGGCCTCGCGCCAGGAGAACCGCTACCGCGTGATCGTCGAGGACAACGGACCGGGCATCGTGGAGGCCCAGGTCCCGCGGATCTTCGGCAAACTGCTCTACGGTTCCAAGTTCCACCGCATGCGCCAGAGCCGCGGCCAGCAGGGTATCGGCATCAGCGCGGCCGGCATGTACGGCCAGCTCACCACGGGCAAGCCGGTGATCATCGAGAGCCGCATCGGGGAGAAACACCCGGCCCAGCACTTCGAGCTCGTGATCGACACGCTCAAGAACGAACCGCAGATCAAGCGCCAGCGTGAAGCGGACTGGGGTGAGAAGACACACGGAACGCGCGTCGAGATCGAACTCGAGGGCACGTACAAGGGCGGCCGTCATGGCGTCGACGCCTACCTGCGCCAGACTGCTCTCGCGAATCCACACGTTCGCCTGACCTACAAGGACCCGAAGGGCGAATCGACGCGTTACGAACGCGCGATCGACACGCTTCCCGAGGAAGCCCTCGAGATCAAGCCGCACCCCTACGGGGTCGAGGTCGGCATGCTGCTGCGCATGGCCAAGGAGACGAAGTCGCGCCAGCTCAAGGCCTTCTTCCAGACCGAGTTCAGCCGCGTCGGTCCGAAGGCGGCCACCGCGATCATCGAGCAGGCGGGCCTGTCGACCACGACCTCGCCCCGACGTGTGACCACCGACGCCGCCGAGCGGCTGATCACGGCGATCCGCAACACGAAGATTCCCGCTCCCCCCACCAACTGCCTGTCGCCGATCGGAGAGGACAGAATCCTGGCCAGTCTGCGCGAACAGATCGACGCGGACTTCTACACCGCCGTCACCCGCACCCCGAGCGTGTACCGCGGCAACCCCTTCCAGATCGAGGTCGGCCTGGCCTACGGCGGCGATCTTCCCCACGACGAACTGGCCACCGTGTACCGCTACGCCAACCGCGTTCCGCTGCAGTACCAGGCCGGCGCCTGCGCCACCACCAAGAGCGTGCTGCAGACCAACTGGCGCAGCTACCAACTGCAGCAGAGCCGCGGGGCCCTGCCCACGGCACCCTTGATCGTGATGGTGCACATCGCCAGCGTGTGGGTCCCCTTCACCAGCGAGTCGAAGGAAGCCGTCGCGGGCTACGACGAGATCGTCAAGGAGATGAAACTCGCCCTGCAGGACGCCGGACGCCGCCTCGCCCGCTTCATCCGCAAGGGCCAGCGCGAGCGCGACGCCGCGAAGAAGCGCAAGTACATCGAGAAGTACATCCCGCACATCGGCATCGCCCTGCAGGAAATCCTGGGCCTCACCGAAGAGCAGGAAGAAGAGATCGTCGTCACGCTCAGCGACACACTCGAACGCAGTCGGAAGATGTAGGCATGGCCAAGAAGAAGAGTACCGCCAAGAAGAAGACCACCGCGAAGAAGAGCCCTCCCCGCCGCAACCGGTCGACCGAGCCCGCTCCCGAGGTCGTGGCGAAGAAGATGCGCGCCGGCGGCGAAGCCGTCGTGCGCAGGATCCAGGGCGAAGCGACAGCCGTGCAGGGCAGGATCCTGGAGAGGATCGCCCCGTCTCTGAAGTTCCCGATCCGTAGCCTGAACAACGTGGTCTACAAGCCCGCCAAGGGCTACTTCGAGATCAAGGGACGCAAGAAGGAACGCACGCTCACCGTGGGTACGGTCAAGACCTTCGCCCAGACGCTGCGCATGATGGCCTTCAGCAAGGACCTGGTCGAATCCGATGACATCGCCACGAAGCGAGAGGCCTACTACGTCTCGAAGAACTGGGACGATGCCCGCTTCAACGATCAACCCGAGAGCGACACGGTCATGGAGGACGTCGAGGCCCTGTTCGGCGTGAACCGCGAACAGCTCGGCTTCATCCCCGAAGAGAAGGGCGGCGACGTCGCCGGGCAGTTGGTGGTGATCGACCAGGACCGCGAGACCGGTGAAGAACTGCGCATCGACTGCACGCGCTTCGGTAGCGGCGCCTACTCGATCCCGATCAGTGTCGAGGAACTGGCATTCGAGACCAATGCAGAGTTCATCCTGGCCATCGAGACGGCCGGCATGTTCCAACGCCTGGTCAAACACACCTACTGGCGCGACGCCAACTGCATCCTGATCTCGCTCGGCGGCGTACCCACGCGGGCGTGCCGGCGCTTCATCCGCCGACTGTCCGACGCCAAGAAGCTGCCGGTGTACGTGTTCGTCGACGGCGATCCCTACGGCTACTCGAACATCTACCGCACCCTGAAGGTCGGCAGCGGTAACGCCGCCCACATGAACGAGTTCTTCTGTGTTCCGAACGCGCGCTTCCTGGGCGTGACACCGCAGGACATCACCGACTTCGACCTGCCCACACACCCGCTGAAGGACGTCGACATCAAGCGAGCGAAGGACGCGATCAAGAACGACCCCTTCGTCCAGCACCACAAACCGTGGCAGCGGGCGCTGCAACAGCAGATCAAGATGGGTGTGCGCGTGGAGCAGCAGGCCCTGGCCAAGCACGGACTGAACTACGTGATCGACGAGTACCTGCCGCGGAAGATGGCGAACACCCGGGCCTTCCTGCCTTAGCGTGCCGCCGCCCAGCGGTACGTCGCCGCTCGGTGGCAGTCGCGGCCGCGACGGATCAGCCGGCGAAGCGGTGGGGGCTGCGCTGCGCGACCACCGCCGCCCCGATGGTCCCGGCGTGATCGCCCAGTGCAGCCGGCACGATCCGGATGCGCTCGGCGCCCTCACGCCGCAGGAAGTGCTCGCGCGCGGTCAGGGCGATCGGATTCACGAAGGACTCCGCCAGGCGCTCGACCACGCCGCCACCGAACACGATGACCTCGGGATCGAAAGCGTTCACCACGTCGGCGGTGAGCAGGCCGAGATAGTACTGCGCGGTGCGCACCACCTCGCCCATCACTTCGTCCTTCTCTTCGAGAGCCTTCTCGATCACGCTGCTGGTGAGCCCGTCCTTGTCCTTGTCGCGCATGACGTCGAGCACGATGCTCTGCCGGCCCTCGTCGATCTTCTCTCGCACCATGGCTTCCATGGCGGTCTTGCTGGAGTAGGCCTCCACACAGCCTTCGCGACCGCACGGACACAGACGACCCTGCGGTTTCACCACGATGTGGCCGAACTCACCCGCGGCGCCGCGGAAGCCGTCCACGGGCAGGCCGTTGACCACCAGACCACCCCCGACACCGGTGCCGACGAAGATCGCGGCGACGTGCAGCGCGCCACGGCCCGCTCCGTGGACGTGCTCGCCGACCACGCCGACGTTCACGTCGTTGTCCACGATCACCGGCAGGCCCAGGCGCTTCTCGAGATGCTCGCCCAGGGGGAAGTTCTCCCAGCCCAGGTTGGGCGCGCGCCGCACAACGCCGCTCGTCCGGTCCACCGCGCCGGGCGCGCCGATGCACACCGCTTCGGCCGGCCCCTCGTCCTCGGCTTCGTCGAGGACCTTACGGATCACGGCCTCGACGCGTTCGACGACGGCGTCGGGGCCCTGTTCGGGCCGGGTCTTCTTCTTCTCTTCGACCAGCACGTTTCCCTGGCGGACCGCTGCCGCCAGGATGCTGGTCCCCCCGAGATCGACTCCGATGAAGTATCCGTCGTCCGCCACGGGAAACCTCCTGAAGGGTGCAGCACGTTGGACGGCAGGGTGACGCATTCCGATGGCCCACGACAAGCCCGGACTCGGCGAGGACCGCTGGCTGATTCCGCGCAGGTCGATGTGTTAGAGTGATACTGAATTCGACTTTCGTCTTCTTTCGACTTCCGCGCCCACCGAAAGGCCGTCTCCATCATGCGCACCCCTGCCGTCGCCCTGTCCCTGCTCCTCGCGCTGGCCTCGCCCGCCACCGCCGACCTGATCATCACCGAGGTCTACTACGACCACGTCGGCACGGACGCCGACTTCGAGTGGGTGGAGATCTTCAACACCGGCCCCGGACCGGTGGACCTGACCGGCTACACGCTCGGCAACGGCGGTACGAGCTACGGCTACTCGACAGCGCCGCTGCAGGGGACGATCGCCTCGTGCGAGACCTTCGTGATCGGATCGGCGTCCACGGCCGACAACGGCGCGCCGGTGATCGACCTGGTCTTCGATTTCGATCCGGACTTCCAGAATTCCGGCTCCACCGCCGACGGCGTGGCGCTCTTCGGTCCCGGTGCCGACCCCGGGACCGACTGCCCGATCGACGCCGTGATCTACGGCGCCTCCGGCTCCAACGCCAACGGCCTGCGCGACCAGAGCTGCGGTCTGGGCGACGTGGACGTGGGCGATACCGGATCCGGCGCGAGCATCGAGCGCACGAGCCTCGCCGGCGACTGGGTGATCCAGGCGAGCCCCGATCCGAACGCCATCTCCTTCACCATCAGCTGCGACCCGGTCGATGCCACCGCCGAGAGCTGGGGCACCCTCAAGGCCGACTACCGCGACTGATCCGCGCCTCGCGCCGGCGGCGGGGCCACCTGCGCACGGTGGCCCCGCCGTTCCTGGCTTAGACTGTCCGGACCCCGAAACCGCGGACCGGACCATGACCGAAGAGCACGACACCCCGACCGACGACCGGCACCTGCCGCAGCTCACGCTGCGCCGCACCGAGTTCGGCGACTACGACGACATCCACGAGATCATGCACCGCGTGTACCCGCACATGGGACCGTGGGAGCGCGAGGTCTTCGCGCGGCAGCTCGAGGTTTTTCCCGAGGGGCAGCTCTGCATCGAGACCGAGGGCAAGGTCGTCGCCGCGGCGATCAGCATGATCGTCGACTACGACCGCTACGGGCACAAGCACACCTACTGGCAGATCATCGGCGACGGCGCCCTGCGCAACCACGACCCCGACGGCGACACGCTCTACGGTGTCGACGTATTCGTCCATCCCGACTACCGCGAGCTCCGCCTGGCCCGTCGCCTGTACGATGCGCGCAAGGAACTGTGCGTGAACCTCAACCTCAAGCAGATCGTCCTGGGCGGGCGCATTCCCGGCTACCGCGCCCTCGCCCACGAGATGACGCCGCAGCAGTACATCGAAGAGGTCCGTCACGGCGAACGCATGGACCCCGTGCTGACCTTCCAGCTGAACAACGAGTTCCAGGTGGCGCGCGTGGTGCGCAACTACCTGCCCGAGGACCGCGAGTCCGGCTCGACGGCCGTGGTGCTGACCTGGCCGAACATCTGGTACGAGGACGAGGACATCCTCGTCGGCGGCCGCCGCAAGAGCGTGCGCGTGGGCGTGCTGCAGTGGCAGATGCGCCGGGTGAAGAACGTGGACGACCTCATGGAGCAGGCCGAGTACTTCGTCGACGCCGTCGCCGGCTACAACGCCGACTTCGTCCTGTTCCCCGAGTTCTTCAGCGCGCCCCTCATGGCCGGCCACGGCGACCAGAGCCCGGCCGAGGCCATACGATCGCTCGCCGACTACTCGGCCGCCGTCCGCGACCGCTTGCTCGACCTGGCCCTGGGCTACAACGTCAACGTGATCTGCGGCTCGATGCCACTGATCGACGACGAGGGCGGCCTGCGCAACGCGTCGTTCCTGTGCCGTCGCGACGGCACGTGGGACGCCCAGTACAAGCTGCACATCACCCCCGACGAGGTGCACTACTGGGGCCTGCAGGGCGGCAGTCGATTGCTGTGCTTCGACACCGACGCCGGCAAGATCGGCATCCTGGTGTGCTACGACGTCGAGTTCCCCGAGCTGCCTCGACTGCTCGCCGAACAGGGCATGGAGATCCTCTTCGTGCCCTACTGGACCGACACCAAGAACGCCTACCTCCGGGTGCGCCGCTGCGCGCAGGCCCGCGCGATCGAGAACGAGTGCTACGTGGTGATCAGCGGCAGCGTGGGCAACCTGCCGCAGGTCGAGAACATGGACATCCAGTACTCGCAGTCCGCGGTGTTCTCGCCCAGCGACTTCGCCTTCGCCCACGACGCGATCGTGGCCGAGGCCACGCCGAACACCGAGATGCCGCTGATCGTCGACCTGGACCTCGACAAGCTGCGGCAACTGCGCGTGCGCGGCTCGGTGCGCAACCTCGCCGACCGGCGCCGGGATCTGTACCGGGTGCGGTGGGTCGGTCCCGACGGCCTCGAACGCGGCGGCGGCGAGAGCGAGCGATCCGATGACCCGGGGCAGTCCGGTTAGACGGAACGGCTCAGGACCAGCACCGTGATGTCGTCGAACTGCCCCTCGATCGAGCGAGCGCGCGCCCTGCGGCGGATCGCCGCCACGGCTTCCCCGGCGTCGTCGCCCGAGCGCACGAGGTCGTCGAGTTCGCTCTCCTGCAGCAAGGTGCCGCCCGCGTCGTCGGCGTCGAAGATCCCGTCGGTGACGACCGCCAGGCGGTCGCCGGGTCCCAGGTAGGCACGACCGGCCTGATAGGTCACGGCCGGCAGTAGACCGACCGGCAGGCCAGCGCCCTCGAGTTCCATGCGGCTGCCATCGCGCCGCAGCAGCACCGGGGGCTGGTTTCCGGCGTTCACGTAGTGAAGGATGCCACTCCTCGGGTCGAGGACGGCGAAGACCATGGCGGCGAAGTGCACCGTCTCGGTCTCCTCGACCAGAGCGGCCGACAGGCGCTGGGCGAGTTCGTCGAGGTGCATGCCCGTGCGGGCGAGGGCCCGCGTGCGCGCGAGGACCCCGCTCATCAGCACCGCCGCCGCCGTTCCCTTGCCCGAGACGTCGGTCACCGCGAAGAACACGCGGTCGTCGCCGAGCCGCAGGACGTCGTAGGCGTCGCCGCCCACGCTGCGCGCCGGTTCGTGGTAGACGCCCATCGAGTAACCGTCGATCTCAGGGAGCTCGTTCGGCAGCATGCGTTGCTGGATCTGCCGCGCGAGCGCGAGGTCCGACTCGACCTGCCGCTTCTCGAGCAGTTCCAACCCCATGGTCACGTCGTGCGCGAGGTAGACCGCGACGACCACCACCACGATCAGCGCCGCGAGCAGGATCGACACGGCATCGAGGCTTCCCTCGGGCAGCCGCACGGCAAGCAGTGCGAGCAGGGTGCCGGTGACGAAACCGCCGCCGAACAGACTCCAGCGCAGGAAACGCTTGCGGCCCGGTGAGATCCACTCGATCACACCCTGCCGCGAGAACACCACGCGCAGGGCGTCGCGGATCGTGGGCGCACCGACGATCGGTGTGCGGGTCTCGGGTCGGGTCGTCGGATCAGGCTTCACGCAACCACCGCAGGACTTCGCGTAGACTCGGCTCCTTGCCGGTCATCAACATGCTGGTGCCGAACACCCTACCCGCGGCCCAGCGGAAGAACCAGGCTCCGGCGGCCAGCAACACCAGCGAAGCCACGACCTCGAGGAAGTGCGGATCACCGCGCATCAGGCGAACCGGCATCGCCGCCGGGCTCGTCCCCGGCGCGATCGAAAGCGCACGCATCCACGGAGCATCGGGGCTGTCGAGACCCGCGAACGCCGCGCCCATCAGTAGAAAGGGTAGGAACATCAACGAGCTCCGGCTGCTGCTGTTCGGATCGTCGATCGTGGCGGCGACCAGCGCGAAGAGCGTGAACCAGAAGGCGAAGCCGCCGAGGGCGAACAGGGCCAGTCCGAACACGTCGGCAGGATGCGCCCCGCCGGGCAGCGCGGCCGGCCGGTCCAGGAACAACACCGCCACGGCCTGCCACGCCACGTAACCCGCGACCGCGCTGAGCAGATTGACGAAGACGGCACCCGTCAGGCCCAGGATCTTGCCGTCGATCCACTCCTGCGGCGTGAGCGCCGAGAGCATCGACTCGGTGGTGCGTTGCGTCTTCTCGGCCGTGATCGCCACGAACACGAAGCTGAAGCCGATGAACAGGGCCATGAACATGACACCGAGCGCGATGCCGGCGGTGAACACACTGGTACGTCCGTCGCGGCGCGGTGCGTCGCCCACGGTGACGGTGCGCAACTCGGGGGGTTGCGTGAGCGAACGAAGCTGCGCGGCGTCGAGCCCCAGCTGGCCCGCGCGTTCCTGCACGAGCAGGCCGGCGAATCGCGCACCGACCAGATCGGTCCAACGGCGTTCGCGACGCACCCGCAGCTCCCAGGTGCCGTCGTCGGCCTCCAGCAGCGCGGCGTCGATCGCCTCGACCGCGAGCAGCGAATCGACGTCGGTGGCGGAGCCCGGTTCGAAGTGCACACCCGAGAGGGTCACACCCTCGGCGGGCAGTACGGTGAGCCCACCGACCACCCGGACCGTGCGCGCGTCGTCGCCCAGCCCGGTGACGAACTCGCCGAAGGAACCGCCCGCACCGAACATCACCGCGAAGATCAGCGCGCCCACGATCAGGTCCCGCGCCTTGGCGAAGCGCAGGAACTCCCAGCGCGTCACGGCCCACACCCGCGCGTTCATTCGGCGGCCTCCCGTGGGTCGTCTTCGTCGAGCCCGGACCGTCCCACGGTGCGCAGGAAGATCTCGTGCAGGCGCTCGGCGGAACTGCTGACGTCGCGCACGCTCCATCGACCCGTCAGTGCATGCAGGACGGCACCGACCTCGACGTCTGGGTCGAGCCGCAGCGACCACGCGCCACCGCCCGTGGCCTCGGCCTGCTCGACGCCGGCCACGGACTCCAGTTCATGCGCATCGACCGCACCGCCGATCCCGACCGCCAACCGGGCCCCGCTGCGCGTGCTCCGGCGGATCTCCGGCAGAGCGCCACGGAGCACGACCCTGCCCTGGTCCATCAGCACGAGGCGGTCGGCGAGCTGCTCCACCAGGTCCATCTGATGCGCGCTCAGCAGCACCGTGGTCCCGCGGTCGCGCAGCGCGCGGATCTCCTCGACGAAGCGCTGCTGGTTGACCGGATCGAAGCCGCTGAAGGGCTCGTCGAGCACGGCCAGTCGCGGCTGGTGCAGCACCGCGGCCAGGAACTGCACCTTCTGCTGGTTGCCCTTGCTCAGACGATCGACCCGCTCGTCGCCGCGGTCGCCCAGTCCGAAGCGCTCGAGCTCCTCGGCCGCCCGCGCCCGCGCCCGGCCGCGGTCCATCCCGCGCAGCACCGCGAAGTGCTCGAGCGTTCGGCGCACCGGAACGTCGCGGATCAGGCCGCGGTCCTCGGGCAGATAGCCCAGGTCACCGGCGGCCGGCCGCGCGACCGCACGACCGTCGACGTGGAAGGTGATCGTCCCCGCGTCCGGACGCAGGATCCCCACGAGCATGCGGACCGTGGTGGTCTTGCCGGCGCCGTTGGGGCCGAGCAGGGCCAGGACCTCTCCGCGGCGCAGATCCAGGTCGACGGCGTCGACGGCCAGGGTGCTCCGGAAGCGTTTGGTGATCGCGCGTGCCTCGACCAGACACACGCCGTCGGAGGACGGGGGCGCGACTCCGTCGGACGGGACCATGGGGCTCCTCGAGTGGGGGGAACCGAAGACCTACGAAAGCTGTCCGGGCCGGGTTGCGCACCCCGATCACGGGTGGGACGGCGCCTCGGCCGTATGTTAGCATCCGCGACCGGCCTGCGCCCGACTTCGTGTCCCGATCCGATCCTGACCGCTGGAGTCGTCCATGGAGCACTCGTCCGCGCTGATCACCAACGATGCCGTCGTGCTCGGCATGCTCATGGTGATCCTCACCTTCGTCTTCCGCACCGCGCACAGCAGCCATCCGACGTGGAAGAAGTTCTACACCTACGTGCCCAGTCTGCTGCTGTGCTACTTCATCCCGTCGTTGCTCAGCACCTTCGGGGTCGTGGACGGCGACGAGAGCAACCTGTACTTCGTGGCATCACGCTATCTGTTGCCGACGAGTCTGGTGCTGCTCACCCTGAGCATCGACATCCCCGCGATCCTGCGGCTGGGGCCCAAGGCGCTCACCATGTTCTTCACCGGGACCTTCGGCATCGTGATCGGCGGACCGCTCGCGATCCTGATCGTCGCGACCTTCAGCCCCGAGACCGTGGGCATGGGGACCGACGACGTGTGGCGCGGTCTGACCACCGTGGCCGGTAGCTGGATCGGCGGCGGCGCGAACCAGACGGCCATGAAGGAGGTCTTCCGGGTTCCCGACGACGTGTTCAGCGCCCTGGTGGCGGTCGACGTGATCGTGGCCAACATCTGGATGGCCATGCTGCTGTACGCCGCCGGTCGCTCGAAGGCGATCGACGCGAGCATCGGGGCCGACAACTCGGCGATCGAGGATCTCAAGCACCGCGTGGCCGACTACCAGGCCTCGATCGCGCGCATCCCCACCCTGACCGACCTCGTGACCGTGCTCGGTGTGGGCTTCGGCGTGACCGCCATCGCGCACTTCCTCGGCGACATCATCGCCCCCGCCCTGCTCGAGGCCGCGCCGCAGCTCCAGCGCTTCAGCCTGACCAGCAAGTTCTTCTGGCTCGTGGTGATCGCGACCACCGCCGGCCTGATCATGAGCACCCACTCGAAGAGCCGCGAACTCGAGGGCGTGGGCGCGAGCCGCATGGGCAGCGCCATGCTCTACGTCCTGGTCGCGTCGATCGGCATGAAGATGGACCTCACCGCGATCTTCGAGCGCACCGGGCTGTTCCTGGTCGGCCTGATCTGGATCTCCATCCACGCCGGTCTGCTGATCCTGATGGCCCGCGTGATCAAGGCACCGGTGTTCTTCCTGGCCGTCGGCTCACAGGCGAACGTGGGCGGCGCGGCCAGCGCCCCGATCGTGGCCAGTGCCTTCCACCCGGCACTGGCGCCGGTGGGCGTGTTGCTGGCGGTGTTCGGCTACGCAGTCGGGACCTACGCGGCGTGGTTCTGCGGGATCCTGATGCAGACGGTGGCGTCGTAGGAGACGGCCGCGTCCGTGGCGGAACTTCCCCCGGTGCACCTGGGGAAGTTCCGCGCGGGAACCCGCGCGGACCTACTCTCCCCACCACTCCAGGGCTTCGGCCCGCCGGCGGCGCAGGTCCTCCGCCGCCACCTGATCCCACTGCGGCGGCAACTCCCAGGCCCAGGTGGGGTCGTCACGCAGGGCCTCCACGTCGGTCAGCACCCGCGCCTTGCCCATGAACGCGGCCGCCAGGCGATCGGCATCGACGTGCAGACGCGCCGTGCGCCCGGAGAAGCCGTCGAGTCCATCGGCGCGGGTGATCCGGCCGGGCAGGACGACCTCCAGCGAGACGTCCAGCCCCTCGATCACCGGGCGGATCCGCTGGCGGATCGCCGCCAGCAGATCGTCGGACAGGCTCACGCCGGTCATGCCGATCCGCCGGGGTGACGGCAGAGGGAGGGGATCGTCCAGGTACACGAGGAAACCCGGGCGCAGGCCGATGCGCCCGCGGTCGAGTCCGGCGTCGAAACCCAGCGCCTCGATCGTGCGGCCATCCTGGCGGCCCAGGAAACGCACGGCGCCGATGTCGTCGAAGAAGACCTCGCTGCGCCAGCGGCGTTCCCCGTCGGCCTCGACGATCCGCGGCCGCGACCACGCGACGAAGCCGGGGTCGGTGAAGCGGGCCAGCTGATCGGGCGTACGGAATCCCTCGAGGGGATCGCCGAACATCGGCGGCCACTGGGCGACCTCGTAGCCGAGGTCGAGCGCGATGCTGCCGGAGCCGTCGGGGAGCACGGTCAGACGCGCGGTGCCGTCGACACAGCCACTCAGGGTCGACACCAGCAGGGCCGCCACGATCGTCCGGGTCACGCGCACGGAATCACCACCGCTTCGGGGGTCGGCCCGGGAGATCGCCCGGGCCATGGGTCCACGGCCCCAGCCGTCCGCCCAAGGTGCGCGACGCCTCTGCGCTCCGCCAGTGGAGCGTCACCGGGAATCAGGCCTTCACCAGCGCCGAGTGGAGCACCAGACCGATCTGCGCGGCCAGGCCGTTCAACTCCTGCGCCGATTCGAACGCACAGTCGGCCCCATCGGGGCCGTGGTCGGCGAAGAGGACGGCGGCCACGCCCTCCGGCGAGACCACGGGCGCACAGGCGAAGCCGCAGGTCTTCGTCCGTTCGAGCAGCGCCTCGCCGGCCTGCCCCTCGTAGGCCTCGCTCCGCGCGGCCGGGACATGGAACGGGCGCCTCTGCAGTGCGCACAGCGCCACCGCACCGGTGTCGTGGCGCAGGGGAAGCGTGAGCCGGACGACGGGATCGTCCATCCCCGCGCCCTGCCAGATCATCGGCCGCAGTTCGTGACGGTCGTGGTTCACGCGGAACAGGATCACGCGCTCCAGACCGAGCACCTGCACCACGCCGTCGAGGATCTCGCGCAGCAGGTCCTTGGGCCGCCGCCCCGAGGCCACCCCGGTGCCGATGGCGCGGTACAATTCGAGCTGGCGCGCGGTGCGCTCGGCCTTCTCCTCTTCGCTCATGGGCGGGGCGACACTGGCGCTGCCCTCGGCATTGACCAGGACACCGAACGACCGCAGATCGCCCATCGACAAGTCGACGGCCGAGGCGAGCTGCGAGATCTCCTGATCGATCTCCTGGTAGAGTTCGTCGATCTGCGCCAGCGGAATCCCCAGGGTCTTCCCCGCACGGTTCAGCACCTTCATCTCGCGCGCCTGGGATTCGTCGGAGAACGTGAAACGGCTCATCGCGTCGGCGTAGATGATCGTCGCGATCTGCGGATCGAGCTGACGCGGCGGATGCAGCGGGTCGAAGTCGTGGTGATCGCCGATCACGGTCTGGATGCTGGTGGGCAGCTTCCACCGCGCGGCGAGCCGACGGCCCGCACGATCGTGACTCATGCCGAAGTGCTTGCGTTCGGCGTCGATCGTGTGCACGCCGCGTTCGATCTCGTCGAGCACCTGATCGTAGGCCGCCGGCGAGCACTCGATCAAGACGACCTTGCCCACGTCGTGGATCAGTGCGGTGACGAACGCCTCCTCGGGCGGCATGCGCCCGCTGGCCTCGGCCAGACGCTGCGCGAAGGCCGCGGCGATCAACGAGTGCTGCGTCACCTGCAGCAGATGCGGCGAACGCGACAGCTTGCTCATCATGTCGAACACGCTCAGACCCAGCGCGAGCTTGCGCACCGTCTCGAAGCCCAGCGCGATCACCGCCCGCCGCACGGTGGTGACCTTCTCGCGCCCGCGTCGCTGGTACATGGCGCTGTTGACCATGCGGAGCACGCGCATCGTGAGCGACTGGTCACGGAGGATCACCTGAGCGAGGTCGTCCGCACTGCTGCGGTCGTCGGTGGCCACCTTCTGGATCTGCAACAGCGTGTGCGGCAGGATCGGCAGCTCACCGATGGTCTCGATCTGCGCCAGGACGTCGGCCGAGTTCATACGCGCACCCCGGATGCGGACAGCGGCTTCGCGACCCCGGGCGGTGGTCCGGGGCCTGCCCGGGGATCGGCGGATCCGGCGATGGACTTGAGCGCGGCCGTCGGAGGGGAGCGGAGCCGGGGCGCGGTCGCGCGCACGCGGTCGCGCGCACGCGGTCCGGGCGTGCGGACGGGGCGGCGCGCCGTGGTGCTCAGTCGTGGCGGCGTTCGGGGTCGTCCGGGGCGTCGCCTTCGCCGGGATCCGCCTCGTCGGACGGCTGGCCTTCGGGTCCCGGCTGCTCGCGACGCGGCTCGTCGTCGTGTGGAGGCTCGTCGTGCGGAGGCTCGTCGTGCGTCGGTTCCTCGTGCAGACCGTCGTGCGTGGGTTCCTCGGCCTCGACGTCGGCGTCCTCCACGGGCGGCTCGGGATGTGGCAGGTCGTCGCCGTCCGTCTCCGTGGCGTCGTCGACGGTTTCGGGTGGTGGTTCGTGGGCTGGTCCCGGCTCGGGGCGCGGCCCTTCTTCCTCGCCGCTCTCCGAGGTGGCTGCTTCCGCGGGGGAAGTGGGGTCCGTCGTCGATGCGCCTCCGGTCGCCGCACTTCCACCGGCCGAACCAGCGGCCGCACCGGAACCCTCCGTCCCCACCGTCTCCGACCACCGCGGGCTCGCTCCCCCCGGGCCTTCGGGTTCGACCTTCTCGGGGAACTCCTCGCGGTCGCGGCGCGCCTGATGCTGCTGGAAGAGCATCCACGCCCCGCCCGCGATCAGGCCGAGCGGCACGATCACCTTGAGGACCAGGCCGAGCAGATCGAACACGATCTCGAGCAGGCCGACGAAGATTCCCAATGTGAAGAAGTACAGGACGGCCGCGCCGGCGATGGCCATCCAGCCGGGAACCATGGCGTCGCGGCGCCGCGGGTCGACCCTCGCCATGGCCAGCAGCCCGAGGCCGGGCGCGGCGAGGAAGAAGGGCCAATGGTCCTGCATGGACAGACCGGCTGTGATCAGCAGCAGGAAGGCACCGATCAGGATCAGCGTGGTCCCGGTGAACACCTGGCCCGAGTCGGCACGCTTGCGGCGATAGTCGAAGAGGACGATCGCGCCGATGACGACCACGGCCAGCGGCCACAGCCACTTCAGGGGGGTGACCCCGAGCTCGCCGAGCAGCATCAGTAGACCGATGCCGACCAGCGCCGCTCCCATCACGCGATTGCCGTGGTCGCCCATGTCGTCCGTCCTCGCCGTTGGCGGATGCAGACCGTCGTATCGGGTCCGACGCAGCCCGGCCATCCGGGGTTCCCCGAGCTTCGCACCACCGTCCTCCAGTGTACAGCCCCGCCGGAGCTTCGGCTCGCGAACGTGCAAAGGCCCTCCGCACCGTGTGCAGAGGGCCTTTGCGACCGTGAAGAACCATGTAGTCGTTCGTCCACGCCTGCGGCGCACTCGAGGCCGCATTCAGAGTATCGGACCCGGGTCCTCCGGACTTGAGCGAAAAATCGCCCTCGCCACGAAAAAAGTGCGGCGGCCCCTGCCGTGGAGCCGCCGCACCCCTCTCTCACTCACTCCCGGCGGCGTCGCTCCGCTCGACCCGGCGCGGCGCCGTCCCATCCATCCCCGGTGCGTGGTTCCCACCCCACGCGCAACGCCGGACCCTCGACCGGCGGGGGGATCGATCCGGTGCGCCCCTCGATTCCGCGGGCAGGTCGGCAGGCGCCGACGTCTGCTGCGGAAGGGCCCGGAGCCTCGTCGCGACGGAGCTCGGGGCCGGTCACAGGGTCACCGCGTTCGGGCCGTCGATCGCCCGGGGAACCCGATCTGCAATCGGGAATCGACTCCTGGCGACGGCCGCGTGTCCTCCCCTGGGGACGGCAAAGGGTCGGAGGTCCCCCGGCGATCCGGGTGGGTCCCCAGCGGGGACCTCCTAACCTTTGTCTTTCCAAGCACTTCCGGAGCCTTGTCGAGTACGGTCGGAAGAGGTTCCTTCAGCGCGGGTACGGACGGAGATCGACCACTGCTCCTTTCGTGCCAGAAGGGCGGGGTGGCCTCAGCCGGCCGTGTCGAGGATCGAGACGACCTTCGAGCGCACGACCCATCGTTGCAACGACTCGGCGTTGCCGAGAACGACGATCCCCCGCCCTCGGTCGGGCCACAGGGTCAGAAGGGCGCGGATGCCGTCGACGGACCCGGCGTGCCGCACGGTCCACTCGTCGCTACCGGTCTCGATCTGCCAGCCCAGGCCCTGATCGACACCCGGCCAGTCGGTCGTCGCCGCGGACTCGAACATCGCATCCCAGTGCCGTGCCGACGCCAGACGCGGAGACCGGCCGAGGACTGCCTCCATCCAGCGGGTCAGGTCCACGACACTCGCCCGCAGGCCCTCGCTCGGCGCCGCGTCCGGATCCGCCGGCAGGGCGACCGCTCTTCGACCGCCGCCGAACCAGCAGCCGACGTGGCCGTCCACGACACTCGGCACGGTCGTGTCGAACGTCGAGTGTTCCATCCCGGCCGGCTCGAGGACACGGCGTCGCGCCACGGCTGCGAAGGGCTCACCCGCGATTCGCTCGACCACCCGGCCGAGCAGGTCGAAGTTCGCGTCGGCGTAGGACCAGACCTTCGTGCCCGTCGAGACCTTCCCGGAGAGCACTGCATCCGGTCCGTCGCCATCGCGCAGTCCCGAGCGATGCGTCAGCAGCTCCCGCGGTGTGATCCGCACTCCTTCGAATCCGAACTCCGACAGCGGAGCGTCGAGCGCCAGGCGCCCGTCGTCGACGAGCTGCAGCACCACCAGCGTGGTGAACAACTTCGAGATCGACGCCGCGGGGAAGGGCGTATCCGGTCGTAGCGCTGTCGCAGGCTCGAGCGTCGCCACGCCGAAGCTGCGCACGTAGGCCATGGCCCCCTCCTCGACCACACCGACGGCGAGACCCGGAATGCCCTGCTCGGATCGAACCGTGAGGAGTTCGCGATCGAGTTCCTCGACCACCGCAGGGTCGAGCGTGGTCGAACCGCGCGGGTCGGTCACGGGTGGCAGGCCGTCGGGGCAGACGCAGCCCACCGTCGCAACCCCGACGGCGGCAGCCGCCACGAGGCGGCGGACGACACGATTCATGGAATCCTCGCAGGATCGGGAGTCGGTACGGAAGACGGACTCCGGCCCCGACGTGTGACAGCTCCGGCTCGGTCGATTCGAACGCGAGCGACCGCCTACGCCGCCTGAAGGACGTTGTAGGAGTTGTCGCGCTGGGCGGGCTCGAATCCGGCGTCGCGGATCAGGTCCTTCATCTGGTCGAGGCTCAGACGGAAGGCCACGCCGGCTTCGCTGACGACGTTCTCCTCCATCATCACGCTGCCGAGATCGTTCGCGCCCCAGAACAACGACATCTGGCCGACCTTCCGCCCCTGGGTGACCCAGCTCGACTGGAAGTTGTCGACGTTGTTCAGGGCCAGTCGGCAGATGGCGAGCATGCGAAGGTACTCCAGGCTGCCCTTCGACGGCGCGGTCGGGATCTCCGCGAGCTGCTCGGGGTTGTTCTCGGTGAGCGGCGTGAAGCCCGGCTGGAAGGTCCAGGGGATGAAGGCCGTGTAGCCGCCCGTCCTCGCCTGGCTCTCGCGCACGCGCAGCAGGTGCTCCACGCGCTCGGGCAGGGTCTCGATGTGCCCGAACATCATGGTGGCACTGGTCTTCATGCCCAGTTCGTGGGCCTCTTCCATGATCCGGATCCAGCCCGCGGCATCGACCTTGGTCTTGGCCAGGGCCGTCCGCACACGGTCGTTCAGGATCTCCGCGCCGCCACCGGGCACGCTGTCCAGCCCGGCTGCCTGCAGCTCCTTCAGCACGACCGAGGTCGGCATCTTCCAGATCTTCGCGAAGTGCGCGATCTCGCTCGGGCTGAAGCCGTGGATGTGGACGGGGTAGCGCTCCTTGATCGAGCGCAGCATGCCCTGGTACCAGTCGAGCTGCAGGTTCGGGTGGTGGCCACCCTGCAGCAAAAGCTGCGTCCCGCCGATCGCGAGCAGTTCCTCGATCTTCTCGTGGATCTGCTCGTACTCGAGCACGTAGTGGTCGTCGTCGGTCTTGTGCCGGTAGAACGCGCAGAACGTGCAGTTCACGTAGCACACGTTCGAGTAGTTGATGTTGCGGTCGACCACGTAGGTGACCTTGTCCGGCGGGCACCGGTGCAGGCGCAGCGCGTGGGCCGCGCGGCCGAGCGCGTGGACGTCGGCCTCCTCCATGAGCATGAGGATCTCGCCGCCGGGCAGGGCTTCGCCCTCGACGGCGCGGACGAGGATGTCGTTGATCTCGGGATCGTGGCTGTAGGTCGTGCTCATGGGACCGGTGCTCGGGGGAATCGCCGCAGGCGTTCAGGATCGCCAAGAAGGGGTTCGGGCGCAACGGCTTCGCGGATGAGGGCTGTTCGCCGGTCGGACAGGTGTTCTCCGGGACGGGCACATCGGGACGGTGCCTGCGGCCTCGCCCGGTTCTTCGTCGAAACCACGCCCCCCTGTCACCGAACCACGGCAGGGGTTGCGCAATGCCTTAGGATGTTCCGCAGCATCTCGTCTCATCACCTCGGAAGCGAAAGTGAGCATTGGGTATGGATTTGTTGGTCACCGCGGCGATCGCCCTCGTCGCGGGCATCGGTGTCGGCATCCTGGTCTCCGGCCGCCTGGACCGGCCGAACAAGCGTACGCGGATCCTCGAGGCCGACCTCGACTCGACCCGGACGGAGCTGGCGTCGTACCGGCAGTCGGCCCTCGCCCAGTTCACGCAGACGGCCGAGAGGTTCAAGGACCTCAACGACGCCTACGTGGCTCTCCACCGTCAGCTCGCCGAGAGTGCCCACCGCCTCTGTGGTACCGAGATCGGACGACTGCTCGAGGAGCCCCGGACCGAGGGCCAGCTCGCCGCGGACGAGGCATCGACCGGCCAGGACGCGGACGGCGGAGTCGGAGAGACCGTCCACAGGGGCGCGATCCCCTGGTCGGAATCGGTCGCGGGGACGGCGGCCGGAGCGGATGCAGCGGGCTCCGCGTCCGAGGAGGCCAGTGCCGCGGGCCGCGGGTCGGACGAAGCGACGGACGAAGCCTCCCGGTCCGACGGTGCCCTGGCCGAGGACTCCGGATCCGCGCCGAGCGAGGACACGGGACAGGACGCCTCGTCCGGAACGGAGGAACCCCCGAGGACTCCCGAGAGCGGCGCGGCGGCCGCCGGAGGCAACGGCGACGGCGACGCTGCCGAAACGAACGAGGACGGCGAGCGGCCCCTGACCCGGACCGAAGCCTTCCGTGCTGCGCGGGCGGAACGCGCCGCGGCCACAGCCAGCGGTGAACCCCGGAGTGACGATGCTCGCTCGGACGACGGGGGGGCGTCGGAGAACCGCGGAGCCGCTGCCTGAGGTCCGGTCTCGGCGGGCCGTGGGGTCGCACGGCCTGCAGAGTCCCGCGATCGGAAATCGCACGAAATACTTTGTTCGGCAGCCGAACATAGTGTAGGGTCCTGGGGTCGGGCATCCGACCCGGTCCCCAAGGCCGGCGAGTCCCGGACCGCTCCGTGGGCTTCACCGCCCCGGGCGCGACGGCTCGCGGGTCCATCCTCGTCGGTGCCCGATCCCGTGGACTCCTGGGCGCTGCTCGCGTCGCGTGCAGGACTCCGATTTTCCGAAAGCAACAACTCAGCGTCCGTGCTGAGGAGGTTCTCATGCATTTGAGCAAGATGTTGATCGTCGCACTCGCGGCATTCGCCCTGATCGCAGCCCCGGCGCAGGCCGACCCCCTCGACCTGTCGGTCAATGGTGGATTCGAGACCGGAACCTTCGACGGCTGGGAGCTCTTCCCCACCGGTCCCGATCAGTTCACGATCGTCACGCCCGGTTCCGACAGTGACAACGCGGGCTGCATCGAAAACTCGGCCGCCGCATCGGCGGCCCTGATGAAGAACGCCAACATCGGGATCGGCGTCGTCGAGCCGAACCAGATGGTCACGATCTCCTTCGACGCCCGTGGCGAGTTCGGCCCGGGTGGCGTCGCCTTCGCCGAGTTCTTCTCCGAGCTCGACGGCGGCGGAGTGTCCGCCTCCGAGATCCTGGGCGGCGCTCCCCTGGCCCTCGACCCGGATCCCTCGGTCTGGAAGTCGTTCTCGTTCACGGCCGTCACCGGCCCCGACGTCTCGGGCGGCGTGACCCTGCAGCTCACGGCCACCACGGCTGCGGACGGGGCGAGCTTCGCGAACGTCTGCTACGACAACATCCGGGTGATCGTGGAGGTCCCCGTCTCGTCCGACGAGTCGAGCTGGGGAATCGTCAAGGGTCTGTACCGCTGACCCGACACGGAACTGCGAGAACGGCGGAGCCCCGGACCTTACGGTTCGGGGTTTCGTCGTTCGAGGTGGGGGTGGACTACGATTCGGACATCCGACCCGATCCTACCTCGTCCAGAAACCCCCCGTACCCCCACTCCCGCAGCAACGGCGCGATCTCGTCGTAGTTCGCGATCCGGTCGCGGTAGGTCCCCGTAGCGATCCGTTGCATCCGGCTCTGCAGCTCGACACCCTCGGCCCGCTGCCCCAGGAATTCGACCACCGGCCGCAGGACGGCCGAGGGATCGGCGGCCAGGTCCTCGTAGCGGACCGTGCACACGGGGTGCGGCCACACGGCGGTCAAGCCGCGCCCGGCCCTCACGCTGACCCCGATCCGCCGCAGTCGCTGCCGTAGCCGCACCGGGTCGAGATGCAGGGCCGGAACCTCGACCTTCTCGCGGGTATGGGTGATCTTCAGTCTCTCGTCGCGCTCGCGCGAGATGACCATGTCGAGGTGGTTGTCGCGAACCAGATGGATCAGGCGGAAGCGGTGGCGCAGCAGCAGCGGCAGCAACTCGGGGAACCGGGCGAGTTGTCCGTACATCAGCTTGAAGCCCACGGCCTTCGCCGGGGTCGGGCTCTCGCGCAATCGCCGCAGGTAGCGTGCAGTCACCGCCGGCCGTCGGCCGCCGTGGTCCCGCAGGTGGTGGCTGAAGGGTACCAGGTCCTCGGCACGCCACCCTTCCCACGGCCGCAGGAGGAAGATCTCCCCGAAGTCGCGGATCTCCGGATGGCTGTCCAGCATCCGCCGGAACCACGTCGACCCACTGCGTTGGGTGGACAGGACCACGTAGAAGACGCGCTCGGGCATGGGGCTGTGACGGGGTTCGGGGTCGGGGCAGCGGTCTCCCAGTGTAGAGCATCCGGCGCGAGCGGGAAGCGACGACTCGAAGCCGGCATTCTCCCCCAACCCTTCTCGGGATCGGAACCGCCCCCTACCCCTCCACCCTCTCCAGCACCACGACCCCCGCCACGGGCACCACCGACTGCAACTTCCCCGCTCGGCTCCTCAGCACCGCACCGACGGGCATCGCCGGGCTGCCCCAGCTCTCCGGGGCGACGTTCGTCGCCACCACCTTCCAGGAGCCGTCCTCGATCAGCGGCGACTCGAAGTCGCTCGGTCCCTGGGTGGGGTGGTTGCGCAGCGAAGCGACCACGACGAACTCCTCGAACCCGGAGCTGCGGCGGAACACGATCGTTCGGTCGAGGTCACTGGCGCCCAGGATCTCGACGGGTGCTTCGCGCAGGCAACGCGAACGGCGCCGCAGACCGATCAAGGTCTTCCACCAGCGGAACAGCACCGCGCCGTCTCCCGTGGCCGTGCCCACGATGTCCTCACGGCCCTCGAAAGCGCGGTCGAACTGGACCTCGCGGGTGGCGCCCACCTCCTCGCCCATGAAGAGCATGGGTGCGCCGGCACTGAAGACGGTCATGGCGGCGGCGAAACCGGCGCGGCGTTCGGCCCAGGCCCGCGTCTCGCCGGTCATCGGGGCGCCGTTCACGGCGGCGACCAGGGTGCGGCGGGTGCCGTGGGCATTGCCGACCTCGTCGTGGGACGAACAATAGACGACCTCTTGCGAACTCGTCTCTGCGAGGCAGTGGGCGAAGCGGCTCACGGCCAGGGCGCGGTCGTCGCCCAGGCCGGCGGTGGCGATCAGGCGGGCGTCGCCGGGGCCGCGATCCCGAGCGTCTCCGATCAGGTGATGGTAGAAGGCCGAGTCCCAGCGAGCATCGAAGCCCAGCCCGCCCTCGGCGATCGATGCGATCACCCCGTCCCAGCCCGAGTGGTCCTCGGCGATCAGCATCACGTCGGGCTTGACCAGCTTCAGGGTGCGGGTGAGCTCGCGCAGGAGCTTGCAACCGAAGGCGTTGACCTCGGGCATCGACACGCCGTCGGCGTGGCGCACGTTGTTCTGGTGGATGGCGTTGGTCAGGTCCAGACGGAAGCCGTCGGCATGGAATTCCTCGACCAGCATGAGCGCGCTGCTCACGAACATGCGCCGGACCATCTCTTCGCGGTAGTTCGGAGCCCAACCCGTCGAGCCGTTGTCGACGTAGCCGCCGTGGTCGGCCCGGTGCGCGGTCGCGGGATCGGCGAGCATGGCCTGGGCGTACTCGGTGTAGTCGGTCGGCCGACCCTCGTACCAGTAGTAGCAGTTCTCTTGGTCGTGGGGCGAGTCGTAGTGCCACTGCGCGCGCTCGGCATCGTGGTGGTAGTGGTTGAACACGAGG
>Ga0102937_1000180_pt1 | contig 27340 bp, 23 predicted proteins | sample SalPonR2_B_D1_MG_FD_78213 | JGI IMG/M metagenome (GOLD analysis project Ga0102937, IMG submission 78213) | Salt pond soil microbial communities from South San Francisco under conditions of wetland restoration - Salt Pond MetaG R2_B_D1_MG | ecosystem: Environmental > Aquatic > Marine > Intertidal... | reverse complement strand
TGCCTGACACGGCACTAGCTCGGGGAGCAGCGGTGGCCGAAACAGGTACTTGGCACCCCCACCAACCCGATTGGGATCGGTTGCCGTGCAATCCCTACTGGGCTAGTTTCGGGTTCGCTGATCCCAAACAGTCTGATCGAGACCAGATAACCCGACATCGACCCGGAGCCTGCATATGCGCCGCTTACGCAAACGGGTCGCTACCTGCGATGATGTGGCCACGCAGTTCGAGCGGACTTCAGTTCGAACACCGTGTTCCGCTCCAGGAACCCCTGCTCACGCAGGGGTTTCCTCGTTTTTCGGGTCAGCGGGCCGGGGCGTGTCGACCCGGCGCCGCCCCATCACCGACTGCGTGAACAGTCTGCGGCGTCTCGCCGCAGACTGTTCACGCGTTGGCCACCGACGTCGTAGGTTTCGAGACATGAGCGACACCACGGGATCACCCGAACCGGGCAGCCAGGCATGGCTCGACTCGGTGACGGAGGACATCGTCGACCCCGACGCCCCGATCATCGACCCGCACCATCACCTCTGGCCCGACGGTGGCAGCTTCGCGTACGGGCTCGACGACCTGCTCGCCGACCTCGGCAGTGGCCACCACGTCATCGACACGGTGTTCGTCCAGTGCGGCGCGGCCTACCGCACCACCGGGCCCGAGCCGATGCAGGTGGTGGGCGAGACCGAGTTCGTCGCCGCCGAGGCAGCGCGGGCACCCCGACGTGTGATGGGCGGCATCGTCGCCCACGCCGACCTCACCGACGCCGCACTGGACGACGTCCTCGACGCACACGCAGAGGCGGCCGGAGGCAGGTTCCGCGGGATCCGCCACGCCCTGTCGCACGCACTGCACCCCGAGGTGATGACGATTCCGGGCCGAGCGCCCGTGGGCCTCTCTGCCGACCCGGCGTTCCGCGCCGGGGTGGCGGCCCTCGGCGAACGCGGCCTCACCTACGACACCTGGCACTACCACCACCAGAACCAGGACTTCGCCGAGCTCGCCCGCGCCGTGCCCGACACCGTGATGGTGCTCGACCACTTCGGCACGCCCATCGGCGTGGGCCCCTATGCGTCACAGCGCGAGCAGATCTTCCAGCAGTGGACGTCCGACGTCGAGGCGATCTCCGAGTGCGACAACGTGGTCGCCAAGCTCGGCGGGCTGGCCATGCCCGACAACGGGTTCGGCTGGCACACCGCCGAGCGCCCTCCCACGTCCGACGAGTTCGTCGAGGCCCAGCGCCGCTACTACCTCCACACCATCGAGTGCTTCGGTCCCGACCGCTGCATGTTCGAGTCGAACTTCCCGGTCGACCGGCTCTCGATGTCGTACCGCGTCGTCTGGAACGGCTTCAAGAAGATGATCGCCGACTTCTCACCCGCCGAACGCGACGCCATGCTGCGCGGCACGGCGGCGCGGGTCTACGGGCTGTGAGCCGGTCGGGTCACTCCTCGACGGGCATCATGGCCGCCATCACTTCGGCCATCATCTGCGAGCGCGGCGGCATGCCGGGGAACTCCTCCGGCGGTTGCGGGTCGCGGCCTTCGCCGACGCTGTGGAATCGCTCCATGGCGATCTCCATCCACTCCGGGTGGGGGATGATCCAATAGCGGTCGGAACGCACGGCGTCGAGCACCAGGTCGGCGACGGCACCCGGCTGCATCCCCTCGTGGATGGCCCGCTTCACGTAGTCGACCTGGATCTCCTGCCCGGCGTCGCGCACGGGAACGTCACCGAGATCGCTCGGCCAGTTGCGTTCGGACTCCATGATGCCGGTGCGGACCCAGCCGGGGCAGAGACAGCTCACACCGATCGGGATCTCGGCCGCCTGCATGCCGTTGTAGAGGTTCTCGGTGAGGGCCACCACTGCATGCTTGGAGGCGTCGTACGGCCCGGCGAGGCCCGGGTAGAGGCCCGCCATCGACGCCGTGTTCACGATGTGGCCGCCGCCCGACATCACGAGGTGTGGCAGGAACGTGCGAACTCCGTACACCACCCCCCAGAAGTTGACGCCCATCACCCATTCCCACGACTCGAGCGGACCCACCCACGGATCGCCGGCCCCGACGACGCCGGCGTTGTTGCACACGACGTGGACCGCACCGAACCGCTCGATCGCAGCCGAGGCGAGGGCCTCGACCTGTTCCACCTTGCTCACGTCGGTGAGCACACCGATCGCATCGACGCCGTGCGTGCCCACTTCGGCCACGGCCGCATCGAGCGCGTCCTGCTGCACATCGGCGAGCACCACCGAGCAGCCGCTGGCGGCGAAGGCGTTGGCGAGTGCCAATCCGATGCCGCTTCCTGCTCCTGTCACCACGGCGACCTTGTCCGGTCCCAGCTCCATCACGTTCCCCTCCCGTCGGGCGGCGTCCGCCGCAGGCGTCACCGTAGACGAGCCAGCCGATGCGCACACGAGGCGCACCGGCTCATCGAGGTCGTCCCCCACCGACCGAGCCGCGGCCGCGAACATGGCGTAGGCTCGCCCCCACCCATGGGAAAGGACCGCCGATGACCGACAACTCCGTACTGACCCATCGCAACGTCGGGATCCTGGCCGTCGAAGCCGTCGAAGCCCCCGAGGTGGTCACCTCGGCGTGGATCGACGAGCAGCTCGCCGACACCTACGAACGCACCGGTCTCAAGGCCGGCACACTGTCCGAGCTGGCGGGCATCGAGTCGCGGCGGTGGTGGCCCGAGGGTGTCACCTTCGACCAGGCGGCCGCCATGGCGGGGCGGGCGGCGCTCGACACCGCCGGCATCGATCCGCGCCGGGTCGGCATGCTCATCTCCACGTCGGTGTGCAAGCACCACCTCGAGCCATCGGTGGCCTGCGCCGTGCACCACCAGCTCGAACTCGGCCCCAGCTGTCTGAACTTCGACGTCGGCAACGCCTGCCTCGGGTTCATCAACGGCATGCAGATCGCCGCCGCGGCGATCGATGCCGGGTCGATCGACTACGCCCTCATCGTCGACGGCGAGGGCAGCCGGCACACACAACAGACGACGATCTCACGGCTCCAACGGCCCGAGACCGAGGCCGCCGACGTGTTCGCCGAGTTCGCCTCGCTCACGCTCGGCTCCGGCGCCGCCGCTGCCGTGCTCTGCCGGATGGACGAGCACCCGGACGCCCACCGGCTCGTCGGCGGCATCGCCCGTTCCGGCACCCAGCACCACGAACTCTGCGTCGGTGACCTCGACCGGATGACCACCGACACCCACGGCCTGCTCGTGGCCGGCCTCGACCTCGCCGAGGCAGCCTGGAAGCACTCGGGGCACGACTTCGACTGGGAGGTGGGGATGGACTGGTACATCATCCACCAGGTCAGTCAGGTGCACACCCGCCTCATCACCGAACGGCTCGGCATCGATCCCGACCGTGCACCGCTGACGTTCCCGGAGTACGGCAACGTCGGCCCCGCGGCGATTCCGATCACGCTCGCCAGCGTCGCCGACCGCGTCGAACAGGGCGATCGCGTCCTGTGCATGGGGATCGGTTCGGGGCTCAACACGAGCTTCACCGAAATCGTCTGGTGACCGCCGTCACCGCACGGTCCGACTCGTATCGGGCGGCGACACCGGAGCTCCCCGATGCCGCCACGTGGGAGAGATGGGACATCGATCCCGGCTGGTCGCGTCTGCTCGACGTGCCGAGCCATGCCGGCGGAACCCGCCAGTGGCACGTGCTCGACACCGGTCGACCTGCCGGCGTGCCGGCCGGAGACGCCGTTGCGACGGTGCTGTGCGTCCACGGCAACCCCACCTGGGCCTACGCCTGGGCGACGTTCCTCCGGCGGCTGAGCGACCGGTACCGCGTGATCGCCGTCGACCAGCTCGGCATGGGATACAGCGAGCGCACCATCCCGCGGCGCTACGTCGACCGGGTACGCGACCTCGACGACGTCATCGTGGCGCTCGGGTTGCCCGACGACGGCCCGCTCGTACTCGCGGCACACGACTGGGGCGGCGCGATCGCGATGGGTTGGGTGGTGCAGGACCCGCGTCAGGTCGCCGGCATGATCCTCTGCAACACCGGCATCGGTGTGCCCGAAGGGCGCCAGGCGCCCGCCATCATCCGGCTCGCGGCCTGGGCGCCGCTGCTCGACGCCGTCTGCCGGGGGACTCGGCTGTTCGTCGAGGGCACGGTGCGGTTGTCGGGGCGGCGGATCGGCCGTCGTGACCGCGAGGCGTTCCGGGCTCCGTACCGCACGGCGCCGTCGCGGGCGGCGATCGCCGACTTCGTCGACGACATCCCGCTGCGGTCCGACCATCCGTCCGAGGTTGCGCTCGCCGAGGTCGCCGAGCGGTTGCCGACCGTGCAGTGCCCCGTGCTGCTGGCGTGGGGATCGAAGGATCCGGTGTTCGACGACGACTTCCTCGCCGACCTCTCCGGGCGGTTCCCGAACACCTCCGTCCAGCGGTTTCCCAAGGCCAACCACCTGGTGATGGCGGAGGCCGACGTGGCCGGCGCAGCCGCGACCTGGTTGGACGACCTGAGGGCCGGCCGCCTCGCCGGCTCGTCGAACGGTGCCGACGGCACCACATCCGACACGTCGACCGGCACCCGCGCACCCCTGTGGGCGGCGATCGAGGCGCGGGCGGGCGACGACGCCGAGGCGTTCGTGGACATGGCCACCGGCGATGCCGTCACCTTTGCCGACTTCGGCCGGCGGGTCGAGGGCGTGGCCGCCGAACTGGTCCGACGCGGCCTGCGGCCGGGAGATCGCGTGGCGATGCTCACACCGCCCGGCGTCGACCTCGTGATCGCGGTGTACGCGGTGTGGCGGGCGGGAGGGGTCACCGTGATCGCCGACCGCGGGCTCGGCCTGGCAGGACTCCGGCGGGCGGTGCGCGGAGCCCGACCGTCGTGGGTGATCGGCCCGAAGCGGGTACTCGCCGTCGCCGCCACGATGTCGTGGGCGCCGAGAGCGACCCGTGTCGACGTCGCCGATCTGCGCCACCCGGCTCCGGGCCCCCTGCCGCCGGCGCCCGGCCCGTCGGATCCGGCTGCGGTGCTGTTCACGTCCGGAGCCACCGGACCCGCCAAGGGCGTCCGCTACCTGCACCGTCAGCTCGAGGCACAGCGTGACGCACTCCGCTCCACCTACGCCATCACCGCCGACGATCGTCTCGTGGCTGCCTTTGCGCCCTTCGCGCTGTACGGGCCGGCTCTGGGAATCACCACGGCGCTCCCGGCGAGCGACGTCACCCGCCCGGCGCAGCTCACCGCATCGATGTTGGACGACGCGTGTGCCCGGATCGATGCCACGATGGCCTTTGCGTCGCCATCGGCGCTGGCCAACGTGGTCGCCACCGCTGGTGAGGCCGGCGGCGACCGTGACGGCAGCGCCGGCGGACTCGCCGGTCTGCGGCTCGTGCTGTCCGCCGGTGCCCCGGTGCCGTCGGAGACGCTCCGGGCCGTGACGGCGCTCGCTCCCGACGCCGCTCTGCGGACCCCGTACGGGATGACGGAGGTGTTGCCCGTCGCCGACATCGAACTGGCCGACATCGATCGCGCCGAGGCCGACGACCCGTCCGGCGGTGTGTGCGTGGGCCGTCCCGTGACGGGCGCTGCGGTGCGCATCGCCGAGATGGGTTTCGACCCGGCGGTGGTGCCCGATCCGCTGCCGACCGGCGACACCGGAGAGATCCTGGTGGAGGCTCCGTGGGTCTCCGACGGCTATCTCGACCTGTGGGCGCTCGAACGTCAGGCGCGACCGCCGGCACCGGTGCAGGATCACCACAACGGCGTCACGTGGCACCGCTCGGGCGACGTGGGCCACCTCGACGGCCAGGGGCGACTGTGGGTGGAGGGCCGGTTGGTCCACGTGATCTGGGCATCCGACGGCCCGATCACCTCCGTCCCCGTCGAGCGGACGGTGGAGCGATCACTCGGGCTCGCGCGCAGCGCAGCGGTCGGAGTCGGTCCCCGCAGCCGCCAGCAGCTCGTGGTGGTGGTCGAGGGCGCCGTGGCGGGTCTCGCCGACGACGCGACGGCGGCACGGGTGCGCGACGTCGTCGCCCACCCGGTGGCCGCCGTGCTGTCGCTGCCGTCTCTTCCCGTCGACATCCGCCACAACGCCAAGATCGACCGTGCCGCCGTCGCCGACTGGGCGGAGGCACTTCTCGCGGGTCGGCGTGCGACCCCGCCGTCGTAGGGTCGTCGGACGGGGAGTCGTAGGGTGACGACATGCGGCTGATGGTGACCGGCGCGACGAGCCTCATCGGGTCGGGGGTCGTCGCCGCCGCCGTGGAACGCGGTGACGACGTGGTGTGCTTCCAGCGAGGGGATCCAGGCGCCGTCGCCGCCGACGCCACCGTCGTCCGGGGTGACGTGCGTGACCTCGTGGCGGTCACCCGCGCCATGCGTGGGTGCGACGGGGTGATCCATCTCGCGGCGAAGGTCGGTGTGGTGGGCACGTGGGAGGACTACCGGTCGGTGAACGTCGACGGCACGGCCAACGTGGTCGGTGCGGCGCTGGCCACGGGCGTGCCGCGTGTGGTGCACGTGTCGTCGCCGTCGGTGGCGCACGGGGGCGAGGCGATCGTCGGTGGGGGAGCGGACACCCCCGTGCTGGGCCGCAGGCGCGCCTGGTATCCGGAATCGAAGGCGCTGGCCGAGATCGCCGCCTTGGCGCCGACCGACGATCCCGCCACGTCTGGCGACATCGGCGTGGTGGCCGTGCGGCCGCACCTCGTGTGGGGCCCGGGCGACACCCAGCTCGTCGGACGGATCGTCGAACGTGCCCGCTCCGGCCGTCTGGCCCTGGTGGAGGGTGGGCGGGCCCTGGTGGACACGACCTACATCGACAACGCCGTCGATGCCCTTCTCGCTTCGGTCGACGCCGTGGCACCCGGTGCAGCCTGTTCCGGCAACGCCTACGTGATCGCCAACGGCGAGCCGCGAACGATCCGTGAACTGGTGGCGGGCATCTGCCGGGCCGCCGGCGTGCCGTTCGCTCCGCGAGAGGTGTCGCTGCGCGCCGGTCTCACAGCGGGAGCGGTGGTGGAACGCGTGTGGCCGCTGTTGCGCCGTTCCGACGAGCCACCACTCACCCGGTTCCTCGCCGAGCAGCTCGGCACGGCCCACTGGTTCGACCCGCAGCCGGCGAGGGACGACCTCGGGTGGACGCCGCGCGTGTCGATCGACGAGGGGTTGCGGCGCCTGAGCACGTGGTTCGACGATCACCAGATGTGATGCGGCGCTGACGACGTCGGGCGAACGGACTGCCCGGCCGGCGGGGGTGGCCGCTATCCTGCCTCGGACTGGCGACGTGGCCGAGTGGTTTAGGCAACGGCCTGCAAAGCCGTCTACCCGAGTTCGATTCTCGGCGTCGCCTCTGGTCGGGCATCACGATCGGGGTCAGACCCCGATCGTGATGCCAGGTCAACCGGTTCAGGCGGTACTCGGCGCCGTTGTGGTGCAGACGGTCCTGCCCACGAACACGGTGCTGTCGACCAAGCCGTGACGATCGCGACGGCATCACACGGTTTCGTCGGGTATCGTGACCGCAGTCGGCGTGGCCGGTTTCGGCTCCGCTCGCTCACCACACATGGCCACGAGTACCGCTTCCACCACCGTCGTCGTTCCCGGCACCCACGTGATGACCGCCGTCGTGGGCCCGCGTGATCATCACCTGCGCCGGATCGAGCAGCAGTTCCCGTCGGTGCGCATCAGCGTACGCGGCAACGAGGTGCGGCTGTCGGGCGACGACGCCACGGCCGTCGCCACGGTGACGCGGCTGTTCGAGGAACTGGCCACGCTCGTGCAGAGCGGCCAGCAGCTCGACGACACCACGCTCGACCGCATCATCACGATGGTCGGTTCCAGTGAGCGGCCCAGCGAGATCCTGAGCCATCAGGTGCTCCGGGGGGCCAAGGGACGCCAGGTGAAGCCGAAGACGGCCGGCCAGAAGCGCTATCTCGACACGATCGCCGACAACGTCATCACGTTCGGGCTGGGGCCGGCGGGTACCGGCAAGTCGTGGCTCGCGGTGGCGATGGCCGTGCGGGCCCTGCAGGCCAAGGAGGTGCAGCGGATCATCCTCACCAGGCCGGCGGTGGAGGCCGGCGAACGGCTCGGCTTCCTTCCCGGTGACCTGATGGCGAAGATCGACCCGTACCTGCGGCCGCTGTACGACGCCCTCTACGACATGCTCGATCCCGACGCCGTGCAACGGCTGCTCGAACGCCAGGTGGTGGAGGTCGCCCCGCTCGCGTTCATGCGCGGCCGCACCCTGAACAACAGCTTCATCATCCTCGACGAGGCGCAGAACGCCACGCCCGAGCAGATGAAGATGTTCCTCACGCGCATCGGGTTCGGCTCGCGGGTGGTGATCACCGGCGACACCACGCAGGTCGACATCCCCACCGGCAAGAGCGGCCTGGCCGATCTCGAGCGGACGCTCACCGGCATCGACAGCCTCGCCTTCGTGCACCTGTCCGGTGCCGACGTGGTGCGCCACAAGATCGTCGCCGACATCGTGGCGGCCTACGAGTCGCGCAGCGCATCCGAGTCGCGCAGCGCATCCGAGTCGACCGCTGGATCGTCCTCGTGACGATCGACGTCACCGTCGTGGCGGCCGACGAGCGCTCGGCCGACAGCGACCTCGACCTCGACGTCCGCAGGTGGGAACGCCTCGCCGTCGACGTCCTGCTCGACCGCCAGGCGCAGGGCGAGCTGACGCTCACGTTCGTCGACACCGACGAGATCGCTGCGCTCAACGCCGAGTACATGGGCAAGCAGGGACCCACCGACGTGTTGTCGTTCCCGCTCGACGTGCTGGGTGATGCCCCGCCCGAGGGGTTGCTGCTGGGAGACGTGGTGGTGTGCCCTGCAGTGGCGGCGCAGCAGTACGCCGAGCACGCCGGCACGCTCGACGACGAACTGGCCCTGCTGGTGGTGCACGGTGTGTTGCACGTGCTGGGCCACGACCACACCGAGACGGACGAGGCCGAGCAGATGCGCGCACTCGAGCTGCAGCTGTTGATGGCCCATCACTGGCGCAGCGGACCTCCGGCCGGCTTCCGGCTGATCCACTCCGACGACGCGTCCGACGATCCCGTCGACGATCCCGCCGACGGTCTCTCCGGCGAGTCCTGAACGACGACGGGCCGGGGCACGTTCCCGGCGGCGGTGGGTACAGTGCGCCCGTGACCGGCCTGCTGCCGCCGACGGGCTCACCCGGAGACGTCACCGGACCTCCGATGTACCCACCGGGCTGGTATCCCGATCCGACGACCGGTGAGGCCTGGCGCTGGTGGGACGGCGGTCGGTGGACCGAGCGGACCGCTCCCTTCGGCGTGCCGAAGCGGACGCGTTCGGGCCTGCCGACCGTGTCGCAGTGGTTCGACGAGACGCTGCGCAGCCTGCGCACCGTCGCGCGTTCACTGTGGTGGAGGCTTGCGCTGGTCTGGCTGGTGGTCGCCGTGCCGGTGGGTGCGGTCGTCGTGGCCGCGGCAACCAGCGAGAACGGGCGCGTCGTCCGCGATGCACTCGGCCTGGACGGCGGGCTGCTGTTCACCGGCCCGTCGCGACGGGAGATCGCCGACACGGACCTCGATCGTGCCGGTGACGCATTCGGCGACCTGATGGTCGACGTGGCGCCGTGGGCGGCAGCAACCGTCGTGCTGGTGTTCGCCGCCTCGTGTTGGACGTACGGGGCGGTGGCTGCCGTCGTCCGCCGCCACGGCCCGGTCGGGGGAAGCGAGGCCGCTCGGATGGGCATCCGTCGCATCCCGGCGGTCGCCGCCGCCTGGGTCGTGCTGTACGTGCTGCTGTTGGTGACGGCGGCGCTGCTGGCGGCTCCCGCCGTTCTCGCCCGGGCGGCCGGAGCCGATGCGGTGTCCGTGGTGATCCTGGCCTTCTTCGGTGCGCTGGCGGCCTCGGTGGTGCTGCCGTTGCTCGGTGGGCGGTTCGCACTTGCTCCGGCGCTGGCATCGCTCGGCGCGCACGGCATCGGCATCACGGCGAGTTGGACCGCCACGGCGGGTCGGTTCTGGCCCGTGGTGGGACGGCTCCTGCTCGCCGGAGCGCTCGCCGGTGCCGTCGTGGGTGCCGCCGGCTCGGTCCTCGGCGTCGTGCAGTTCCTCGACCTCGTCGCCTACCTGGTGGTCATCGTCACCTTCCAGGCCGTGGCCGCGCTGGTCCAGACGGCCGTGCTCGTCCCCGGACAGGTGGTGCTGGTCGAACAGCTCGCCGATCTGGACCGCATGTCCGACCCGGAGAGTCCGACCACCGGGGCCGTGACCGCCGCGATGTAGCGTCGGCGGCCATGGAGATCTCACTCGACGGCAAGGTCGCGCTGGTCACCGGCGCATCCAAGGGAATCGGCAAGGCGATCGCGGCGTCGCTGGCGGCATCCGGGGCGAAGGTGATGCTGAACAGCCGCAAGCAGGACCAACTCGACGACGCCGCCGCCGAGATGACCGGCGACGTCGACGTCTTCGCCGCCAACGCAGGCGACGAGGGTGCCGGCGACAGGGCGGTGGCCGCCACGATCGAGCGCTTCGGCGGGCTCGACATCCTGGTGAACAATGCTGCGACCAACCCGTACTACGGGCGGCTGCTCGAGGTCGACGAGCCTCGCTACGACAAGACGTTCCAGGTGAACCTGAAGGCGCCCATGATGTGGTGCAAAGCGGCGTGGGAGCAGTCGTTCAAGGATCGTCCGGGCACGATCGTGAACATCGCGTCGGTCGGTGGTCTCCGAGCCGAGGGCGCCGGACTGGGCGTGTACAACCTCACCAAGGCGGCCCTGATCCACATGACGCGCCAGCTGGCGTCCGAGCTCGGGCCCACCCGTGTGGTGGGGATCGCTCCGGGCCTGGTGACCACCGACTTCGCCGCATTCCTCGTCGACAACTTCGGCGATCAGCTGGCGGCACGCATGCCGCTGCAGCGGTTGGGAGACCCCCAGGACATCGCCAACCTCGCCGTGTTCCTCGCCAGTGACCAGGCGAGCTGGATCACCGGTGAGACCTACGTGATCGACGGCGGCGCCGGTGTCGCCCCGCCGCCCGCACCGTCGGGCTGATTCGCGGTCAACGGTGCGTCCGGCGAAGCTTGCCGAGTGACGTGCGCGCGAGCGTGTCGGCGAGCACCAGCCGCCGAGGCGCCATGAACGCCGGGTGGCGTTCCTTCACGAACGCCCGCAGTCCGTCGAGGGTCGGGGTGTGGCCACCGGCCGGCACCACGACCGCCTCGACGAGCTGCCCCCACTCCGGATCGTCGACGCCGCGGACCATCACGTCCGCCACCGCAGGATGTCCCAGGAGGATCGTCTCCACCTGTTCGGGCCACACGTTCTCGCCGCCGGTGATGACCAGATCGCCCCGGCGCCCCTCCACGTGCAGGCGGCCGTCGTCGCGCCAGTGGCCCAGGTCGCCGGTGGCATACCAGCCGTCGCCGTCGAGTGGCACCGTGCCGTCGCGGTAGCAGCGCAGCAGCATCGGACAGCGCAGGTGGATCTCGCCGTGGGTGTCGATGTGGACCTCCACGCCGTCGAGCGGGATCCCGTCGTAGACGACACCGCTGCCCGTCTCGGTCATCCCGTACGTGGTGACCGTGTTGGCGGGGCGGTCGGCCGGCGGTCGGCTGCCGCCGAGCACGATCGTGCGAAAGCGGCGGGGATCGATCCGGGGGAGCGCGGTGGCGACGAGCGACACCAGCGTCGGCCCCGCCGGGTCGGAGGCAGCTGCGTCGACGGCGGCTGCGTCGAAGCCCGGGTGGACGGTGAGACGGGTGCCGCTGTGCAGTGCCCGTGTGACCACGGACAGCCCTCCGACGTGTGACAGCGGGAGGCAGGCGAGCCAGTGGTCGTCGGCGGTGACTCCCAGCCGCGTGCTGGTGGCCTCCGCCGATGCGGCGACGGTGTCGTGGGTGAGCACCACGCCCTTCGGCGTACCGGTCGACCCGCTGCTGGCGACGACGAGTGCATCACCCGGCTCCACCGGCTCACCGACGCGCATCGCCGCGCACATCTCTGCCCGGGCGGCAGGTGGGAGGCGCTGGTCGACGGGGAACGCGGCGTCGCCGGCGTCCCAGATGCGCCGGAGCTCGTCGACGAACGCCGGGCCACCCGGGAGGTCGATGGCGACGAGTTGCTGTTGGCGCGGCACGCAGCCCATCATGGCGCACACATGAATCGTTGGATCACCGGAGCGAGGCCCCGGACGCTTCCCGCCGCGGTGGTCCCGGTGGCCGTGGGCGCCGCTGCGGCGGTCGGGCTCGACCCCGACGAGGGCGTCGTGTGGTGGCGCGTCGGGCTGGCTCTGGTAGTGAGCCTGGCGTTGCAGGTCGGAGTCAACTACGCCAACGACTACAGCGACGGCGTCCGGGGCACCGACGACGTCCGGGTGGGGCCCACTCGGCTCGTCGCCGGCGGGCTCGCTTCTGCGTCGGCGGTGAAGCGGGCGGCGATGATCGCGTTCGGGATCGCCGCAGCGGCCGGCCTGGCGGTGGCGATCGACACGTCGCTGTGGCTGCTCGCGGTGGGTGCTGCGGCCATTGCTGCGGGCTGGTTCTACACGGGTGGGCCCCGTCCCTACGGCTATCTCGGTCTGGGCGAGGTGTTCGTCTTCGTGTTCTTCGGCCTGGTCGCCACGGTCGGCACCACGTATGCGGCCGTCGAGCAGGTGACGGCACTGTCGATCGTGATGGGGTCCGCCGTGGGGTCGTTCGCCTGTGCGCTGCTGGTGATCAACAACCTCCGCGACATCCCCACCGATCGCGAGGTGGGCAAGCGGACGCTGGCGGTGCGTCTCGGCGACGCGCGAACGCGCTGGTTCTACACGGCCCTCGTCGGATCGGCGTTCGCGCTGTCCGTCGTCGGTGCCGTCTGGCGGCCGTGGGTGCTCCTGTCGCTGCTCACCCTGCCGTTCGCGGTGCCACCTGTCCGGCGGGTGCTGTCGGGTGCATCCGGTGCCGCTCTCATCCCCGTGCTCGGCGAGACCGGCCGGCTCCAACTGCTCTGGGGCGTCGCCGCCACCATCGGCCTCGCCGTCTGACCGGTGTTCGTCAGGGGTCAGACCCCTGACGAACACCGTGGATGGGATAGGCATCGACGCTGTTCGGTTCGTCAGGGGTCTGACCCCTGGCGAACGCTGCGAGCCAGTCGGCCACGATGTCGGCGGTGGTGACGGGTTGTTCGAGATGCACCGTGTGGCCGGCGTCGGGAACGACCACGAAGGTGGCCGACCGGATTGTTGCCGCAAGCCGTTCGCCGAGTGCGAGGAACTTGGCGTCGTGCTCGCCGGCCAGCACCAGCACCGGGATGTCGATCTCGGCCAGGCGGTCCCACAGCGGCTGCTGCGTGCCGGTGCCGGTGGAGCGCAGGCTCGCCGCCAATCCCTCCGCGGTGTTGCGCAGGCGGTCGTGGAGGTTCGCCGCCTCGGGCGACAGTCCGGCGAACAGGGGGTTGCGCAGCCACTCCTGCAGGAAGGCCTCGACGCCGATCTCCTCGATGCGAGCAGCGAGCCGCTCGTCGGCGGTTCGGCGGGTTGCCCGGTCGTCGGGATCGTCGATCCCCGCCGTCGCCCCGATCAGCACGAGGGCCCGCACGCGGTCGGGGAAGGCCAGCGCGGCGTGCAGCGCCACCCGGCCACCCATCGAGTAGCCCAGGTACACACCCGAGCCGCCCGTGTCGACGAGATGCGCCGCACTGCCGGCCAGGTCGAGGGTGGCGTCGACGTCGGCGTCGCCGTGGCCGGGCAGATCGACCGCCACCGTCTCCACGCCGGCACGACGTTCGGCGAGCAGACGCTCGAAGTGCGACCAGGAGCGTGCCGTCTGGGTGAAGCCGTGGGCGAGGACGACTCGTGGGCCCGGTTCAGGCCTCATCGCCGGCGACGGCCTTCGCCGCCATCTTGCCGAGCACCTTCGCGAACGTGTCGGGCTCCTGCGCTCCGGGAATCGCCCACCTGCCGTCGAGCACGTAGGTGGGCACGGCGGTGATGCCGTTCTCGTGGGCGTGGCGGAGTTCGGCGTCGACCTCGGCGACGCCGCGATCGGACTCGAGGAAGGACACGACGTCGTCCCGGTCGAAGCCGACGTCGGCGGCGCAGTCGGCCAGCGCCTCGGCGTCGCCGATGTGGACTCCGTCGACGAAGTAGGCCTGCAACAGCCGTTCCTTCACGTCGACCTGGGGCACCGGGGAGTCGGGCTGCTCGGCGAGCCACAACAGCCGGTGGGCGAGCAGGGTGTTGGCGCGTTGGGCGATGTCGAGCCGGAACTCGAGGCCGACCTCCGCCGCCGTACGGGTGACGTGGCCGATGATCTCCGCCGCCCGTTCCGGGCCGCCGAACTTCTTGGCGTAGGCGTCGACGACGGGGCCGGCCACACCGGGAGCCGCTGTGGGATCGAGCTGGAACGGCCGGTACGACACGGCGAAGTCGACGTCGGGATGTGCCGCTCGGGCCTGCACGAGACCCTCTTCGAAGCGCCGTTTGCCGATGTAGCACCACGGGCAGATCACGTCGGACCACACCTCGATGGTCACCGTCGGCGGTTCGGGGGTGTCGGCGCTGGCGTGCTGATCGGCGCTGGTCGTCACGTTCGCCAGGGTAGAGCCCTATCGTTCGGCCGCAATGGTCGAACGATCAACCCCCGGCTCGGCACCGTCGCAGCCCGACGTGCAGGCCACGTTCTGTGCGACGCTCGTCGACGAGTGGATCGGCCGCGGTGTCCGCCACGCCGTCGTCGCTCCCGGTTCGCGGTCCACCCCGATGGCCGTCGCCATCACCGACCGGGACGAACTGGCCGTCCACGTCGTGCACGACGAGCGGTCGGCAGCTTTCGTCGCACTCGGCCTGGGCCTCGACGGTTCGCCCGCACTGCTGCTGTGCACCAGCGGAACGGCGGCGGCGAACTTCTTCCCGGCGGTGGTCGAGGCGAACCTGTCGGAGGTGCCGATGATCGTGCTCACCGCCGACCGACCCGAGGAACTGCGTGGGGTGGGTGCGCCCCAGACCATCGACCAGATCGAGCTCTACGGCGGGCACGTGCGGTGGTTCCACGACTCCGGCGTACCGGACCGTGCCGAACGGCCGACGTGGCGGCGCATCGCCGCCGACACCTGGGCGCATTCGGCGGCCGGGCCGGTACAGCTGAACCTCCCGTTCCGCGAGCCGCTGCTCGGCACGGCTGGCGACCTACCGGGTCCGATCGGTTCCGTCGATCCCGTTCTGCCGTACCGGCAGCTCGACGCCGTACCGGACGGGTTCGACCGCCAGCGCGGCGTGATCCTCGCCGGCGGCCGACCCGGGGTCGACGCCGGCGACGTGGCTGCACTGCAGGCACTGACGCAGTGGCCGGTCCTCGCCGACCCGATGTCGGGCATGCGTCATCTCGACGGGGCGGTCACCACGGCTGATGCGCTGCTGCGTCACGCGGCCTTCGCCGCCGACCATGCACCCGAGGTGATCGTCAGGATCGGGCGGCCGGCCGCCTCGAAGGTGCTCGCCCAGTGGGCGGCCCGGTCGGGTGCTCCGGTCGTGCAGGTGGGTGGACCCGGCCGGATCGACCCCGACCACAACGTCACTGCGGTGTGCGACATCGGGTCACTGCTCGACGTGCAGCCCGCCGGCGCCACCGGCACCACCTGGTCGGCACGCTGGCAGCACGCAGAGCGGCGAGCGTCGGCGGCGATCGAGCAGGAGCTCCGGTCCACCGACGCGCTGACCGAACCCGACGTCGCTCGATGTGTCGCCGATCACCTGCCGGAGGGTGCGGTGCTGACGGTGGCCTCCTCGATGCCGGTGCGGGACCTCGAGTGGTTCGGGGGCGCCAGTGCGTCGGCGCACTCCAACAGGGGTGCGAACGGCATCGACGGTGTGACCTCCACGGCCCTCGGCCGCGCCCTGGCCGGGGCGACGTCGGTGGTGCTGATCGGCGATCTCGCCTTCGTCCACGACGTGAATGCTCTCGTCGCTCTCGCAGGTCGTGGTGCCGATCTCCGCATCGTGGTGGTCGACAACGACGGTGGCGGCATCTTCTCGTTCCTCCCGCAGGCGGAGGAACTGCCGGGGGAGCGTTTCGAGCAGCTCTTCGGCACGCCGCTGGGTGCCGACATCGAGTTGCTCGGGCACGCGCACCGCATCCCGACACGGACGCTCACCACGGCTGAGGAACTCGCCGCGCAGCTCGGCCGGCCCGGTCCGTGGATCGCCCGTGTCCCGAGCGACCGAGCCGCGAACGTCGCCGTCCACCGTCGCCTCCACGCCGCCGTCGCAGAGGCGCTCCGAACCGGGTGACGACCCGTGCGATGAGCGAAGCCCCTGGATGTGGTGGTTTGGCTCATCGCCGGGCGGTGAGCGACGGATGCGATGAGCGAAAGCCCTGGATGTGGTGGTTTGGCTCATCGCCGGGCGGTCGGGTGGCCAGGTGGCCAGGTGGCCGGGGGTCGGAGATCAGGGGCGGATGACGGCGCTGAGCATCGCCTGGAACTTGGCCTGGGTCTCGGCGAGTTCGGCGTGGGGATCGCTGTCGGCCACGATGCCGCCGCCGGCGACGAGGCGGGCGGATCGCCGGTCGTGCGACAGCTCGGCGCAGCGGATGGCGACCGCCCACGTGCCGTCGCCCTCGGCGTCGACCCAGCCCACCGCACCGCCGTAGCGGCCCCGCTCGAACCCCTCCACCCGCCGAATCAGGTCGATCGCCGCCTCGCGTGGGTGGCCGCCGAGTGCCGGGGTGGGACACAGGGCACGCACGAGTTCGATCACCGACGGTGACGGCTGGGAGAGCATCCCTTCCATCCGGGTGCCCAGGTGCTGCACGTTGGCCACGGTGACGATCGACGGCTCGGGTTCCCAGTCGAGGTAGCTCGCCCAGGGCAGCAAGGTGTCGTGCACGACGTCGATCACCACCCGATGTTCGACCTGGTTCTTGGTGCTGGCCACGAGATCCTCGGCGATGCGTGCGTCGTTGTCGACGTCACCGGTGCGTGGCGCGGTGCCCGCCAACGGGTGGGAACGCACCACGGGCCCGTCCACCTCCACCAACAGTTCGGGGGAGGCACCGATCAACCCGTCGACCGAGTAGCGGTAGCTCGACCCGAAGCTGGCCCGCAGCCGGCGCAGCACGGCATGCACGTCGATCGGGGTGTTGGCCTCGACGAGGATCGGACGGGCGATCACCGCCTTGACGAGGTCGTCGGCGCGTACGGCAGCGCGCGCCGTGCGCACGGCATCGAGGTAGTGATCGACCTCCACGAGCGGCCGGATCGACCAGCTGGATGCACGAGCCTGCTGGACCGGACGATCGGCGATCGCCGCCGTCACCGCCGGGTCGTCGGGCCGATCGGCGAGTTCTCCCACCAGCGTCACCGTGGTGTCGCCCTCGGCCGACTTGCGGACGGTCACCTCGGGCACGACGAGTTCGCCGGCGGAGCCCGGCACGAACGGCACCACACCGAGTGCGAGCGGCCGCACGGTGTCGACGGTGGTGTCGTGGTCGATGGCGGCGAGAAACTCCACGGCGTCGTCGATCGGCACGCGGGCGGCGACGCCACGTGCGGCGAGGCCCACCCGATTGCGGACGAACAGGTAGCCGTCGCCGGCGGCGACGTCGTTCAGGTCGGGAACCGTGTCGGTCCAGGCCGCCAACGGTCGGGTCAACGCCTTCACGACAGCCTCACGCCAGCCTCACGACGGCTCCACGACGGCATTCACGAGCGGGTGGCCACCATCAGCTGCGTGAGGCCACCGGACAGCTGAGCGTGCGTGGCGTCGGCGAAGCCGGCGGCTCGGAGCGAGGCCAGCATCTCCTCGGGTGACGGCAGGTAGGCGACGCTCTTGGGCAGGTAGCGGTAGGCGGCGCCGTCGGACAGCGCAGCACCGATGCGCGGCACCACCTTGCCGAAGTAGATGCTGTTCCCCCAGCGCACCACGGGGTTGCTCGGCACGCTCACGTCGAGCAGCGCGATGCGCCCACCGGGGCGAACCACCCGGCCGAGCTCCTCGAAGAAGGTCGGCAGGTCGAGCAGATTGCGGAGCGCGAATCCGCACGTGACCCCGTCGACGGAGGCGTCCGGCACCGGGAGTCGGAGGATGTCGGTCTGCACCCGCGGCACCCCCGACCGGTCGGCGGACAGCATGCCGAAGCTCAGGTCCATCGAGATCGGCCGGACGCCGCCCGCGGCCAGGTCGATGCAGAGGTCGCCGGTGCCACTGGCCAGATCGAGCACCAGGCTGCCCGCCGGGAGTGCGAGGTCACGGACGGCCCGCTTGCGCCACCGCACGTCGAGCCGGAACGAGATGATGCGGTTGAGCCGGTCGTATTTCGGGGCGATGGCGTCGAACATGCCCTGCACGGCGGCGACCTTCTCCTCGCCTTCGGGCAGGTCGTCGGTGTCCCAGGAGGGGCGGTTCGAACTCACGGCCCGCAGGCTACGGCCCGGCGGCGGCGGCGACTGCGTCGTCCGGCCGCGAGCGGGTCGTCCTGGCGTCAGGACCGTGTCGTCGGGCCGGCGGCGACCTGCCGGGCCCACCGGTAGTCGGCCTTCCCCGCGGGCGACCGCACGATCTCGTCGACGTAGCGGATCTCCTTGGGCAGCTTGTACCGGGCGATGTGCACGGCAGCTGCCTCACGGATGGCGGCATCGTCGAGGTGGTGGCCGTCACGGATGCGCACGATGGCGACCACCTCGTTGCCCCACCGCTCGCTGGGACGACCGGCCACGATGCAGTCGTACACCCCGGGATGCGATTTGATGGCGGCTTCGACCTCCTCGGCGAAGATCTTCTCGCCGCCGGAGTTGATCGTGACCGAGTCGCGGCCGTGCAGTTCGACGATGCCGTCGTCGAGCAGACGGGCGCGGTCGCCCGGCACCGCGTAGCGGACGCCGTCGACGACGGGATAGGTGCGTGCGGTCTTGTCGGCGTCGCCGAGGTAGCCGAGTGCGAGACGGCCGGTCTTGGCCAGCCAGCCCACCTCGGGATCGCCCGGCTCGAGGACCCGGTCGAGGTCGGCGGAGAGCACCACGTTGCCGGGCGTGATCTCGAAGGTGCCGGTGGTGGCGCCGCCGCTGGTGGAGACGTGCGACACCTGGCCGCCGGCCTCCGACGAGCCGAGCCCGTCGACGATCATCAGTGTGGGCAGGTGCCGCAGGAACTCGTCCTTCAAGTGGGCCGACAGCGGCGCACCGCCCGACAGCACCACGGTGAGGCACGACAGGTCGTAGCTGCGCCCGTCGGAGGGCCGCTCCAGTTCGTCGAGGAGGGGTCGGGCGAAGGCGTCGCCGACGATCAGCAGGAAATTGACCTGTTCACGCTCGACCGTGGTCCAGATGTCGACCGGGTCGAGCCGGTCGGGCTGCGACTGGACGAACACGGTGCCGCCGCCGAGCCACGTCCGGAAGCTCATCCAGTGGCCGGCGCCGTGCATGAACGGGGGAGCGAGCAGCGCTTTGAGCCCGGTGTCGGCCTCGGCGACGAACTCGTCGAGTGTGGTGGCGGTCTTGGAGCCGCCGAAGCACTCCACCATGGCGTCGCCGTTGCGCCACATCACGCCCTTGGGCATGCCGGTGGTGCCGCCGGTGTAGAGCATGTAGAGGTCGTCGGGGCTCCACTCCACGGCCGGCCGGTCGGGGGAGGCACCGGCGAGCGCATCCTCGTACCAGACGGCACCGGGCAGCAACGGATGGCCCGAGTCGTCGGGTACCTGCAGGATCACTTCGAGGCCGGGCAGGTGCGGCAACACCTCCGCCAACGTGGGGGTGAAGCAGGAGTGGACCACCACCGCCCGGGCGCCGGAGTCGGCGAGGAGGTACTGCAGCTCCTCGGCGACGTAGCGGTAGTTCACGTTGAGCGATGCCACACGGGCCTTGAGCGCGCCGAGCATCGACTCGAGGTACTCGTTGCCGTTGTGCAGGTAGATCGCCAGGTGATCCTGTCCGCTCAGGTGGCCCGGCAGCTCGTGGCGCTCGGTGTGCACGCCGAGGCCCTGTGCGATCAGGTGGTTGGCGAGGCGGCGCGTGCGCTCGGTGACCTCGGCCCACGACAGTCGCCGGTCGCGGAACACCAGACAGTCCTCGTCGGGTCGGGTGGCGGCGATCGCCTCGTGCACCTCGGCGAGCGGGAGTTCGGCGAGCGGCCCGACCGACGGGTCCGAGGTCGTGACGTTCGGCACGACGGCAACGTAGGGCGCACCGTCGCCCGCTCTCAAATCAGGCGTCGTGCGGATCACGAACGGTGCCGGCGCCGAACTCTGTGACACCGGTTGTTCATGATGGGATGCATGACCGAGGTGCGTGAGGTCGACTGCGGGGAGCCGCTGGCGGGCATCGCGTATCTCGATGCGTGGCGCCGGGAGTTGCGGCCGGTGCCGGGTTCGGTGCCACCGTTGGCGGGCTTCGATCCGGGTGCGATCGCATCGGCGGCAACCTCGACCGCAACCTCGACCGCAGCATCGTCGGGTGTGGTGAGCGAGGCGGTCGGAGATGCGGTGTCCGTTGCGGTCGATGCGGCGGCCGGCCTGGCTGCGGTCGATGTCTGCGGTCTCGATGCCGGTGCCCTGTCGGATCTGGCGCAGGGTGCCGAGCACGTGCGGCGGATGCTGGAGGCGGTGTCGGCACGGATCGCCGGTCACATCGACGACGCCAACCCGTTCCGGGAGCAGGGCTACTTCAACTCGAAGACGTTCCTGAAGCAGCGGTTGCAGTTGTCGGGTGCCGAGGCGTTCCGGCGGGTCCAGGTCGCTCGTCTGCACGACACGTTGCCCGACTGGGCCGAAGCCGAAGCGGACGGTCGGGTCGGCGTCGCCCAGTCCGAGTTGATGGCGCGGGTGGTGGCCAACCCGCGCGTGGATCGTGACGCGTTGCGGCGTGATGCGGGCATGTTGCTCGACGACGCCATGACGTTGCCGTACACGGAGTTCGAACGCAACGTGCGCACGTGGGAGGCGTTGGCGGATCCCGACGGTGATCGTGACCGCAACGAACGGCAGAAGGGGGAGCGTGATGTGGCGATGCGGCCCCGTCCCGAGGGTGGCTGGGCGCTCACCGGCATGTTGCCCGAGCTCGACGGAGCCGAGTTCGTCGAGATCTGGGGCCGGTTCGTCGATGCCGAATGGCAGGCCGACTGGGCCGTCGCCCGTGCCCGCCTGGGCGACGCCGCCTCGCCGTCAGATCTGCCACGCACCGAGGCCCAGCGGCGCGCCGACGCCCTCGTCGCGATGGCGCGAGCGGCCGTGACGAACACCACCGCACCCGGCGCCACGCCGCGGCCGACCGTCGACGTGCTCGTCGACCAGGACTCCCTCGAGACGTGGCTGGCCGGCGGTTCACCGTCACCGAACCGGTACCGCAACGTCGTGTGCCGCACCCGTTCCGGGCGGCGTCTGCATCCCGACGATGCCGTCAACGCCGCGCTCGTCGGCCACGTCCGCCGTGTCGTCTACGACGCCAGCGGCACCGTCATCGACCTCGGCCGACGCTCACGGCTGTTCCGCGGCTCGGCCCGCGAGGCCGTCATGCTGCTGCTCACCACCTGCGTCTGGGTCGGCTGCGACCGGCCCGTCCACTGGTGCGACGCCGACCACTCCACCGGCTGGAAAGCCCACGGCGCCACGGTCCCTCGACAGGGCCAGCCCCTCTGCCACGGCCACAACCTGCTCAAGGAACGCGGTTTCCGCGTCCACCGGGACAACCACGGTCACTGGCACATCATCGATCCCGACGGCAATCCCGTCCTCTGATCGCCCACCGGGTGATTCCCCGTCGGGGCGGCGTGCCGCCCTCAGGCGTAGTAGCGGAAGATGACCTCGGCGACGCAGGAGGGCTTGGCGGCACCCTCCACCTCGAACACGAACTCCATCGTCACCTGGGCGCCGCCGGCGATGTCGTCGACCGACGCGAGCGTGGCGCCGAGACGCAGCTTCGAGCCGACGGGCACGGGTGACGGGAACCGGATCTTGCCGGCGCCGTAGTTGACGCCCATCGAGATGCCCGACACGTTGAAGATCTGCGGCGACAGCATCGGGCCGAGCGACAGCGTGAGGTAGCCGTGGGCGATGGGGCCCCCGAACGGGCCGGCCTTGGCGCGCTCGGGATCGACGTGGATCCACTGGTGATCGCCGGTGGCGTCGGCGAAGGTGTTCACCTGCTCCTGGGTGATCTCCACGTAGGGCGAGTAGCCGAGGTGCTCGCCCACGAGCGTCTTGAGTTCGTCGATGCCGTTGATCGTGCGGGTCATGGACGCGAGCTTGGCAAACTGGGCGTGTGAGCGACGAAACAGAGCAGGCGGCCGAAACAGTCCAGGTGGCCACCGCCGAGGGATTCCGGTCGGGCTTCGTCACGTTCGTCGGCCGGCCCAACGTGGGCAAGTCGTCGCTCGTCAACACGATCTGCGGTCACAAGGTGAGCATCGTGTCCGACAAGCCACAGACGACGCGCCACCGGATCATGGGCGTGCTCACCCGGCCCGATGCCCAGGTCGTCTTCGTCGACACGCCCGGCCTGCACAAGCCGGTCACCGCTCTCGGCGAACGCGTGAACGCCACGGCACTCGACAGCACGGCCGACGTCGACGTCACCTGCCTGGTGCTCGACGCCACCATGGCGTTCGGCAAGGGTGACAGGTGGGTGGCGAACCGCATCGACATCGCCGACTCCGTCGTGATCGTCAACAAGATCGACATCGCCCGCCGCGAACAGGTACTGGCCATGCTCACGGCGGCGTCCGAGCTCGGGGCGGCCGAGTACTTCCCCGTGTCGGCGACGAGCGGTGACGGAATCTCCGCACTCGTCGAGCATCTCGTGGGTCGGCTCCCTCCCGGGCCGAAGTACTTCCCCGACGACGAGATCTCCGATCTGCCCGAGGAGCGTTGGGTGGCCGAACTGGTGCGCGAGCAACTGTTGGCGGTGACTCACGACGAACTGCCGTACTCGATCGCCACCCAGGTGGTGGAGTGGGAGTGGCCCCGGATCCGCGTCGACATCCTCGTGGAGCGCGACAGCCAGAAGGGGATGGTGATCGGCAAGGGTGGCAGCGTGCTGAAGCAGGTGGGCGAGCGCGCCCGGGCGCAGCTGCCCGAGGGGGTCTTCCTCGAACTGCGCGTGAAGGTGGACAAGGACTGGCAGCGCCGTCCCGACCGGGTGGAGCGGCTCGGCTACTGAAGCGGCCTACTCGTCGGTGCCGGAGTCGGATGCGCTGGGCGGCGCCTCGCTGGTCGTGGTCGTGGCCGTGTCGGGTCCGTCGGTGCCGTCCGGCGTCGGCGTTCTCACCAACAGCACCGAGTAGTCCTCGTAGGCGAGCTCCTCGCCGACGGCCGACGACAGGCTGTTGCCCTTCTTCACCGCAATGGGCTCGCCCTCGAGCGTGAAGGTGACCTGGCCCACCAGCCGCAGGCTGCTGATCATGGTGAGCACGATCTGGCCGATCGCCTCGGTCTGCTCGGTGGCCGGGATCCGGTCGAACGTCTCCTCGTCGAGGTCCACCGTGAGGATCCCGCCCGACTCCTGCGCATCGAGGATCAATCCCTCCTCGACCAGGGTGTCGAGAGCGACTCCCGAAGGTGGACCGGCTGCGAGGATGTCGGCGATCTGGTCCGGTGACGATCCCGGCGGGACCTCGAACACCACTGGTTGGAGGCGGCCGCGTGTGACGAAGTAGATCTCCACCGGTTCCAGGCGGATGGTGGACGTGGTGGCGAGGGCGGTGGTCGCCGGTGCCTCGGGCAGCGTGGTCGTGGTGGTGGTCGTCGTGCTCGTGGAGGTGGCGTTCAGACCGAACTGGATCTCCGCCGCCGGGATCTCCTCGAAGCTGGTGTCTCCCGTGGGCACACCGCAACCGGCAGCTGCGACGATGGTCAGCGCCAGAGCCGGCAGGAGGGCGCTGCGGCCCGTGCACGTCGAGACGCTCATGTGGCCGGTTGCCGATCGTGGGGGGCCGTGTCGTCGGACGTGGGGTCGTGTCGTGCGGTGTCGGTGGGCCGGCGGACCTCGGCGGGCAGCTCCACCACGAATCGGGCGCCGCCGCCCACCCGGTCCTCGACCCAGGCGCCGCCGCCCATGGCGGCACTGTGTTCGGCCACGAGCGCCAGACCCAGGCCCGTCCCGATCCGGTGCCGGGCTGCGCTGCCGCGGGCGAAGCGCTCGAAGATGCGCTCACGTTCCCCGTGCGCCACGCCGGGGCCGCCGTCTTCGACGGCCAGCCGGAAGCGGCGTCCGGGTGCGGGAGCGAGTTCGACGCGCAGGGCGCCGCCTCCGTGGTTGCGTGCGTTCTCGAGCAGGTTGCCGAGGATACGTTCGAAGCGGACCTTGTCGAGCGCGACCTCGGTCGGGGTGCCGCCGGCGAGCACGATCGGCACATCGGGCTCACCGAACCGGGATGCGACGCGCCGTGACAGGTCGACGAGGTCGAGGTACTCGATGTTCAGGTCCGTGACGCCGGCGTCGAGCCGGGCGAGCTCGAGCAGGTCGATCACCATGATGTCGAAGCGACGGACCTGGTCGACCACCACGTCGAGCGCCTGCTGGGTGCGTTCGGGGATGTCGTCGCGCCGGGCGTCGAGCACCTCGACCGCAGCCGTGAGGGCGGTGATGGGAGACCGCAGCTCGTGGCTCACGTCGGACGCGAAGCGCGCCTCCCGTTCGATCCGCGTCTGGACGGCGTCGGCCATCTCGTTGAAGGACCCCGCCAGCCGGTCGAGGTCGGGGTCGGATTCGGGCTCGAGGCGCGTGCCGAGGCCGCCGGAGGCGATCTCCTCGGCGGCGTCGGCCACCTGACTGAGCGGACGCAGGAGTCTCCGGCTGGTGGCCAGCCCGAACAGGGTGGCGAGCAGCATCGTGCCGGCGGCGCCCAGGGTGAGGGCGGTGAGGATCGCCGTCAGCGTCGCCTCGGTGTCCTCCAGTGGGAAGGCCTCGAAGTATCCCGCGTCGTACTCGGCGATGTAGACGCCCACCGTCACGTAGTCCGACCCGTCGATCGAGGCGTTCTGCGACGCCGTGCGTCCCGCGAGCACGGCATCGACCAGTCGGTCGGGGAAGTCGCTGATGGGGTGGCGGAGATCGGTGACGGGCCGCGCCCGGGTCGGATCGTCGTAGCTGAGCACGGCGAAGCCGCCCGACTCGGTGCGCAGTTCGTCGTCGAAGAAGACACCGATCGCGGTCGGGTCGACCGTGAGCTGTGTCCGGACGAGGTCGGCATTGCGGAAGGTCTGCGTGCGCGCCGAGGTCAGTTCGTCGTCGAGGAGGTCGTTGCGTGCGAATCCGTACGTGACGCCCAGCAGCACGATGCCGGCGAGCAGCGCGATGAACGCGAAGAACAGCGTGACGCGGGTTCGCAGACGCAGCGTACGGCGACGGGGCACGGGCGTCAGTGTTGCAGCCCGTCGATCGTGCACGCTGGTCGCCTCTGTTCGTCGAGTGGAATCCCGACGGCTCGCCGGACGGCCGACCCGGGAACCCGTACCCGGTGGGGAACCGTGTAGCGGCCGTGTACCCGACTGGTCGACTCGTCTGCGGTGACCCCGCCCGGGTCGTGGTTCACACGCTGCCGGTGAGGCGCCAGGGGGAGGAAGGCACCCCACCGGGGCAGCGTGAACAGTCATGATGATGACGGGGCTCTGTGACGGCGCGTTGCGGGAACTGTGCGATTTCCGTAACAAAGTGCGCCGTTGGCCCGGTTCGCTGGCCAGACTTGGCCGGGTCATGGAATCGCTGCTGTTCATCGAGGACGACGACGGGATCCGTCTGGCGCTGTCGATGGCGCTCGAGGACGAGGGGTACACCGTGCGCGAGGCGCCCAACGGTCGTGACGGTCTCGCCTCGTTCCAGGAACAGACCCCGGATCTGGTGCTGCTCGACCTGCGGCTGCCCGACATCTCCGGGTTCGACGTGTGCCGGTCGATCCGGTCGAAGAGCATCGTCCCGATCATCATGATCACGGCGCAGACCGACACGGTCGACATGGTGGCCGGGCTCGAGGCCGGCGCCGACGACTACGTCACCAAACCCGTCGTGCCCAAGGAGTTGGCGGCGCGGATCCGGGCGGCACTGCGACGAGTGCAGCTGCAGGGCCCTCCGGCCGCATCGGCACCGGCTCGGTTCGGCGACGTCGAGGTCCGGCGCGAGCAGGGCATCGTGCTGAAAGCCGGTGAGGAGGTGAACCTCACCAAGACCGAGTTCCGCCTGATGTGCGAGTTCGCCGACCATGCCGGTGCCGTCCTGTCGCGTGACCAGCTCCTGGAGCGTGTGTGGGGCTACGAGTACCTCGGCGATTCCCGCCTCGTCGACGCCCACGTGCGCCGGCTCCGCTTGAAGATCGAGGACCACCCCGACGATCCGCGTCTCATCGTGACGGCCCGCGGGGTCGGCTATCGCTTGATGGCGGGCTGACGCAGTGGTGGCGGGCCGGCCACGGCGCCGTCGGGCACGGCGTCGTCGGGCACGTCAGCCGGCGTAGAGCTCCTCGATCTCGTCGGCGAAGCGGTTCAGGATGCCACGGCGCTTCAGCTTGGACGTCGGCGTGAGGAGGTCGGAGTCGGGCAGCCACTCGTCGCCGAGCACCTTCACCTTCTTCACCGACTCGGCGTTGTTGAAGCCGGCCATCACGTCTTTCAGACCCGCTTCGATCTCGGCGATCACGTCGGGGTTCTCGGCCAACGCCGGCAGGGTGGCCTCGTCGCCCGACAGGCCGTGGGCGGCTGCCCAGGCAGCGGCCGCATCGGGGTCGAGCACCACCAGCGCAGCGACGAAGGGCCGCTTCTCGCCGACGGCGCAGGCCTGGCCGACCAGGGGGATCATCTTCAGCTCGGCCTCGAGGTTGGCGGGGCTGATGTTCTTGCCGCCGGCGGTGATGATCAGCTCCTTCTTGCGATCGACGATCTTCAGGTAGCCGTCTTCGTCGAGTTGGCCGATGTCGCCGGTGTGCACCCAGCCGTCGTCGTCGATCGTCTCGGCGGTCTTCTCGGGCTGGCCGAGATAGCCGATGAACATGTTGCCGCCGCGGGCGAGTACCTCGCCGTCGTCGGCGATCTTCACCTCGACGCCGGTGGCGGGGCGGCCGACGTAGCCCGGCTTGGGGTCGTTGGCCCAGGTGAGGACGGCCGTGGTCTCGGACATGCCGTATCCCTCGGTGAGCGGGACACCGACGGCACGGAACCAGGCCAGGATCTCGTCGGGGATCGGGGCGGCGCCGGTGATGCAGATCTCGGACTCGTCGAGGCCGATCAACCCGCGCACGGTGGAGAACGCCACCTGGTCGAGGAAGTTCCAGGTGTCGATCTCCTCCTGCGTGGCGGTGCCGCGAGTCATCTTCTCCACGATCGGCAGGGCCGCTGCAATTGCGTCGTCGAACTGCTTCTTCTTCTCGGGATCGGCGGCGAGGGCGCCGTTCACGCCCGCATAC
>Ga0102937_1000177_pt1 | contig 27600 bp, 28 predicted proteins | sample SalPonR2_B_D1_MG_FD_78213 | JGI IMG/M metagenome (GOLD analysis project Ga0102937, IMG submission 78213) | Salt pond soil microbial communities from South San Francisco under conditions of wetland restoration - Salt Pond MetaG R2_B_D1_MG | ecosystem: Environmental > Aquatic > Marine > Intertidal... | reverse complement strand
GTCGGTCGCCGGCGCGACTGCGTCGGCGGGGTGATTGTGCTGGCGCTGGGAGATTGACAGTGACAACCCGATGAGCCCCGGACTTGAGGCCGTCGAGGGTCCAGTCGCCGATTTGGTATCGGATAAGTCGCAATGTAGGGAAACCCACGGCGGCAGTCATTCGTCGGACCTGCCGGTTTCTGCCTTCGGCTATGGTCAGTTCAATCCAGCTGGTCGGAATGTTATCGCGATGGCGAACAGGCGGCACTCTGGGCCAGACTTCCGGAGCGGTCATTCTCACGGCTTTGGCCGGCCGGGTCAGGCCGTCTTTCAGTTGAACCCCGGCGGCCAGGTGTTTCAGTGCCCGGTCCGAGATGTCTCCTTCTACCTGTACCCAGTAAGTTTTGGGCATCTTCAGTGTTGGTGACGCAATGCGGTGCTGTAAGGCACCCTCGGCAGTGAGCAGGAGCAGGCCTTCGGAATCGTAGTCCAGGCGACCGGCGGGGTAGATGTCCGGAATTCGCAGGAAGTCTGCCAGGGTAGCGCGCGGCGAACCACTTCCGGACGCCCCATCGTCAGTAAACTGACTCAGAACCTGGAAAGGTTTGTTAAAAAGTACAAGTTCGGCCATGGGCTGCTGCGTTCCCGGAATCCAGAATGGCTGTGGAGAGGGCAGGGTACTGCAAAGAGTCAAACCGGCAAAGTGGCGATGAACCGGGAGGCGGAGTGGCATGTTTTTCGGATACAAAAAAATGGCCCCACCAGCGCAGCACCGGTGGGTGTCGTTGTTCCAGTGCCAGAGCTGCTCAGGCGTTTACTGCGCGGGGCGGATAGCCGTCCCGGCCTGACTCCTGCTGCCCTGACTTCCCGGCGGTTTCGCTCCCCGCGCCGGCCTGCGCCTTGCTGGTGGGCAGCTCGTCAGGGACGATGTTGACCGCGTGAATGCCCTTGTCGCTGGGCTTTTTGTCGAAGGTTACGGCCTGGCCGGCTTTTAAGGTCTTGTAGCCGTCCATTTGCACCGAAGAGAAGTGCGCAAACAGGTCGTCACTGCAGCCATCCTCGATGATGAATCCGTACCCTTTGGCATTGTTGAACCACTTGACTTTGCCTCTTGGCATGATGAACTCCCCTGTTCTTTTGCTGTCACTATTCTTGTTAATGCTTTGTTTGCCTATCGGCGCCGTCGCACTGTCGGTCCGAATCCTGTTACAGAAATCTTGCATGGATTTACATTATTTTACATTGCATCTTAACTTTCGGCCAATCATGGCAGTGAGTCAATAGTTTCTATGCCGGGAATGTGTGGTTCAACGCAGTCTGGAAGCGGTATCATGTTCGTATTGATAAATATCTCACGCCCCGCTTGAAAACCCGGGGGCGGACATCCACATTTAACAGGAGCACCGATAAACCGGTAAGGAATGATGCGGACTATCGAAAATTCTCTACTAGTATTCAATCAGGGGGAGGACGAACAACCGGGGCGACAGGATGACCTCAGCGTTGCTCCCGAAAAGCCTGCTCTCAAGCGCCCTGCGCGATACAGGGTAGTGCTGTTGAACGACGATTACACACCCATGGATTTCGTCGTGGATGTGTTGATGAAGTTCTTCGGAATGAACGAAGAAAAGGCGACGCAGGTGATGCTGCTCGTCCATACACAGGGAAAGGCTGTATGCGGGGTATATACCCGGGACATCGCGGAAACAAAGGCGGCACAGGTGAACCAGTATTCCTCGGAATGCGAACATCCGCTCCTTTGCGAGATTGAACGTGCGGACTGAAAGACGTTGGGGTGGCCCATGCTGAGCAAAGATCTAGAAATTACGCTGAATACGGCCTTCAAGAGTGCCCGGGACAAGCGTCATGAGTTCATGACCGTGGAGCATCTGTTGCTGGCCCTACTGGATAATGAATCGGCAGTGGGCGTTCTGAAAGCCTGTGGTGCAGACCTCAAACGGCTTGAGGAAGAGCTTGTCGAATTTGTGGATTCAACCACGCCATTAATTCCGAGCAGTGACAGTGAGCGAGAGACGCAGCCAACGCTGGGTTTCCAGCGCGTGCTGCAGCGGGCGGTTTTCCATGTGCAGTCCTCGGGCAAGAAAGAGGTGACCGGTGCCAACGTGCTGGTGGCCATTTTCAGCGAGCAGGAAAGCCAGGCGGTCTACGTGCTCAAGAAGCAGAGTATTGCCCGTATTGATGTGGTCAACTTTGTTTCCCACGGCATTTCCCGCGTACAGGGTGCGGAAGACCAGGAAAGCCACGACCAGGCGTCTCACGATGAGGCTGGCGAAGAGGGTGGCCAGTCCAAGCCACTGGAAAGCTATGCGACCAATCTCAATGAGCAGGCCCGGCAGGGCAGGATTGACCCGCTGATCGGGCGTGAACACGAAGTCGAGCGAGTGGTTCAGATCCTGGTGCGACGCCGCAAGAACAACCCGCTGCTGGTGGGCGAGGCCGGTGTCGGCAAGACCGCCATAGCGGAAGGCCTTGCCAAGCGCATTGTCGATGGTCAGGTGCCTGATATCATTTCCGACGCTGTTGTCTACTCACTGGATCTCGGGGCTTTGCTGGCCGGAACCAAGTATCGCGGGGATTTCGAGAAGCGTTTGAAAGGACTGCTAGCCGAACTCAAGAAAGAGAACCACGCGATTCTGTTCATCGACGAAATTCACACCATCATTGGGGCGGGCTCCGCTTCCGGTGGCGTGATGGACGCCTCGAACCTGTTGAAGCCCATGCTCAGCTCCGGAGAGATCCGGTGCATCGGTTCAACCACGTTCCAGGAGTTCCGGGGAATCTTCGAGAAGGACAGCGCCCTGGCTCGCCGTTTCCAGAAAATCGATGTCAACGAGCCCAGCGTCGAGGACACCTATCAGATCCTGAAAGGCCTCAAGCCGAATTTCGAGAAGCACCACGATCTCAAATACACCGACAAGGCACTGCGGGTGGCTGCAGAGCTGTCCGACCGCTACATCACGGACCGTCATCTGCCAGACAAGGCCATTGACGTTATTGATGAAGCGGGTGCCCGTCAAAGGCTGCAGCCGGAGGGCAAGCGCAAGAAGACTGTTGACGTCACCGAGATCGAGGATGTGGTTGCGAATATTGCCCGCATTCCGCCGAAGAACGTCTCCACCAGCGACAAGGATCTGCTGCGGAACCTGGAGCGGGACCTCAAGATGACGGTGTTTGGTCAGGATCCGGCCATCGAATCGCTGTCCACCGCCATCAAGCTGGCCCGTGCCGGACTGAAGTCGCCCGAGAAGCCTGAGGGTGCTTTCCTGTTCGCAGGTCCGACCGGTGTCGGTAAAACCGAGGTTACCAAGCAGTTGGCCAAGGTTCTGGGCATCGAACTGGTTCGGTTTGACATGTCCGAGTACATGGAGCGCCACACTGTGTCGCGGCTGATCGGTGCGCCTCCGGGCTACGTCGGCTACGATCAGGGCGGCCTGCTGACCGAATCGGTCAACAAGCATCCGCACTGTGTGCTCCTGCTGGACGAGATTGAGAAAGCCCATCCGGAAGTGTTTAACCTGCTGCTGCAGGTCATGGACCACGGCACGCTGACCGACAACAACGGCCGCAAGGCGGATTTCCGCCACGTGATCCTGGTCATGACCACCAACGCCGGTGCCGAGAGTATGGCCCGTCGCTCCATTGGCTTCAGCGAGCAGGACCACAGCACGGACGGCATGGAAATCATCAGCAAGACGTTCACGCCGGAATTCCGCAACCGTCTGGACGGTATCATCCAGTTCGGTGATCTGCAGATCGATACCATCACCCACGTGGTGGACAAGTTCCTCACCGAGCTGCAGGCGCAGCTGGACGAGAAGCATGTGGTTCTGCATGTGGACGACGAAGCGAAGGCCTGGCTGGCCGAGAAGGGCTACGACGTCACGATGGGCGCCCGCCCGATGTCGCGTCTGATCCAGGACAAGATCAAACGGCCGCTGGCCGAGCAGATCCTGTTCGGGCGTTTGTCAGAGAAAGGCGGGGATGTTTTCATCCACCTTCGTGATGATGAGCTGGTATTCGAGTACGAGGACGAGCCTGCAGAGGCTGTCTGACATACTTGAACAGGAAAAAACCGCTGTCCGGGCAACCGGCAGCGGTTTTTTTACGCCCTAACGAAAAAAGCCCCCGAAGGGGCTTTCAGATGTCACGGGAGCATCAACGGGCGCGGTATACGATGCGGCCCTTGCTCAGGTCGTAGGGAGTCAGCTCAACCTTGACCTTGTCACCTGTCAGGATGCGGATGTAATTCTTACGCATCTTACCGGAGATGTGAGCTGTCACAACATGACCGTTGCTGAGCTCAACGCGGAACATGGTGTTTGGAAGGGTGTCGATAATAACACCTTCCATTTCAATGGCATCTGATTTCGGCATTCAGTAGAAACCTCGTTTGGATATGCTTCTCGTAATTTTAAATTGCGCAATTCTGCCTGATTTATCGGCGTTTGGCAAAGTTAGCCTGGGTCCAATTCACGCCAGTGGCCGTCTCGAAGCGCTTCGATCGGGCGGAAGCGGGTTTTGTAGTTCATTTTACGGCACTGCTTGATCCAGTAACCGAGATACAGGTGGGGCAGCCCCCTGCGGCGGGCTTCGTCAATTTGCCACAGGATCGCGTAGGTGCCCAGGCTCCTGTCCTCCAGATCCGGGTCGAAAACGGTGTAAATGGCCGAGAGTCCGTCGTCCAGCAGGTCCACGGCCGCCAGTCCCACCAGCTGCTCATCCTTGTGGATTTCCAGGAACCAGGAGTCGGTTGCCCCTTCCACCAGGAACGACGTGAACTGTTCCCGGGTGGGCGGGTACATATCGCCATCCTGGTGTCGCTGCTCAATGTAGTTGGCGTAGAGTTGGTAGTACCTTTCTGCAAAGGTGGCCGGCACCATGGTGCATTTCAGGTCGGTGTTTTTCCTGAGAACCCGCCGCTGGCTTCGGTCCGGTTTGAAATCGTCGACCTTCAGTCTAACCGGGATACAGGCATTACACTGTTCGCAGTGGGGCCGGTAATAATGCGATCCACTGCGGCGGAAACCGAGGGCGGTGAGCTGGCTGTAGAGCTTTTTATCGATATGGGCACGCGGATCCACAAACATGGTGGTCGCCTCACGGTCTGGCAGGTAGCTGCAATCGTGGGGCGGCGTTGCGAAGAACACCAGTGTTCTGAGATTGCTCATTCACTCCTCCGGCCCGGGCCAATCCCATCGGAAGGTCCAGTCGGTCTGATCCGGTTTCTGGTCGATGCTCATCCTGAGTATAGATAAAAACTCTTCCCGGGGAATAGTCCGTGCGCCCATTGTCAGTAGGTGCCGGCTCTCCACCTGACAATCCATGATCCGGTAACCCCAGAGCTGCAACTGGTGCGCCAGGTGAACCATGAGAACCTTGGACGCGTTGGTCTCCAGGGAGAACATGGATTCTCCGAAAAAGCACCGGCCAATAGCCAGTCCGTACATGCCACCGGCCAACTCGCCGCGTCGGTTCCAGATTTCGATGGAATGAGCCACGCCCATGCGGTGCAGCTCCGAATAGCTGGCAATCATTTCTTCGGTAATCCAGGTGCCTTCGGCCCGGGTTGAGGCGCAAAGGCGGATAATCCGTCCGAAGTGTCGGTCTGCGGTTACCTGGAAGCGTCGCTGGTTCAGGGTGCGGCGCAGGCTTCGTGATACGTGGATTTCGTCCGGAAACAGGACGCATCTTGGGTTCGGTGACCACCACAGGATGGGCTGGTCGTCACTGTACCAGGGGAAGATGCCGTTCCGGTAGGCGAGGATGAGTCGTTCGGTGGACAGGTCCCCGCCGAGGGCAAGGAGGCCATCCGGGTCGTCCAGGGCTTCGTTGGCGGGGGGGAACCAGAGTTGGTCCGGGTCTAGCCAGGGTAGTGAGGTCATCCTTCTCCGGTTTTTACTGCCTAGTTCGCGTTGATCTCATTGCTAACGGACCTGGGAGTCGCGCCCGGGAGGACCAGTCTTCTAAAACACGCCGTAAATACATCCCTGTAGGCTTGGCTCCGCCATCCCTGGCTCCGCACAGTTTTAGAAGGCTGGTCCTCCCGGCCTCGATCAGCTTCCGTGTCGCCTTCTAAAAGACTAGATCAATCCTGTTGATCCAGAAACTTTTCCGCATCCAGGGCGGCCATGCAACCAAAACCGGCGGAGGTGACGGCCTGGCGGTAGACGTGATCGGCTACGTCGCCGGCGGCGAAGACACCAGGGACGCTGCTCTGGGTGGCCATGCCTTCGAGGCCGGAGCGGATGCGGATGTAGCCGTTCTCCATGTCGAGCTGGCCCTGGAACAGGTCGGTGTTGGGCTTGTGGCCGATGGCGATGAATACGCCGGCCAGCTCCATTTCCCGGGTTGAGTCGTCTTTGGTGCTCTTGATGCGCATGCCGGTCACGCCGGTACCATCGCCCAGGACTTCGTCGAGGGTGTGGTCCCAGACGATGTTGACGTTGCCGTTTTCGGCTTTTTCAAACAGCTTGTCCTGGAGGATTTTCTCAGCGCGGAGGCTGTCGCGGCGGTGTACCAGAGTGACTTCGTCGGCAATGTTGGAGAGGTACAGGGCCTCTTCAACCGCGGTGTTGCCGCCGCCGATAACGGCGACTTTCTGTTTCTTGTAGAAGAAACCGTCGCAGGTGGCGCAGGCGGAGACGCCCTGGCCTTTGAATTTTTCTTCCGATTCCAGGCCCAGGTACATGGCGGAGGCGCCGGTAGCGATGATCAGGGCATCGCAGGTGTACTCGCCGCCGTCGCCCTTGAGGCGGAAAGGGCGGTTGCGCAGGTCAGCTTCATTGATGGTGTCGTAGACGATGCTGGTTTCGAAGCGTTCGGCGTGCTTGAGCATGCGCTGCATAAGCTCCGGGCCCTGAACGCCGTCGTTGTCGCCGGGCCAGTTGTCCACGTCGGTGGTGGTGGTGAGCTGGCCGCCGACTTCAATACCGGTAATCAGGGTCGGGTTCAGGTTGGCACGGGCTGCGTAGACGGCAGCGGTGTAACCTGCGGGGCCGGAACCGAGGATGATCAGTCGGGAATGTTTGGTGTCGCTCATTGAAGATTCTCTCACTGAAAAAGCCGTACGTTGCCGGACCCGGTTTCAGGGCCAGACGCTTCGGGGAAAGGAGCAAAGGCTAACATGAAAGGCGCGGTCTGCCATTCGTTTTGGCCAATTCCGCTTATAAAACCTTGCTATTTACTCAAGCACGGAAACGGTTGCCAGCAACTGGCGTACACGCTCAGCGCTTTTTCCGGATTCGCCTTGTTCAAGACGATGGGCCGCCACAGCGGGGAATACTGCCTGGATATCGTCCGGCAAGACGTGGTGTCGACCTTCCATCAGGGCCCAGGCCTTGGCGGCCCGAACCAGGCCCAGGCCGGCGCGGGGCGAGAGACCGTAAAGTAGGCCGGGCATTGTCCGGCTTTGTTCCAGCAACCGCTGGACGTAATCCAGCAGCGCCGGGCTGGCGGTTATCCGGGTGACGCTTTCCTGCAGGGTTTTCAGGTCGGCCTGGGAAAGCAGTGTGGGGAGTTTTTCGGTCATGGCGCGACGGTCTTCACCCTCGAGCAGTTCCCGTTCGGCTCTCGGGTCCGGGTAGCCCAGGCGCAGGCGCATGAGGAACCGGTCCAGTTGGGACTCGGGTAGGGGGTAGGTGCCGCCCTGTTCGATGGGGTTCTGTGTCGCAATCACAAAAAACGGGTGGGGCAGTGGCCGGGTCTCGCCCTCAATGGACACCTGCCGTTCTTCCATGGCTTCAAGCAGGGCACTCTGTGTGCGCGGTGATGCCCGGTTGATTTCGTCGGCCAGCACAACCTGGGCGAAAATCGGGCCCGGGTGAAAAACCAGACTGCCGGCCTGCTTGTCGTACATGGAATAGCCCAGCACATCCGCCGGCAGCAGGTCGTTGGTGAACTGAATCCGCTGGTAACTCAGCCCCATGACCTTGGCCAGGGCATGGGAGAGGGTGGTCTTGCCCATGCCGGGGATATCTTCGATCAGCAGATGTCCTCGGGCCAGTAGCCCGCAAAGGGCCAGGCGTACCTGTTGGTCTTTACCCAGAAGTATCTGGTTCAGTTCACTGACGACGGTCTCGACCAGTTTTTTCATTCCGGGCTCAGTCCCTTACGCGTTTGAGGATGTCACCGTAGGCGTCGATACGGCGGTCTCTCAGATACGGCCAGATACGGCGAACCGATTCACTATGGGTTCGATCCAGAGTTGCGGCCAGAATGCACTCGGAACTGTCATTGCCCCGGGCCAGGAACTCGCCCTGGGGGCCACAGATAAAACTGTTACCCCAGAAACGAATGCCATCGCTGTGTCCGGAGGGGTCCGGTTCGGTGCCTACCCGGTTCGGTGCCACTACCGGCAGATTGTTGGCAACGGCATGGCCCCGCTGCACGGTGACCCAGGCGTCCAGCTGTCGTGCCTGCTCAGCCGGGTCGTCCGTTACGTCCCAGCCTATGGCGGTGGGGTATATCAGGATCTCCGCGCCGGCCAGGGCCATCAGCCGGGCAGCCTCGGGGTACCACTGGTCCCAGCACACCAGAACGCCGAGCCTGCCAACGGATGTATCAATGGGCGTGAAGCCGCTGCGGCCATCATTGAACTGGGCGTCACCGGGCGTAAAGTAGAATTTCTCGTAAAAACCGGGATCGTCCGGAATGTGCATTTTCCGGTACAGGCCAGCCATGGAACCGTCTGTTTCAAAGACGACGGCGGTATTGTGATACACGCCATTCATGCGTCGTTCAAAAATGGAACCAACCAGCACGATGTCCAGCTCACGGGCCAGATCAGACAGGCGCTGGCTGGTGGGACCGGGAATCGGTTCGGCCAGGTCGAAAACCGAGGTGTCTTCGGTCTGGCAGAAATACAGGGTGGCGTGGAGTTCCTGGAGGATAACAAGATCCGCGCCACTGGCCGCGGCTTCGCGGACCAGTTTCTCGGTAACGGCAAGACTGGCGGCCTTATCACTGCTGCAGGCCTGCTGGATGGCGGCAATGTTGATCTGGTTCGTGCGCGATTCACTGCTCATCAACTGACTACTCCGGCGGGGATCTGCATGGTCACACAGTGAAGGCTGCCATGCTGGCGAATCAAGGGCCGACAATCAATCGGCACTATCTCCCGGCTCGGGAAAATCTTTTTCATGACAGTGATGGCGTCTTCATCCTGCGGGACGTCGTACACTGGCAGCAACACCGCATCGTTGATGATCAGAAAGTTTGCATAGGTGGCCGGCAGGCGCTCGCCATCCTCGTCATATATGGCGTCGGGCCAGGGCAGGGGCGTCAGTTTGTAGGGGGAGTCGTCAGCCTGGCGGAATTCCTGAAGCTCTTCTTCCATGGCTGCCAGCGCACTGTAGTGTTCATCGGCCACGTCTGGGCAGGTCACGTAGCAGATGTGATCCGGGGCACAGAATCGGGCCAGCGTGTCGATATGACTGTCGGTGTCGTCGCCGGCAAGGTAGCCGTGGTTGAGCCAGAGAATGCGCTGGACGCCCAATACCTCGGAAAGCAGTTGCTCAATGGCTGTGCGATCCATGGCTGGATTTCGGGTCGGCGTAAGCAGACACTCGGATGTGGTCATCAGTGTACCCTGACCATCCGACTCGAAGGAGCCACCCTCCAGCACGAAGTCCACCCGCTGCATCGCAGCGGCACCGAAGACGCCGGCATTGAGCAGGTGGTTGTTTAATGCGTCGTCCTTTTCCGAGGGGAATTTCCCGCCCCAGGCGTTGAACCGGAAATCCAGCAGTGTGGGCTGATCGTCAGTCAGGATGGTGATCGGCCCATGGTCCCTTGACCAGGTATCGTTGGCAGGCGCGGGAACCGTCTTCACACGGCCCGGGAAACTGTTGTCCTCGGCGTAGCGATTCAGGTCCCGTTCAAGCTCCTGCAGGCGTGTAACGTGTTCGCAACTGATGACCACGTGTTCGTATCTGAGAACGGCCTTGGCAATGTTCTCGAAAACCGGCTCCACCTCATCAATCAGGTCTGCCCAGTCGGTTCCCGGATGCGGCCAGGTCAGCATTACGGCACTCTGGGGCGCCCATTCTGCGGGCAAGACTCGTCTGGTTGTCACTACGCCACCTTGAATCATAAAAAGACGCCATTCTAACCAACGATCGGTTGAACGTCAGGACATATGAAGGGAATTTCAGATCTCATCTGAAAGGCCCCCTCGGCCATCAGCGATTGTGCTTGAGTACGGTGTGGATAACCCGGTCGCCTTCAAAATAAACGACGAAGTTCTGGTAGTGCCACTCGGTGATAGGTGGCTGGCCGACAGGGCCCTGAATCTCCATGGGGGCGCCCCAGGAAGCGCGGACTGAGGACTGGCTCATGCCGGAGCCTGGAAAGCTGGCCTGGTCTCGATCGGCCTGGGTGCCAACCGGCACGCGGACTTCTTCAGCTACCGCGGACGTCATCGGTAAAAAGGCCAGTGTGGCAGTCACTGCCAGTGCGCCGAACAGGGTAGTTTGTTTTCTCATTGATGGGTCTCCATAAAAACGTGCGTCCTCAGAAGGACATGGATAAAGCGTAATATCCGAAAAAGACTGGCAAAAGTCACCCGTTTTTCCCCAGTCTACTCTTTTTGGCGCTGTCGAATCTGCCACCGCATCACATGCCGCGCGATTTGCTGGCGATCACCGTCATTAATCCGCGCAAATTCGGTGTGCACCCTTGCTCCGCCTGAGGAATCGGGGTGTACCTCAAGCACCCGGGCAATCGCCTGGGGCTGGAAAAGCTCGGGTGGGAGGGTCATCCGGACAGCCAGCCGGTCTCCGGGTTGCCAGGCAGGGGTGCTGCTGGAGAACGACAAGCCGCCTTCGCTCAGGGTCACTTCCTGCCAGTCCTCAGGTTGCAACGGATTTTGCTCAAAGGCCATAATGCGCGCAAGCGTATCCAGCTTGCCGTTCAGGGATTTGATCAGTCCGGTCAGCAGCCGGTCTCTTTCGGCAAGGCTGGCGAGCTGGGATTTTACGTCCTGGTCCAGCCGCCTGAATTCAGCTTTCAGGCTTTCAAGGTGGTCGCCGTCAAAGGCATCCCCGTCCAGCTGGGTGTCGGGTGCCAGCTTGCGGATCTCCAGGCCGATCCGGTCTTCAATGCGGAAAAAGTCCCGGCGTTCGGGTGAATAATCCGCCGGTTCGTTGGGGATGTCGGACGACTGCATTGCGGCTCCGGAAATCTGAATTTTTATTGGTACAGAATAGTTTAGCAGTTTCCCTCCGTGCTGGAAGGTAGAAGGTACTCGGGAAAACCAGACCACGACAGACCTGAAGGTAGCAACAGGCACCTCTTCATGTTCAGACCCTTATCGTTATACATTGGCTTGCGATACACGGCCGCCAAGCGCCGCAATCACTTCATATCCTTTATTTCCCTGACCTCGATGATCGGGTTGATGCTGGGAGTGGCGGTGCTGATCATCGTGCTTTCCGTCATGAACGGTTTCGACCGGGAGCTCAAGCAGAGAATTCTTGGGATGGTGCCCCATGCCACGATCCAGGGCGCCGGCCCGCTGGATGATTGGCAGTCGGTTGATGCACGGGTACAGGAACATCCCCGTGTGCTGGCTGCGGCTCCATTCATTCAGGGGCAGGGCATGGTCACCGGTGGCGGGAATGTTCGTGGCGTTATGCTCAATGGCATTCTGCCGGAAGAAGAGCGCACGGTGTCCATCATTGAGAATCATATGATCGAAGGCGGGCTGGATGATCTGGTCTCCGGCGAGTTTGGCATCATCATCGGCCGTTTGATGGCGGCCAGCCTGCGTCTTCAGGTGGGTGACAAGGTGACCGTAGTGCTGCCGGAAGCCTCGGTGACGCCGGCCGGAGTCCTCCCAAGGCTCAAGCGGTTTACGGTTGAGGGCATTTTCAGCGTCGGGGCCGAACTGGACGGTAACTACACCCTGATCCACATGGATGATGCCGCCAAGCTAATGCGCACCGGGGGCAAGGCCGAAGGCGTCCGCCTGCTGGTGGATGACCTGTTCGCAGCACCGAAAGTGTCGCAGCAGGCCGCTGAGGCCCTGGGTGGCCGATACTACGTATCCGACTGGACCCGCACCCACGGCAATCTGTTCCAGGCCATCCGTATGGAGAAAACCATGATCGGCTTGCTGCTGATGTTTATCGTCGCCGTGGCGGCCTTCAATATCGTGTCCACCCTGGTGATGGTAGTTACCGATAAAACCGGTGACATCGCCATCCTCCGGACCATGGGAGCGACACCTGGCCGCATCATGCGCATCTTTATTGTCCAGGGGGCGGTCATAGGTATCTTTGGAACCATCGTTGGAACGACGCTCGGGGTTCTCGGAGCACTCAACATCAGCGCCTTTATCTCCTGGCTGGAAGGCGCCCTGGGTCATCAGTTCCTGAGCGCGGATGTCTATTTCATCAGCTACCTGCCATCCCAGTTGCAATGGGAAGACGTTTTCATAATCAGCGGCGCCGGCCTTGCCATGAGTCTGCTGGCAACCATTTACCCGGCCTGGCGGGCCTCGAGGGTGGATCCGGCAGAGGCGCTTCGCTATGAGTAAGGAAGATTCGGCTATGGCGCATTCTGCCCTGGTGATCGACTGTCGTCAGGTGACCCGGACCTATAACGAGGGCCCAGGAAAGCTGACCATCTTTTCAGATATCTCGCTGGAAGTTTCCCAGGGGGAGACCGTGGCCATCGTTGGCAGCAGCGGTGCCGGCAAGACAACGTTGCTGAATCTGTTGGGCGGGCTCGACAAGCCGTCGTCTGGCCAGATCGCCATTTGTGGTGAGTATATTCACCGGCTCTCAGAAGCGCGACGAGCCAGGTTTCGCAACGCTCATCTGGGCTTTGTTTATCAGTTCCACCACCTGCTGCCCGAATTCACCGCCCTGGAGAACGTCATGATGCCCTGTGCATTGGGTGGAATGGCGGTATCGAAATCGCGAGACAAGGCAAGCAGTTTGCTGGAGCGGGTTGGCCTTGCCGAACGGCTGGATCACAAGCCCGGCGAGTTGTCCGGCGGCGAACGCCAGCGTGTTGCCATTGCCCGGGCACTGGTAAATGAGCCGGACTGCGTACTGATGGATGAACCGACCGGAAACCTGGATGAGCATACCGGCGAGGGGGTCCAGGCGCTGATCGAGTCCCTCAGGGATCAGTTGGGCATTGCGTTTGTCATGGTAACCCATGATATGAAAATGGCCCGAAGCCTCGGGCGGGTCATGCGGCTTGAACAGGGACGGTTGATTCAGGAAGTCTGATCAGCTGCCCGACGGCGTCTGATTCGTGCGGTGCGCCGCACCTGCCAGTCAGAGCGGATTTTCCGGCGCCAGAGATACTGGATAATCAGGTAGGCCACGCAAGCGGAAACCGTTGCGACCACAAGGGACCCGAGATAGAGGGGGATGCCGATATCCAGCAGCCGCTCGCTGATCCAGGACCAGGACAGTTCAAACTCGAAGCTGAGTACCGGACGGTCCAGGGCCCAGGCCCCGATTTTATAGTTGAAATAAAACATCGGCGGCATAGTCACCGGATTGCTGATCCAGACCAGAACCACCGAAAGCGGCAGATTGGCATTGAACCAGATGGCGAAGAAAGCGGCCGCAAGCATCTGGAAGGGCATGGGGATAAAGCAGAACCAGATACCGACCAGAAATGCCCTGGCGACACTGTGACGGTTAATGTGCCAGAGGTTCGGTTCATGAAGAATATCGCCCAGAAAGCTCAGCGACTGCATCGCTTGCACTCTCTCTGGTGAGGGCAGATAGCGTTTCATGAACTTCTTTGGCATTGGAAGTTCTGCCTTTAAACGGAGTTAATATACCGGCTCATCGGATGTCGCCGGTGTTTGTGACATACAGGAGGACAAGGATTGTCCGGAAGTATCAACCGCCCGGCATGCTCTTTTGGCAAGTCCGGTTCCGCAGTAGTGGGCGTGATCGCCTTCTCTTGTGGCGTTATCTTACTGTATTGGTTGTCGATACTGCCACCTCCCGAGTGGTTGGTCGCCGCGATAGTGCTGCTTGTTATTGCTCTATCCTGTCCCTTATCGCTCGTTGCCTCCCGGTTAACTGTGTTCGCCCTTGGCCTTGCTTCAGGGCTGCTCTGGGCTTCCTGGCATGCCAGCGACCGGCTCTCGACCGTTCTTCCGGCCAGTCTTGAGCGAGAACGCCTCTCGGTCTCGGGATACCTGTGTGATATTCCTTCACAAGGCAGCTTCAACAGTTTACGTTTCAGTTTTTGTGTTACCCATTGGCACAACCTTCCCACCCAAACCGGGCAGGACGCAAGGATGCCGGGCCTGCTCAGATTGTCCTGGTACGGTCACGGCAACGAACAACTTCCCGGTGCCCTCCTGAAGCTGGAAGTTGTTCTCAAGCGCCCCCACGGCTCCCTCAACCCTGCAGGCTTTCGCTACGAGGACTGGCTCTTTCGGAAGGGTTACCGGGCCACAGGAAGCGTCCGTAGTGTTCAGGTCGACCCGACGGTAAGGTGTTTACTGCACTGCCAGTATCGGAGCCTGCATATTTCGCTTCATAACTGGACCACGGAACGCTTTGGCAGTGCCAGGCATTTTCCGCTGATTTCCTCGCTGTTAATTGGCCATCGCGGTCACATGGAGCAGCATCACTGGGATGTACTCAAGGCGACCGGCACCATTCACCTGGTGGCGATTTCGGGTCTGCATCTGGGGCTGGTCGCGCTGGGTGCAGGCTTTTGGTGCAGGAAACTGTTGCTGGCGCTGCCGGCGCGAAGTATCAGTGACGGAACCGCACGCGGGATTGTCTTTGCATCAGTTCTAATCTGTTGTCTGGTATACGCCCTGGCGGCCGGCTTTACCGTACCAACCCGTCGCGCCCTGATTATGGTGGTTGCGGGCGGATGGCTGGTGCTGATGAGCCGTCAGGCTCCGGTGTGGCATTCTTTCCTCGCTGCCCTGGGCGCTGTGCTTTTGTTGGATCCCTTTGCGCCCCTGGATCAGGGATTCTGGCTTTCCTTCGCGGCCGTCGCCGTGTTGATCGCCGTGTTCTCGGCGCGACTTGCTGCAACCGGGTGGCTGACAGGGCTGCTGGTGGCCCAGCTAGCCGTATTCGGTGGTTTATGGCCCATTCTCGAAATCTTCGGACAGGGTCAGCCTCTGGTTGGTCTGCTGGCCAATCTGGCCGCGATTCCCTGGGTATCCCTTGTGGTCATGCCAACACTGATCATGGGCGGGTTGATCACGGCTGCTGTTCCCGGCGCCGCCCAGCTATTTGTGCCTCTATTCGATCTGATACTGGGCCTGCTCTGGTACGTGCTGACCTGGTTCGCGGAATGGCAGGCGCCAGACATTGCCGCCAGTGTTCCGGAGGTTGTTGCCTGGGGGTTGCTGACCGTTACGCTCATATTTGTTCCGTTTGCCAGATTTCGGCTTGTCGCTGCGCCGTTGGCCGTGTCGTGGCTGATGTTCCAGGAGCCGGGTTCGTCAGACAATGCGTACCTGCGCACTCCGGAAATACGGGTCTGGGATGTTGGGCAGGGCCTGTCGGTTCTGGTCCGTCACGGGCATGAGGCACTGGTTTACGACACCGGCCCTGCCGTTCCGGGTGTATTCTCGGCTGTTGAATCGACCCTCCTGCCCAATCTTGCAGCCGAGGGGATCAGTCGGATCGATACTCTGGTGATCAGCCATGCAGACAATGACCATGCCGGAGGTGTATCGGAACTGGCCCGACAGATCGAGATCGGACGAGTCATTTCCGGCGAGCCGGAGGCCGTCAGAGAGCAGATTGCCGGGCTACCGGTTTCGGGCTGCAAGCGATCTGTCCAGAGGCTTGGCGGCCTTACACTGGAGTACTGGCAGGGGGAAGGGCCGACAGAAGGTAACGACGCGTCCTGTGTGGTGCGGATTTATCATCCTGAATCAGGCATCGAGTGGCTCCTGCCGGGGGATATTACCAACCACATGGAAGCCCGGTACCTGGCTTATCTCGCCGCTCGTGAGGATTTTCAGAAGCCGGTAACCCGAGTGCTTGTCGCGCCTCACCATGGCAGTAAAACGTCATCCTCCGAAACCTGGGTCAGGGCGTTGAGGCCGGATCAGGTTATCTATACCGCCGGCTACCGGCATCGGTATGGCCATCCTCATCCGACGGTAACCGCCCGCTATAACGGGATCGGAGCTGTTTCGCTGAATACAGCCTGTTCCGGCAGTTTGGTGATGACCATTGAGGATAACCAGTTGGCGTTAAAGGAAATGCGCCATGGGTCGCCATTCTGGATTGGCGGCCCGGGGCTTGCCCGTGACCAATGTAAAATACCGTGACATTGCAGGTGTGGCCTCCACCGGTAGCTATGCTAAAGTAGCGCGGCTTGCAAACAATGAGGGAGACCAAGCGTGTTCGAGCTGTTGAAAGCCGGTGGCATTCTGATGGTGCCAATTGTTGCCTGTTCCATTTTGGCGCTGGCCATCATTCTGGAGCGTATCTGGACCCTTCGCGCCTCCAGGGTAGCGCCCCCCCAGACCATTAACGAGTTATGGCGCTGGATCAAGAAAAAAGAGCTCAATGGCCGTAAGCTGAAAGCCTTGCAGGGTTCCTCGCCCCTGGGCCGGATTCTGGCCGGTGGCCTGCTTAACGCGAAGCATGGCCGCGAAATCATGAAAGAGAGCATCGAGCACGAGGCAAGCCAGGTCATCCACGATCTGGAGCGATTCCTGAACCCTCTGGGCACCGTTGCGACCATCACCCCGCTTCTTGGCCTGCTGGGTACCGTTATCGGCATGATCAAGGTGTTCGCCGAAATCCAGCTGGCAGGGGTTGGCAATGCGGGCAATCTGGCTGGCGGCATCTCCGAAGCGCTGATCACGACTGCCGCTGGTCTGAGCGTGGCTATCCCGGCGCTGATCTGTCATCGCTACTTTATCCGCAGGGTGGATGAGCTGGTGGTCGGCATGGAGCAGGAAGCGATCAAGCTGGTTGAGGTAGTACACGGAGACCGCGAAATCGACGTGGAAGGAGCCTGAACGCCGTGAAGTTCAAGCGCCAGAGAAGCCAGGAAGTCGGGGTAGACCTGACACCACTGATCGACGTGGTGTTTCTGCTGCTGATTTTCTTTATGGTTTCCACAACCTTTACCCGGGAAAGCCATATGCAAGTCGAGCTTCCCGAGGCCAGTGGCGAGCCCGCGCCGGCATCAGAAGTGCAGCAGATTGACGTGGTGATCAATGCCGAGGGGCAGTACATCCTGAATGACCGGACATTGGTCAATAACCGGCGTGAGACGCTTGAACGGGGTGTACGCGAGCTTGCTGAAGGCAACAATTCGCTTCCGTTCATTATTACCGCTGACGCCCGCACCCCCCACGAATTTGTGGTTCGCGCCATGGACGTTGCCGGACGTCTGGGGTTTGCCAAGCTCAGTATCACTACTGAGCGGGAGGCTGAGAACCAGTGAAGGTAACCGAGCCTTTACCAGACCCCGCGGCCAGCCTGCCTACGGGCAGCTGGGCTACCTACAAGCGCCTGCTCGCCTATGTGAAGCCCTTCATGCTGGCCTTCTCCCTGGCGGTACTCGGCAACATTATCTATGCCGCTGCATCGACCGGTATGGCAGCAGCCATGGAATACGTCATTGCGGCAATAGAGAACCCGACCGAGCAGAATCGTCTGATGCTGACGCTGGTCATCGTTGGCGTATTCGCATTCCGGGGGCTGGGCACGTTCCTGAGCCAGTATTTCATCAGTTATGTCGGCCGTCAGGTCATTAATGCCTTGCGCAATGATGTCTTTGACCGACTGATGACGTTGCCCTCCCGCTACTTTGATGACAACGCGGCGGGACGCCTGGTCTCGAAACTCACCTTCAACGTTGAGCAGGTGGCGGAGGCGACGACCAATGCCGTGACCATTACGCTCCGTGAAGGTCTGACCATCGTCGGCCTGCTGGGTTACATGTTCTATACCAACTGGAAACTCACGCTGATTTTCCTGGCGGTGGGGCCGCTCATTGCCGCGGTTGTAAGTTACGCCAGCAAACGCTTCCGCAAGATCAGCCAGCGGATCCAGGGCTCCATGGGCGATATAACCCATGTGGCATCGGAATCGATTACCGGCTATCGCGTTGTTCGTACCTTTGGTGGTGAGGACTATGAACGCGATCGTTTTCAGGAGGTTAATAATAAAAACCTCAAGCAAAGTCTGAAGATGGCATCCACTCAGGCCATCAGTGTTCCGGTGATTCAGGTACTGGTGGCCATCGCCATTGCCGGATTGGTCTGGATGATGCTCGCGCCGGAAATTCGTGGCGAAATGACCACCGGGCAGCTCGTTGCCTTTATCACTGCCGCGACCACCATGGCCAAGCCGATCCGTCAGGTAACTTCGGTCCATGCCAAGATCCAGAAGGGTGTCGCAGCAGCCTACGATGTCTTCGAAACCATTGATGAATCCCCGGAACAGGATCCGGGTACTTACTCTCCGGATCGGGTTGAGGGCGACATTGAGTTTGATGAGGTGTCTTTCCGGTACCGGGACCAGCTCGACAATGTCCTGGAAGGTATCTCCTTCAGCATTCCTGCCGGCCAGAGTGTGGCACTCGTCGGTCGTTCAGGGAGCGGAAAGTCCACCCTGGTGAGTCTCATTCCTCGGTTCTATGAATACACCGGCGGCGATATTCGTATTGATGGTCATTCGCTGAAGGAGTTCTCCCTGAAAGGGCTCCGTTCCCAGATTGCACTGGTAAACCAGAATGTGGTGCTTTTCAACGACAGTATCGCCGCCAATATCGCTTACGGCGCGCTCCGGCATTGTACTCGCGAAGAAATTCGCGAGGCCGCCGCCAAGGCGCATGCGCTCGAATTTATCGACCGTATGCCCGAAGGCCTGGACACCATGATCGGCGATAACGGCGTAATGCTCTCGGGGGGTCAGCGACAGCGGCTCGCGATCGCCCGGGCACTGCTCAAGAATGCGCCAATCCTGATCCTTGATGAGGCCACATCGGCGCTGGATACTGAATCCGAGCGCCATATTCAGGAAGCGCTGGAAACGGTCATGCAGGGACGTACCACACTGGTCATCGCGCATCGGCTTTCCACCATCGAGAAAGCCGACAGGATTCTGGTGATGGATAACGGACGGATCGCAGAGTCCGGCCGCCATGACGAACTCCTTGCTGCTGGCGGCGCTTACGCCCAGCTGCACCAGATGCAGTTCAGCGAGCAGCCATGAGTGCGGTGCAATCCGCCATGAGTTCGCTGGTTGAACGTCTCTGGTATGGCAGCAAGCGGCCCCTGGGCTTTCTGGCGCCGTTGTCCTGGTTATACCGAAGCATCGCAGAAGCCCGTCGCCGCGCTGCCTGGGACGCACGGGATGCCACGCTTCCTGTCCCGGTCATTGTGGTTGGCAATATCACCGCCGGTGGAACCGGGAAGTCACCGCTCACCGCCTGGCTGGTCTCTGAACTGGCATCTGCTGGCTGGCGGCCGGTCATCCTCAGCAGGGGCTATGGCGGGGATGCCGGCCAATACCCGCTGGAAGTCGCGGCAGATACCAGCCCCGCCAAAGCCGGTGACGAGCCGGTCATGCTGGCGCTCAGCACGGGTTGCCCGGTCGTTGTTGATCCCCGGCGTCGCCGCGCCGCCGATTATGCTCTCGAGAACAATCTCGGAGATGTATTGATCTGCGACGATGGGCTCCAGCATTACAAATTGCCCAGGGATCTCGAGCTCTCGGTATTTGATGGGCAGCGGGGCATCGGCAACGGCGCCCTGATACCGGTCGGTCCCCTGCGAGAGCCGGTTTCCCGGCTCGCTTCCGTGGATTTTGTTATCGTAAATGACAAGCAACTCTCGGAGCAGGCTCTGGAAAGTTTTGTCGGCGTTGATCACCCGGCCATTTATTCCATGGTTCTGGAGCCCGCGACCCTGATTCATCTTAAATCGGGGGCGTCCAGGGCTGTCGGAGAACTGAAGGGGAAACCGGTTAAGGCCGTCGCGGGCATCGGCAATCCGGCCCGGTTTTTCGATACGCTCAGGGCCCTGGGTGCTTCGGTCACCGAGGCGGCTTTTCCGGATCATCACCGGTTCCGCCCGGAGGACCTGACAACCGGTACCGATGAGTGGATTGTCATGACGGCAAAGGATGCGGTGAAATGCCGGGAGTTCGCGCCCGAGAATGCGTGGAGCCTGGTGGTTGAGGCCCGATTGCCGGAACAGTTCCGGGATGCGTTTCTGGCCCGGGTTCGACAGTGTTCAGAGCCTATAACTTCGTGATATCAAGTGAGTAAGCAACATGGATAAAAAACTGTTGGCAATGCTGGCCTGTCCGGTCTGCAAGGGTGATTTGAAGCTCAACGAGGACAGAACCGAGCTGGTCTGTTATCAGGACGCCATGGCGTTCCCGATTCGCGAGGGAATTCCTGTGATGCTGGCCACAGAGGCCAGGACCCTGTCCACCGATGAGCGTCTGCACAAGCGCTGAACCCAAGTCCATCAGGGTAGTTGCCTCATGTCTTTTACCGTTGTGATCCCCGCCCGCTATGCCTCCAGTCGCCTGCCAGGCAAGCCACTGGCGGAAATTGCCGGAAAGCCCATGATTCAGCACGTCTGTGAGCGTGCTGCCGAAAGCCGGGCAGATCGGGTGGTTGTGGCCACCGACGACGATCGAATCCGCACCGCTTGCGAGAGCTTTGGTGCCGAGGTGGTCATGACATCCCCGAATCATGCCAGTGGCACCGACCGACTCGAGGAAGTTGCCCGGGCGCTTGGGTTCCAGGCAGACCACCGGGTGGTCAATGTTCAGGGTGACGAACCCCTGATTCCGCCGGAACTGATCAATCAGGTGGCCGACAACCTGGAGCTGTATCCAGAGGCCGCCATTGCCACTCTGTGCGAGCGAATTCATGACCCGGAGCAGGTCTTCAACCCCAACGTGGTCAAGGTGGTGTTTGATCATCAGGGGATGGCGCATTACTTCAGCCGGGCACCGATTCCGTGGGCCCGGGACCAGTGGCAGGACGGCACACCGCTGACGGGTGTGGATAGGTCCCTGCCAGACAACATCGGGTATTTCCGGCACATCGGTATCTACGGCTACCGGGCGTCAGTGCTTGGTGAGTTTGTCAGTTGGGCACCTGCGCCCACAGAGGTTACCGAATCCCTGGAACAGTTGCGGGCGCTCTACAACGGCGCCCGGATCCACGTGGATGTGGCTGCCGTGAACCCACCGGGCGGTATTGACACAGAAGCTGACCTGAAACGGGTCCGTAACTGGCTGGAAAGGAGAGATATCGACAATGGCTGAACCAGTAAAAGTGCTTTTTGTTTGTCTGGGTAACATTTGTCGCTCACCCAGTGCGGAAGGGGTTTTTCGTTCCCTGGTGGAGCAGGCTGGCCTTGCGGATAAGGTTCACATCGATTCCTGTGGCACCGGCCACTGGCACATTGGCAAGAGTCCTGATACCAGGGCCCAGGAGGCCGCCCTGCGCCGGGGCATCGATATCAGCGGTTTGCGGGCGCGCCTGTTCAGTCCTGAGGACCTGGACACCTTCGACTACGTGCTGGTAATGGATCGCCAAAACCTGGCCGACATCAAGGATGTCTGGCATCAGAACGGCGGCACCCGGCCAGCACTGTTCCTGGAGTATGGCCGCTCGGCGCATAAGGAAGTGCCAGATCCGTACTACGGCGGTGACGAAGGGTTCGAAACAGTTCTTGATCTGATAAATGAGGCAGGCGAGGGGCTGCTGGCGGACATCAGGGGGCACCTGGCTTGAGTCAGCAGCCCGAGATCCGGGAAAACGTCGAACTGGAGGCACTGAACACCTTGCATGTGCCGGCCAGGGCTCGTTTTTACATGGAGGTTCACAGCGCGGATGAGCTGGCGCGGTCCCTGGACTGGGCTGCGTCCGAAGACCAGGAAGTGCTGATTCTCGGTGGTGGCAGCAACCTGGTATTGGTTGGCGACTTTATGGGCCTGGTAGTCCGTCTGGGCATTCGTGGGCGCCGCTGGGAGCGCATCCAGGATCACGGGGCCACTCTGGTGCTCGGCGCCGGTGAGAACTGGCATGAGGCGGTTCTTTACGCGGCCCGGGCTGGTTATCGCGGTATCGAGAATCTGGCACTGATTCCCGGAACCGCGGGTGCCGCGCCTGTGCAGAATATCGGTGCCTACGGAGTGGAACTCTGCGATTGTCTGGAGTCTGTCACGGCGCTGGACCGCGATACGGGCGAGCTGGTTGTTCTGGAAAACGCGGAGTGCCGGTTTGCGTACCGCGATAGCCTGTTCAAACAGACACCGGGTCGTTATGTGATCACCGAAATTCGTCTGGTCCTGTCCCGCTCACGGCCCCTGGTGCTGGGGTATCGGGATCTTCAGGAATACCTCGGTGATACGCCGGATAGCTCTCTTGATCCTTTGCATGTGGCGGAGGCGGTTATGGCCATCCGGCGACGCAAGCTGCCGGATCCTGACATCATTCCGAATGCGGGGAGTTTCTTCAAGAACCCGGTGGTGGATAGTGCAACCTTTGAGGCTCTCAGGGAACGGAACCCCGATATCGTGGCCTATCCTCAGGAGCACGGCGTCAAACTGGCCGCAGCCTGGCTGATTGATCAAAGTGGCTGGAAAGGATTTCGTAATGCCCGGGTGGGCGTTCATAACCGGCAGGCACTGGTCCTGATTAACCACTCGGGCGGCACTGGCGCCGACATACTCGAGCTTGCGGAGACGATCCGTCAATCGGTGGCCGACCGTTTCGGGGTAACGCTGGAAATGGAGCCGGGGATCGTGGGTAGCCAGAGGTAAGCCCGCCCGAAGGCGGGCACGGATTCAAAGATCCTTTCAAAGTCCTTTGCGGGGCGAGGCATTTACGAGGAATGGCAGCGCTTCGGCCACCGGCACATCCTGTTTGTCCGCATCTCTTCGGCCCTTGTATTCCAGGGTCCCTGCCGCCAGTCCTCTCTCGGACACCACAAACCGGTGCGGGATACCGATCAGTTCCATATCGGCGAACTTCACACCCGGGCGCTCTTTGCGGTCATCCAGAAGCACGTCGTAGCCGGCCTGGCGAAGCTGCTCGTAGAGTTTTTCACCAGCTTCGGCAACCGTGGGTGACTTGTGGGCGTTAAGGGTCACGATGGCCACCTGGAAAGGCGCAATGGCGTCCGGCCAGATGATGCCGTTGTCGTCGTGGTTCTGTTCAATGGCTGCAGCAACAACCCGGGAAACGCCCAGGCCGTAGCAGCCCATGTCCATGATCACGGTTTTGCCATTCTCATCCAGAACTGTGGCGTTCATGGCGGTGCTGTACTTGTTCCCGAGTTTGAAGATATGGCCGACCTCAATGCCGCGACGGATTTCCAGAGTGCCCTTGCCGTCCGGGCTGGCATCTCCCTCAACCACGTTGCGCAGGTCTTCCACACGGTCAAGCGTTGCGTCTCTGTCCCAGTTCACGCCGGTAAGGTGGAAGCCTTCCCGGTTGGCGCCGCAGACAAAGTCCGCCAGATGGGCAGCACTGCGGTCAACAATGACCGGTACGTTGAGCTTTACCGGTCCGATAGAACCGGCCTTGCAACCAACGGCCTGTTCGATTTCCTCATCGGTGGCCATGGTCAGGGGCTCGGCGACACCGGCCAGGTTTTCGGCCTTGATCTCGTTAAGTGTGTGATCGCCGCGCAGAACCAGTGCAACCAGGCCGGAGTTGCCTTCTTCGTCCGCCTCGGCCTTCACCAGCAGAGTCTTGACCGTGCGGATCGCATCGATGCCCAGCAGCTGTGATACCGCCTCAATGGTTTTCTGGTCGGGGGTGGCGACTTCCTTCATTTCCTCGGCCGGGGCAGGGCGGGTGCCACTCGGGGCTACGGCCTCTGCTTTCTCGATGTTGGCTGCGTAATCGCTCCCGGTGCTGAACACGATGTCATCTTCGCCTGAAGAGGCAAGTACATGGAACTCGTGGGATGCGCTGCCGCCAATGGCGCCGGAATCCGCCTGTACTGCACGGTAATCCAGACCGAACCGGTCGAAGATGGCGCAGTAGGTGCGGTGCATCAATTCGTAGGTTTCATTCAGGGATTCGGCGTTCACATGGAAGGAATAGGCGTCCTTCATGAGGAATTCCCGGGCGCGCATCACGCCAAACCGGGGGCGGCGCTCGTCCCGAAACTTGGTCTGGACCTGGTAGAAGTTGGCTGGCAATTCCTTGTAGCTGCTGATCTCGTTCCGGATCAGGTCGGTAATGACCTCTTCGTGGGTCGGTCCGAAACAGAAATCCCGGCCGTGGCGGTCTTTCATTCGCAGCAGTTCGCCGCCGTACTGGGTCCAGCGGCCGGATTCCTCCCAGAGTTCGGCTGGCTGAACCGCCGGCATCAATACTTCCTGAGCACCACTCTTGTCCATTTCTTCGCGTACAATCCGCTCGACCTTGCGCAGGGTGCGCAGGCCCATCGGCAGCCAGGTGTATAGCCCGGCGGCCAGTTTGCGGATCATGCCAGCACGCAACATCAGCTGGTGGCTGATGATCTCGGCGTCGGCGGGGGTCTCTTTCTGGGTGGCAATCAGGTAACGGCTTGCTCGCATCGTGTCTTCCGTTTGTGATAAATCTGAAGTGTTAGACTAATGGACAGGCGGCGGTTGGCCCGCCGAAGCCTTTATTTGTCGTAAAGTGGCCATTATTGTACGGAGCCTGTTGCACAAGGTACAGATGATGACCGACGAATCTATTGATGTGGCCCCGCGGCGCCGGCCGGTTCAGGCGCGCAGCCGGGAGCGCGTCAACACCATCCTTCGCCATGCCGCCACCATTTTTCACGAAAGCGGCGTCGAGGCTGTCAGCATGTCAGCCATTGCCCGGCAGTCGGGAATGTCCCTGGCCTCCCTGTATCGGTATTTCCCCAACAAGGCGGCCATTGTTCATGCCATTGCCGAACAGCATGTGGAGAAGATGGAGCGTGCTCTGAGGGAGCGTTTACAGGAACTGAGCCTGATTGCTGCAGTGGACGTTCTCATTGATCAGTTCTACGAGTTCTATCGCGATGAGCCTGCCTATTCAGCTATCTGGAGCGGCGTGGAGGCCATGCCGGAACTCCGGGAGCTGGACCTGAGAGAGCTCTACACCAACGCCCGCGACCTGGACGAAAAGCTCAGGGAGGAATGCCCCCAGATCCCGGACGACCGGCGCTGGACAGCAAGCCTGCTGCTACCACGGTCTGCGGGCACTGTTCTGCGGCTGGCAGTGACGCTGCCGGAGGCCCAGGGCCGGCAACTGGTTGAGGAGCTCAAGTGCATGGCCCGGGCTTACGTTCGCGAGCTTGTAGCCTGAATCAGGAAAGATACCCCAGGGGCAGGGCGGTACTGTCGATCACTCTCCGGAGTACAAAGCTGGAATGTACGCCGCTGACCCCCTGAATGCGGGTAATACGATTCAACAGAAAATGGTGGTAGTGGTCCATGTCCGGTACCACCACCTTGAGCATGTAATCGGCGTCCTGGCCGGTGATCAGGTAGCACTCCTGCACCTCCGGGTACTCGGCCACCTGCTCCTCAAAGGCCGCGAATCGCTCTGGCGTATGCCGGTCCATACCAATCAGTATGATTGCCGTCAGGGACAGGCCTAGCTTCTTGTGGTCGAGGATAGTGACGGTACTGACAATAACGCCTGCTTCCTCAAGCGCCCTGACACGGCGTAGGCAGGGTGAGGGTGACAGCCCGACTTTCTCCGCCAGTTCCTGGTTGGTCAGGGAGCCATCCTGCTGGATGTGCTCGAGGATTCGACGGTCCATCTTGTCAACTTTGACGAGGGTTTTCTGATTTTCAGCCATAAAATTCTGCAAAATCTGCCTGGTAAGCAATTTATAAACTAAAAAGTACGCTTTCCATTGGAAGTTCGCAATCAAATTCCAGCTTTATCGCGTTAACCTGTACGCATTGATAATTTCATTCCCGAAACCGCAAGGAATTACACGCATGGCTTTCGATCACCGCAAATACGTTGCGTTCAAACCTGTTGCCAAAACCGACCGTCGCTGGCCGGACAAGGTTATCGAGAAGGCGCCTACCTGGTGTGCCGTGGACCTTCGGGATGGCAACCAGGCGCTGGTGAAGCCCATGTCTGTTGCCCAGAAAACACGGATGTTCGAATTGCTGGTGAAACTGGGCTTCAAGGAGATCGAGATCGGCTTTCCGGCAGCCAGCCAGCCGGATTTCGACTTTTGCCGCAAGCTCATTGAGGAAAACCGCATCCCTGAGGATGTGAAGATTCAGGTGCTGACCCAGGCCCGTCCTGAACTGATCGAACGCACCTACGAAGCCCTGGCCGGTGCCCGCAAGGCAATCGTCCACGTGTACAACTCCACCTCTACGGTGCAGCGGGAGCAGGTATTTGGTCTGGATCGCGATGGCATCAGGGAGATTGCCGTCAATGGCGCAAAAGTGGTTCGCGACATCGCCGCGCGCCACCCGGAGACCGAGTGGACCTTCCAGTATTCGCCGGAAAGCTTCACCGGTACCGAGCTGGATTTCGCCGCGGAAGTGATTGACGCTGTGAGCGAGGTTTGGCGCCCGGAAAACGGCCAGCCGATGATCATCAACCTGCCTGCCACCGTTGAAATGGCGACACCCAATGTGTTCGCGGACCAGATTGAATGGATCTGCGACAACATCCAGCGCCGGGAGCACATCAGCATCAGCGTGCACACCCATAACGATCGTGGCTGCGCCGTGGCCGCCGCCGAGCTGGCGGTGATGGCCGGCGCCGACCGGGTTGAGGGAACGCTGATGGGCAACGGTGAGCGCACCGGCAACATGGACCTGGTAACCATGGCCATGAACCTCTATTCCCAGGGAATTGATCCGACTCTGGATCTGTCTGGCATGGCGGAAATCACCGAGGTCGTTGAGGCCTGTACCGAGATTTCCACCCATCCGCGTCATCCCTACGCTGGCGAACTGGTCTTCACTGCCTTTTCCGGCAGCCATCAGGATGCCATTCGCAAGTGCCTGGCACGCCGCAAGGATGGCGAGACCTGGCATGTCGCCTACCTGCCTATTGATCCGTTTGACGTCGGCCGCCGCTATGAGGAAGTGGTTCGCATCAACAGTCAGTCTGGCAAGGGCGGTGTCGCCTATGTGCTGGAGCGGGATTACAACATCAGCCTGCCGCGCTGGTTGCAGATCGAGTTCAGCAAGGTGGTCCAGAGAGAGGCGGAAACCAACGGTGGTGAGATCGACTCACTGACCATTCATCGCCTGTTCGAGGATCGCTATCTGAAAGTCCATGCCGATTGGGCGCTGCGCTCCTATGATCTGCACCGGGACGAAGACGGCGTTCACGCCGAGGTGTCGGTGGGTCGCGATGCGTCACCGGTTCGCCTGGATGGTCATGGGCTGGGCGCTGTTGAGGCGGTATCGGAAGCGCTGGAGAAGCGTTTTGGCATCTCCATTGCTGTCGAAGCTTACGACGAGTTTGCCCTGGGTGAGGGCACCAATGCCAACGCCCTGGCCTGTATTCGGTTGGCCGCAAACGATATGCATTGCAGTGCAGCGGCACTGGCAGAAGACACGACGTCTGCTACCTTGCAGGCCTTGTTTTCGGCGGTAGCCCAGGCAGTGGGTGTTGAAATGCCTGAAACGGAAGCGGAGGCTG
>Ga0102937_1000176_pt1 | contig 27629 bp, 30 predicted proteins | sample SalPonR2_B_D1_MG_FD_78213 | JGI IMG/M metagenome (GOLD analysis project Ga0102937, IMG submission 78213) | Salt pond soil microbial communities from South San Francisco under conditions of wetland restoration - Salt Pond MetaG R2_B_D1_MG | ecosystem: Environmental > Aquatic > Marine > Intertidal... | reverse complement strand
TCGGTGGACGACCGCCGCGACCATCCGGTGGTGCACGTCGCACTCGAGGATGCGGAGGCCTACGCCGCCTGGGTCGGGCAGGCGCTGCCGACCGAGGCGCAGTGGGAGCGGGCGGCGCGGGGTGGGCACGACGACGGCCGAGCGTTCACGTGGGGTGACGAGGCCGTCCCCGAGGGCCGGTACCTCGCCAACTTCTGGCAGGGCGACTTTCCGTGGCGCAACAGCGAGGCCGACGGGTACACGGGAACCGCTCCGGTCGGTTCGTTCCCGCCCAACGATCTCGGCCTGTACGACATGGCCGGCAACGTGTGGGAATGGACCACCGACTGGTATGCCGACGGCCATCCGGCCGATGCCGACAAGCCGTGTTGCGTCCCGACCGATCCCCGGGGCCCGGCCGTGGAGGCGAGCTTCGACCCGGCGCAGCCGCAGTTCCGGATCCCGCGCAAGGTGATCAAGGGTGGGTCGTTCCTGTGCGCCGACAACTACTGCCAGCGCTACCGGCCCGCCGCCCGGCGTCCACAGATGGTCGACACCGGGATGAGCCACGTCGGGTTCCGCACGGTTGCTGCGCGAGGCTGATCCGGTGACCGACCCCACCGGCTCCGACACCGGCTCCGACACCGGGCCGGGAGCTGCTCCCGGGGAGATCGACCTGTTGCCGTCGTGGCGTCCCGGACCGGCCAGAGACCGGCTGACGTCGTTTCTCGATGCCAGCGAGCAGGTGCCGGTCGAGCGTCGTGTCGCCGTGTTCGACAACGACGGCACGCTGTGGTGCGAGAAGCCCAACTACGTGCAGATGGAGTTCTTCCTGCACGTCCTGGGCGCTGCGGTGGGCCACGACCCCAGCATCGCCGATCGTCGCGAGTACCGCGCCTTGCTCGACGGCGACGGCGCGGACGTCGTGGCGATGGGCATCGAGCGAGTGGTGTTCGCGCTCGTCGAACTCACCGAGGGATGGTCACCCGAGTACTTCGAGTCGCGTGTGCGCAGCTTCGTGGACACGACCCGGCATCCCGACCGGGATGTCCCGCTGGCCGACATGCGGTACCAGCCGATGCTGGAGCTCCTCGACGCGCTGCGTGCCCGGGACTTCGACGTGTTCGTGGTCACCGGAGGCGGCACCGAGTTCGTGCGGGCGGTGAGTGCGGGCTTCTACGGCGTCTCGCCGGAGGGGGTGGTGGGCTCGCAGGTGGGTTACGCGCTCGAACGCGTCGAGGGGCGTCCGCAGCTGCGACGCACGGTGGGCCTGTTCGGCGACGTCAACGAGGGGGACCCGAAGATCGGCAACATCCAGCGTCAGCTCGGCCGCCGGCCGATCTTCGCGGCGGGCAACTCCGCGGGTGACGCGGCGATGCTCGACTACGCACTGGGCGCTGATGGCCCGACGTGCGCGGTGCTCGTGGACCACGACGACGCCGACCGCGAGTACGCCTACGAGAGCCGGGCCGCTTCGTTCGACTCCGACGGAGCGATCACCGACGTGGCCCGACGTTCGGGCTGGACGATCGTGAGCATGCGCCACGACTGGTCGACCATCTTCCCCTGACCGGTCTCCGTTCGGGTTGCGGAATTGTCGGGACGTCCCGACGAACGCGTCACGCAAACGGTGGATGCCGCCAGGTGGTCGTCGTTTGCGTTGCGAAAATGTTGGAGCGTCCCGAAGAAACCGTCACGCAAACGGGTTGGTGGGGACGGGGCGTGATCGCTGGGTTCACTCGTGCCAGTCGAGGGTGGTGCGCATGGTGGTGTCGAAATCCTCGAACGGCATCGACGCCTTGGTGGCGCTGATGAGCTGCGCATCGTTGCCGACGAACTGCCGGAACGGCGCATCGGGATCCAGTGCGGCGCGCACGATCGCATCGGCCACGTCCTGCGGGTCGGGCTCGGGGCCGTCGCCGTTCAGGACACCTTGCGCCTCGCGGAGGCGCACCGACCGGTCGTGGTCGTCGGACCCCTCCCAGCCAGGCGCAGGCACGATGTTGGAGCTGAACTCGGTCTCGAACCGCCCCGGCTCCACGAGCCGCACGCGGATGCCGGCCTGGCTGTTCTCGAAATGGACGGCCTCGCTGAGAGCTTCGAGCGCGTGCTTCGTCGCGGCATAGGCGCCGCCGAACGGTGCTCCGACGACTCCGGCGATGCTCGACACGTTGACGATCGTGCCGCTGCCGCGTCGGCGCCAGGTGGGAATCACCGCGCGGATCAGCCGGACCGGACCGAGCACGTTGGTGTCGAGTTGTCGGTGCATCAGCTCGTCGGGGATCATGTGCACGGAGCCGGCGACCTCGAACCCGGCGTTGTTCACGATCACGTCGAGTTCGGCCGCATCCCCGATGGCAGCCTCGACCGAGGCGGGGTCGCACACGTCGAGATGCCGGATCTCCACGTCGAGGCCCTCGGCAGCCGATCGCAGGTCGTCGCCCTTTGCCGTGTTCCGCATCGTGGCGATCACGCGGTGACCGTCCCGCGCGAGCGAGAGTGCGGCGAGCTTTCCGAAGCCGCTGTTGCTGCCGGTGATCAGGATCGTGGACATCGTGCCTCCGTCGATGGGGTGTCGGCCACGAACGTAGCAACCCACCGTGGACAGATATACCTATGGGGGTATAGTGGTGGCCGACTGAGGAGGACACGTCATGGCATTTCTCGCTTTCATGAACACCGTTCCCGGCCGGATCATCCGCGTCGTCGCCGGGTTGGCGCTCATTGCGATCGGCGCTGCGGTCGGCGGTGGCGTGGGGATCGGCATCGCCGTCTTCGCCCTCGCACCGATCGCCACCGGTGCGTTCGGCGTCTGCCCGATCAATCCGCTCGTCGGGCAGCCGCTGCGAGCATGCGCCGTCCCCCGCACGACGCGTGCAGGGCACAGTCACTGACGTCGGCCTCATCACCCGCCCGAACGCGGAGCCCGTAGGGCCCGCGCACGGCCGACGCCTCCGACGACGTCGCGATCGAGTTCGAGTCGCGCCGGGGTCGGGTGGTGCTGAGCACGGTGGTGCTCGGGTCGGCCGTCGCCATGTCGACCGCCACGGTGGTCAACGTCGCCCTTCCCAGTTGGCCCGGAGCCTCGACGCCGGGATCGGCGGGCAGAAGTGGATCGTCAACGGCTACATGCTCACCTTGGCGTCGTTCGTCCTCATCGGCGGGTCACTCGGCGACCGCTACGGCCGCCGTGGTGCTGCTCGATGCGGTGCCGGTGGAACGAGCGGGATCCGGTGACGAGGCCGAGGAGAAGGCCGTGTGGCGTCACGGCTGCCCCGTCGACGGTGAACTCACCTCCGTGTCCCGCGACCGCACCCCGTTTGCGTGACGCTTTCGTTGGGGCGTCCCCACATTCCTGCAACGCAGACGGGTGGGACCCGGCGGCCACCTTCGTTTGCGTGACGCTTTCGTTGGGGCGTCCCGACATTTTCGTCACGCAAACGGGTGGGGGTGGTGGGGGCGTATCGTCGCAGGATGGGCCGGACCGTCGAGCGTCGAGTGCGGCCGCGCCTCCGGCCGCCCGTGGCCGTGCGGGTGCTGTTCGGGGTCTCGGCGACAGCGATGGTGGTGTTCAACGTGGCGCTGATGCTGTCGGATCGGGCACCCGGAGCCCTTCGTCGACTCTTCGGCGACGCCGCCGACCGGCTGTCGGAACGGATCGATGCCGGAGCCCGGGTCACCGCCGAGCAGCTCCCCGACAGCGACGTCGTGGTCCACATCGCCGTGTGGGCAGTCGCCACCGCACTGGTGGCACTCACGGTCTGGACGTGGCGCGGTCTTGCGGTGTCAGCCGCCGTGGTCCTGGCGGCGAGCGTGATCGTGGAGCTGAGCCAGGGCGTCTACTCCGCGACACGCGTGGTCGAGGGCACCGATCTGCTGGCCAACGCCGCTGGTGTCGGCGTCGGCGCGGTGGCGGCTGCGAGCGCCTACGTCGCATGGAGCGCAGCGGCTGCCCTGTTCGGCCGGTCGTGAGCCGGCCCGCCGGCCGTCCGGCCCTTCGTTTCCCGTCGAGTCGACCTCGAGTCGGTGTCCGGCGGCTCGCTCCGGGGGACGGTCTGCGTAGCCTGCCCGCATGAGTCCGATCTCGTCACATCTCGGCGTGATCGGTGCCCTGCCCGAGGAGATCGAGCTCCTCCACGACCGGCTCGTCGACGAGCGGGTCGAACGCATCGCTCGGCGCACCTATCGCACCGGCACGCTCCTCGATGTCGCCGGCTCACCGCAGGTCACGCTGGTGCAGTCACGCATGGGCAAGGTGGCCGCCGCCGTCACGGCGACGACACTCATCCGCGAGTTCGGGGTCGACGGCATCGTGTTCACGGGGATCGCCGGCGCACTCGCCCCAGGGGTCGGCATCGGTGACGTCGTGATCGCCACCGACCTGGTGCAGCACGACATCCTGGGGCCACCCGACGAGTTCCGCCGCGGTGACGTGCCGTTGCTCGGCGTCCGCGATTTCGTCGCCGACCCGGCACTGTCGGATGCGGCGGAACGCGCGGCACTCGACTTCTTCGGTGAGGGCTTCACCGAGCTGGTCCCCGCCGAGGTGCTGGCCGATCTCGGGATCCGCCGACCCCGTGTGCATCGCGGACGAGTCGTCACCGGCGACGAGTTCATCCACGGTGAGGGAAAGGCCGTGGTGCTGGGCCGCGAGGCCGCCGCCGTGTGTGTCGACATGGAGGGCGCCGCCGTCGCCCAGGTCTGCTTCGAACACGGCGGTGTCCCCCTGTGCGTGATCCGTGCGATCTCCGATCTCGCATCCGGCGAGGCGGTGTCCGACTTCCCGAAGTTCCGCGATGCGCTCGCCCGCCACTACGGCTGGGAGATCATCCGCCGCATGTGGCGTTGACCGTCAGCCGGCCGTGTGCACCGGTGCGCCGCCGAGGTCGGCCGAGGCGTAGATCGCATCGACCAGGTCGTGAGCAGGCACTGCCGCTCGCAGTGGCAGGGGGGAGGGAACACCGTCGCGGAGCGCTCGCAGGAACGGCGTCACCGGGTTGAACATCGCTCCGTCGCGCAGGTCGAGCACGTCGTCGGACAGGAACGGCGACGCCGCAGGGAGGTCGGCCGCCAGCACATCCTCCAGCAGTGCCCGCCCCGCCGACTCCACCGCCGGCTCCCCGGCGAACTGCCAGGTCATCGAGCCGTCCGGTGTCCCGTCGAGCCGGAGGTACAGATGCTCGGAGAAGCACTCGATGTGGCGCTGGCTCGGCCGGTCGGTCATGTCGTGCCAGATCGACAGCAGGTCGGCGACGGCGCCGGTCGCGAACTCGAGACGAGCCGACGCGACGTCGTCGATCCGGGGATGGCCGTGGAACTCGCGCACGGTGCCGCTCACGGCGTCGACCGGCCCGCCGAGCCACTGCAGCACGTCGACGTCGTGGATCGAGTGCTCGAGCAGGGTGCCGCGTCCGCAGCGTGCCGGATCGACCCGCCACGTCGAGCCGTAGTAGCTCTGGATGGGGATGAACTGGTCGTCACGGAACGACACGGCCATCAATCGGCCCGCCCGTTCGTCCGCGAGCAGTTGGTGCGCCCGCACGAACTGCGGCAGGAACCTCAGCACCAGTCCGACCTGGTTCACCACGCCGGCCGACTCGACGCTGTCGGCGATGCGTCGGGCGCCGGCGCCGTCGAGTGCCAGCGGCTTCTCGCAGAACACGGCCACACCCCGCTCGGCTGCTGCAGCCACCAGCCGTTCGTGCTCCGAGGTCCACGTGGTGACGAAGACGGCGTCGACGTCGTCGAGCACGGCCTCGCCGTGGGGAGCCACCTCGGCGCCGACACGACCAGCGAACGCGGCCGCCCGCTCACGGTCGACGTCGTACACCGCGGCGACCCGATGGTCGACAGTGGTGTGCTTCAGGAAGTAGCTGTGGGTGCGGCTGATGAAGCCGCATCCGAGGAATCCGATCCGCAAGGTCATGCCATGAGTCCGTCGAGCCGAGGTCGAGCCGAGCCGGCTACTTCTCGTAGACGAGACAGCCGTCGTCGAGGTCCGCTGCCGGCAGGGTCTCCTTCTCGACCCAGTAGTCCTGCGTGTGCTGCCACTCGGGCTTGTCGCCCTTCTTGGGCATCAGGTGGACACTGCGCATGAGGTACCCCGGATTGAAGTTGTCGGGGTCGATCCACGACGACAGCTCCATCTCCGCGTCCTCGGGACGCAGTGCCGGGGTGACCTTCACCGCACCGAGGTCGTCCATGTGGTCGAGGAGCCGACAGACGAAGTCCGACACGAGATCGGCACGCAGCGTCCAGCTCGCCCGGAAGTAGCCGAACACCCACACGAGGTTGGGGACGCCGGTGAACATCATCCCCCGATACGTGACGGTGTCGGCGAAGTTCACCGGTCGGTCGTCGACGGTGAAGTCGATGTCGCCGAGCACGCTCAGTTCGAATCCGGTGGCGGTGATGATCACGTCGGCGTCGAGGTGCTCGCCGCTGCGTGTGCGGATGCCCGTCTCGTCGAACGCCTCGATCTCGTCGGTCACGACCGACGCCTTGCCGCTGCGGATCCCGGCGAACAGGTCGCCGTCGGGCACCATCGCGAGGCGCTGCTGCCACGGCCGGTAGGCGGGTGTGAAGTGCGTGTCCACGTCGTATCCCTCGGGCAGCTCGGCGCGTACGAGGTTCAGCAGTTCGGTGCGCAGGAACTCGGGCTGTTCGAACGACAGCCGGGTGATCTCGGCCTGGTCCTTGAGGATCTTGCGTCGCACGATCTCGTGCGTCCACTCCTCGGGGACGTCGAGGTCACGCAGCATGTCGGCGACCTCGTTGGTGTTGGGGCGCGAGATGAAGTAGGTCGGTGAGCGCTGGAGCATCGTGACGTGCTCGCACTCGCCTGCGATGGCCGGCACGAGGGTGGCGGCGGTGGCCCCGGACCCGATCACCACCACCCGCTTGCCGGTGAGGTCGATGTCGTTCGGCCAGGTCTGCGGGTGGACGATCTCGCCCTCGAACGTGTCCATCCCGGGCCAGTCGGGGGTGTACCCCTTCTCGTGGCGGTAGTAGCCCTGGCACATCCACAGGAAGTCGGTGGTGAACGTGACGTCCTCGATGTCGCCCGAGTCGGGATCGGTGCGTGTGGCGTGCAGCGTCCAGCGGTTGTCGTCACTCGACCAGGTGGCGGTGGAGATCCGGTGGTGGTAGCGGATGTGACGGTCGAGGTCGTTCTCCTCGATCACCTCGCCCATGTACCGCAGGATCTCGGCGGCGGCGGCGATCGGGGGACCGGTCCACGGCTTGAAGCGGTAACCGAAGGTGTACAGGTCGCTGTCGGAGCGGATGCCCGGGTAGGTGTGCGTCAGCCACGTCCCGCCGAAGCTCTCCTTCGTCTCGAGCACGACGAAGCTGGTCCCCGGTCGCTGGTGCCGGAGGTGGTACGCCGCACCGATCCCGGAGATGCCGGCACCCACGATCAGCACGTCGACGTGCTCCACGTCGCCGCTGCCGTCGGTTCGAGGTGGGGTCACCGCAGCATCGCTCATGGTCATCCTCCTTGCACTCCCGCATCCGACCTCTCGGGTCGGGGCGGAGCCGAGCTTCGCGCACGATCGACGACCAGCTGCAACCCGCCGGGGCCACGTGAGCGAGACTGTCGCAGTGATCGTGGATGTTGCCCACTACGTCGACGGGGGACGGCACGACCTCGACCGGCCGCTGCGGGACCTCGGCCGATGGTCGGCGACGTCGCAGGCAGACGGCTTCCTGTGGCTCGGACTCAACATGCCCGACGAAGCCGAACTCGCACCGGTGTGCGCCGACCTCGAGTTCCACGAGGTGTCGCCGGCGGAGATCCTCGCCCCGCACGCCCGCCCCGTGCTCAGCGTCGACGGCTCCACCATCCAGCTGGTGCTGCGCACCGCCCGCTACGACGACCGCGCCGAGACGATCGTGCTCGGTGAGATGACGTTGCTCGTCGGCCCCCACGCCGTGGTGTCGATCCGCCACGGCCGGGCGAGCCAGCTGGCCCAGGTGCGATCGCGCCTCGAAGCCGATCCCGACCGGTTGCGTCTCGGCCCGTCGGCCGTGTTCGCTGCGGTGATCGACCGGGTGATCGGCGACTACGGACCGGCACTCGACGGCTTCGAGGCCGACGCCGTCGAGGTGGAGAACGAGGTGTTCTCCGACACGAGCCGGCAGCCGGTGCGCCGGCTCTACAAGCTCAAGCGGGAGGTGCGACGGTTGCTGGTGGCGATCGACTCGCTGCAGGATCCACTCATCCGCCTGATCCGCACGCAAGGACACCGGCTGCCCGCCGCGATCCTGGCCGACCTCAACGAGGCGGCCGATCAGCTCGACCGTGCCGTCACCCGCGCCCACTCGCTGTCGGGCCTCCTCGACGCAGCGCTCACGGCGAGCCTCACCCAGATCACCGTGCGCCAGAACGACGACATGCGCAAGATCAGTGCCTGGGTGGCGATGGCCGCCGTACCGACGATGGTGGCGGGCATCTACGGCATGAACTTCGACCACATGCCCGAGCTCGACTGGGTGGCCGGCTACCCGCTGGTGATGACGCTCACGGCGCTGGTGGTAGCACTGCTCCATCGGCAGTTCAAGCGGTCCGGCTGGCTCTGAGCGTCCGGTTCCGTCGTGACGGACGGCCCTGGCGATCGCCGGGTTCCGGTCGGAAGCTGGCGGTATGGAGCGCGGTGCTCGGTCGGCTCGCTTCGCAGGGAGCCCTGCCCGCTCCCTGGCTCTTGCCCTCGCTCTTGCTCTGGCTCTTGCAGCGTGCTCCGGTGACGCCGACTCGGTTCCGACATCGGCTGCGTCCGGCGCGGACCGGGTCGAGGTCACGCGTGGCGTCGACGTGGCCGGTGTGACGGTCACCGACGTGTTCGTCGGGTCGGATGTCCTTTCCGCTCCGGTCGTGGTGATGTTCCACGGAACCGCGGGTGATCCCTCGTCGATGGAGCCACTGGCCCGGGAGATCGCCCGCACGGGTGCTGTCGTGCACGTCCCCCGATGGCCCGTGATCGACCAGGTCTCTCCGTATCCCACCAACGATGCACGGCCGTACCTGCGTCAGGTGGACGCGGTGGTGTGCTCGCTGCGGTTCGCCCGCCGATCGGCTGCCGAGTTCGGCGGCGATCCCGACGATCTCACGGCGCTGGGGCACTCGGGCGGCGCCATGGCCGGTGGCCGCATCGCTCTCGTCGACGATCTGCCGTGGCCCGATCCCGGGTGCGACCCGGGCGTCTCGCACGTGCCGCAACGGTTCATCGGGACCTCCGGTGACTATGCGGGAGTCAACCAGTACGGATGGCAGTACCGCGACCTCTACGCGCCGTTCGATCTCATGGCGCTCGACGTCACCAACGCCTCGCTGGAGGTGCGACTGTTCCACGGGTTCGATGACCGGGTCATCGACTTCATCACCGCCTGGTACTTCCACGACCGGCTCGCGGATCTCGGGGTCGACTCCCGGATACTGGCCACCGACACCGGTCACTCCGATCTGCGGGATCCTGCAACGCCCGGCGGCCGGTTCGTCGTCGACGAAGTCGCCGCTCTGCTCCACGGCCACCCCGACATCTTCGGCGAGGTGCCGATCGATGCGAACCTCACCGCCGACGAGGGCTCCTGTGTGTACGCGGGGCCGGCCGAGCTCGCGCTGTCCGACCTGCTGAGGATCGAGCTGCGCAACCGGCGATCCGGACTGGTGTGGTTCTCGCTCGTGGGGATGTCCGACGTCGGCGTCACGATCGACGACCTGCGCGCCGCTGGATCCGAGCCTCCGGAGGCCGTGGACTTCGGAGGCTTCCAGCCCGTGGCCGTGGGGACCGCCGACCATCTGGACTGGGTCTTCCTCGACGGCTCGCGGCCGTGGGCCACCTACTGCCTCAGCGACCCCGACCCGGAGCACCCGATGACGATGCCGACGGTCCTGCTCTGGCCCGGCACCCTGATGGAACCGGCGGCGTTGCTCCGACCCGTTCGGTGACGAGCCGGCGCCACGGCTGCTCGGGCGCCGGCGACGTTCAGACGATGGTGGTGCCCGTGCGGGCGGCGAGCCGGCCGAGCATCCACTGCGAGGCCCGGGGCGACATCCGCGCCGCCAGGTCGAACAGGTGGGCATCGGGACCGATCAGTGCCCGCCGCTTGTTCTTCTCCACCGCGCCGAGGATCAGCTGCGCCGCCTTCTCCGGGGTGGTCTTCGCGAAGCGTTCGAAGTCGAGCGCCACCTGCTCGACGTCGACGGCATCGTCGTGTGCCGCCCATTCGAACCGTCCGTTGCGGGCGATGTTGGTCTTGATGCCGCCCGGGTGGACCGTGGTGGCGGACACGCCGCACCGCTCGATGTCGAGCTCGGTGCGCAGCGCATCGGTGAAACCGCGGACCCCGAACTTGGCGGCGTTGTAGGCCGACTGCGTGGGGATGCCGAGGAGGCCGAACACGCTGGAGATGTTCGCCACGTGGCCGTCGGCGGTCGCCTTCAGGTGGGGCAGGAACGCCAGCGTGCCGTGCACCACGCCCCAGAAGTTGATGTCCATCAACCACCGGAAGTTCTCGTAGCTCATCACGTGGACGTCGGCGCTGAGTGCGACGCCGGCGTTGTTGAAGATCAGGTTGACCTGGCCGAACTCCTCGACCACTGCGGCGGCCCACGTCTCGACGGCGGCCCGCTCGGCCACGTCGACGGGCGCTGCCGACACCTTCACGGGCACGACGGTGCCGGAGCGACCGGCAGCCGCGTCGACCAGCCGAGCGGTCTCGGTGAGGCCGATCTCGTCGACGTCGGACAGTGCCACGTGGCATCCCCGATCGGCCAGTTCGAGCGCCAGGGCCCGTCCGATGCCCGACCCGGCTCCGGTGATCGCGGCCACTTTGCCCGTGAAACTCCTCATCGTCGGTCACCGTACCGACGCCGGCCGGGACGGTTACGGTCGGCGAGATGAGCAACGAGCGCGGCCAGGTGAAGTTCGGGTGGCTGTCACCCGTGATCGGCAACCGGTGGAGCGACCACCGGCCGATCGTGATGTACCAGGAGCAGCACATCCTCCCGACGGCGCTGCCGCACTTCGACTCGGTGTGGATCGCGGACCACTTCTGGGGGTTCGACGCCAAGACCGATCCGTTCATGGAGGCGTGGACCACGCTCACGTGGTTGGCGGCGAAGTTCCCCGACGTGGCGCTGTGCCATCACGTGCTCGGTGTGGGCTACCGCCCTCCCGCTCTCACGGCCAAGATGGCGTCGACGCTGCAGGTGCTGTCGGGAAACCGGTTCATCCTCGGTATCGGTGCCGGTTGGCGCGAGGCCGAATACCACGCCTACGGCTACGAGTTCCCGCCGCCGGCGGTGCGGTTCGCGCAACTCGAGGAAGCGGTCGAGATCTGCCGGTTGATGTGGACGCAGGACGAGCCGAGCTTCAGCGGTGAGCACTTCTCGATCGACGGGGCCACCGCCTCGCCGCGCCCCGACGTGGTGCCGCCCGTGTGCATCGGAGCCGCGGGCGAGCAGATCGGGCTGCCACTGGTGGGGCGCATCGCCGACATGTGGAACGGTCCGTCACGGGGGACCGACGACGACTGGCGCCGGCGGCTCGACATCGTGCGCACCTCGGCGGCCGATGCCGGCCGGGACCCGTCGGACATCGAGGTGAGCTCGACGTTCGAGCGGGCATTGCCGGAAACGGATGCCGAGTCGGCGGAGCTGCGGGAGTTCCTCACCCATCGAGCCGAGATGGGTGTCGAGCACTTCGTGATGGACTTCGGTCATCCGCTCACCGACGAGCACGTACTCCGGTTCGTGGAACAGGTGATGGAGCCGATGCGGGCCTGAACCCGTCGGTGCCGCTCAGGCGGCGAGGGTGAAGTGGCCCGTGGTGGCGCGAGCGAGGATGCGCATGGCCAGCAGGCCGAAGGCACGCTCGCGGACGGCCGGCGGCTCGTGGGTGTCGGCGAGCACCTCGGCGAGCACGGGGGACACGTCGGCGGCGAGGCCGACCTCGATGACGTGGTCGATGGCGGCTGCGGGCACGGCGGCGAGGCCGTCGCGGTCGATGGTGCGGGCGAGTTCCTCGATGGCGGCGAGCTCACGGCGCAGATCGGCGGCCGGGGCGGTGAGGGGGGTGACGAGATGGCTCATGGGAATCACGCTACGGACGTCGGAGCACAAACAACAGCGATACTTTCTGCTCATGATCATCAGATATGCTGATGTTCATGTCGGGCCTGCGTGAACTCGAACTCCGCCACCTCGCCACGCTCGACGCCGTGGCGTCGGAGGGCACCTTCGGCCGCGCGGCCGAGCGGCTCGGCTACACGCAGTCCGCCGTCAGCCAACAGATCGCCGCGCTCGAACGCACCGTGGGCGGCAAGGTGTTCGACCGGCCGGGAGGCCCCCGCAGGGTGGAACTCACGCCACTGGGCGCCGTCGTGCTCGATCGGGGGCGCGATCTGATCGCCCGCGTGGACGCCCTCGACGACGTGCTCGATCGCTTCCGGAGCGGGCAGGTGGGCCGGCTCACCGTCGGCACGTTCCAGAGCATCTCGTCGGCGGTGCTTCCGCAGCTCGTCGCCAGGTTCCGCGGCCAGTTCCCCGACGTCGACATCGCCTTGTTCGAGAGCGACGACGACGACGAACTCGAAGCGCAGCTCGAGCGGGGCCAGACCGAGGTGAGCTTCCTCGTCGGCGGCGTCGACGTGGCGGCAGCTGCCGGATTCGAGGCCCGGCACCTGCTCACCGACCCGTTCGTGCTGATCGCCCGGCCCGGCCAGTTCGGCCCGGGCCCGGTGCCGGTCCACGCGTTCGACGACGAGCCGATGATCGGCCAGCACGAGAACTCGTGCCAGTTGCTCAACGAGGCGGGCCTGCGTGCCGCCGGCCTCGATCCGAGTTACGTGTTCCGGTCCAACGACAACGGCACCGTCGCGGCGATGGTGCGTGCCGGCATGGGCGTGGCCGTGATGCCCCTGCTGTGCACCGAGCCGGAGGACCCGCGCACGTCGCTGCACCCTCTCGACCCGCCGATTCCCGGGCGCAACGTGTCGATCGCCTGGCGGTCGGGTCGCACCCTCTCGCCTGCCGCCGAGGCGTTCGTACAGCTGGCGATCGACGTGTGCGCCGACGTGGCCGGAGAACTCGCCCCGGCCCACTGACACCGGCGCCGCCCGAGCCACCAGCGCGGCAACCCTGTTTGCGTGACGAAATTGTTGGCGCGTCCCGACATTTCTGCAACGCAAACGTGTGGTCGACGTGCGGATGCAGGAGCGAATCAGGTGGGGGACCAGCCGGGGCGGCCGAACACGTAGCCGAACCGCTCGCGCCAGGTGCGTGCCCGGCGCACGTCGCGGGCGATGTCGACGAACTCGTGGTAGCCGATGCGGATCGGGTTGAACGTGTGGATGTTCTTGGTGAGGCCGTACTTCACCCGTCGCACCTCCGGCTCGAACGTGCCGAACAGCCGGTCCCACAGGATCAGGATGCCGCCGTAGTTCTTGTCGAGGTACTGCGGGTTGGCGCCGTGGTGCACCCGGTGGTGCGACGGCGTGTTGAACACCGCCTCGATGGGCTTCGGGAGCCGGTCGATCGCCTCGGTGTGGATCCAGTACTGGTACAGCAGGTTCAGCTGCCCCGCCTTGGCCACGTGGTGCGCCGGGAGCCCGATCAACGGCATCGGGAGGAACACCCAGGCGGTGAGGAAGCCCGACCACGGCTGGCGGAGGGCGGTCGACAGGTTGTAGCGCTCACTCGAGTGGTGCGTGACGTGGTTGGCCCACAGCAACCGCACCTCGTGCATCCACCGGTGGTCCCAGTAGTAGAGGAAGTCCCACGCCACCATCGCCACCGGCAGTGACCACTTCGTGGCTCCGATGTCGACGACCCGCCGCTTGAAGACGAACCGGCTCACCGCACCGAGCGCACCGGCGATCGCCAGGTTGACCGCCACGTTGCCGGCCAGCATCGTGAGGCTGGCACGGGTGTCGCGCGCCTCGTAGCCCACGGGAACCAGCGGATCGGGTGGCAGGCTCGGATCCGACAGCTCCTCACGGTCGGCATCGTCGAGGTCGCCGAATTCGCGCAGCTCCCGGCGCTTCAGAGCCCTCGACTCCCAGACCATCGTGCCCACGAACAGTGGCAGCGACAGGAGGTCGACCGTGTCGATCGGACGAGAGTTGAGCTGCTTCACCCCACCAGTCTGCCGACCAAGCACGTCTGCGTTGCAGTTTCGTGGGGACGGGCCGAAGAAAACGTCACGCAAACGGAGCTGTAGGTTCGGGGGAGTGGCAGAGATCCGTTCGTACCCCCAGTCCCGCTTCGCTCCTCCCCCCGGCGCCACCGAGATCCTGCTGGTGCGCCACGGCGAATCGGCACCCCACGTGGAGGGCGAGTCGTTCGACCTCGTCGACGGTCACGGCGATCCGCCCCTCGCCCCGGCTGGGGTGGATCAGGCCCGGCTCGCCGCCCAGCGGCTGATCGACACCGGCGAGCGGATCGCCGCCGTGTACGTCACGACCCTCCAGCGCACCGTGCAGACCGCCCAGCCGCTGCTCGACCAGCTCGGCATCGAACCGACCGTGATCGCCGATCTGCGTGAGGTCTATCTCGGCGACTGGGAGGGAGGGGAGTTCCGCAAGCGGATCGCCGACGGGGATCCGATCGCCCAGCTGATGTACGTCGAGCAACGCTGGGACGTGATCCCCGGTGGCGAGCCGGCCCACCAGTTCGAGAACCGCGTCCGGCGCGGCATCGAGCGGATCGCCGCCGAGCATCCCGACGAGCTCGTCGTGGCCGTCGTGCACGGAGGCGTGATCGGCCAGGTGATGAACATCGCCACCGGTTCGTCGGGATTCGCGTTCACGGGTGCCGACAACGCTTCGATCTCCCACGTCGTCGTCGAAGGCGACCGCTGGGTGGTGCGTTGCTGGAACGACACCTCCCACCTCAGCCCGACCTTCTCCACCGCCGCCGAACCGCTCATCTGATCCCGGCGCCCTGGCCGCGGCGCCCGGCGCCGTCACCGGTTCAACGGCCCGAGCCCGTGTCGACGCCGTCGCCGTCAGAGCAGCGTCGAGCCCGACGGATCAGGACGAGGAGGAGTCGGCGCTCGACTCCGGTGGCCGCCACGACACCGCGAGCAGGGCTACCGCACCTCCGACGCCTCCGATCGCAGCGATCGCCAGGCCCGCCGTACCCGACAGGTCGTCGCGGATGTCGAACGCCTCGTCGAGCGACCACGATCCCGGACCCAGCGCTCCCAGCGCCGCACCGACGATGCCCAGCGTCATCACGTACTCCCACCCTTCGCCGGGACGGAAGATGAAGAATCCGTTGCCGCGGTGGTTGATCGCCCAGGCCACGAACATCACGCCCACCACGCCCGCTGCCGCGAACGGTGTGAGCAGCCCCACGATCAACAGGATTCCGCCGACGATCTCGGTGACGCTGGCCAGCCAGGCGTGCAGTCGGGGCGGCCGCATGCCCATCGAACCGAACCATCCCGCGGTGCCGTCGATGTTCGGCCGCACGTGATTGACACCGTGTGCCAGCATCACGGCCCCCACCCCGCAGCGCAGGAGGAGAAGGGCGAGATCGACTGCGTCGGCGTCGTTCATGTGCGCAGCCTGCCAGGTGCACGTCGGCGCCCACGCACCGGATCGCCCGCGCCGGCCCGAGTCGAGGACCGTTCAGCTGCCGTAGCGGGCGACGCCGGCGGCGACGTGCTGCTCGAACAGGTCGAGCACCTCACCGGGCTCGGCGTGCCGCCCCGCGGCGAGCTTGGAGTAGAGCGTCTCGCCGTCGACGACGACGTCGAAGACGCCCTTCGAGCCCGTCACGAAGGTGAGGCGGTCGATCACGTGCTGGTAGTTCGAGAGGAGATCGTCAGCGGCGCTCACGGCGCGGCTCGAATAGTCTCAAGGGACGCAGTACTCGATCGTGATCACATGGCCGGCCATGCGATCGAGGGTACCGGCGGCGTGCCACGGGGGCGAGTCGAGCCGTCGGGCTGCGCTCAGTGCGCCGTGTGTGATCCGTCGTACGGGGCGGCCACCAGGCGGCCACCGATCAGCCACTCGCCCACGAGCAGCCGACCGGCACGATCGACGGCCAGGCAATGTGGGCTGTTGAACCTGTCGGGGTGGAGTGGCGGTCGGACCGGACGGCCACGCTCGTCGAGTGCGTTCGGCCACCCCGGTCGATCGCAGACCGAAGCGTCGGCTCCGAGTTCGGCCACGAGCCGGTCGTCCGCATCGAGCACGACGACCCGGGCGTGCAACTCGGCGATCACCAGCCGATCGCCGATGGTGACGAAGGCGCTCGGGCTGGTGAGGAGACCCTCGCCGAACGACCTGCGGAACTCGCCGTCGAGGCCGTAGACCTGGACCCGGGCGTTGCCGCGGTCGGCCACCAGCAACTCGGGCTCGTCGCGCCGTCGATCGATGAAGAGCGCATGCGGGCAGTCGAAGCGGCCGGCACCGCCGGACGCTGTTGCGGCACCCACCACGCCGGAGCCGTCGTGGGTGCCGTCGATCATGGCCTCGAGTGTCCCCATCGGGCTGAAACGCATCACGACGCCGATGCCGTAGCCGTCGGCGACCCAGACGTCACCCGTGCCGCCGTGGTCGGGATCGGCGAGGTGCGGTTCGTCGACGGCGACCGACGTCGGCCGGAACGGTGCGTGCTCGTAGCACTCGCAGTCGGGTTGTCCGATCGACATCACCTCGCGACCGTCGAGTTCGATCAGGACGGCGCGTGGCCCACGCCCGCCACGGCCACCGGGCGTGTAGGCCCCGTCGCCGCCTCGCACCATCGTGAACCCGCAGTCGGCCAGCCAGAGGCGTTCCCTCGGCGGGCCGTCGACCGCGTCGTCGAGGACGACGGTGATGCCGTGGATCTCGTCGGTGTCGGTGGCGACGTGTCGTGGAGTCCGGCCGTCGGGTCCGCAGAACAACAGTCCTCCGTCGGGCGCCGGCGTGACGACGGATCCGTCGCCGAGGACGGCGATGCCGTGGTGTGCCCAGTGCTGCCAGTGGTCGCCCGCGGCTGCGTCACCACCGATCCGGTCGTTCCAGCCGGCGTGCAGCAGCCCCACGGCGGGATCCTCGCGTACCGGCGTCGGTTTGTCGACGGGCAGGCCCCCCGGGCGACACCAGCGAGCTCTCCGGCGAGTTCTCCGGATTCCGGCGTGGTCCGGTATCGGCGCACCCGAGCTCAGCGCGGGGCGCGCCACATGGACGTCAGCGGCGGCGCACCGTCGGGCAACGCGACGGGTGAGATCTCCACGAAGCCCAGCCGTGCGTAGAACGCCGCGTTCTCGGGGCGCGAGTTCTCCAGGTAGGCGCCGATCCCTTCGGTGTCGCAGCGGTCGAGCATCGGTTGCAGCACCGCGGCTCCGAGTCCGGCGCCTCGCGCCGCTCGGCGGACACCGACGAACGCCAGGTAGTAGTGCGGTTCCCGCGGATGTGCTGCTTCCAGGGCCGTCAGGAAGCCGGGCAGTCGCCGGACACCGGTGCGGAAGACCGAGAGGATCCTCGGGAGGGATCGCAGGAGCTGGGCCGAGGACGGGCCGGCGTGACCGGGTGGATTCCAGATCGCGTTGGCTGCGTGGCCCCGGGTGGTGAAGGCGAGGCACTCGGGTCGTGCGGTCTGGGCGGTCAGTTGCGCTCGCATCAGCTTGGTCACGCGGGCAGGCGCGTCCTCGAAGCCGCCCAGCCATCCCATCACGGGGTCGTCGCCGAACGCTTCCCCCAGCGAGAGTGCGGCGGCCTCGACGTCGTCGGGTCCGACCACCCGCGTGTCGGCCTGGCTGTCCATCTCCATCGGTCTAGCAGCCGGCGATAGGCCGCCCCCGCCGGAACGGGTGCGTTCCCGCCGGAGCGGCGCTGCGTAGTCTGCGACCATGCCTCGCCGGATCCTGGTGCTCAACGGCCCGAACCTCAACCTGCTCGGCACCCGGGAGGTGGAGGTCTACGGCACCACCACGCTCGACGACATCGTCGCCTCCGTCCGCACGGCCGCAGCCTCGCGCGACGTGGAGATCTACGACGTCCAGTCGAACAGCGAGGGCGATCTGATCGACGCCCTGCACCAGGCGCGCACCCGAGCCGACGGCGTGATCTTCAATCCGGGCGCCTACACCCACTACAGCATTGCCCTGCGTGATGCGATCTCGTCGGTCGACCTCCCCGTGGTGGAGACCCACCTGTCCAACGTGCACGCTCGCGAGACGTTCCGCCACACCTCGGTGGTGAGCGCCGTCTGTCTCGGTGTGATCGCCGGGTTCGGCCCCCACAGCTATCTGCTCGCCCTCCACGCCCTGCTCGATCACCTCGGCTCCTGATCGACCGGTTCGGACTGTCTCGATCCGGTCGGACTCGACCACCGGCCGGCGGTTCGTCGGCGATGTCCGGCTGCCGTGTGCCCGACGGCACCGGCACCCGCGAGGACATGGCCCGTGCGTCCCCGATACTGCTGTGATGACCACTGCACCCGAGCCGTCGCCGCGCGCGTCGTGGCTCGGGCGCGTCCGTGCCGGCGCCTGGTCGAGGGCAGGGGCGATCGCCCAGGTGATCGCCGCCGGACCCACCCGTCGAGCGACGTCGTACGCCGCGCGGGTTGCGCTGCTCGCCGGGGGATCGGTGGTGATCGCCGTCGCCGTGTCGGTCACGCTGTGGACCGGCCTCGGCCCGGGACCGCTCGACGTGTTCATCGGTGCCGTGCGCGCCCGCTCCGGGCTGCCGCTCGGCGTCACCGTGTGGCTCACCGTGGGTTCGATGGTGGCCGTCGCCCATCTGCTCGGGCGACGCGCCGGCCCCGGCACCGTGCTCTCACCGTTCGTGATCGGTGCCGTGATGGAGATCGCCGTGCGCGGCCTCTCGGCCTACGAGCCTCCGAGCGCCGTGCCGGCGGCGATCGGCGTGCATCTCGGTGCCGTGGTCGTGCTCGGGTTCGGCGCAGGTGCCCTCATCGTGTCGGGTCTGGGTGCGGGCTCGGGAGAGCTGCTCGCCGCGGCCGCCTCCGACCGCAGTGGCCGCGATGAACCGCACGTGCGGATCGCCATCGAGTCGGGTCTGCTGGTGCTGGGCGTGGCGCTGGGTGGGCCCGTCGGAGTGGGCACCGTGCTGGTTGCTCTCACGATCGGCCCCGCCGTGGCGTTCGGGTACCGCTGCGTCTCGAGCCTCGTCGCCGGCCGGGCGGGTGTGCCTCCCGGTCGCCCGAACGGGGACCGAACGCGGCCGAACCGTGGCAGACTGTTGCGATGGCAAGCAATGAACCGCACTTCGGCAGCGCCCACGACGGTGACCATCCCGACCGGGACGACGAGTGGGCCGCCATGCGAGCCAAGCACATGCTTCCACCGGAGCAGCGGCCGGCGTCGTCGGCCCGCGGAGTCCACCACCAGGCTCTGATCTCGTCCGACGTCGAACGGACGATCGAGTTCTACCAGGGCCTGCTCGAGTTCCCCTTGACCGAGCTCTTCCAGAACCGGGACTACGTGGGCTCGACGCACTTCTTCTTCGACATCGGCAACGGCAACGCGCTCGCCTTCTTCGACTTCCCGGGGCTCGGCCTCGACGAGTACGCCGAGGTGCTCGGCGGTCATCACCATCTCGCGATCTCCGTGACCCCCGAGAACTGGCGGCGGCTGAAGGGCAAGCTCGACGATGCCGGTGTCGACATGTTCGTCATCGGCGAGGACTCGATCTACTTCGCCGGGCCCGACGGGGAGCGTCTCGAACTGATCTCCGATCCGCTCGGCGAGATGTACGGCATGAAGGTGGTCTGAGAAGCGACAGCGGGGTCAGACCCCGCTGTCGCTTCTCGTCAGGACGGGGCGACCACCTGCACGTCGAGTTCGAGGGCGACCTTGTCGCCGATCATCATCTTCTCGCCACCGAGGGGGACGTCCCACTCGATGCCGAAGGTCGTGCGGGAGATCGACCCGGTCGCTGCGAAGCCGGCACGCGTCGACTGGTCCATCGGGAACACCGAGGTGCCGAAGAACTCCACGTCGAACTCCACCCGCTCGGTGATGCCGTTGATGGTGAGGTCACCGACGAGCGTGTAGGCCTCGCCGTCGCCGCGGATCTCGGTGGAGCGGAAGGTCATGGTGGGGTTCGTCTCGGCGTCGAAGAACTCCGAGGAGGTGAGGTGGGCATCGCGGTCGGGGTTGCCGGTCGTGACGGTGGCCATCTCGATCTCGGCGGTGACCACGGTGTCGGCCAGGTCGTTGCCGACCTCGAGCTGCGCCGTGACGCCGTCGAAGCGGCCGCGGACCTTGGACAGGCCGAGGTGCCGGACGACGAAACCGACGGTGGTGTGCGCGGGGTCGGCCGTCCAGGTGCCGGAGGTCAGCGGGAGAGTGGTGGTCGAAATGTTTGTCATGGCAATGAAGCTATCTGACAATAGTTGCGATCACAACTAAGTACGGCGTCGGCGTCGAGAGAACAGTCAAGGTGAGGTCCGGCGGTCAGGGGCGGGAATCAGGGTGGCGGGGCACGGCCACCCGCCGCGACCACAATGCACCGGTGGCCGTGCCGGCGACCACGTCGGGATGGGCGTCCGCCGCCGTGAGGGCGAACAACGTGTCGCCGTCGGGGCCACCCAGCATGCACGCATAGGTGTTGTCGGGCGTGGCGATGCGATCGGTGACCTCGCCCCCCTCGCGTACCCGCACCACCTGCGCGCCGAGCGCATCCGAGAACCAGACGGCCTGCTCGGCGTCGATGGTGCAACCGTCCGGCGCCGTCCCCGGAACCTCGGCCCAGACCCGGCGGTCGGTGAGCCCGCGGTCGGCCGTGATGGTGAACGCCGTGTAGCGGGCACCCATCGTCTCGCCCACGATCAGCGTCGATCCGTCGGCGGTGATCACCGAACCGTTGGGAAAGGCCAGGCCGTCGGCCGCTGCCGTGACCGTGCCGTCGGCCCACACGATGGCCAGCGTGGCGGTGGCGAACCGGCCGCCCCCTTCGAAGTCGAAGCCGAAGTTGCCCACGTAGGCGTTGCCGAGACGGCCCACCACCATGTCGTTGCAGGGACCCGTTGCAATACCCACGAGATCGGCGTGCTCGACGATCGAGCCGTCGGCCTCCACCCGCATCACCCGCTGGTCGAGCATCGACACGAACAGCAGGCGCCCGTCGGGCAGCCACCCGAGCCCCGACGGCCGTCCGTCCCAGGCCACCTCCACCCGACGCGTGCCGTCGTGGCCCACCGACGAGACCGTGCCCTGGTGGAAGTCGCTGAACCACAAGCGGCCGAGATGCCAGCGCGGTCCCTCGCCGAAGTCGATGCCGTCGAGGACCAGATCCCAACCGTGGGTCGCCTCACTCATCGCCGGACCCCTCACCGAGTTCGTCGCCGTCGGCGACGGTGACGTCGGCGAACGACGAGGGGAGGGGAGAGGACGCCGTGGTGTCGGAGGGAATCCGGTCGGTCATCCCGCCAATCTGACACGGCGAGCGCTGAATCGGTGCAGCGGGGGGTACCCGATGGCCGCCGCCCGTTCGGACACCACCGACATCAACTGGTCGCCCACTCCCTGGCGCCGGAAGTCGGCGGCCACGGCGAGCGCCACCGCACCGTCGTTGTCGACGGAGGCCATGGCGATCAGGCGCTGACCGTGCAACACGCCGAGACGCATCGTCCGGCGAGCCGCGAGCCGTTCGATCAGCGACGGGAACGGCTTCCTGCACGCCGACGACCGACGGCCGAAGAAGCGCTGCTCCTGGCGCAACTCGTCGAGGAAGGCGGAGACGGATCCGTCGAGGCTGGGGTGGTCGACGGCGATGACGAGGAATCGCGGGGCGTCCATGGCCCGATCATCCACGACAGGTGTGACGGCGGTGTTTCGAGCATGTCAGCATCGGTGCAACCCTGGTGCACCCACCGGCTGCAACGGGTGGCCCACATGGATCACACGACCGGCACGCCCGCCTGGACGACGCCGGCCACCCGGTCGCCCAGCCCCGCCACGTCGAGATCGCCGGGAACGCCGCCGGCGGGCGGATCGAACCAGGCGAGATCGGCGACCCTGCCCACCTCGATCGTGCCGATCTCCTCGTCGAGCCCCATCAACCGAGCCGCGGTCCGCGACGCCGAGACCAACGCATCCGAGGGCGACATGCCGAGCGACACCATCTCGCCGAGTTCGCGGAGGTTCTGGCCGTGGGGCGTGACGCCCGAGTCGGTGCCCATGGCGATCTCGACACCCGCCTCGATCGCCGCACGGATCGACGCGCGGTGGACCTCCACGACCTGGGTCGTCTTCTGGATCGCATAGTCCGGTACCGGAATCCCGCGCTCGGCTGCGTCGAGGACGCCCATCGGGGCGATCAGCGTCGGAACGAGGAACGTCCCGGCGTCGAGCATCATCGAGATCGCCTCGTCGTCGAGATAGATGCCGTGCTCGATCGAGCGGATCCCCGCGCGCACGGCCGACTTGATGCCGTCGGTCGCCTGGGCGTGCGCCATCACGAACATGTGCGCCGCCGTCGCCTCCGCCACGCACATCTCGAGTTCGTCGTCGCGGAAATGGGCGTGCTGCGGGTCGTCGCGCGGCGACAGCACGCCGCCCGAGGTGCAGATCTTGATCACGTCGGCGCCGGCGCGGATGACCTCGCGCACCTTGCGCCGCATGTCCTCGGGCCCGTCCACGATGTTGGAGGGCCGGCCCGGATGCGGGTCGAGCAGCCCGGGCATCGAGGCGCCGCACACGTGCCAGCGGTCGCCGTGCCCGCCGGTCTGGCTGAGGATGGTGATCGAGATCTGCATGCGCGGCCCGGCGATGAGCCCCTGCTGCTGGGCTTCCTTCACGCCGAGATCGGTGCCGCCCGCCTCGCGCACCGTGGTGACACCGACTGCGAGGGTGCGTCGCATGCGGTCGGCCGCCTCGTAGAAGTTCTGCGAGAACGGTGTGCCGAGGTGCTTGGCCGGGCTGAAGTCGCCGTCGGCCATGAAGTGCACGTGACAGTCGATGAGCCCGGGCGTGACGAGCCGGCCGCCGGCGTCGATCTCGGTGTCTCCGTCGAGGCCGGTGCCGATCTCCACGATGCGGCCGTCGGCCATCGCGATGTCGGCGACCGCGGGGGCGGCGCCGGTGCCGTCGAAGACCGTGCCGCCGCGCAGCACGGTCCTGGTTGCGGGGGTCGAGGTTGCGTCAGACATCGCGGAACTCCTCCACGAGCGGCGCCATCTCTTCGAGTGCGGCCAGCACCTCGTCGCGCGGGCCCTGCGGCAGTGCCAGCACGGCACGGGTCGCGCCCTTGCCGGCCACGTCATGGAGCTTGGCGGGATCGGGGGTGGCGCCGAACACACCCAGCTCGATCGTGGCGGGGTCACGGCCGATCGCCTCGCAGGCCCGTTCGACCTCGGTCCACTTGTCGAGGCCGTAGCGCCCGGCGATGGGCATCCACCCGTCACAGAACTCGGCGATGTGCGCGGCAGTACGGGGCCCGGCATCCCCGCCGAGGATCACCGGTGGATGTGGCTTCCGGGTCGGCTTGGGCCACGACCAGCTCGGTTCGATCTGCACGTGCTCACCCTCGAACGAGGCCTCGTCCTCGGTCCAGATCTGTTTCATGGCCAGCACCTTCTCGCGCAGGATCGCCCGGCGCGAGGCGTACGCCGTGCCGTGCTGGGCCATCTCCTCCTTGTTCCAGCCGTAGCCGATGCCGAACAGGAACCGCCCGCCCGACAGCGCATCGACGCTGGCGACCTCCTTGGCCGTGTGGATGGGGTCGCGCTGAGCGACGAGGCAGATGCCGGTGGCGATGTTGAGCGTGCTGGTGACCGCTGCGCAGGCGCCGAGCGCCACGAACGGGTCGAACGTGCGCCAGTAGAACTCGGGCAGGGGCGGGGCTCCCTCCCGTCCTCCCCACGGTGTGGTGCGACGGGTGGGGATGTGCGAGTGCTCCGGGAACCAGAGCGACTCGAAGCCGTGCGCCTCCGCCTCCCGGGCCAGCTCGACGGCCCCGATCGTCTGGTCGGTGGGGAAGATCTCGACGCCGATGTGCATGGCCGCACCGTAGATCCCCTCGCCACCCGTCCGGCGATCCGGTCGCCCGGACGATCCGATCGCCGGGGCCGGTGGATCGCGATGGGCCGAAGGTCCCTAGGCGACGGGAACCGCATTCGACACACTCTCCCGGGTCCGCACTACCTTTGCGGGCGACACATCATCGAGGTCGGCTCGGCCGGCCACGTGAGAACGGCCGACAGGCCGATGGGAGAGGAGCACCCACGTGACCGTGACCGAGGACCGACCGGCATCCCCTGCGCCGGGCCCCCGCACTTCCGACACCGACGGATCGCCGATCGGCACCCTGCTGTTCTTCGGCATGGCCGGCCTCCTGGTGGCGCTCGTCGCCGCCGTCGCCGTGATCGGCGTCGTCGGACTCTTCCAGGACGACGACGACGGTGCTTCCGGAGCGGCCGCCGAGTCGAGGATTGCCGTCACCCTCTCGGAGTTCGCCGTCGACGGTGCGCTGTCGGCCGATCCCGGGGCGGTCACCCTCGACGTCGTCAACTCCGGCAGCCAGCAGCACGACCTCGCACTGCGTGAGACCGGCGCCAAGACGCCGCTGCTCTCCGGCGGCGAGTCGGCGATCCTGGCACTCGGCGAGCTGGATTCGGGCAGCTACGAGCTGTACTGCACGGTGGCCGGACACGCCGAGTCGGGGATGACCTCGATGCTCGAGATCGCGGCAGGCGGCGGCGACGCAGCGGCCGCCGGTGACGGAACGGACCACAGCGGCGACGAGGCCACGTGGAACGCCGAGGAGATGGACAAGAAGATGTCCGAGTCGATGCTCGCCTTCCCGGCCGCCACCGAGGGCAGCGGCAACGAGCTCCTCGAGTACGAGCTCATGCCCGACGGCACCAAGCAGTTCGAGCTGACCGCGGCGATCACGCCGTGGGAGGTCTCGCCCGGCGAGTTCGTCGACGCCTGGACCTACAACGGGATCGTGCCCGGCCCGCAGATCAAGGTCGACGTCGGCGACAAGGTGCGGGTGATCCTGCACAACGAGACGCCGCTCGGCACCGACATCCACTGGCACGGCATCGACACGCCGAACAACATGGACGGTGTTGCACCACTCACCCAGGAGCCCGTGAAGACGGGTGAGAGCTTCACCTACGAGTTCCTGGCCGACGCACCGGCGATCGGCATGTACCACGCTCACTTCCACAGCCAGATCTCGGTGCTCAACGGCATGTTCGCCGCCTTCATCATCGGCGAGAACCCGATCCCGTACGGCGAGACGATCTCGGGTGTCACGATCCCGACCCAGGAGGAGATGGACCTGGCCGTCGAGATGCCCATGGTGCTCAACGACGCCGGCGTGATCGGCCTGACCCTCAACGGCAAGAGCTTCCCGGCGACCGAACCCATCGTGATGAAGCAGGGCCAGTGGGGCGTCGCCCACTACTACAACGAGGGCCTCACACCGCACCCGATGCACATGCACCAGTTCCCGCAACTGGTGTACGCCAAGGACGGCATCCCGCTCGACAACCCGTACTGGGCCGACACGATCAACGTCGCCCCCGGCGAGCGGTACTCGGTGCTGTGGCCCGCCGAGGATCCCGGTGTGTGGGTCTGGCACTGCCACATCCTCACCCACGTGGAGAACGAGGAAGGCATGTTCGGCATGGTCACGGCGGTGATCGTCGAAGAGGAGTGATGATCACGATCGGGGTCGGACCCCGATCGTGACCGACAACCGGACGGACCCGCCCGCCATCGGCCGGCGGGTCCGTTCGCGTTCACCGGGTGTTCACCGGTGGTTCGCGACATCGGCGGAACATCGCAGGTTCGCAGCGTGTTCCATGTGGGTATGCCGGTACCGATGGATCCTGCAACGCTCGCCGAGCGCTACCGCCGGGTCCGGTCCCGCACGGAACGCCTCGCTGCGCCACTGAGTGCCGAGGACCAGGTGGTGCAGTCGATGCCCGACGCCAGCCCCACCAAGTGGCACCGGGCCCACACCACCTGGTTCTTCGCCGAGTTCGTGCTCGGTGCCGACGGCACCACCGAGCGTGTCTGGGATCGGCCCGAGTACCGCTTCTTGTACAACAGCTACTACGACGCCGTCGGCGCACGACACCCCCGCCCCGAACGTGGGCTCGTCACCCGGCCGTCGCTGGCTGCCGTGGCCGAGTACCGCGAACACGTCGACAAGGCCACGGAGCAGCTGCTCGCCGGTGACTCCGACCTCGATCCGTCGATCGCTTCCACCGTCGTGCTCGGTACCCATCACGAGGAGCAGCACCAGGAACTGCTGCTCATGGACATCAAGCACGTGTTCTCGCTGAATCCTGCGGTGGGTCCGGCGTACTCCGATGTGGTGGTGGAGCCGGCGGCCGACCCCGGTCCGATCGGCTGGGCCGAATTCGCCGGGGGCATGGTGGACGTGGGCCGCAGGTGCGACGATTCCGAGCCGGGAGGATTCGCGTTCGACAACGAGGGCCCGTGCCACGAGGTGCGCCTGTACGACTACGCCGTGGCCGACCGGCTGGTGACGGCCGGTGAGTGGCTGGCGTTCATCGACGACGGTGGCTACGAACGTCCTCAGCTGTGGAAGTCCGACGGCTGGCATCGGGCGCAGGCGGAACGCTGGGAGGCGCCGCTCTACTGGCGTCGGAATCCCGACGAACCGGACCGCTGGTGGATCCACACGCTCACCGGTCTACGAGCGCTCGACCCTCACGAACCCGTGGCGCACGTCTCGTACTACGAGGCCGACGCCTTCGCCACGTGGGCCGACGCCCGTCTGCCCACCGAGTTCGAATGGGAGCATGCGGCGGTGGGTCGTGACGTCACCGGCCGGTTCCTCGACGAACAGGACCCGGGGTTCAGCTTCCACCCGGGGTCGGCCGGTCCCTCCACCGGGGCGCTGCGCCAACTGTACGGCGACTGCTGGGAATGGACGTCGTCGGCGTACCAGCCGTATCCGGGCTTCCATCCGGCCGCTGGTGCGATCGGTGAGTACAACGGCAAGTTCATGTCGGGTCAACAGGTGCTGCGCGGCGGTGGGGTGCTCACCCCTCCCGGCCACGTACGGCCGACCTATCGCAACTTCTTCCACCCCCACACCCGCTGGCACGGCGCCGGCGTCCGACTCGCCACCGACCGGGTGCGCTGAGACAGGAGATTCCCATGGATCCCGACATCGCCATGGTGTCGTCGCACGACCGCCGCGACGACCCGCTCGCCGAGCTCGACCGGGCGCTGCGCTCGCGGCCGCGCACCATTCCACCGCGGTGGCTCTACGACGACCGGGGAAGTGAGCTCTTCGACGAGATCACCCGGCTGCCCGAGTACTACCAGACCGAGGCCGAACGCCGGATCCTCGCCACGCATGCCGCGATGCTCGCCGAGGTGACCGGCGCCACCACCGTCATCGAGCTCGGTTCGGGCACCAGCGACAAGACGCGCACGCTGCTGGATGCGTTCGTGGCGCACGGCGAGATCGAACGCTTCTCGCCGCTCGACGTGAGCGAGGCCACGCTGTTGTACGCCGCGGACGTGCTGAACCAGCGCTATCCCGATCTGGTGGTGGAGCCGGTGGTCGGTGACTTCACCCGGCACCTCGCCCGCCTGCCCCGCGGCGGGACCCGGCTCGTGGCGTTTCTCGGCGGCACGATCGGCAACTTCTACCTCGAGGAGCGCCGAGCGTTCCTCGGGGCCCTGGCCGACGTG
>Ga0102937_1000175_pt1 | contig 27666 bp, 27 predicted proteins | sample SalPonR2_B_D1_MG_FD_78213 | JGI IMG/M metagenome (GOLD analysis project Ga0102937, IMG submission 78213) | Salt pond soil microbial communities from South San Francisco under conditions of wetland restoration - Salt Pond MetaG R2_B_D1_MG | ecosystem: Environmental > Aquatic > Marine > Intertidal... | reverse complement strand
GAAGCGCACGGTGGCCAACAAGAAGAAGGCAGTGAGGAAGTAAGCGTCATGGCCAAGCAGCCCACGAGCCGCCGTCCGCGCAAGCGCGACCGCAAGAACGTCAGCACCGGTGTGGTGCACATCAAGAGTTCGTTCAACAACACGATCATCTCCATCACCGACACCGAGGGCAACGTCATCGCGTGGGCCAGCTCGGGGGGTGTGGGCTACAAGGGCAGCCGCAAGAGCACGCCCTTCGCTGCCCAGCAGGCCGCCGAGAAGGCCGGCCGTGCAGCGATGGAGCACGGCCTGCGTCGCGCCGAAGTCCAGGTGAAGGGCCCCGGTTCCGGGCGCGACACCGCTGTCCGTTCCATCCAGAACACCGGGATCGAGGTCACCTCGATCAAGGACGTCACCCCGGTGCCGCACAACGGTTGCCGGCAGCCGAAGCGTCGGCGCGGGTAAGGAGACCACAGAGTCATGGCTCGATACACCGGACCCAAGGTGCGCGTTTCGCGTCGCCTGTCCACCAACATCTTCGAGAACGAGAAGGGCCGCAAGGCGCTGGAGCGCCGTCCCTTCCCGCCCGGCGCCCACGGCCGCACGCGTCGCCGCAACTCCGGCAGCGAGTTCCTCGCCCAGATGCAGGAGAAGCAGAAGGCGAAGTACATCTACGGCGTCCTCGAGAAGCAGTTCCGCAAGACCTACGACGAGGCCATCCGCCTGCAGGGTCCCACCGGTGAGATCCTGCTGCGCCTGCTCGAGCAGCGCCTCGACAACGTCGTGTACCGCGCCGGCTGGGCGTCCAGCCGACCGCAGGCCCGCCAGTTCGTCAACCACGGGCTGATCCAGGTCGAGGGCAAGCGGGTCGACATCCCGAGTTTCCGCTGCAAGAAGGGCCACGTCGTGTCACTGTCGCCGAAGGCGCAGAACATGATCGTGATCCAACACAACATCGACGTCCTCGACCGGTCGCTCGTCGGCTGGCTCGAGGCAGGCGACGGGGGCAAGAGCGTCACGGTACGCAGCCTCCCCGAGCGCGAGCACATCGACGTGCCCGTGCGCGAGTCGCTCATCGTCGAGCTGTACTCGAAGTAACCCTCCCGCCGGGCTCTGCCCGGCAGCCCGTCCGTCACGTCTCCTGCTCGTTCGAACACCCGAAAGGTCCCGGCCACCAATGCTCGTCATGCAGCGCCCTTCCATCGAAGCTCTCGGTGAGGAATCGAACAACCGTCAGCGTTTCGCGGTCGGCCCGCTGGAGCCCGGCTTCGGTCACACACTCGGCAACTCGCTTCGCCGGACGCTGCTGTCGTCGATCCCCGGTGCGGCGATCACCATGGTCCGTTTCGACGACTCGCTGCACGAGTTCGACACGATCGCGGGCGTCGCCGAGGACGTCACCGACATCATCTTGAACCTCAAGGACATCGTCGTCACCTCCGAGTCGGAGGACGCCGTCACGATGCGCCTCGACGCCCGTGGCGCCGGTGCCGTCACCGCCGGCGACATCGAGTGCCCGGCCGACGTCGAGGTCCTCAACAAGGACCTGCACATCGCCACCCTCAACAGCAAGGGCCGCCTCGCCATCGACCTCACCGTCGAGCAGGGTCGCGGCTACCTGTCGAGCAACCGTGAAGACGAGACCCGCACCATCGGTGTCATCCCCATCGACGCCATCTTCAGCCCGGTCCGTCGCGTGGCGTTCGAGGTCGAGCCCACCCGTGTCGAGCAGTCCACCAACTACGACCGTCTCGTGCTCGAGATCGAGACCGACGGGTCCATCACCCCGGCCGACGCGCTCGCCTCGGCGGGAGCCACGCTGCGCTCGCTCGTGGATCTGGTCGCCACCATGGCCGAGGAGCCCAAGGGGCTCGAGCTGGGCGAGGTCGTCGACACCACGGTCAGCTCGCCCGACCTCGACCTGCCGATCGAGGACCTCGATCTGTCGGAGCGTCCCAACAACTGCCTCAAGCGGGCCCAGGTCAACACGGTGGGCGAACTGCTCACCAAGACCGAGGACGACCTGCTGAACATCACCAACTTCGGCCAGAAGAGCCTCGACGAGGTGAAGGCCAAGCTCGACGAGCGCGGCCTCACGTTGCGCGGCTGAGCTCCTGGCCCGCGCCGAGACACGAAAGACACTGACCCATGCCCACGCCACGCCGCTCCCGCCGTTTCGGCAGCTCCGCCGCCCATCAGCGCCTGATGATGGCCAACCTCGCCGCGTCACTGTTCGCCGCCGAGGCGATCACCACGTCGGAGGCCAAGGCCAAGCACCTGCGACCGATCGCCGAGAAGCTCATCACCAAGGCCAAGAAGGCGCAGGAAGAGGGTCCGATGCAGGTGCACCGCATCCGTCAGATCCAGGCGTTCCTCGGTGACCGGGAGATGACCTACAAGCTCGTGCACGACGTGGCTCCTCGCTACGCCGAGCGCAACGGCGGCTACACCCGCATCCTCAAGATGGGCACGCGCGAGGGCGACAACGCCCGCATGGCGCGTATCGAGCTCGTCTGAGCCCCGACCGCTGAGCGCCACGGTGGCCCCGCCCGACGGCGCCGCCGTGCTGCGTACGGCCGGCCTGCTCGTCGCGTACGACGGCACCGACTTCCACGGGTTCGCCGAGAGCGACGGTGTCCCCACCGTGCTGGGCGAGCTCCGCGCCGCGCTGGAGCGCATCGTCCGTCGACGCGTCGAGCCGACCGGTGCGGGCCGCACCGACCGGGGCGTCCACGCGTGGGGCCAGGTGCTGTCGGTGCCACTGCCGGGCGACACCGACCTCGACCGGGTGGCGCACAGCCTCAACCGCATGTGCGGCCCGTCGATCGCCGTCCGCTCGGCCTGGTGGGCCGCCGACGACTTCTCCGCTCGCTTCTCCGCCACCGGGCGCACCTACCGTTACGAGGTGTGGAACTCGCCGGTTCCCCATCCGTTCCTCGCCCGCACCACCTGGCACGTGCCGCACGAACTCGACGTCCAGGCGATGAACGACGGTGCGGCCGCCCTCGTCGGTGAGCACGACTTCTCGTCGTTCTGTCGCCGCCCACGACCGGTGACCGGCCGTCCCGGACCGACCATGGTGCGCCGGCTCGTCGCCGCGCGGTGGTCGGAACCGGAGGCCGACGGCGGCCGTCTCCTGCGATTCGAGATCACGGCCACGTCCTTCTGCCATCAGATGGTACGCAGCATCGTCGGCACGCTGGTCGACGTGGGGACGCGCCGCCGAACGGCCGGCGCCGTCACCGACGTGTTGGCAGCCCGCGACCGCAACGCCGCCGGCCGGGTGGCGCCGCCGACCGGGCTGACACTGTGGTCGGTGGACTACTCAGGGCGACGCTGGGACGCCGACGTCGGCAGCTGAGATCTCGATCCGCGGCAGCATCGACAGGATCTCGGCGGGCGGGACCGCCGCCGAGTACAGCCATCCCTGGAACGCCCGGCAGCCGAGTTCGACGAGACGGTCGCGCTGGTAGGGCTGCTCGACGCCCTCGGCGACGCAGCTCAGCCGGAGGCTCTCGCTGAGGCCGACGATCGCCGTGGTGAGGTTGGTGGCCGCCGGGTCGACGTCGAGCCCGGCCACGAAGCGCCGGTCGATCTTCACCCCGTCGACCGGCAGTTCCAACAGGTGGGCGAGGCTGGAGTACCCGGTGCCGAAGTCGTCGATCGACACGTGGATGCCGGCGAGTCGCAGCTTGTCCATGTTGGCGAGCGAAGCGGCACCGGGTGCCAGCAGGTCGGTCTCGGTGATCTCCACCACGAGCTGGCGCGGATTGGCCCCGATCCTGCGGCAGCGCTCGAGGAACGAGGCGCCGAACGCCGGCCGGGCGATCACCTTGGGATCGATGTTGACGTGGACCTCGACCTCGGCATGCCCGGCGGTGACCAGGTCGGCTGCGAAGTGCAGGGCGAGGTCGAGGACCTGGTCGTCGACGGCCTCGGCGAGCCCGGCCATCTGGGCCAGCGGGAGGATGTCGCCCACGCCCAGGACCCCGCGGAGGGGGTGCACCCAGCGCACCAGTGCCTCCACGGCGATGATCGTGCCCGACTCGTCGACGATGGGCTGGAAGTAGGGCTGGATCTGGCCGTCGTCGAGAGCGCCGCGCAGGTGGTCGAGCTGGCGTCGCCGTTCGTTGATGGCGTCGACCGAGATGCCTCCCGAGTCGGGGTCGGCGAAACGCTTCGCCGACATGAGGTCGTTGCTCGCTCCGACGAGCAGGGCGTCGAGCACCTCCGGACGCGCCTCGAAGGCCGTGGCGGACCGGATGGCGAAGTTCACCTCCTGGCCGTCGACGACCACCGGCTTCGCCACGTCGCGGTGGACGCGCTCGCGCAGCATCTCCACCGTGCTGGGGCCCGAGGCGCGTACGGCGAGCACGAACTCGTCGCCGCCGAAACGGGCCGTGACCAGATCGGTCCAGCGGATCTGGTCGATGCGGTCGGCCACGGCGGCGAGAACGGCATCGCCCACCGGTTCCCCGTAGAGCTCGTTGATCGAGCGGAAGTGCACGATGTCGACGACGAGGATCCCCAACCCGCCGCCACGACGCATCAGCTCGGTGGCATTGCGCAGGAACCCGTCCCGGTTGAGCAGACCGGTTCGGCTGTCGTGCTCGGCCAGGAACTCGACGCGGTTGCGGGCGTCGGCGAGGGCCGTGGCGATCTGAGCGCTGATCACGTAGCTGTTCACGACCGGATCGTCGAGCAGGTTGCTGACCGTGAACTCGCAGACGAGGTCGGCACCGTCGGCCATCAGCAGCCGGGCATCGAGGGTGACCGAGTTCTCGGCGGTGAGTCCCTGCAGACGGTCGACGACGGCGTCACGATCGTCGGGATGCAGGAACTCGACGACCGATCTGCCCCGGACGAGTTCGGGGTCGTGGCCGAGCAGCCGGGTGACGGCACCGTTGATCGAGCGGATCGCTCCGGTGGCGTCGGCGAGCACGACCATGCCGTGCATGTTGGCCATCACGGCCCGCAGGACCTCGGTGTCGCCCTGGTCGAAGTCGAGGCGGTGCCGCTCGGTGACGTCCCTCGCCACGATCACGATCAGGCCGCCCAGAGGATCCTCGACGTCGTCGGGCCGGAACGCTCCACGGAACTCGAGATACCGCCAGGTGCCGTGACCGGTGCGGATGCGCAGTGTGATGAGGTCACCCACCGGCTTCGTGACGACGGTGGACAGTGCAGCCGTGGCGAGCACCAGATCGTCGGGGTGGACGAGATCCAGCACCGGATTGCCGAGCAGGTCGACCGGGTCCCAGCCCAGCACCTCGGCGGCGGTGTCGTTGGCGTACCGCAGCACGCCCCGGGGGTCGACCGCGAGAACGGGATCGCCGAGACGGTCGGCGGAGGGGCCGTGCGAGGGCGGCGAGGCGAAGCCCATGTCGGAATATCGGTCGTCGTCGCCGTCGACTTGAGCGCTGTCGTCCATCTACGTCCGGTCTCGTGGGCCCGCGTCGAGCCTAGCCGGGGCCGGCCCGGCGAGTCCGTACCCCCGGGCCCGTCGCCGACGTGGTGGGACGGGAACCAGAAACCATCGCGGCAACGTGGCCGTCGATGTTGGAGCTGGCTGCCGGTGCCCATATCATTGCACGGCTCCCAGAACAAGGACCCGAGAGACTGCGGCATGGCTACGTACACTCCGAAAGCAAGTGAGATCCAGCGTGAATGGCACGTTGTCGACGCCGAGGGCCTCGTGCTCGGTCGACTCTGCACCGAGGTCGCCCGCCTTCTGCGCGGCAAGCACAAGCCGACCTACACGCCCCACATCGACACCGGTGACCACGTCATCATCGTCAATGCCGACAAGGTCGTGATGACCTCCGACAAGGCGGACCGCAACCGGGTGTACCGCCACAGCGGGTACCCCGGTGGCATCAAGTCCGAGACCTACGCAGAGCTCCACGCCCGCAAGCCCGACGACGCCGTGCGCCGTTCGGTGCGCGGCATGCTCCCCAAGGGTCCGCTCGGCCGTCAGCAGCTGCTCAAGCTGCAGGTGTACGCCGGCCCCACCCACCCCCACGCCGCCCAGTCGCCCAAGCCGCTCGTCCTCGCCGCGGCGAAGGCCCGCTGAACCGAGAGACGAGCCGACCCACCATGGCAACCGCACCGCTCACCCAGACCACCGGCCGCCGCAAGGAAGCCGTCGCCCGCGCCCAGCTGCGCCCGGGCACCGGCGTGTTCACCATCAACGGCAAGACGCTCGACGAGTACTTCCCGACCGCCGTCTCCCAGATGGTCGTGTCCGAGGCGCTCACCGTCACCGACACCCGTGAGTCCTACGACGTCACCGCCAGCATCCACGGCGGCGGTGTGAGCGGACAGGCCGGCGCACTGCGCCTGGCCATCGCCCGGTCGCTGGTCGATCTCGACCCCGAGTCCCGCGGCGCACTCAAGAAGGCCGGCCTCCTCACCCGCGACTCGCGGAAGAAGGAGAGCAAGAAGTACGGCCTCAAGAAGGCCCGCAAGGCCCCGCAGTTCACCAAGCGCTGACCGCGCGGAACACGGATCGTCCGGCGACGCCGTGAAATTCGGCACCGACGGTGTGCGCGGTGTCGCCAACTCCGAACTGACCGCGGAGTTCGCGCTGCGCCTCGGTCGCGCCGCCGCATCGGTGCTGGCCTCGTCGACCGACCGCCCCACGGTGGTCATCGGCGGTGACACCCGCGAGTCGACGCCCATGCTCGACGCGGCGCTCAGTGCCGGCTTCTCGGCCGAGGGAGTACGAGTGGTGCGTCTCGGTGTGGTGCCCACGCCCCTGGTGGCGTTCGAGGCGCAGCGACGCGGCGCCGTCGGGGCCATGGTCTCGGCGTCGCACAACCCGTTCGGCGACAACGGCATCAAGCTGTTCGCCGCCGGCGGCTCGAAGCTCACCGACGAGGTCGAGCGCCGGATCGAGGCCCAACTCGACGTGATGATGTCGCCGTCGGCGGCACCCGCGCCGATCGCGTCCGAGACCTCCGCCCACGGCCCCTACGTCGACCACGTCCTGTCGGTGCTCGACGGGCGCCGACTCGACGGCCTGTCGGTGGTGGTCGATGCGGCGAACGGCGCCGCACACGAGGTCGCCGCCGAGGCGCTCACCGCCGCCGGCGCCGACGTCGCCGTGGTCGCAGCCTCGCCCGACGGCCGCAACATCAACGCCGGCTGCGGTGCGACCGTGCCGAGCTTCGTCGCCGACGCCGTCCGCTCCCGGGGTGCCGACCTGGGCGTGGCGCTCGACGGTGACGCCGACCGGCTGATCGCCGTCGACCACACCGGGGCCGTCGTCGACGGCGACCACATCATCGCCATCGCCGCCGCCGACCTGCGTTCCAGGGGGCGACTCCGGCACGACACCGTGGTGGTCACCGTGATGACCAATCTGGGTTTCCGGCTCGCCATGCGCGCCGCCGGCATCGACGTGGTGGAGACCGGCGTGGGGGACCGCTACGTGCTCGAGGCCCTCGCCGCCGGGGGCTACTCCCTCGGCGGTGAGCAGTCGGGCCACGTGATCTTCGCCGATCACGCGACCACCGGCGACGGGTTGCTGACCTCGCTCGTCCTGCTCGATGCGGTCAAGCGGTCGGGACGTCCCTTGGCCGAGCTGGCCGGGGAGGCGATGACCCCGCTGCCGCAGATACTGGTGAACGTGCGGGTTCCCGAGCGGGTTCCCGACTTCGGGCACGAGGTGTCCGAACGGTTGGCCGCCGACATCGTGGAAGTGGAGCACGCGCTCGGCGACGACGGACGCGTGCTGGTGCGGCCGAGCGGTACCGAGCCGTTGATCCGCGTGATGGTCGAAGCTCCGACCGTCGAGCAGGCGCAGGCTGCTGCCGACGGGCTCGCTGCGGCTGCACACCGCCACTTCGGCTGAACCCCGGATCGGTAGCCTGAACGGCCATGTGCGGCATCATCGGCCTCGTCGGCCGTCCCTCCACGCGTCCGGCTCCGACGTCCGACGAACTGATCGCCGGACTCGAGCGGGCCCTCGTGGCACGACCGGACACCGCGACCATGGCCCACCACGTGGCCGACGTCGACGCCGCACTGCTGGGTGTGCCCGGCGTCCTGGCGCTGGCCGGCCGCCCCGACGTGGTTGCCGCACTCACCGCGCGGCTCGACCAACTCGACGCCACGGCGCGCGACATCGAAGCCGAGCTCGACGCCAACGCCGCAGGGCTCGACGCAGCGGCGCTGGAGCGGGCCAACGCCGATCTCATCTCGCTGAAGGATGCGTTGTGGGCCGTGCGCCACGATCGTTTCCGCAGTGCTGCCTCGGTCGATCAGCTCGCGGGTCGTGACGCAGCACCGTCGGTCCTCGCCGGATACCTCCTCGTGCACCAGGCGCTGTCGGCCATCGATCGGCTGGAGGTTCGAGGCCGCGATTCGGCGGGCCTGCACCTCTACGTCTGGGGTCACGACCTCGACGCGGCGGGCCTCGAGGTCCTGATCGCCGAGCGCAACGTCGATCCGCTGTTCCCGTCCGGCTCGGTGGTCGCCGCCGACGGCGGGGTGCTGTCGTTCGTGTACAAGGCCGCCGCCGAGATCGGCGAGCTCGGAGACAACACGGCGGCGTTGCGAGCCGCGATCTCCGCCGACCCGCTGCTCCGCCGGGCGCTCGAGTCGCCCGAGGCCCGCGTGGCCGTGCTGGGGCACACGCGCTGGGCGAGTGTCGGCATCATCAGCGAACCCAACACGCACCCGCTGAACTCCGTCGAGTCCGAGCCGTCCGACGACGATCCGCCGTACGTGGTGGCGGCCCTCAACGGCGACGTCGACAACCACGCCGACCTGCGAGTGCAACACGGTCTGCGGATCGCCGCACCGATCACCACCGATGCCAAGGTGATCCCCACGTTGGTCGCCCGGCGCCGCGCCTCGGCCCCGCTCGTCGAGGCGTTCCGCCGCACCGTGGTCGAGTTCGACGGTTCGGTGGCCATCGGGGCAGCCGCTGCCGAGGCGCCGTCGACCCTGCTGCTGGCCCTCCGCGGCAGCGGCCAGGGCCTCTACGTGGGGTTGGCGGACGACTGTTTCATCGTCGCCAGCGAGCCCTACGGCGTCGTCGAGGAGACGGCCCGCTACGTCCGGATGGACGGTGAGAACGGCGGCGAGGTCGTGGTGCTCGACGGCGCTGCAGCCGGCGAGTTGGGGGGCATCACCCGCCTCGGCTACGACGGTTCCCCGATCCCGGTGGACGACAGCGACGTGATCGTCGCCGAGGTCACGACGCGCGACATCAATCGGGGCGACGCACCGCACTTCCTGCTGAAGGAGATCTCCGAGGCCCCGGTGAGCTTCGCCAAGACGCTGCGCGGCAAGATCGCCGAGCGCGACGGCGTGCTGCACGCATCGCTGGGCGACACCACGCTGCCGCCGGCCACGAGTGCCGCTCTCGCCGCCGGCACGATCCGACGGGTTCGGGTGATCGGCCAGGGCACCGCCGCCGTCGCCGGCCAGAGCACCGCCGACATCCTCGACGAGCTCACGGGCGGCGCCCTCGACGTGGCTGCGGTCACGGCCACGGAACTCTCCGGGTTCGGGATGCGTCTCGACATGAGCGACACGCTCGCCGTCGCCGTCAGCCAGTCGGGGACCACCACCGACACCAACCGCACCGTCGACCTCCTGCGGTCGCGTGGGGCCCACGTCATCGGCATCGTCAACCGGCGCAGCAGCGACCTCACCGACAAGGCCGACGGCGTGCTCTACACGTCGGACGGCCGGGACGTGGAGATGAGCGTGGCCTCGACCAAGGCGTTCTACGCCCAGGTCGCCGCGGGTGCGCTGCTGTCGTGTGCCATCGCCGCAGCGGCCGGCCTGGGCGACGAGCGGCGACGTTCGGCGCTGCTGGCCTCGCTGCGCGACCTGCCGGACGCGATGCGCACGGTGCTCACCCGGCGCGACGCCATCGCGGACGCGGCCCGTCGGTTCGCTCCGTCGAAGCGGTACTGGGCGGTCGTCGGCAACGGACCCAACAAGGTCGCCGCCGAGGAGGTCCGGATCAAGCTGAGCGAACTCTGCTACAAGTCGATGGCCTGCGACTCCACCGAGGACAAGAAGCACATCGACCTGTCGTCGGAACCGCTCATCCTGGTGTGCGCAGCGGGCCTCGTCGGTTCGACCGCCGACGACGTGGCGAAGGAAGTGGCGATCTTCAAGGCGCACAAGGCGACGCCGATCGTCGTCGCCAGCGACGGGGAGACCCGGTACGACTCGTCGGCGACGATCGAGGTGCCACCCGTCGATCCGGCACTCGGTTTCGTGCTGTCGGCGATGGTCGGTCATCTGTTCGGCTACGAAGCGGCGCTGGCGATCGACGCATCGGCGATCCCGCTGCGCGAGGCCCGCGAGGTGATCGAGCAACTGGTCGGCGCCGAGCTCTCCGGCGACGAGGTGGTGGCCCGGCTCCGGACCGAACTCCGTCCGAGTGCGGAACGTTGGTTCGACGGCATGCGTGTCGGCGTGTACGACGGCCATCTGGAGGCATCCACCGCCGTGGCGTTGTTCGGGCTCCTGCGTGACGTGTTCTCCGAGCGGCCGATGGAGGAGTACCAGCAGGCGTCGGGCAAGGTGGGAACTCCTCTCGCGCTGCTGGACGACCTGGTGGCGGCGCTGACGCGGGCGATCGAGGAGCTCACGCGGCCGGTCGACACGATCAAGCACCAGGCCAAGACCGTGACGGTGGGCATCTCGCGCAGCGACGAAGGGATCATCGACCGGGCGCTGGTGCAGGCGGTGCTCGCCGCCGGGGCCGGACGTGACGTGCTCAGCTACCGCACGCTGAAGGTGCTGGCCGACCTCGATCCGGCCGTGACGGGGGTCGCAGGGTTCACGCGGTACGCCATCGAGGACGAGTCCATCTCGATCATCGACCGGGGCGGCATCTCCCGGGACCTGCCGAGTCGGGTGGAGCGCAACGGCCGGCTCCGCGGCACGAAGCACCGCGTCGCCTCCGAACGTGAGGTGCTCGTGGGCGTGGGTCGCAGCGACGGCCGGACGGTGATCTTCGTGCCCGAGGTGAAGGCGGGGGAGACCACCGGGCTCACGTTGTTGCACGTGGCGCTGAACGACCGTCTCCCGGCCGACGTGATGCGCGGCGTGCTGCAGGGGTACGACCGCCGTTACGACCGGCTCGTCGACTGGGTCACCGAGACCGAGGGCAGCTTCGACGACACACGGCTCGCCGAGTTGCCGGTCGTCGATCTCCTCGTCGGACCGATCTCCGACACCGCCGACCACTGGCGCTCATGATCGGTGTCGGCATCGACCTGGTCGACATCGAGCGTTTCCGCCGGTCGCTGGAACGGACACCCACGTTGCGGACGCGATTGTTCACCGACGTCGAGCTGGCCTACGTGGCGCCCCAGGTCGACCCGGTGCCGTCCCTGGCGGCTCGGTTCGCCGCCCGTGAAGCGGTGATGAAGGCACTCGGGCTCGGGCTGGGCGCCTTCGGCTTCCACGAGGTGTGGGTCGATCGGGCTCCGTCCGGGCGGCCCTTCCTCGTGATCACCGGGCGCGCCTCGGAGATCGCGTCGGAAGCGGGTGTGGAGCGATGGCACCTCTCGCTGACCCACAGCGATCTCACCGCGGCCGCCTACGTCCTCGCCGAATGAACGTTGCCCGCTCCGCGCGGACGGATGTCTCCCGGTCGGACGGGTCGGCCCGATTCGGTGCGACGACGGTCACGCTGCGATCATGCTCGCCATGATCGAGGAGTACCGACAGGCGTGGGACGAGCTGACGGCGCCGGGCGCCCAGTTCGCGATGACGGAGATCGAGGTCCGTGGCGTGCCGATCCGGGTGTTCGAGTCGGCTCCACCCTCGATGCGCTTCGTGTGGGAGCTGTCGGCGGGCTACGGCGACGCCGACTACATCGTGTACGAGGACGAGCGCTACACCTACGCCGAGGCCGATGCCATCGTGCGGTCGCTGGCGGCTCGTCTGCGGGACGAGTACGGCGTGGGCTCGGGGGATCGCGTGGCGCTGGCCATGCGCAACTATCCCGAGTGGGTGCTCGGCTACTGGGCGATCGTGTCGGTCGGCGCCGCATGCGTGGGGATGAACGCGTGGTGGACGTCGGAGGAGATGGAGTACGGCCTCTCGGACTCACGGCCCAAGGTGCTGATCGCCGACTCCGAGCGCATCGAACGTGTGCTGCCGGTGCTCGACGGGCTCCGGACCGAGGCACCGATGCACCTCGTCTCCGTTCGCTACGACGGTGAACTTCCCGCCGACGGTGAGGGCGGTACGGCGGTGCGCTGGGAGGACGTGATCGATCCGTCGACGGCGCCGGCGACGCTCCCCCCGGCCGACATCGACCCCGACGACGATGCGTGCATCTTCTACACCTCCGGCACCACGGGAGCCCCGAAGGGCGCCCAGCTCACCCACCGGGGATCGGTGCACAACCTGATGCACATGGCCTTCATGGCCACGGTGGCCGGTGCGGCCGCCGCCAAGGCCGGCGAGCCCCCCGCAGCGGCGACCGACGGTCAGCCCGGGCAGAACGTGTTCATGGCCCCCACGCCCCTGTTCCACGTGACGGCCAACAACTGTCTCCTGCACCCGGCCACGCTCACCGGTTCCCGCCTCGTACTCACCTACAAGTGGGATGCCGGGCGCGCACTCGAGCTGATCGAGCGCGAGGGCGTCACCAACTTCTCGGGTGTGCCCACGATGAGCCGGGAGCTGCTCATGCATCCGGACTGGGCCAGGCGCGACACGTCGACCCTGGCGGGCATGGGCGGTGGTGGCGCCCCGCTGCAGCCCGACCTCGTCGAGAAGATCGACAAGTCGCTCAGCGGTGGTGTCCCCAGCACCGGATACGGGCTCACCGAGACCCACGGCATCGTCACCGCCAATTCGGGCGGGCTCTACGTCGCCAAGCCGGCGTCGTGCGGCCGGATCGTGCCGACCCTCGACGCCAAGCTCGTCGACGAGTTCGACGAGGAGGTGGCGCCCGGTGAGACGGGCGAGCTGTGCGTGCGCGGGTCGGTGGTGATCAAGGGGTACCTCAACCGGCCCGAGGCCACGGCGGACGCGATCCGCGACGGCTGGTTCCACACGGGTGACGTCGCCCGCATCGATGACGACGGGTTCGTGTTCATCGTCGACCGCATCAAGGACATGGTGCTGCGCGGCGGCGAGAACGTGTACTGCTCGGAAGTGGAGGCGGCGATCTACGAACTCGACGGTGTCGCCGAGGTGGCGGTGTTCGGCGTGCCCGACGACCGTCTGGGAGAGCTCGTGGCCGCTGCGATCGTGCTGGCGCCGGGCGCCACGATGACCGAGGAGCAGCTCCGCACGGCCCTCGACGGCCATCTGGCGAAGTACAAGATCCCCGAGCGGGTGTGGTTCCTCAACGAGTCGCTGCCGCGCAATGCCAACGGCAAGTTCGTCAAGCGCGAGCTGAAGGAGACACTGCTCGCCGGGTGAGGTACCCGCCCCGGTACGGGGATAGGTTGACACCACAACTGAACGACCTGCGGGGTTGGGTGCAATTCCCGACCGGTGGTGAGAGCCCACGACCTTCCCGGCATCCGCCGGGGAGCTGACCCGGTGGAATTCCGGAGCCGACGGTGACAGTCCGGATGGGAGCAGGTTCACCACACCGGCGGCCCGCGCGCCCTCGGTGCTGCTGCTCGTCGCCCCGCCACCGAGAGACGAGCGAAGCATGAACGAACTCGAGGCGATGGGCGCCGCGATGGCGGCCGCGTCCACCGTGCGACGGCACACCTCGCCGAACCCGTGGGTGGGTGCCGTCGTCGTGTCCGCCGGCGGCGACATGGTGGCCACGGGGGCCACCGAGCCGCCGGGTGGCCGTCATGCGGAGATCGTCGCACTCGACGACGCCGGTGACTCGGCCCACGGCGCCACGCTGGTCTGCACGCTCGAGCCCTGCAGTCATCACGGCCGGACCGGTCCGTGCACCGAGCGGATCGTCGACGCAGGAGTGCGCCGCGTGGTGATCGGCGTGCTCGACCCCGATCCGGTCGTCGCCGGCGGGGGCGTCGGGAGACTCCGGGCGGCAGGGATCGACGTCGTCGTCGGTGTCGGATCCGCCGACGTCGAACAGCAGCTCGCCGCGTACCTGCACCACCGCCGTACGGGGCGGCCCTACGTGGTGTGCAAGCTCGCCACCACGCTCGACGGTGCGACGGCAGCCGTCGACGGCACGTCCAAGTGGATCACGGGTGAGGCCGCACGCTGCGATGCACATCGCCTCCGGGCCGAGAGCGACGCCGTTGTCGTCGGTGCCGGAACCGTGCGCGCCGACGACCCCGAGCTCACCGTCCGCCACGTCGACGGTCGCGACCCGCTGCGTGTGGTGTTGGGCACCGCACCGGCAGGTGCGCGGATCCACCCCTGTCTCGAGTGGACCGGCACGATCGCCGAGCTGCTGGACCACCTCGGTGGACGAGGCGTGGTGCAGCTGATGGTCGAGGGCGGAGCCCGCGTGACGGCGTCGCTCCACGAGTCGGGCGCCGTCGACCGGTACGTCCTCTACGTCGCTCCGGCACTCATGGGTGGTGCCGGAGGGGTGCCGGTGATCGCCGGGCGACCGGCGCCGTCGATCACCGACCTCTGGCGGGGCCGCATCGACCACGTCGAACGGATCGGTGACGACCTCAGGATCGAACTCGTACCGACCCGGGCATCCGCCCGGGCGACACTCACCCGAGAGGAGACGCACTGATGTTCACCGGCATCGTCGAGGAGATGGGACGGATCGAGTCGATCGGGGACGGGACGCTGCGGATCCGGGCCGTCACCGTGCTCGACGGCGTGCGGATCGGCGACTCGATCGCCGTCAACGGCTGCTGCCTCACCGTGGTCGCCGCGGGTGACGACTGGTGGCAGGCCGACGTGTCGGAGGAGACCCTGTCGAGGACCAGCCTGAGAGGCGCTGTTCCCGACGATCCGGTCAACCTCGAACGTGCCGTGCGCGCCGACGACCGCCTCGGTGGCCACGTCGTCCAGGGCCATGTCGACGCCGTCGGCACGGTCGTGCAGCCCTGGCCCGAGCTCCGGGTGCAGGTACCCGAGCAGCTGCTCCGCTACATCGTGGAGAAGGGTTCGATCACCGTCGACGGCGTCAGCCTGACGGTCGTGGACGCTCTCGCCGACGGCTTCACCGTGGCGATCATCCCGCACACGGCGGAGGTCACGAGCCTCGGCACGAAGCAGCCCGGCGACCCGGTGAACCTCGAGGTCGACGTGATGGCCAAGTACGTCGAACGGCTGCTCGAGCCCTACCTGCCCCCATCGGTTCCGTTACAGGGAGAACGCACATGAGCATCCGATTCGATCCGATCGAGGAGGCGATCGCCGCCGTCGGCCGCGGCGAGATCGTCGTCGTCGCCGACGACGAGGACCGGGAGAACGAGGGCGACCTCATCATGGCCGCCGACCTGGCGACGCCCGAGGCGCTCACGTTCTTCGTGCGCCACACCTCGGGAGTGGTCTGTGTCGGGCTCACCGGGCAGCGCTGTGCCGAACTCGAACTCCCGCAGATGGTCATGTCGGCCGACAACAGCGAGGCACTCGGGACGGCGTTCACCGTCAGCGTCGACGCACGCGACGACACGACCACCGGGATCTCTGCCGCCGACCGTGCCCGTACGTTGCGCGCCCTGGCGGACCCCGAGCGCGGAGCCCAGTCGTTCAACCGCCCCGGGCACGTGTTCCCGCTGCGGGCACGTCCGGGCGGCGTCCTCAAGCGGGCCGGCCACACCGAGGCCGCCGTCGACCTCGCCGCCCTCGCCGGCCGGCAGCCGGCCGGTGTGCTCTGCGAGGTGGTGCTCGACGACGGCCGAATGGCCCGGGCACCCGAACTCCGCCGCTTCGCCGACGAGCACGGGCTGCTGTTCGTGTCGATCGCCGACCTGATCCGGCACCGCCACCGGTCCGAACGGCTGGTCGAACGCACGGCGTCGGCCCGGGTGCCGACGCAGTGGGGCGAGTTCCAGTGCCACGCCTACGAGAGCAGCGTCGACGGCCAGACGCACCTGGCCTACACGGCGGGCGACGTGACCACCGACGAACCCGTTCTCGTGCGGGTCCACAGTGAGTGCATCACCGGCGACGTGTTCGGCAGTGTCAAGTGCGACTGCGGCCCGCAGCTGCAGGAGGCCATGCGCAGGGTGGCCGAAGCCGGGCGTGGCGTCGTCGTGTACCTACGTGGTCACGAGGGCCGCGGCGTCGGCATCTCCCACAAACTGCGGGCATACGAGTTGCAGGAGCAGGGCTTCGACACCGTCGACGCCAACGTCGAGCTCGGCCTGCCCGTCGACACCCGCGAGTACGGCGTCGGCGCGCAGATCCTGGCCGACCTCGGCGTCCGGCAGCTGCGCCTGATGACCAACAACCCCGACAAGTACAGCGGGCTGGAGGGGTACGGGCTCACGGTCACCGAACGTGTTCCGATCCACCTGCGCGCACATCCGGAGGCGGCCCGCTACCTGGCCACCAAGCGCGACCGGATGGGTCACCTGCTGCCCGCCGACCTGGAGGCACAGCCGTGAGCCGTGACCTGCGGTCGTCGGACACCACCCGCTCGGCCCCCGACGGCGCCGGCCGCTCCGTGGCGATCGTCTCCAGCCGCTTCAACGAGGTGATCGTCGAGCAACTCGTCCGCGGCGCGCGCGACACGCTGCTCGACCACGGTGTGACGGCGATCGACACGTACCGGGTGCCGGGCGCTCTGGAGATCCCGCAGTTCGCACGCGCCGTCGTGGCCACGGGCCGCTACGACGCACTGGTGGCGCTCGGCGCCGTCGTCAAGGGCGACACCTACCACTTCGAGGTGGTCTGCGACGCCAGTGCGGCCGGTCTGATGCAGTTGTCGATGTCCACCGACGTGGTCGTCACCAACGGCATCCTCACCGTCTACGACGAGGAGCAGGCGACGGTGCGCAGCGGGACGGACGATCGGAACAAGGGAACCGAGGCGGCGCTCGCCGCACTCGAGACTCTGCAGGCGCTCGGCCGCCTCCGGGAGGCGTCGGCACCGTGAGTCCTCCCACCTGGTGTGGCGGGACGGCGTGATGGTGGAATCGATGCCCCGGTCGCGATCGGCGTGCGGCGGGCCTCCTGTCGAATCGTTACGCTCGCGTCGGTGATCCCGATCGTCACGCCGGAGGAAATGGCCGCCGTCGACGCGGCCGCTCCCGAACCGGTCGACGAACTGGTCGAACGTGCCGGCCGTGCCGTCGCACGGATCGCCCACGAGATGCTGGGCGGCTCGTACGGGCGCGTCGTCACGGTGATCGCCGGCGGCGGCAACAACGGCGCCGACGGTCGGACCGCCGCCACCCACCTCTCCCGGCGGGGTGTCCGCGTCCACGTCGTCGACGCCTCGACCAGGCCGCGCGTCCTGCCCGTGTCCGACCTGGTGATCGACGCTGCGTTCGGCACCGGCTACCGGCCGCGTGACGGGGACCCCTGGGTCGCACCCGAGGTGCCCCCCGTCAGCCGCCGAGGTGTGCCGGCGCAGGTGTTGGCGGTCGACATCCCCAGCGGCGTCGACGCACTCACCGGCGCCGCCGGGCCAGGTGTGCTGCCCGCCGACCGCACGGTCACCTTCCAAGCGGTGAAACCCGGGCTGGTGTTCGGGGCAGGAGCCGGGCTCGCGGGCGACGTGGACGTGGTCGACATCGGCCTGGACGTGTCCGGGGCCACCCGCCACCTCGTGGAGGCCGACGACGTCGCCACCTGGTGGCCGGTACGCGGCGTGCAGGCGCACAAGTGGCACGGTGCCGTCCGTGTCGTCGCCGGCTCGGCGGGCATGCTGGGCGCCGGGAGACTGTGCGCGGCGGGTGCGGCTCGGGCGGGAGCGGGTCTCGTGTCACTGTCGAGTCCGGGCGCCCACGCCGGTGCGCGCGACGAGGTGATCCAGCACGACGTCGCCGAGGCCGGCTTCGCCGACGAGGTGCTCGACGATCTGGCCCGCTTCGGCGCACTCGTGATCGGGCCGGGCCTCGGCCGTCACGATGACACGGTGTCGTCGGTCCGGGCGCTGATCGCCGATGCCGCCGTGCCCGTGGCGATCGACGGTGACGGCCTGTTCGCCGCCGCCTGGAGCGGTGACGGTGCTGCGCCGTTGCTCCGGTCCCGTTCGTTGCCGACCGTGTTGACACCCCACGACGGTGAGTACGCACTGCTCACCGGTGACCCGCCGAGCGACGACCGCGTGGCTGCAACGCTCTCCTTGGCTGCCGACACGGAGTGCACGGTGCTGCTCAAGGGGCCGACCACCGTGGTGGCGTCGCCCGACGGTGACGTGCTGGTGGTCGATCACGGTGACCAGCGGCTGGCGACGGCCGGGTCCGGCGACGTGCTCGCCGGCATGGTGGCAGCGGCGCTGGCGGCGGGCGCGCCGCCGTTGCGGGCGGCGGCGGCGGCCGCCTGGCTGCACGCCGACGCCGCACGGCGCGGCCCGGCCCAGGGGCTCCTGGCCGGGGACATCGTCGACCTCCTGCCTGCGGCGCTGGCGGCGTTGCGGTGAACGGCGGCACGCAGTCGGCGATGCGCTGGGCGTGGGCCGAGATCGACCTCGACGCCATCCGCCACAACGTGGAGTACCTGCGGTCGGTGGTCGCTCCGGCGGCGGTGTGGGCGGTGGTGAAGGCCGACGGCTACGGCCACGGAGCGGTGGACGTGGCGAGAGCCGCGATGAGCGCTGGAGCGGAAGGGCTCTGCGTCGCCCTGGTCCCCGAGGGGATCGAGCTGCGCCGTGCAGGCATCGATGCGCCCATCCTGCTGTTGAGCGAGCAGCCTCCGGAAGCCGCCTCGCACATCATCGAGCACCGCCTGACCCCGACGGTGTACACACGGGCGTTCCTCGACGCCCTCGCCCGGGAGCGGCCGAACGGTCTCCCGGTGCACCTGAAGATCGACACCGGGATGCAGCGGGTCGGCGCCCACACCCATGCCGTGGGCTCCCTGGTGGCAGCCGTGGAGGAACGTGCGCCGGCGCTCCGGCTCGCCGGGATCTCCACGCACCTGGCGGTGGCCGACGAACCGGACAACGACTACACCGCGCTGCAGCTCAAGCGGCTCGACCGAGCCCTCGAGCACGCCCCGCACGTACCGCTCGTCCATGCCGCGAACTCCGCCGGCGCACTGGCACACCCCGACGCCCGGCGGTCGTTCGTCCGGGCCGGCATCGCCGTCTACGGCATCTCGCCGGGTTCCGGCGTCGATCACCTGTGCGGAGACCTGCGTCCGGCGCTGGAGCTCCGCTCGCGGGTGTCGTACGTGAAGCAGGTGCGCGCGGGCAGCCGTGTGTCGTACGGGCTGCGGCACACGTTCTCCCACGACACGACGGTGGCCACCGTCCCCATCGGTTACGCCGACGGTGTGCCACGCCGGCTGTGGTCGACCGGGGGCGAGGTGCTCATCAAGGGCCGTCGGCGCCCGATCGTCGGGGTGGTCACGATGGATCAACTGATGGTGGACTGCGGCGACCCGTCGGAGAGCGACGGGGAGGTCGGTGTCGGTGACGACGTGGTCCTGATCGGCGAGCAGGACGGACCGAACGGGCCGCAGCGGATCCGTGCCGAGGACTGGGCGGCCCGCCTCGACACGATCGGCTACGAGATCGTGTGTGGCATCAGCGGGCGCGTGCCCCGGGTACCGCGCCGTAGCATCGACACCTGATGTTGGAACTCCGCTCGACGTCACTGGCCGACACGCATGCCATCGCCGCCGCGCTCGCCGGGCTGTGCCGTGCCGGTGACCTGGTGGTGCTCGCCGGCGAGATGGGTGCCGGCAAGACGGCGTTCGCCCAGGGCTTCGGGCGGGCTCTCGGGGTCACCGAGCCGATCACGTCGCCCACGTTCACGTTGGTGCACAGCTACGACCTGCCACGCGGTGGCGGCCGGGCGGCGGCGTCGTTGCACCACGCCGATCTGTACCGGCTGGAGCGGACGGCCGAGGTGGCCGACCTCGCACTCGAGGAACTCGCCGAGTACCGAGGCATCGTGCTGGTCGAGTGGGGTGATGTCGTCGACGCCCTGTTCGGTGATCATCTGGTGGTGCACCTGGCGATCGACCTCGACGACGAGAACGCCCGCGACGTCGAGTTGTCGGCCAGCGGGCCGTCCTGGGCGGCGAGGTGGGGAGCCGTTTCGGAGGCCTGCGAGGCGTGGCGATGCTGAACCGTCGGGACGTGGCCGTGGCACGGCGCGAGGAGGCGTCGTGCTGATCCTGGGCGTCGAGACGGCCACCGAGCGCGTGAGCGTGGCGATCGGCGGGCACGAGGGGGTCATCGGGCTGTTCGAGGTCACCAAGGGTCGCCGTCACGCCGAGACACTGGTGCCGGCGATCGACTTCGTGTGCCGGCAGGCCGACATCGAACTCGACGAGATCAGCGTCGTCGCCGTCGACGTCGGCCCCGGGCTGTTCACGGGCATGCGGGTGGGCCTGGCGGCCGCCAAGTCGATCGCCCAGGCCCTGCGTGTCCCGATGATCGGCATCTCGTCGCTCGACCTGCTCGCCTTCCCCTGCCGCCACACCGATCGGGTCGTGGTGCCGGTGATCGACGCCCGCAAGGACGAGGTGTTCTACGCGATGTACCGGCAGGTGCCCGGCGGGGTGCAGCAGGTGGCCGAGCCGACGGTGGGGCCCGTCGACGAACTGGTCGCCGACCTCCTCGCCCGCAGCCAGGATGCGCTGCTGGTCGGCGACGGGGCGTTGCGGTACCGCCACGAGATCCTCGACGGGTTCCACTGCGAGTTCGGCGGTGACGCCCATCCCTCCGCCGGGCCCCTGGTGCAGTTGGCGCACGCCCAGGCGCTGCGCGAGGAATGGGTGAACCCGTGGGAGATCGAACCGATCTACCTGCGCGCACCCGATGCACAGATCAACTGGTCGACGAGGGCGGCGCGACCGTGAGCGTGATCGAGCGGATGCTGCGCCGTGACGCCGATCGGTCGGAGATGACGATCTCCCCGATGCGGCGACGCGACCTGCGCCGGGGCGTCCTCGACATCGAGGCGGCGAGCTACCCCCGGCCGTGGTCGGCCGGGGTCTTCGAGAGCGAGATCGTCCAGACCCGGCGAGGGTCACGCCACTACGTGACGGCGAGGCGCGGTCGGTCCATCGTCGGGTATGCCGGCCTGTGGTTCACCACCGACGAGGCGCACGTCACGAACGTGGCGGTCCACCCGGATGCGCGCCGCACCGGGGTGGCCCGGGAGATGCTGGTGGCCCTCGCCGACGAGGCGATCCGGCGCGGTGCGGTCGCATGGACGCTGGAGGTGCGGGTGTCGAGCACCGGAGCGCAGGAGCTCTACCGCCGGTTCGGGTTCGTGCCGGCCGGGGTGCGGACCCGCTACTACGAGAACACCGAGGACGCGATCGTGATGTGGTGCCACGACATCCAGGGCGCCGAGTACGCCCGGCTCCTCGACCACCTGCGGGAAGGGGCGTCGTGACCGACGTGGACGAGAACACCGTGGTGCTCGGGATCGAGACGAGCTGCGACGAGACCGCCGCCGCCATCGTGATGGGTGGCTACGACGTGGTGTCCAGCGTCGTCTCCACACAGGTCGACCTGCACGCCGAGTTCGGCGGCGTCGTGCCCGAGATCGCGTCACGGGCGCATCTCGAGGTGCTCAATCCGGTGATCGCGCGGGCAGTGGTGGAGGCCGGGGTGGACGAGGAGCGGATCGATGCAGTGGCCTGCACGGTCGGGCCCGGTCTGATCGGCGCACTCCTGGTCGGCGTGTCGGCTGCCAAGTCGCTGGCGCTGGCGTGGGACGTGCCCTTCGTGGGCGTCAACCACATGGAGGCCCACCTGTACGCAGCGTTCCTCGAGGATCGCAGCCTCGAGTTCCCGCTGTTGGTGCTGCTGGTGTCGGGCGGTCACACGATGTTGGTGGAGATGCAGGATCACGGCCGGTACCGGCTGGTCGGGCAGACGATCGACGACGCCGCCGGTGAAGCGTTCGACAAGGTCGCCCGGTTCCTCGAACTGGGGTATCCGGGTGGCCCGGCGATCGAGTCCGAGGCGATGTTCGGCGACCCCGAGGCGATCCGGTTCCCGCGGGCGATGATGGACGAGAGCTACGACTTCTCCTTCAGCGGGCTGAAGACCTCGGTGATGAACCATGTGCGCAAGAATCCCGGTGTGGGCTCGGCCGACGTGGCGGCCTCCTTCCAGGCGGCGGTGGTCGACGTGCTGGTGACCAAGGCACGACGGGCCGCTGCGGAGATCGGCGCCACCGGGATCGTGCTGGGTGGCGGTGTCGCCGCGAACTCGCTGTTGCGCGAGGAACTGCTCGATGCCTGCGAGCACGACGGCATCCAGGGGTTCCTCCCGAGCCGATCGATGTGCACCGACAATGCGGCGATGATCGCATCGGCCGGCTGGCACCGGTTGCGGTCGGACGGCCCGACCCCGCTCGACGCCGGCGCCATCCCCAACCTGCGCCTGCCGTTCATCGACTGACCGCCTTGCGTCCGTCTGGTTCGGGGCGCGATCCCGCCGCCCGGTGCGGTCACCGCTCACGGCGTCGGTACCGTTGGGGCGCATGACGTTCCGGATCGGCCAGTTCGAGCTGTCGGCTCCTGTGGTGCTCGCCCCCATGGCGGGCGTCACCAACGCGCCGTTCCGGACGATGTGCCGCCGGTTCGCCCCCGGCCTCGTGTACGTCAACGAGATGGTGATGGCCACGCCGGTGGTGCACGCCAACGCCAAGACCGACCGGATGATCAGCTTCGCACCCGATGAACACCCACGGAGCCTGCAGCTCTACGGCAGCGATCCGGAGATCATGGGCCGGGCGGTGGCGACACTCTGTGACGCCGGCCGCGTCGACCACATCGACATCAACTTCGGATGTCCGGCCGCCAAGGTCACCCGCCGCGGCGGCGGAGCGGCCGTGCCGGCCCGACCCGAGCTGTTGCGGGCGATCCTGCGCGCCGCCGTGTCCCACGCATCGCCCTACGGCGTTCCGGTCACCGCCAAGTTCCGGATGGGCCTCTTCGACGACTGGCTCACCCACATCCGCACGGGGGAGGTGTGCGCCGAGGAGGGGGTCGCCGCCATTGCGTTGCACGCCCGCACGGTGCAGCAGCACTACTCGGGCGAGGCCCGCTGGGAGGCGATCGCCGAGCTCAAGGACGCCGTCGGGTCGATCCCGGTGCTCGGCAACGGCGACATCTGGCAGGCGTCCGACGCCGTCCGCATGATGGCTCGGACCGGGTGCGACGGTGTCGTCATCGGGCGAGGTTGCCTGGGAAGGCCGTGGCTCTTCGGCGATCTCGTCGAGGCGTTGGCCGGGCGACCGGTGCCGCCGAGCCGAACGCTCGGCGAGGTGTGTGCCGTGATGGTCGATCATGCCCGCCTGCTGGTGGGCCATCTGGGCGAGAACCATGCGATGCGTGACTTCCGCAAGCACACGGGCTGGTACATGAGCGGCTACCCGGTGGGCCCCGAGGTGCGGCGCCGCTTCTCCATGGTGAAGTCGCTGGCCGAGCTGGAGGACATCGTCGCCGGCCTCGACCCGACCGCCGAGATCGTCGATGGCGGCGAGCGCATCAAGCGAGGACACACCAACGGCCCGATCAAGGTGAGCCTGCCCGACGGATGGCTCGACGGGCATCGTCATCGTGACGTGCGCGACTCGTTGGCCCACGACGTCACGGTGCCCGACGACGCCGACGTGATGGCCCTGTCGGGCGGCTGATGATCGACCTGCCCGACGGCATCCGGCTGGTGCTCGCGTCGGCGTCGCCGCGCCGATCGGACCTGCTGGCCTCGGTGGGTCTGGTCTTCGACGTGGTGCCCGCCGACATCGACGAATCGGTCCGTGCCGACGGGACCCCTGCCGCCTACGTCTCGCGTCTGTCGCGGGAGAAGGCCGCGGCGGTCGCCGCTCGTGTGGGGGCGGATGCTCTGGTGGTGGCCGCCGACACCACCGTCGACATCGGCGGGCAGATCCTCGAGAAGCCTGCCGACGTCGACGATGCCCGGCGCATGTTGTGGCTGCTGTCGGGGACGACACATCTCGTCCACACCGGGGTCACCGTGCTCCGTGCGGACGGAGCATGCCCGAGTAGGTCCGTCGTGGTCGAGACGGCGGTGCAGTTCGTGCCGCTGTCCGAACGAATGGTCGAGGGATACGTCGCCACGGGGGAACCGTTCGACAAGGCGGGCGCCTACGCGATCCAGGGCGCCGGGGGTGCACTGGTGCAGCGGATCGAGGGCAGCGTCACGAACGTGATCGGTCTGCCCCTCGCCGAGACCTTGGAGCTGCTGAGCAGAGGGACGTGATCCGGTCGGCGCCGCGCAATCAACCGTCGATGCGAACGGCCAGCGACGCGGACTCCTCGTCGGACGCCCTCCGCACGTCGGCGGCGAGCGCGATCGACTCGTCGACGGATCCGGATCGGTGGAACAGGCCGATCCACTGCTCGCCGTCGTTCCACAGCACGAAGGAGGCGCCGTCGCGTTCGGTGATCAGCACGTCCAGCTCGCCGTCCCCGGTGGCAACGGTGCGCCGCTCGGCCCCACCGACCGCGTACTGCGCGGTGCTCTCGGTGTCGTCGCCGATCACCGGCCAGGTGGTCACCACGACCGACCGTGGCTCGTCGGGCGTGCCGTACACGATCGACGCGCCCGAAGGCGGTGTGGACGATCCCGTGGCCGCTGCGAGCACACCCATGGCTTCGATCGTGGTGCCCGTGTCCACGAATCCGGATGGTGGATCCGCGCCGTCGAAGACCAGGCGGCCGTCGCGTGCGACGACGGCGGGTGCGAGCTCGATCAGCTCCTCGACGTCGACGCCGAGGCCGACCAGTGCGAACTCGATCCCGTCCGGTGTCGCGCCGAGGACGATCGGATTCCCGGCGTCCGACGCCAGCGCGAACGTTCGACCCTGCACCTCGACCGTGCCGTCGATGTCCGCATCGTCGGTGGACGCGCCCGCCGGCGCCCGGACGAGGGCGAGCTGGCGCCGCTCGCCCTCCTCGATGCCGCTGCCCCGCCGTGCGAAGGTGCGCGTGAGGGGGATCGGGTCGGTCTCGTCGTCGATCCGGCGGGGGGAGACCTCGGTGATCTCCAGACCCGATGGTGGTGGGTCCAGGACCACGAACGACGCCGTCGGGATGTTCACCGTGGCGGACGAGGCGGTGGCGGCAGCAGCGGTGCCGGCAGCAGCCGTGTCGGAACCATCACGGGCCCGATCCGTGTCGCCCCCGGCCGACGCGCACGACGTGCCCACGCCGACGACGAGGACCGACGCCGCGATCCGAGCTGCGAGACGCACCATGGAGCCACACCGTACCGGTGGGTCCGGTCGGGCGGATTAGCACTCTCAGGTCGCGGTTGCTAACGCCGGGGGAGCGCGCCTAGTCTTGGCAGTCGACCGAGGTGAGTGCTAACCCACCCGGATCCTCAGACAACCCGAACGGGAACCCTCCCGCGTGAGAGAGCCAATGGAGGCTTGCACATGAACCTGAAGCCGCTGGATGACCGCATCGTGGTCCGGCCCAACGAGGCCGAGACGCAGACCGCCTCGGGTCTCGTCATCCCCGACACCGCCAAGGAGAAGCCGCAGCAGGGTGAAGTCCTCGCGGTCGGCCCCGGCAAGCGAGCCGAGAGCTCGGGCGAGCTGATCCCCGTCGACATCAGTGTCGGCGACACCGTCTTGTACTCCAAGTACGGCGGCACCGAGATCACCGTCAGCGGTGAGGACCTGCTGGTGCTCAACAGCCGTGACGTCCTCGCCATCGTCGAGAGCTGACGCGTCGCTCCCGACGCACCACCCGTACGCAACCCCACTCCCGCCAGGAAGGAACTCCCCATGGCAAAGATCCTGAAGTTCGACGACGAGGCGCGCCGCGCCCTCGAAGCCGGAGTCAACAAGCTCGCCGACGCCGTCAAGGTCACCATCGGTCCGAAGGGCCGCAACGTGGTCCTCGACAAGAAGTTCGGCGCCCCCACGATCACCAACGACGGTGTGTCCATCGCCAAGGAGATCGAGCTCGAGGACCCCTTCGAGAACATGGGCGCCCAGCTCGTGAAGGAAGTCGCCACGAAGACCGACGACATCGCCGGTGACGGCACCACCACGGCCACGGTGCTCGCCCAGGCCATGGTGTCGACCGGCATGAAGAACGTCGCCGCCGGCGCCAATCCGATGGCCATCAAGAAGGGCATCGAGAAGGCCGTCGCCGCTGCGGTCGAGTCGATCGCCAAGCAGGCCAAGGACGTCGACGACAAGTCCGACATCGCCAGCGTCGCCACCATCTCGGCGGCCGACAGCTCGATCGGCGAGGTCATCGCCGACGCCATCGACAAGGTCGGCAAGGACGGCGTCGTCACGGTCGAGGAGTCGAACACGTTCGGCACCGAGCTCGACTTCACCGAAGGCATGCAGTTCGACAAGGGCTACCTGTCGCCGTACTTCGTGACCGACGCCGAGCGCCAGGAAGTGGTGCTCGAAGACGCCTACATCCTGCTCCACAGCGCCAAGATCTCGACGGTGCAGGCCATGCTCCCCACCCTCGAGGCCGTGATGCAGACCGGCAAGCCGCTGGTGATCATCGCCGAGGACATCGACGGTGAGGCACTGGCCACGCTCGTCGTGAACAAGATCCGCGGCACGTTCAACGCCGCCGCCGTCAAGGCGCCCGGCTTCGGCGACCGCCGCAAGGCGATGCTGCAGGACATGGCCGTCCTCACCGGTGGCCAGGTCATCAGCGAAGAGGTCGGTCTCAAGCTCGAGAACGTCACCCTCGACCTGCTCGGTACCGCCAAGCGTGTCGTGATCACCAAGGACAACACCACCGTCGTCGACGGCGGCGGCAGCTCCGACGACATCGAGGGCCGTGTCAACCAGATCAAGGCCGAGATCGAGAACACCGACTCCGACTGGGACCGCGAGAAGCTCCAGGAGCGCCTCGCGAAGCTGGCCGGCGGCGTGGCGCTGATCAAGGTCGGCGCCGCCACCGAGGTGGAGCTGAAGGAGAAGAAGCACCGCATCGAAGACGCCGTGTCGTCGGTGCGTGCGGCCATCGAGGAAGGCGTGGTCGCCGGTGGCGGCACCGCCCTCATCCGTGCCCGCTCGGCCGTGGCCGAGGTCGTCGACGCGCTGGACGGCGACGAGAAGACCGGTGCCAAGACCGTGTGGGAGGCGCTCGTCGCGCCGGCCCGGAACATCGCCAACAACGCCGGTCTCGAAGGCTCGGTCGTGGTGCGCGAGATCGAGGCCGTCGAGGGGTCCAACGGCATGAACGCCGCCACCGGTCAGATGCAGGACCTGCTGGCTGCAGGCATCATCGACCCCGCCAAGGTGACCCGTGCGGGTCTCCAGAACGCGGCGTCGATCGCAGCAATGGTGCTCACCACCGAGTGCCTCGTGGCCGACGAGCCCGAGGAGGAGCCCGCCATGCCCGCCGGCGGCGGCATGGGCGGTATGGGCGGCATGATGTGATCCCGATGTGACGGGCTGCGCCCGTCACATCGGGTCGCCTTTCGGCGACTGCCGGCTTTCGCCGGCGATCCCACTTCGCCCGGGATCGGCATCGAGCCGATCCCGGGCGAGGCCCGTTTTCGGGCCGACTTTGTCTGGGGCGGGCATCGAGCCGATCCCGGGCGAGGCCCGTTTTCGGGCCGACTTTGTCTGGGGCGGGCATCGAGCCGATCCCGGGCGAGGCCCGTTTTCGGGCCGACTTTGTCTGGGAGGGCAGTTTTCG